>CAFBLX010000009.1_pt1 | contig 29092 bp, 28 predicted proteins | sample 7268311 | NCBI WGS metagenome assembly CAFBLX01 (sample SAMEA6814046, study PRJEB35770) | freshwater metagenome | biome: Freshwater; feature: Freshwater reservoir; material: water | place: Czech Republic | collected 2017-05-23 | depth 30m m | reverse complement strand
GGCGATCGGGCACTATTCCGCGCGCGGATGGCAAACGCGCGCGCGTTTGCGAGGACCGGGGCGGCGAGGACCGGGGCGGCGGGGCCGGAGCGGGGACTGATCGGCTCCGCAAATGCGCGCGCAGTCGTTGGATGCGCGCGGAATAGCTGGGCGATCGGGCACTATTCCGCGCGCGGATGGCAAACGCGCGCGCGTGTGTGGGAACTGGGGCTGATCGGGCTGAATCGAGTCGTCGCCGGCCGGTCGGAAAAGTTTTCGGAACTATTTCGCGAAAGCGCATGCGCAAGCGCTTGTATTGGTCGTACGCTCCTGCAATCGAGCGACGCGACCTGCGGAGCGAGGACAAGGGAGTCCAGATGTTCAATCACCGTCGGAAGACCACGCTGACGATCGGAACCGCGTTGATGGCCGGTTCCCTCGTACTCGGACTGACTGCATGCAGTGGTTCGGATTCGGACAGCGTCAAGGTCGGACTCATCACCAAGACGGATTCCAATCCGTACTTCGTGAAGCTTCGTGAGGCAGCTCAGGCCAAGGCGGACTCCAGTGGAGCCGAATTGGTCGCTCTCGCAGGTGCATTCGACGGTGACAACGAGGGTCAGGTCGCGGCGATCGAGAACCTGGTCGGCCAGGGTGTCAAAGGCATTCTGATCACCCCGAACTCCTCCACCGGAGTCCTCGACGCGATCAAGAAGGCACGCGACGCAGGCGTCGTCGTCATCGCCCTCGACACGGCCACCGATCCCGAGGACGCGGTGGACGCGACCTTCGCGACCGACAACAAGGCGGCAGGCGTCAGCCAGGGCGAGTGGGTCAAGGGCACGTTGGGAACCACTGCACCCCAGGTCATCATGCTCGACGGCACCGCGGGCGGCACTGTCGACACGTTCCGTCACGACGGCTTCCTCGAAGGAATGGGCTTGACCGACAGCTCTCCCGAGATCGTCGGCCAGGAGAACACCAACGGCGACCAGACCAAGGCGCAGACGGCCATGGAGAACCTGCTGCAGCGCGCTCCGGGTGTCAATGCGCTCTACACGATCAACGAGCCCGCCGCGGCGGGTGCCTACCAGGCGATTCAGTCCGCAGGCCGCGCCGATCAGATCACCATCGGCTCGATCGACGGTAGCTGCACCGGTATCGCGAACGTCAAGTCCGGCATCATCGGTGCGACGGTGCTGCAGTTCCCGGCGAAGATGGCCGAGCAGGGCGTCGACGCTGTGGTCAAGTTCGCCCAGGACGGCACCAAGCCCAGTGGCTTCAACGACACCGGTTCTCAGCTGGTCACCGACAAGCCTGTTGCCGGAATCGAATCCCAGGACACCGCATGGGGCGAAGCGAATTGCTGGGGCTGATCGCAGAAATCCGTCGAGGACCAGGAACTGATTCGTGAGCACCGATACTGCCGCGCCTCCCAAGGCTCCGAGCCGGTTCAACGTGGGAACCATCCTGCGTGAACCGCTGCTCGGGCCCATGGCCGCGCTCGTCATCGCCATCATCGTGTTCAGCTCGATTTCGAGCTCGTTTCTCAACCCGCAGAACGTTTCTCTGATTCTGCAGCAGTCCGTGGTGGTCGGCATTCTGGCCGTCGGCCAGACGCTCATCATCCTCACCTCCGGTATCGATCTGTCGATCGGCGCGGTGGCCGTGATGGGCACCATCGTGATGGCGCAGTCGGCCGGCGCGAACGGACCGGTCGTGGCGTTGGGTTCGACGCTTGCCGTCTGTGTCGCATTCGGCGCGATCAACGGCGGGTTGGTGACGATGCTGCGACTGCCGCCGTTCATCGTCACACTCGGCACGTTCACCGCGATCCAGGCAGCCACCAGGTTGCTGGCCGGCTCCGAGACCTACCAGGTGCCGAGCGGGCCGCTGACACTGCTGGGGACGTCGTTCAAGATCGGTAGCTTCTCCACCACGTATGGCGTGGTGGTGATGCTGCTCGTGTACGCCGTGATGTGGTACGCACTGTCCCAAACATCCTGGGGCAGACACATATACGCGGTGGGTGGTAGCCCGCAGGCCTCGGACCGCTCCGGCATCAAGTCCGGTCGCGTGCTGTTCTCGGTCTACATCGTCACCGGTGTCATCGCCGCGATCGCGGCATGGGCAGCGCTCGGACGGATCCCCAATGCCGACCCGAACGCCTATCAGAACGCCAACCTCGAAACGATCACCGCGGTCGTCATCGGTGGAACCAGCCTGTTCGGTGGCCGCGGCACCGTCATCGGGACTCTCATCGGAACTCTGATCGTCGGGGTGCTGCGCAACGGGCTCACCCAGGCCGGCGTCGACAGTCTGTACCAGAACGTCGCGACCGGCATTCTCGTCATCGTCGCGGTGGCCGTCGATCAATTCGCACGCAGGAGGTCACAGTGACTGCCCCCCTCGCTCTGGAAGCACGTGGTCTGGTCAAGACCTACGGCAGCGTGACGGCCATCAACGGCGCGGATTTCGAGCTGCGGGCCGGTGAGGTACTGGCAGTGATCGGCGACAACGGTGCCGGAAAGTCAAGTCTCATCAAGGCTTTGGCCGGAGCTGTCATTCCGGATTCGGGAGAGATCCTGATGAACGGCTCGCCGGTGTCGTTCAAGAACACGCGCGACGCCCGGGCGGCCGGGATCGAGACGGTCTATCAGGACCTGGCCGTCATTCCTGCGCTCGATATCGCCTCGAATGTCTACCTCGGACGCGAGATCAAGCGCAAAGGCATCAGCGGCAGCATCTTTCGGCGATTGGACATGCCGAGAATGCGCGACGAGTCGTCGAAGCACCTGCAGGACCTCAAGATCGGCATCAAGTCGGTCAACCAGGCCGTCGAGACGTTGTCCGGTGGGCAGCGTCAGGGCGTCGCAGTGGCTCGAGCAGCGGCATTCGGCCGCGGGGTCATCATCATGGACGAGCCGACCGCAGCTCTGGGCGTGCGGGAATCGGGCATGGTGATCGACCTGATCCGAACGATTCGCGACCGTGGGATACCCGTGGTGCTCATCAGCCACGACATGCCGCACGTGTTCGAGGTCGCCGACCGTATCCACATCCACCGCCTCGGCAAACGCGCAGGCGTCGTGGATCCGAAGAAGCGCACCATGTCCGAGGTCGTCGCGCTCATGACCGGCGCGGAGGAGCCGACCGATGAGGAACGCGCCGGCCTCTGATGCGTCTCGCCCGGTCGGCGTTTTCGTCGGGCTGGCGACACTCGATGTGATTCATCGAGTGTCGTCGCCGCCGGCGTCGAACCAGAAGATCACCTCGAACGCGCAGTTCGTTGCGGCCGGCGGTCCTGCCGCCAACGCCGCCGTCACGTTCGCCGCACTGGGTGGTACGGCCGTTCTCGTCACTGCGCTCGGGGACGATCCGGTGGCTGCCTTGGTCAAGGCAGAACTTGCGGAATGCGATGTGCGCGTGATCGATTCGATCGCGGGCACCGTGAGGTCAGTACCCGTCTCGGCCGTGACGGTGATCGAGTCGACGGGAGACCGGTCGGTCGTCTCGGCCGACGCCGTGCACTCCGACGCCGCGCCGCCGAACGATCTCGAGTCCGTGCTCGCCGGTGCCGACGTCGTACTCGTCGACGGCCACCACCCCCTGATCGCCCGCGCCGCCGTGGAACATGCGGCGGCGCGGGATACCACGTCGGTCGTCGACGCCGGACGCTGGAAACCCGTGATGAGCGAGCTGATTCCGTTCGTCACGGACATGGTGTGCTCAGCGGACTTTCGCACGCCCGGAGCGTCGGACACAGCTGCCACCGCGGCGACGTTGGTGCGCTCGGGCGTACGCACGGTTGTCACCACCCACGGCGGAGAGCCCGTCGAATTCTGGTCCGAGGGCAACTCCGGCTCCGTGGCCGTCGAGGCGGTCACCGTGGTCGATACACTGGGAGCCGGCGACGTCTTCCACGGTGCGTACGCGTACTACTCGACGCAGTTCGGCTCCGTGCAGGAACGTATCCGACGGTCGGCTCGCGTTGCGGCGCTGCGCTGTTCGGTCATCGGCCCCAGGGCGTGGCTACGCGAACTTCCCACCCACGTACTCGAAAGCGACAACAGTGAGCAATGACCGACAGGTGCAGGAAGCATCCCTCGACGAACTCGTGGAGCTGGCCGGGCGGCTCGCCGTGCCGGGAGAGCGGCACATACTCGGCCTGACCGGTGCACCGGGTGCCGGAAAGTCCACCGTGGCACAGCAGTTGGTGGATGCACTGGGCCCCGAGCTTTCGGTGCTGGTTCCGATGGACGGATTCCACCTGGCCAACGAGGTGTTGATCGAACTGGGCAGGCTCGATCGCAAGGGCGCACACGATACCTTCGACGACGGCGGCTATGCGCGTCTCGTCGCCGCGATTCACGATCAACGCCCCGGCGATCCGCTGGTGTACGCACCGAAGTTCAGGCGAGAGATCGAGGAATCGATCGGGTCCGCCGTACCGGTCCCGTCGGACGTTCCGTTGGTGATCACCGAGGGCAACTACCTGCTGATGCAATCCGACGCATGGCCTGCTGCACGGGCGATGATCGACGAGGTGTGGTTCCTGGCTCCGCACACGGCCGTTCGGCACGAGCGTCTCGTCGCGCGGCACGAGGCGTACGGGAAATCGCCCGAGGAAGCGCAGTTCTGGGCATTGGGTTCGGACGAACGCAACGCCGAGCTCATCGGTTCGACCGCCCAGCGCGCCGATCGAATCCTGCGATTGACATGAGACCGCCGGCATCCGATACCCACGGAGACGACTGACATGCCCACCATGGACGACGTCGCTCGGATCGCCGGAGTGTCGGTATCGACGGTCTCGCACGTGCTCAACGGAACTCGTAAGGTCAACCCGGCGACCCGGCAACGCGTCGACGCTGCCATCGTCGAGATCGGATACCGGCGTAACGTCGTGGCGCGTTCTCTCGCGGCCGGTCGAACCCACACGGTGGGACTGTCGATCGCGGCGCTGACCAATCCGTACTTCGGCAGCCTCGTCTATGCCGTCGAGCAGCGGTTGTCGGAGGCCGGCTACGTGTTGATTCTCGGTGACTCGCACGACGAGCCGACGTCGGAGCGGCGCGTCACCGATTCTCTGCTGGACCGTCAGGTCGACGGCATGATCCTTGCGCCTGCGGCCGGCTCGGAGGAGTCGACGATTCCCGAGATCATGCGCAGCGGAACACCTCTCGTGCTGATCGACCGTATGCTGGATATTCCGTGCGATCAGGTGGGCCCGGAGAACGAGCAATCCGCGTACGAGCTGACGGCCCATCTGCTCGACGCCGGTCACGAGCGAATTGCGATCGTCCGCGGCATCGAGGGAATCTCGTCCACCACAGAGCGTTTCGCAGGTTATGCCAGGGCGCTCGCCGACCGGGGAATCGAACTCGACCCTCGGTTGATCCTCGAGGGAAGGTCCAACGTCGAGGTGGCCGAGACGGAGGTACGTCGACTGCTGACGGGCGCGGACCGGCCTTCGGCATTGGTGTCGATGAACAACTCGATGACCATCGGTTCCCTCAAAGCGGTTCGCGCGCTTGGTTTGTCGATCCCCGACGACCTGGCGTTCGTGTGCTACGACGATTTCGAGTGGTCCGATCTGTTCGAGCCGCGCCTGACGGCCGCCGCGCAGGACGTGCAGACCATCGGCAGAACCGCCGCCGACCTGTTGATCGGTCGAATCGAAGGCCGTGACGACGCGCCGCGGTCCATTTCGGTACCGACTACGTTCACCCACCGCAATTCGTGCGGCTGCGCTGCAGCAACACGCTGAAGACCAGCCGCACCCGAAAGAGAGAACAGCCCATGCCGATTGCCAGTCCGGAACAGTACGTCGCCATGTTGGACCGCGCGAAGGAGGGCGGGTTCGCGTACCCGTCGATCAACGTCACCAGCTCACAGACGCTCAACGCGGCGCTGCAGGGATTCGCCGAAGCCGAGAGCGACGGCATCATCCAGGTGTCGGTCGGTACCGCGCTGTACCTGTCCGGCAATGCCGTGCAGAACCGCTTCGCCGGCTCCAAGGCGCTCGCGCAGTACGCCCACGAAGTGGCGCAACACTATTCGATCTCGGTGGCGCTGCACACCGATCACTGCCCCGCAGAGAACCTCGACGATTGGGTGCGCCCACTGCTGTCCGACGCGATCGAACGACGCTCGCGCGGCCTGGCACCGCTGTACCAATCACACATGTGGGACGGCTCCGCCGTGCCGCTCGACGAGAACTTGCGTATCGCACGCGAACTGCTCGATCTGTCGGTGCAGGCCGACACCATTCTCGAGATCGAGGTGGGAGTGATCGGCGGGGAAGAAGACGGGGTGTCTCACGAGATCAACGAGCAGCTGTACTCCACCGTCGACGACGCCCGCGCCACGATCGCTGCGCTCGGTGCAGGCGAGCGTGGTCGCTACATGACGGCGCTGACCTTCGGCAATGTCCACGGTGTCTACAACCCGGACTCGGTACATCTACGTCCCGAGATTCTCGACGAGATCCAGTCGGTCGTCGGTGCCGAAACCGGAAAGGACAAGCCGTTCGATCTCGTCTTCCACGGTGGATCGGGCTCGAGTGCCGCCGATATCGCGTCGGCAGTGGCGAGCGGGGTGATCAAGATGAACATCGACACCGACACCCAGTACGCGTTCACACGGTCCATCGCCGGTCACATGATCGGCAAGTACGACCAGGTTCTCAAGATCGACGGCGAGTACGGCAACAAGAAGGCCTACGACCCCCGATCGTGGGGCAAGCCGGCCGAGTCGGCCATGGCAGCACGCGTGGTCGAGGCAACCCAGATGCTCGGCTCGGTCGGACGCACGATGCGGTGAAGTTTCTCGGTCGAGTGTGTAGAAATCGGCCGACCGGCTCCGTCCCAGGGGCGAATGCAGAAAGAATGACTGCATCCGACGCTAGGAGACATCATGGCCAAGTACCTCATGCTCAAGCATTACCGCGGGGCCCCCGAGCCTGCCGGCTGGATTCCGATGGACCGGTGGACTCCGGCCGAAGTGCACGACCATATCCAGTTCATGCAAGACTTCGCCGCCGAGCTCGAGAAGACGGGCGAGTTCGTCGACGCGCAGGCCCTGGCCCCCGAGGGAACATGGGTGCGGTCGGACGGGGCCGGAAAGCCCCCGGTCACCGACGGTCCGTTCGCGGAGACCAAGGACTTGATCGCAGGTTGGATGGTCATCGACGTCGAGTCCTACGACCGCGCACTCGAACTCGCGGGGCAGCTCTCGGCAGCACCCGGCGCCGGTGGTGAGCCGATCAACGAGTGGCTGGAGCTGCGTCCGTTCATGGAGGCCCCTGCCACGATCGAAGACTGAATAGGTCGCCGTGGACCCCCACCTGCTGCGGGAGCTGACTCCGTCCGTGATCGGCGTTCTCGTCCACCGCGGAGCAGATTTCGCCGCGGCCGAGGACGCCGTCCAGGAGGCGTTGGTGCAGGCGGCCTCGGTGTGGGGAGCGTCGGCAGAGGCGGGTGACGCGCCGTCCGACCCGAAGGGATGGCTCGTCACCGTGGCGTGGCGCAAGTTTCTCGACTCCCAGCGGTCGGAGAAGGCTCGACGGGATCGAGAGAACCGGGTTGCGGCCGAGCCGGAACCGGGCAGTGTCCACGGCGTCGACGACACACTGCAGTTGTTCTTCCTCTGCGCGCAACCGGTGCTGACACGCGCAGCAGCGGTAGCGCTGACGTTGCGTGCCGTCGGGGGTCTGACGACGCGGCAGATCGCGCAGGCGTATCTGCTGCCGGAGAAAACCATGGCCCAGCGCATCAGCCGAGCCAAACGGGCGGTGCGTGACGTCCGTTTCGACGCTCCGGGTGACCTCTCGACGGTTCGGCGGGTGCTGTACCTGGTGTTCAACGAGGGGTATACCGGCGACGTCGATCTCGCGGCCGAGGCGATCAGGTTGACCAGGCAGCTCGCGACCCTGTCCGACGACGCGGAGACCGCTGGACTGTTGGCGTTGATGGTGTTGCACCACGCCCGGCGCGCTGCGAGAACCGGATCCGACGGCCGGCTGATTCCCTTGGCCGAGCAGGATCGGTCGAGCTGGGACACCGTCTCGATAGCCGAGGGAGTTCGGATTCTGCAGGCGGCGCTCGCTCGGGATCGGCTGGGCGAGTTCCAGATACAAGCCGCCATTGCCGCCCTGCATGCCGATGCACAACGGGTCGAGGACACGGACTGGGTACAGATCGTCGAGTGGTACGACGAGTTGCTCGCGATCACCGACAGTCCGGTAGTACGGCTCAACAGAGCTGTCGCGGTGGGGGAAGCGGACGGCCCGGCCGCCGGACTCGCGGCGCTCGCCGCCGTCGATTCCGCAGTACCGCGGTACCACGCGGTGGCTGCGCATCTGCACGAGAAGGCCGGCGATCTCCGGTTGGCGGCCGAGCTGTTCGTGCGGGCGGCCGAGTCGGCGTCCTCGGTGGCCGAGCGGCATCATCTGACGCTGCGCGCCACTCGAATTCGTACCGCAGGTTCGTAGAGATACCTGGAAACAGCGAACGGACCGGGCGGTTTTGTAATCGGATCGTTAGCGGTCGAAAGCGGAATTCGTGCAACCCTCGTATGGTGCTGATGTTGCCTGTGGGACAGATGAGAAAGAAGCTGACTCGATCCACCGCGGTGGTGACGGCGGCCGTACTGGCGTCGATAGTGTTGGCCGGAAACCCGGCGCAGGCGCTGCCGGGCACTACCGGATCGGCCGACGCGGCAGTCGGGGCCGTCGGAATCCACCAGGTGTCGGCAACGCGCGCGGTGCTGAACGTGTTCTCTCCGTCCATGAATCGTGTCATCTCCAACGAGGTGCTGCACTCGCCCGGAGGTGGTCCCGCGCCCACGCTGGTTCTGCTCAACGGTGCCCTCGGCAACGAGGACGGGGTCGGCTGGCTCAACAACTCCGGCGTCGAACAGTTCTTTCTCGACAAGAACGTCACCGTCGTCGCACCGATCGGCGGTCGGTTCAGCTTCTACACCGATTGGCAGACAACCGACCCGGTGCTGGGGACCAACCTCTGGCAGACCTATCTGAGCCGTGAACTACCCGCGGCCGTGGACGCCGCCTACGGCTCGACGGGCAAGCGCGGCGTCGCGGGCCTGTCGATGAGCGGTGGCCCGGCGTTGGATCTGGCGATCCAGGCTCCCGACGTGTTCGACGCGGCCGCGTCGTTCAGCGGATGCCCGGCACCGTCCAATCCGCTTGCCACCGCAGGCATCTCGGCCATGATCGCCGGCGGACTCAACAACCCGTTCAACATGTGGGGGTTGCCGGGAAGTCAGGGATGGCGAGACCACGACCCGTCGCTCAATGTCGAACGACTTCGTGGAACGGCGGTGTACGTGAGCTCGTCACGCGGTGCGCCCGGCGCCGTGGATCGCATTCCCGACGGTGCCGTTCCGCCGTTCGGCGGCATGGCGGTCGAAGCGATGGTCAACTACTGCACATCCATCTTCGTCGACGCCCTGCGTCGGGCCGACGTTCCGGCGACGGTATCCATGCGCGACGAAGGTGCGCATACCTGGCCGCTGTTCGAGGACCAGTTGCGAGAGGCCTGGTTCACCACACTGGCTCCGGCTCTGGGAACCAGCTGACTGCGCCGACGCGCTCGTGGGTAAGTGTCGATGGACAGACCACCGACGAAGGGATCACCGGAACATGTCGAAGGACGATTTGCACAAGGGCGACAAGGTCGAATGGCAGACCCACGGAACTACCACCGAGGGAACGGTGCAGGAGAAGATCACCTCCGAGACCGAAGCCGCCGGCCGCAAGGTCAAGGCCTCGAAAGACGACCCGCAGTACCGCGTCGAAAGTGACAAGTCCGGAAAGGACGCAGTGCACAAGCCCGAATCGCTCGACAAGAAGGACTGATCTCGCTCCGTAAGCTTCTCGAAAGTTGCTCCTGCTGACGATCTGTACCCTCGGCTGGGACGGATCGTCACTTTGGAGGCAACGATGGGGACGACCCCGATGCGGATTGTTCGTGCACGTTCGCGTCTCGGTCGGTGGGGTAGCGGTTGCCGCACGGGGAGGACTCTTGTCGCTACGGGGACGCTGGCGATCGTGTCCGTACTCGTCGTGGGCTGCGGCGTGTTCTCCGGGGACTCGACCACGGACGCGGACACACCGTCTGCAGTGACCTTCACCGGGCAGATCGAGTCTCCCGACACGCTCTGCCTCGATGGAAGTGACACCGACACCGTCCGTCTCGCGACGTGCAACGGAACGCCGGCGCAGCAAGTAGTCGCCGAGGCCGACGGCACGGTTCGGTCGCAATCGCAGTGTCTGGTGCCGAAGAACAGCGAGACCGCAGCCGGTGTACCTGTTGTCCTCGGAAGTTGCGACGACAGTGCGGTCGCCAGTTGGACAGCGGGCGAATCCGGTGCGATCGGGCTGACGGGCACCGGCCTCTGTCTCGCGGACGACGCACGGCAGACCTCTCGGCGTGTGGCCGTGCTGGCCGAATGCGACGGCTCGTCGGTGCAGACGTGGACACCGGTAGCGGCCGCAGAACCGACCGCCGACAACCCCGGAGGAATTGCTGCACCCACCGGGGATCTGCCCGGCTGGAAGCAGATATTCGTCGACGAATTCACCGCCCCGTCCGCCACCGGCAGTTGGTCCAATCAGTGCGACCCCTCGAAGGTCGTCTACACCGGAGCCGAGGGCCAGCGGTGGCGCACGTATCCGTCGTGCTATTCCGACACCTACGACAAACGGCCGTATCGGCCCGATGCAGTGCTGTCCACTGCCGACGGCGCTCTGCAGTACCACCTCGGTCAGGTCGACGGCGTTCCGGCCGGAGCGAGTATCTCCCCACTGATCGGTGCCGACCAGTATCAGACGTACGGACGATATTCGGCGCGTCTGAAAGTCGATTCACCGGATCTGTCCGAGTACTACGCGGCATGGTTGCTCTGGCCGCAATCCGAGAATTGGCCGTACGACGGCGAGTTCGATTTCCCGGAAGGTGCGCTGTCGGGCAACGTCGGTGGGTTCCATCATTTCTCGGGCGAAGGCTCGTGTGCCGACGGGTGCAAAACGCCCGCCCTCGACATCGGCGCGCAGTTCACCGACTGGCACACCTACACCATGGAATGGTCACCGGGAAGGATCCGGTACCTCCTCGACGACACGGTCGTGTTGGACTCCACCGACTTCGTGCCGTTCACGCCGATGCGATGGGAGCTGCAGACCGAAACCAAGGGAGACGGAAACAGCGAGGGCAATCTGATCCTGGACTGGGTCTCGGTCTACTCCTGGAACGGCTGATACGCGGCCCGCGCCGAGCGCTCGGCACCCCAACTGCGTTCGATGTAACCGACGATCGTGTCGATGTCCGCGTTCGGAATCTTCTCCGGCTCACCCTTTTCCAACGGATCCGTGTGGAAGATGTACAGGCGAGACGCGAATTGCTCGAACGGTAGCGAGCCTTCGCCCGCGCGTTCGCCGTTCCCTGCCGTTCCGACGACGACTCCGTCACCCCAATCCTGCCCACTGTCGTTGTTGGGATTGAAGAAGTAGACCCGCATGACGCCGTCGGGATCGGGGGCAACACGCAGAATGGCGATGGCGTGCCACCCCACATACCGTGCAGCGCTGTCGGTTACGGCCACCCCGGCGGGTTGCGGGTGGATCAGCGGCTGATGGCCGTTGTACTCGGGGTGATAAGCGGCATGGAACTGCCGCAGGAAACCATCGAGATCGACCAGATTTCCGGTCGCGACGTCCACGTCGATATGGAACTCGCGGGCCGACCACCACCCGTGGAACTCGGGATTGACCCAGCGATGCGGATCGCCCGGTCTGTCGGCGCAGCGTCGGACCATCTCGGCGTAGATCCGGTCCAGGTGCGGAACCAGAATGAGCGATGCCGGGTCCAGATCGACCGGATCCGAGGTCGCGACACCACTTTCGCTGTCGACGGACGAGATCGACTGGCCCTCGAAGTGCATGACGATCTCTTCGTCTCGTGCCGCCCACACCACCATCTGCAGCAGGTAGTCGGGATCGTTGTACGCCCACATCGACAGCGCGCGCGCCGACTGGCACGTGGGATTGTCGCCCTGGCCGACACCGAGCGGTTGACCGAGCATGGAGAGCAACCCACCGAGCAATCGCGACTCCGGTGCCGGAACCGGACCGAAAGTGGTGATCAAGCGTTCTCGCACTGCGGGCGCGAGGGTGAGCGATAGCTGACGCCACAGGGACGGCACGATCGGCGGCTGATGCAGGATTCCGCGGTCGAGGAGCAGTGCCAATCCGTAGAGACTTTGCGCCGTCTCGGGATACACGGTTTCTTCGATCAGACGGTGGACCAATTCCGGGTAGCGAGTGAGGCACGTACGCCCGGTGTCGGACAGCCCCAAGGCCTCGGGCAGGACATACGAGTAGTGGTCGACGAGATATTGCGTGAGTGTGGCGTGGTACGGCGAAACGAGACCGGTGTCGTGCATCGCCCGGGCGAAACCGCGGGCCTCGAACTGCAGTGCCTCGACGTCCATGGCCTCGAGCCGGTTCCGGTAGACCTCCACGCCCGGGTCCTCGCGGCACGCGTCCGTGGTGCCGAACAACGCCGTGGTCAACCGATCGAGTCCCTGACCGGACGTGCCGAGATCGACGGTCGGGTCGTCGCGATAGATCGCAATGCGCGTGACCATGGACTTGATGGTGTCGACCTGGATCGGACGCTGACGCAGAATCCGCCAGATCTCTTCGAGCAATTCGTCCAGCACACTGTCGTAGCCGATTTCCCCGGCAACGTAGCCGAAGAGATCGCGGATCAGATGTGCTGTCCGACCCGAACGGACTCGTTCCGATTCCGAGGGCGGGGTGAACAACACCTCGAGGTTCAGGGCGAGTACCTGGGAGAGGAAGCGTCGCGCATCGTCAGCTGTCACTGCGGGATGCTCGTACTCACCGGCGACGATCGCGACCATCCGCAACTCGCTGGCTGCTTCGAGAACCACGGTGTCGTCGTTGCCGCTGCGCAGGCTCGGACCCACGAACGCGGGAACGAGAATGTCCGGCTGCGCCCAGTCCGTACCGGCAAACAGCCCGGCGTTCTCCAGCACCGCGGCGCGTTCGCGTACCGCGCCACATCCGCCGGGCTGCAACAACACTCGGTGCACAGAATCCAGAACCCGTCGCACCTTGGTGCTCTTGCTGAACTCCGGTGCGGCGGCCAGCGCGTCGACGGCGTGATCGAGTTGCGCCAGCCGCGACACCAGAGCCTTGTCGATCGGTGCAGCGTCGTTCATCGTCTGCGTCGTGGGCTCTTGGTCGTTGCCGAGTTGCTGCTTCACACGTAGAAGTCCAGTTCTTCCTGTTGCTTGAGCAGGTCGCGCATCCGGTACGGATCATCGCCGAAGAAGTACAGCAAGCCCCAGTGGGTGCCGAAAGCCGTTCTCTTGGTGACGGTTTCCTCGACCGGTGCCGACAGGTCGTTGGTCTCGTAGTAGTCGTCGTCGGCGGTCACGTCGGGGATGACGAGATCGCTCACGACGCGTCGCCGTGGGTACACCCCGAAGCATCCCGCGTGACCGGTGGCATCGACCACCTCGCGCGGGAAGAAGGCGTCGATCTCTTCCTCGGTGGTCTTCGGGTCGAAGGCGAGAGCCAGGCCCTGGTACGCGTTGAAGCCGTACGCCCGCTCGAGGAGCTCGAACACCTTGAAACCTGGTGGACGATAGGCGACTTCGCCGAAGTACATCTCTCCGTCGCTGGTGACGAAGTACTCGGGATGGATGAACCCGAACTCGATGTCGAACGCCTTGATGAGCTTCTCGATCTGCACCGTGATCTGCTCGCGGTACTTCTCGAGTTCCGGCGTCGCGGGAACGAAGACGGAGTATCCGAGCGTGACGTACTCGGAGATGTTGAGGAACTTGATCTTTCCGTTGTGGATCCACGCCTCGACGGCGAACTCCCAGCCGTCGAGATGCGACTCCATCAGTACCGGGAACTCCTCGTCCGGGATGGAGTCGACTTCGTCGGGGGTCCGAATGACGCGGTGGCCCAGGCATCCTGCCTTGTCGAAGGCCTTGAGGTGGATGGGGTCGTTCGGGTCACCGTCGAGTTTGAGCAGCGTCTGGTTCACCCGACGCAGAAAGCGGATGACGTCCTCACGATCGTGTGCTTCCTCGAAGATGCCGACACGAATGCCACCGAGCTGTGCGCGGCGCTTCATCAGTGCCTTGTCTCGGAGCAGCATCGCCTGGCCGAACAACCTCGGATTGCCCAGCAGCACGGAATTGATGGCACCGGCCCACTCGACTGTCTCCTCGTACAGCGGTATCGCTACATCGACGCCTTTGTCTCGGAGAGTCTCCGCGATCTCGAGCGACCTGTCGTTGAGTCGCTCGAAGTTCCACGGTAGGTACGGAATGTCATGCTCGGTGCAGTACGCCTCGGCCCACTCTGGCGCGACGACGACGTAGCGTCGATCGAACGCGTCCAGGGCTTCCACTGCGGCCAAACTCCAGCCCAGCAGCGCTACGAAGCCTTTGTTCGGGTCTTTCTCCAGCCTCTGTGGCCGATCCATGAAGTTCCTTTCCCTTGTGATGCGCGGTCGAGGTCCTTCGCTCCACCGTACAGAGGGTGTTCGGTGCCGCTTTCCGGACCCGGTGCTCGGGAAGCCGGGACGCGATGTGCACCGTCCCTCGAACTGTCGGGCCGGATCCTGCACGGGGCTGGCAATGCGCTCGTTTGCCAGCGAGATGATCGATACAAGATCATAAAAAGTCCAGATGCACGATTTGCTCGACAATTCGATTCGTGTGAATAGATTTTCGATCCGGAGCAACTAGTTTAATATTTAATCTCCAATTCGTACCGGTCGTATTTCTTTCAATTACGCCTCTGACCAGGCGTTTCAGGGTGAATGCGAATTCACTGCGCAATGTCTGAATCATCCCTATGATTCGAGATGCCGGCAATCAATTGTATTTATCCGCCGTGTTATCCAATGCGATGTTCGGTCTCTCGAAGGATGAAACCATGACTGTTTCGGGCCGTGCTGTTCTGAAGCGTTCCTTGGTAACGCTCGGAACCACCGTATTACTTTCGGCTTTCGTAGTTCACGCGCCACAGGCCGCGGCCGCCACCTCGGGACAGATCAAGACGCCCGCCGGGTTCTGCCTGGACAACAAGGGCGGTCTCACCGGACAGAACAATCCCGTCCAGATCTGGGATTGCAACGGTACCGGCGCGCAGACGTGGACCGGTACCGAGGACGCCACGATTCGAGTGCAGGGCCGATGCTTGTCACCGGCATCGGGCTATGCGGCGGCCGGCGTCGCGTTGACGACGTGGGCGTGCAACGGCAAGCCCGCGCAGCAATGGTCGATCCGGGGGGACGGCTCGATCTCGTTGCTGCAGAAGACCGGCCTGTGCATTCAGAATTCGCGTGAGGTCAACGGAAACCGACCGGTGTTGGCGAAATGCAACGGCTCTGCTGCTCAGAAGTGGATCACCGCGACCACGCCGTTTCCGACGACGCCCCCGACGACGCCACCCCCCACGACGCCACCGACCACTCCGTCCACCACTCCCAGCGGGGTGGCAGCGCCGGTGGGCGACCTACCCGGTTGGAAGCAGATCTTCGTCGACGACTTCGCGAAGCCTTCCGCCGTCGGCAGTTGGGCCAACGACTGCGATCCCACCAAGATCGTCTACGTCGGTGCTCAGAATCAGCAGTGGCGTACGTACCCCAAGTGCTACAAGGACACCTATCAGAAGCGCCCGTACCGAGCGGACGCCGTGCTGTCCACGCACGACGGCCTGCTCGATTACGGATTGCACAATGTCGACGGTGTCCCGGCCGGTGCCAGCGTCTCGCCGGTGATCAACGCGGCAGGGCAGAACCAGACATACGGACGATACACAGCGCGATTCAAGGTCGACTCGGCAACTCTGGCCGAGTACTACGTTGCATGGCTGCTGTGGCCGCAGTCCGAAAGATGGCCTGCGGACGGCGAAATGGACTTCCCCGAAGGAAGTCTCGCGGGGCAGGTCGGCGGCTTCCATCACTACTCGGGTGCCGGTTCGTGCGTCGGCGGCTGCCAGGACGTCGCTCGGAACATCGGCGCGAACTTCACCGATTGGCACACGTACACCATCGAATGGTCCCCGGGTCGCGTTCGCTACATCCTCGACGACACCGTGGTTCTGGACAGCACCAAGTGGGTTCCCTCGGGTCCGATGCGCTGGGAACTGCAGACCGAGACCAACGGCACCGGAAACAGCAACGGGCATCTGTTGCTGGACTGGGTTTCGGTATACAGCTGGGTAGGCTGACCCGGCCGCGTACCCAACCGACTGGGGCGTGCCATCGAGAGAAGGGGAGCGTCGATGACGGTCGACAAAACCGGTGCCGAGGTCGAGATCGCCCAGCAGGCGGACAGGTTCACGATTTCGGTCGAGGGCACGCAGGTCGGCTTCACCGAGTTCGCCGACGACGAGCAGGGCATGCGCGTCTTCTTCCACACCGAAGTGGATGCGGCCTACGGCGGACGTGGTCTGGCCACGATCGTCGTTCGACACGCGCTCGACGCGACGCGTTCCGAGAACAAGCACGCCGTCCCGATCTGTCCGTTGGTGGCCGCGTTCGTCGGCGAACATCACGAGTACGACGACATGGTCGAGCCCGTCACGGACGATATTCGGCAGTGGCTGGCCGACCAGCAGGGATGATTCGTCGACCGATCGCCGGCCACGTGCGACGATCTGCAGCATGACCGATCCCGGACACCGCCCCGGCGGCACACATCTCTACCGTCGGTTGGTCACCCGGTCCGACGGCCCCTTGACGCCCGTTCGGGCGGCCAGGAGGCTCTCGGCGTACATCTACGGCAACATCCTGGTCCTCGCCGCGGTTGCCGCCTCCACGCCGAGTTCCATCGGGCACGGGACGGCGGCTGTTCTCGTAGCGGCCACTGCGGCAACGACTTTTCTCGCGCATGTATTCGCCGATTTCGTCGCCGGGAGCCAGATACCGGAGGCGCACGGTGATGCGACGGACGAACAGCGCACGTTCGAGGCCATCGAGGAATTCCGGGATGCCGTCCCCATTCTGAGCTCCGGGACGTTTCCGGCGGCGATGCTGGCGCTCGGGTGGCTGTCGGTGCTTCCGGCACAATGGGCCGAACTGCTGGCCGGTGCGGTGATCGTCGTACGAATCGCCACCATACCGATTGTCACGGAACGAGTTCGCGGGAACCGTCCGACGTTTCGGGCCCTGGTGATCGGGCTTGCCACTGCCGTCGTCGCGGCGCTCATCGTGCTGGCGAAAGTCTTCTTGGGTCACTAGCTGCCCCTCGTGGACGGATCAACCGCCGAACTCTGCGTGCAGCTCCGGCAGAAACCCTGCGAGGTGGTTCATCTCCTGTCCGCAGTGCAGCAGCAGATCTCGGGCGAGGTCGAGTCCGAGAACGAGGTCGCTCGGATCCACGGACGTACCCCGGCGAACTGCGCACACGGCCTGCTTCGGATCGGGAACGTGCAATCCTCGTAGGTTCAGATAGAAGCGGCTGCGCATCTCGGCACCGCCCTGTACCGGCCGAACCTGATGGGCGAGCCAGCCCAGATCCACCGGTGCGATGGAACTTCCCACTCGGCCGAAGACGACCGTCTGGTCTGCGGGAACGTCGAAACCGTGTGCAACAGGGTCACGGAAGCCGATACCCAGCTGCTGAAGCTTCGGGCCGACGTACTCGTCCACGAACGATGTGTTGCCGATGTACTTCGCCCTGTCCTGAATCGCGTGGACCGTGCGGTCCTCGGCGAGCGCGGCGTGGAGGTGGGCATCGGGGTGCCACAGTTTGTAGCGGGCCGCCTCGGCGGAATGCCAACCGAACCACCAATCCCACATCGCTGCCGTGCCCCGGGGCATCGCGGTGCGCACCGCCACGAACGTCATGCCGTCGGCGCGTCGTCCGTAGCCGGTTTCGATCGCCGAATATCCCGTCGGCGCGAGATCGGTTGTGATGGAATCGAAGTGCGGGACCCACTCGGGCGCTATCGGCGGCCCCCCGACTGCGTCGGTCACGACGGCCGGTGCCGGTGTCGTCCGTGCGGCGAAGAAATGGGCATAGGGCCGTCCTCGGTCGATGTCGCGGTAGCCCTGGTACCGCTCGCCGCAGTCTTCACTCGAACCGGTGCCGGGAGTTGCGGCCGCTCGTGCCGCGGGGCCGAACACAGCCGTGGCTGCAGCCGCGGCGGCACCCACCATCATTTGTCGTCGCGACGGGCCGCGGCTCATCGGGCGGGGTTCCTCAACATCGGTTGAGACTATGACGTGACTTCGGCAACTGTCAATGGTGGGGCACTAGACTCCGTGGTATGAGTCCTGCCCGTCCCAAGGACGACGAGTCGAGAGTGCGTCGGCGCGACGAAATCGCCGCGGCAGCAATCGAAGTGTTGGCAACGCAAGGTTTTCGCGGCTTGACGCACCGGGCGGTCGACGCTGCAGCAGGATTGAGCCCCGGGTCGGTCAACTACCACGCGCCCACTCGCGGACGACTGTTGCACCTGGCGCTCGAGCTGTTGTTCGCCCGCGACTACGACACTGCCGGCGCGACCTTCGGTGGTCTGGTCGACGTCAAACCACTCACCGTGGACATCGTCGTGAACCGCATCATCGACTTCATCGAGGCGATGACCACCGGAGAAGCAACGAAAAGAGTGATCGCGCGCAGCATCCTGCTCGGTGAAGCGCAACATGATCGGGAAATCCGCGATCTGTTCGACTCTCAGCGGGCCGCGTTCGTCGCGTACACCCAGTGGATAGTCGCGTCGTTGGAATCCGAAGACCCCCAGGGGGATGCGGAGATGCTCGTCGTCATGATCGAGGGTCTCGTGGGGAGGCAGGTGCTGATCGGATCGCGGCTGCCACGTCCCGTCGTCGACCGAATGCTGCGCACGATCGTCGGCGCATCCCCGATGGTCACCGATTAGCCGATCAGCCACCGATCAGCCGAGCAACGAGTTCCGTTCGGTGTGGGTGAACGTGAAGATCGTTGCACCGAAGCTGATGAGCGCAGTGAGCAGTAGCACCTGCGGCCCGGTGATCACGACGCCGATGAACGCACCGACAGCACCTCCCGCCGCGAAGGAGCCCAGAAGCGTTGCGTAGCAGAGCCAGTCGTAGTGTGTTCCGCCGCCGAAGAGGTGACGCTCGATTCCCTGGCCGAGCTTGACCACCGTTCCGGTGACGTAACTGAGCGGGATGTACGTCTCCTCCTTCTTCGTGAACGCGGTGTTCAACGCGCCCAGCGCGAAGGCGACGAGGAGGATCGGGTAGAAGTTCACATTTGCCGACGACCACCCGGAGACGGCGATGTCGATCAGACCCGCCGCTCCCAGCGCAACGGTGGTCAACACCGTCGCTCCATGGGGGTGGTTGGACCAGTAGCGGCGCCGACAGATCGACGAGACGATCACGCCGCCGAGAAACGCGGCCATGAGGGCCAGTGCGGCCCAGGGTGACGCCCCCGGTGCCACCTCCTTGCCCTCCGGATGGCCGAAGTGTCCGACGACGGCTCGTTCGGTGTTGCCGGTCATGAAGGTCACGAAGTAGCCGGCGGAATGCAGGAACGCGACCGCACCCACCATGCCTGCCAGTCCGGACAGGATCCAGGACAGACGAGCTTCGGCGCCGACGGCTGTTTCGCGGCTGATCGCCAAGGGGGAAGTCATGACTCGATTCTCCGGGCGTGAGCCGCGGTGGCAAATCTTTGAGTCATCGGTCACACAGAGGCAGTCGGGTGGGTGCTCGCCACCATCCCGCGGTGCATCACCCGGTTGCCGACCACCCCGCTGTGATCGGCGCGGTGCATCACACACCTGTTGTCCCACATCACCATGTCGTCGGGGGACCAGTTGTGCCGCAGCAGGTTGTCCTCCCTCGTGGAATGCTCCACGAGGTAGCGAACGGTGTCTCGTGCTTCGTCTTCGGTCAGTCCGCTGATCGCGACACAGCGAGCGGGCGCGGACAGCGACAGCGCGGTGCGTCCCGATATCGGGTGAACGGCGAAGAGTGGATGGTCGGCGGAAGAATCGGAATCCGACGCCACGCCGGTCACTCGGTGCGTCACCGTGCGCCCGGCCAAACGCTCCTTCACTTCCGCTGGAAGCGTCTCGTATGCGGCGTATTGGTCGCTGAACAACGTACTGCCGCCGGCCGCGGGAACTTCGACCGCGCGTAACGCGGTGTAGGCGGGAGGATTCGGAATGTAGGTGGTGTCGACGTGGAACGTGGACTTCGGCGGCGTGGAACGGCCGACGTTGCTGATGACGTTCAGATCCGGACAGTCGGGAACAGGCGTCTCGCCTTCGGTGAACATCAACTCTCCGAACCGGCGCAGGAACGCCAGGAAGCGCTGATCGTCGACGGGCTGGTTCGGCAGGATCAACACCCCGTGTTCGGCGAGGAGCTCTCGAAGTTGCTCTATTGAAACCGATTCCAAGTTCAGATCGGCCATCTCGATTCCCAACGTCATGACGACGACTCCTTCACCGGCAGTTCTTCGAGCGCGAATGCGAACAATTCTTCGACGGTGATGCCCGCGGCTGCGGCCATCACCGCCAACACGCTGGACGGCGAATAGGAGCAGTAGAGGCTGGCTTCGAGAAACCACGGCTCCCCGTCCGGGTCGATGCGAAAGTCGAACAGGCCGTAGTGCCGACATCCCAGTGCGATGTGACTCGATCGTGCTGCTGCCCAGACTTTTTCGGTGATCGGATCCGTGACGTCGACCGTCCAGGCTCTGGTCTGCTCTTTCGCAACCAGGTAGAGATCGCCGTCGGATGTGCGATTCAGCTTGTCCGCACTACTGCGGACGGAGTCGACGGCGTACTCCTCGAGGGGCAAGCACACGAGTTCGCCATCTCGGACGATGATCCCGCACCGAACTTCACGACCCAGTGGAACGTACGTCTCCACCAGTGCAGCAGGCGAATACGTCAGAGCCTCTCGAATCGCGGGTGCCAGCCCGTCGGACCCGTGGACCAGCGAGACACCCATCGAGTTGTCCGAATCCACGGGCTTGACCACGACCGGCAGGGCGAGGTCCATCACGTCGTCGGCGGATCGGACGACCACGCCGTCGGGAACACGCACGCCGGCCGCCGCGACGACTGCGCGGGCGCGGGCCTTGTTCGCCGTCAACGCCATGAGGTCCGGACCGTTGCCGGGGTAGGGCACGCCCAGTAGATCGAACAGGCTGCGGTACGTCGTCATACCCGGCATGCAGAACATCTGCGGAACCATGACGTCGAAGTCTCGCACCGCAATGTGCTCCACCGCCTGTGCCAACGGCATCTGCTGCGCCGCAGCGATACTCGAATCCTCGAGATCGGTGGGGAAACTCCAGAGGCCGCCGGGAGAGACGAACGCGATCTCGAAACCGTACGCGGGGTCGTTACCGAGGGCGTCCAGGAAGCCGCCGGCGTAGACCCGAGAGAGATCACTGTGAAAGCGGTCCACCGAGGACCCCACGAGCATCACGACCGACAACGTCATCAGTCGCCTCCGTTTTCCACGAGTTTGCCGATGTTGAAATCGATTCGGGACCAGCCACGCCGCTCGCGGAGGTTCCGGATCAGCAACGACGGAATCTGAAGATGATGTACCAACAGATACGGCAGGGGATCCCAACCGGTGAGGATGGCGTCCTTGCCTCGAAAGATGGTGCGGAGCCGAGATACTCGATCACCCTCGGTGATCAGACGCCACAGCTCGTGGTAGATCCAGTACGTCGGCCGGGCCGTCGCACGCGGCACGATCTCGGCATGCCCGTCGTCGAGGTACGCGGCAGCCAGGTCGGGGTGGTCGTAGAACATCGTGATGGCCGAGTGGGTGCGCGGGTTGCATTCGATGGCGTAGATCCGGCCGTCGGCGGCGGACTCGATGAAGTCGAACGACAGCTGCCCGGTGGTGTCGAGCGAAGAGACGAATGTCTCTACCCAGCGCAGGATTTCGGGCTTGTCCACCATCTCGTAGTTCACCTGGAAGGCGGACGACACGCAGCAGCCGTACACCTGCAGGCGACCCTCGCGCACCGTGCCGTGCGTGCAGTACTCCTGTCCGGCGATGAATTCCTGCAGGATCCATGGGTCGTCCTCGGTGATGTGCAGGCTCCGGGCGAACGAGGAGTTGCGTTCCGGCGTGTGCGCCGTCAACCGCGTCAGATCCATTCGGCCAACCGGGTTGTACGAGATCCGCTTGAGGATGTACTCACGGCCCGGCGCGAAGTCGAATTCGTCGATCTGGGCGGGGTCGGTGATGCGCTTGAAGTCGGGAACCCGGAGTCCCAATGACGCTGCGTGCTCGGAGAATCGGGACTTGTCGTCGACCATCCGTACGGTATCCGCGTCGCCGTGGATCACCTCGCAGTGCGCATCGAGGAGTGCACGCGCGTCGGCGTCGTGAATACTCGCGGCCGGGCTTGCCACGGGCACGAAGACGTCGACGCCCTCGCGGCGCACGATGTCCAGCAGAGCCTGCGCATATCCCGAATCACCCGGGTCGGGAATGCAATGGAAACGGTCGACAGCGCGGGAGAAACGATGTCCGGTCCAGCGGTACTTCGTCGATTCCACGAGGATCACCCGATGGCCGGCGAGATGGAAGGACCGTGCGAGTTGCAAGGCTTTGGTCATCTTGCCGCCACTGATCAGAATCGTTCTGGGCGAATCGGTTCGATGGGCGACGGGCCGGGTACCGCGCAGCGCGGCCACCCCGACCGCCGCGAGGTCGACGGGGAGGGTGACCGTGAGGCCGATCAGCGCCGCAACGGTGCGGATCATGTGCGCCGGATCAGTGTCACACCGTCGCGCAACGGAATCAGAACCTGTTCCACGCGAGGGTCGTTCGCGACATAGTCGTTGAACTCGGCGATGGCCCGGCCGTTCTCGTTCGGCTGCGGAGCGTAGGGCTGACCCTGCAACAGGGTGTTGTCGACGGCGATCACGGCACCGTCGGAGAGCAGATCGCTCTCGAGCAGGTACTCCACGTACCCGCGGTATCCGCTCTTGTCGGCGTCGACGAACACCAGATCGAACGTCCCGTCGAGCCCGTGCAGAGTATCCAGCGCAGGCCCTACCTGCACCGAGATGGCAGATCCTGCAGTCGATTCCGCGAAGCAGGACTGCGCGAACTCGGCCACGTACGGATCCACCTCGCAGGCGACGACCTCGCCGCCCGCGGGCAGCGCCTCGGCCATCGCCAACGCCGAGTAACCGGTGAACATACCGATCTCGAGCACCCGAGTCGCCCGCGTCATGTGCACGAGAAACGCCAGGAAACGTCCCTCCACATGGCCGGAGAGCATTTCCATCTCCAGGGGCCCGGAACCGGAGACCACGTCGCGTGATCCCCAATCCGCAGAGCGGGTCCGCGACGCCAACGTGGCCAGTGCCGCAGATTCGGAGGTGGTGCAGGTGTCGAGATACGGGTCGAGTCCCGCGGCGAGATCGCGGGCCCGATGAACACGGGTGGTCAGCTCGTCGGTCACCCCGGCGTCGGCGTCGAGTAGCGCGGCTATCTCGCTGAGCTCGCGCGCCAGGATCGTCGTCGGGGTGACCGGACGCGGCGTCATGGCTGCATCGGTCACGGCGTGGGTGCGGTGAACATGTCGAGACCCTCGCCCGCCCGTGGGAAGTCCAGACAGATCTTCTTGTGCAACGACAGGACGTCGGCCAGTTCGCGAGGTTCCAGGTCGTTGAGGAAGCGGCAGGTGCCGATCGGGTCGGGCACCGCGGCACGCAGAATCCCGTCCCGAGTCTTGAGGATGGATGCTGTTGCCTCGGTCAGCAACTCGGGTGTCAGGTACGGGCTGTCCAATGCCAGTCCGATGCTGCTCATGACTCCGAGCACGCGGTCTCTATCGGCCGTCGACAGGTGGCCGCGTTGTTCGGCGACCGTCGTCGACAGGGCCATGTCGATGTTGATCGCGTGGCCGTGGAAGAACGGCGCGGGCGGCGTCAGCTCGAGCGTGGGACTCCACGTGTGCCCGAATGCAATGACTCGGTCGAGGTCGATCTCGTGCAGGTTGGGTGCCTCGAGCTCGAGCATCGTCGCGATTGCCGAGTACGTCAAACGGTCTGCGACCGAACGCAACTCAGGAGTTCCGTCGAGGTGGCCGAACCGGGTGCGTAGCAGTTCCGGGCCGTACTGCTCGAGCAACTCGAAGATCTCGAGGTTGCCGACCACGGAGATCTTGATGAGCTCCGCCATCCCGTTGCGGACCTGATCCTCGGGCAATGTGCCGAGGAAGGAGAAGTCCAACAGCACCTTCTGTGAGGCGTGGTAGGCCCCCAAACGATTCTTGTGCTTGCCGTAGTTGACGGCCACCTTGATCGAGACGCTCGCATCGATCAGGCCGATCAACGTGGTGGGAATGCGGATGTAGGGAGTGTTTCGGCGGTAACTCGCGCACGCGAAACCGGCTACGTCCGTGGTCAATCCACCACCCACCACGAGGACCGGCTCGGTTCGCACGAGACCGAACGCGTCGAACTCGCCGACGATGCGCTCGAACGTCTCGAGTGATTTCGCGGTCTCCGCAATGTGGACCGGCACCACCGTCAGGGCGATGCCGTGGTGATCGAAGTATGCACCGATCCGGTCGCCGTAGATGGCGTGCACCGATTCGTCGACAACCATCAGGGCGCGCCCGTACGGACGGTAGCTGTCGGCCAATTCGGTGTTCTCGATCGCGAACACTCCGTCGACGTAGATCAAGTCGTATTCGATCCGCTCGTATCCCTCGACACGAAACGATCTGTCGCCGGCGACGACCTGGGCCTGAAGATTACTCACTTGTTGCTCCTGAGATGGATGAAGGATCGGGCAAAATGCTCACTCCGCAGGCTCCGCTCAGGCTGAAATCAGGGCGCGGACGCGCTCGGGATCGAGTGCATCGACGGTGTCGGTGGCCGAGCCGAAATCGGTACCGGCAGTGTTCTCGTTCGGGAACGCGACACAGGTGACGCCCGCTGCCGCTGCCGCCTGCACTCCACCGGCGTTGTCCTCGATGGCCACACTGTCGGACGCGTTCTCGCCCAACGTCTTCAAGGCAAATTCGTACGACGCGGGGTCGGGCTTGCCTGCGTCGACCGAGGAGGCGTCGACGATGATGTCGAACGAATCGGCGGTGAGCTCGGGAGACAGGGCAGCGAGCAGTGCGTCGATGTTCTCTCGCGAGGTCGTGGTCACGAAGCCGACCTTCAACCCGTTCGCTTTCGCGGAGTCGATCGTGTCGGCCACGCCCGGTCGCGTCTTGACGTCGGATTCGCCGATCAATCGCTGGAAGATCTCGGACTTGGTGGCGTGCACTGCGGCCGCGTCCACCTCGGTTCCGGTGCTCGACGCGTATTCGCTGATGCGGTCGGCACCGCCGTTCGATCCGAGCATGGACCGGTAGTCGTCCTGCGACCAGTTCCAGTTCAGATTGTGGGCGGCGAAGGCCTCGTTGAACGAGCGTCGCTGTAGCTCGGAGGTGTCGACGAGAGTGCTGATGGAGCCGAACAGAATTGCGGGCATGGGTGCCTTTCGGAGCGAGAGACGTTGTACCAGCAAATGTCTCGCGCCAGCGCGATGGGTGGGTTGGTTCGGGGGGTATGCCCCATCGGCACCGAAAGGGAAACCTTCGAATTTTCTACCGCGTGCTCGCCTGTTCGCCGCGCAGTATCGGAGCCGCCAGAACCGTCGGTGCGGATCGCCCGCGAAGGGTCACGGACCGACCCGATTCCCACAGTTGCCGCTCGTCCGAGGTTGCGTGTTCGAGCACCGTCGACGATGTGAGCACGTCGGTGTCGGGGTCGTCTTTTGCGAGATCGGTGAGCCGCGCAGCCTGATTCACCGTGTCGCCGATGACGGTGTACTCGAAACGGGACTCGGCCCCGATGTTGCCGGCGATCACCGGCCCGTACGTGACGCCGATACCGATCTCGAATCCGCCGTCGGCTCGAAGCGCGGCGGCGAGGGTGCGTGCAGTGCGCAGCGCCGCGGTGGCCGGGTCGGGATGATCGACCGGAGCGCCGAAGATCAGCAGGGCGGCATCGCCCTCGAACTTGTTGACGAAGCCGCCGTTGCGCTCGCCGTGTTCGACGACCACTGCGAAGAACCGATTGAGCAGGTCCACGACCGTCGCGGCGGATTCGCGCTCGGCCAGTGCGGTCGAGCCGACCAGGTCGATGAACAGGACGGCGACGGTTCGGTTTTCGCCGCCGAGACGGGGCGCGCTGGCCAACGCGCGCTGGGCGACGTCGTGGCCCACGTGCCGGCCGAACAGCGAGCGGAGTCGCTCCCGCTCGTCGAGACCGACGACCATCTTGTTGAACCCGTTCTGCAGTCTTCCGATCTCGGACGCGTCGTAGACGTCGACGCGGGTATCGGTGGCACCGGCCTCCACTCGCTGCATGGCAGAGCTCACCTGATGCAGCGGATCGGACACCGAGCGACCGACGAGGAACATGCCGCCGAAGCCGACGACGAGGGCGATGGCAGACAGCGAGACCATCGCGGGGGACAGGTCGACGTCCGGGGGTATGACGGTATCGATCAGTCGGCCGAGTCCGATCAGCCCGAGCCCCAGGATGGGAATGGCCGTGCTCAGTACCCAGATCAGGACGACGCGCAGTTTCACGCCGAGCGCCGCGGCGTCGGTGACCTCGCTGACTTCCATCACCGCGGCGGTGATCGGCCGCAGGGTGCGTTCGGCCACCAGGTAGCCCAGCGAGCAGGTCGCCAGTCCGCCGAAGCTGACGGCGATGGCCACGATGATCGACAGCGCAGCCCCGGCCGAGGCGTTGACGCCGACGAACACCGCAACACCGAGCGCCCACAACAGAACGTGCACGCCGAGTTGCCGGAGGGGTAGCCGGATCACGGCGATCGTGGTCTCGTCCGACGGCGTGCCGCCGGTGTGCAGCCACTCGACGAGCGGTCTCGCAACGCGAAGTCCGAGCGCGATCCCTATACCGATCGCGACCGGTAGGTATACGAAGAACGCGAGGTAATTGCGGTCAGGAGCGCAGCCTGCGGAGTGACCTCCAGAGCAGAACAGGATCTCCTCCGATCCGACCGGCAGCGGCAAGATGAACCGCGCCAACACGAAGACGATGACCGCCCCGATGGCGTTGGCCGACACCATTCCCGCCGCGTAGAGGCGCATCGGGGTGCGGGCGAGGGCGGACCTCAGTGCTGCGATCACTGGCGCTTCTTCGTTCTCTGCACGCTCGAACTCTAGGTGCCCCGACGAAAAGAATTCGGGCGATTCTGCCCGAGTGACTATCTGTGTCGACAAGTACCTGGTAATCTCCGTAACAGCTAACCACTCCTGTTCGACGATGAAAGGAACGACGGCGATGACCAGCACACTCTCCAGGAACGATGTCCTCGAGCCCGAGGATGTTTCCGCACGTTTGCTCGATTCCGCCGCCCAGCTGTCGTACGACCCGGCCGAAGAGGTCGACTGGGAGGCCGATCTCGATCCGTCCCTCTACGGTCTCAATCCGGAGTGGAGCACGCTCTACGGCACGAAGTTGTGGGACGAGATGAGCGAAGAACAGCGCATCACGCTCACTCGCCACGAGGTCTGCTCGATCATGAGCACCGGCATCTGGTTCGAGATGATCCTGCAGCAGATGGTGTTGCGCGATCAGTACTGCAAGGACTCGTCCAACTCGGATTTCCAGTTCGCGCTCACCGAGATCGCCGACGAGTGCCGTCACTCGATCATGTTCGCTCGGGCCTGCCAGAAGATGGGCATCAAGGCGTACCTGCCGCGCCGGTCGAGCATCGAACTCGGCCGCGGATTCAAGGCCCTGGCCTCCGCCGAGGTCGCCTACGGCGGCATCCTCGTCGCCGAAGAAGTTCTCGACGTCATGCAGCGCGACTGGATGCGCGGCGAGAACGTACTGCCCCTCGTGCGCACCACCAGCAAGATCCACGTCGTCGAGGAATCGCGACACATGACCTTCGCGCGCGCGCAGATGCGTGAAGACATCGAAGGGAAGAGTCCGGCTCGCCGCAAGGCCAGTGCGCTCGTCGTCGCGATCGCCGCTCGACTGATCGTGTCCAACATGGTCAACAAGGAGGTCTACGCAGCAGCGGGCCTCGACGTCGACCGTGCGGTGAAGGAAGCGAAGAACAACGCCCACCACCACACGATGATGCGCACCTCGAGCGAGCATCTGATGGCATTTCTTCTCGACTGCGGTTTGATCACCAAGCCGGCGGAGATGATCTACCGTCGTCTGCACATGCTCTGACCACTCTTTTCGAGGCCGTGAAGGACATCCGATAACCCATGCCGTTCGCGATCACGCAGAACTGTTGCAACGACGCATCCTGCCTGTCGGTGTGCCCGGTCAACTGCATTCATCCGACCCCCGACGAGCCGGATTTCGGTAAGACCGAGCTGCTGTACATCGATCCACGATCGTGCATCGACTGCGGTGCGTGTGCGGATGCGTGCCCGGTCGACGCGATCACCCGGGTGTCCCGGTTGACTCCGGACCAGCAGATCTACGCCGAGATCAACGCGGATTACTACCGCGACAAGCCGGCGGTTGCGGAGTGGGGTGAGCCGCGCTTTCCGGTGGCGACGGTCAACGAGCTGCCTCCGGTCAGTATCGCCATAGTGGGCACCGGTCCGGCGGCCTGCTACACCGCGCAAGCCCTGCTGCGCGTGCCGGGAACCACGATCACGTTCTACGACCGGCTGCCGACCGCAGGCGGTCTGGCGCGCTACGGCGTGGCACCGGACCACCTCGGCACTCGACGCATCAGCGAGCACTTTCGTGGAATCTTCGCGCACCCACGCGTGACGATGAAGCTCGGCATCGAGGTGGGCAAGGACGTCGATCACGTCGAGTTGGCTCGAAAGTTCGATTCCGTCGTCTATGCCGTCGGTGCCGACAAGGACCGAGCGCTCGACATTCCCGGTGTCGATCTCGACAATTCTGTCAGCGCGCGCACCCTGGTCGGCTGGTGCACCGGGCATCCCGACGTCCCCGCCGACGCCATCGATCTCACGGGCGTCGACCGCGTCACCATCATCGGCAACGGCAACGTCGCCCTCGACGCCGCGCGCATTC
>CAFBLX010000008.1_pt1 | contig 30485 bp, 25 predicted proteins | sample 7268311 | NCBI WGS metagenome assembly CAFBLX01 (sample SAMEA6814046, study PRJEB35770) | freshwater metagenome | biome: Freshwater; feature: Freshwater reservoir; material: water | place: Czech Republic | collected 2017-05-23 | depth 30m m | reverse complement strand
TCACGTTCGGCAGCATCGTCGACGCCGAGCAGCTCGGCGAGCTCGTCGAGCAGCGGGGCATCCGCGGACGAGAAGCCGTGGCCGCGGCGCAGCAGCGACTCGCGCTCCGACTCGCCGAGCGCAGGTGCGGCCGATGCGATCTTCTCCGGCGATGCGAACAGGTCTCGAAGAACCTGCTGGGGTGACAGATCCGGCCACAACTCGTCTATCGCAGCCATCACGTCGTGGTCCTCGCGCATCTCGTCCCGCATGTCCGCGATGTCGTCGGCGCTGAGCAAGCTCGATCCGTCCACCACGTTCTGGCCGAGTTTCGCGGCCAGCTGATTGGCCAACTGGTCGATGACCGAGGACACGAACAGAGGTCGAGCCAAGTTGTGTGGTCGCCGGGAGGACCGGGCGCGGCCGCGGGCACGCGTGACTATCTTTCGATCGAGGGTGATGTCGTAGGTGTCGAACTTCAGCCGGCGCGGCTGTGCGGGCACCTCCTGGCGATCACGCACTGCCTGCGTCAGTACGTCGACCATCGACAGTCTGCCCTTGACCTCGGTGGCCAGAGCCGAATCCTCGCGCTGCGCACGGACTCCGGGGTACAGATCGCCGATCGTCGACAGCAGTACCCCGGTTTCGCCCAGCGACGGCAGCACCTGGCCGATGTAGTCGAGGAACGTGGCGTTGGGCCCGATGATGAGGACACCGCTCTTGCCGAGCTGTTGACGGTACGTGTACAGCAGATACGCTGCTCGGTGCAGTGCCACGGCCGTCTTGCCGGTGCCCGGTCCGCCCTGCACCACCAGCACACTGCGATGCTGTGAGCGGATGATCGCGTCCTGCTCGCTCTGGATCGTTTCGACGATGTCGTTCATCTGACCGGTTCGCGCCGCATCGAGCGCGGACAGCAGCGCACCCTCACTGGCGACGCCACCCGCGACAGCCGCATCGTTCGACGACTGCGCGGACTCGAGGTCCAGGAATTCGTCGGCGATGGCGGTCACCTTGCGTCCGCGGGTACGAATATGCCTGCGGCGCAACACGTTTTCGGGGGCTGCCGGTGTCGCCAGATAGAACGGACGGGCCATGGGGGCTCGCCAGTCCAGCAGTAGTGTCTCGTAATCGTTCTTGTCGTCGAGGATGCCGACACGGCCGATGTAACGCTCGGGGCGGTCGTCGACTTTCGGATCGAGGGTGTCCGGGTCGAGGTCGATGCGTCCGAAGCAGAGCCCGTTCTCGGCTGCGTCGTACTTGGCGATGTCCTCGGTGTACATCTGGTTGAAGGATTCGCGCTCGCTTCGGGCCTGCGGTGTTCCGCCGGTCTCGAGCAGCACGGCGCGAAGTCGGTTTGCTGCATACTCGCGCAGCGAATCGAGCTGCGTGTACAACCGCGTCAGGTGCGCCTGTTCGAGGTCTTCCTCGATGGGTGCACCGGGATCGTTCGATGTGTGGCCGTCGTCCGGCAAAGGTTCTCCTCGGGAGTTCGGCCGAGGCGACGATATCGCCTCGAAATCAGCCAGAGCAGTCTACGCCGCAGAACGGCCCTGCCGCAGAACCGCGAGTTCTGGGACAGGGCCGTGCGCGCGAACGACGCCGAGCGTCGTGGGTAGACCTACTTCGCGTACTGCTGGAGCTTCTTGTCCAAGTTCTTCTGCGCCTTGGCAACTCGCTTCTCGAGCTTGGCCCGAGCCTGCTCGGTTGCCTTCTCGAGTTCCTTGTTCTGCTTCTCGGCCCGCTTACGAGCGCGCTTGCCGAGCGTGTCTACCCGATCCGACGCGATGTCGGCCCACGTGGCACCGCGCTTCTGAGCCTCTTCGGCCAGAACGGATCCCTTCTCGGCAGCGAGATCGGCGAGCTTCGCTCCGCGCTTCTGTGCCACCTCGGCCAGTTCACTGCGACGGTCGGCAGCGACGTCGACCAACTTCGAGCCCCGCTTCTGAGCGAGCTCGGCCCAATCCGAGCTGCGGTGCGCGGCCTTGTCGGCGAGCTTCGAGCCACGCTTCTGCGCTTCTTCGGCCAGATCGCTTCCGCGGTCGGCAGCAAGCTCGGCCAGCTTCGAGCCACGCTTCTGGGCTTCTTCGGCCAGCTCCGAACCCTTGTCGGCGGCGATGTGAGCCCACCGGTTCAGAGCGGGCTGCGCGACCTCTGCCAGCTCCGAGCCCTTCTCGCCGGCGATGTCGGCGAACTTGGCCAGCTTCGGCTGTGCGGCGTCGGCGAGCTTGGCCAGCTTCGGCTGTGCGGCGTCGGCCAGATCGGCACCGCGGCTCGCTGCGATCGAGGCAATTTCCTTGACGCGTTCCCCGGTGTCGTGAGTGGTGTGACCGGGCAGCGCAGAGACCACAGATTCCTGTGCGCGGCGTGCCGCCCGCTTGCTGCGCCACGCGACGGAGGGCTTGCCCTCGGTGTCGACGGCCGCGATCAGCAGTCCGCCGAGGAGGCTGAGGTTCTTGAAGAAGTGGATGCGTTGCGCAGCCTTGGTCTCCGGGTCGGTTTCGTTCCAGAACGCGTGTCCGGCCAGCGTCGTCGGAACGAGGCTTCCAGCCAAAGCGAGCGATGCGATACGCGGTGCCTTGCCGGTGGCCAACAGAATGCCGCCGGCGACCTGGATTCCGCCGTTGATCCGAACCAACGTCTCGGGATCGGTCGGCACGTTCGCGGTGACCTCGTTGGGCAGAGCATCCTTGCTCTGCTCGATCAACGGAGCGGCTGCCTTCGCCCTGCCGGCGGGATTACGAAGTGCATCGACGCCCCCGGAGATGAAAATCGTAGACATCAGCGGACGGGCGATACGGCGGACCAGCATTGACAGCCTCCTGCGTAGTTTCTCGTGTCATGGCGGTTGTACGTGCGGACTCGCACCGAAAGTAGATCGAAATCACCGGTGCGTGCACTTTTGTCACACTCTTCATACCCCGTGTTTCACGGTCTCAAGCACGTGCGGCGTCACCAGCCGCGTTCGCGCCATTCCGCCAGGTGCGGCCGCTCGTCACCGAGAGTGGTGTCCTTGCCGTGCCCGGGGTAGACGACGGTGTCGTCGGCGAAACGGTCGAACAATTTGGCGCTCACGTCGTCGAGCAGGTGGGTGAAGTCCTCGGGGCCGTTGGTTTTGCCGACGCCGCCGGGGAACAGGGAATCACCGGTGAAGAGGTGCGTCGTCTTGCCCTCGGCGTCGGTCAGCGCGAGCGCTATCGAGCCCGGAGTGTGACCGGTCAGATGTACCACATCGAACGTGAGCTCTCCCACCGACACCGTGTCGTGGTCGGCAAGAAAACGGTCCGGAGCTACCGGCAGCGGTTCTGCGTCCAGCTCGTGGGCCGCGGTGGGGGAGTCGGTGCCACCGGCGATATCGGCCAGCGCCTGCCAGTGGTCGGCATGCTGATGTGTGGTGACGATCAGAGACAGCGTCGGTGCGTTCTCGTCGAGAAGCAGTGAGATGCGGTCGGCCTCGTTGGCGGCGTCTATCAGCAGGGAATGGCCCGTTGCGGAACAGACGACCAGGTAGGTGTTGTTGTCCATGGGGCCGACCGACATCTTGGTGATCGTGGCTCCGGGGATCGTCCGCCGCTGCGGGGGTGAACCCTGTGCAACGACGCCGGTGTAATTGTCGTCGATGACCATGAGGTGCTCGTCCATTTCGAGGACGCTACCGTCGGCAGCAACGACGGGAGCGCCGGGGTCACGCTCGTGGAAAAGTGTGTCGGTACCTGGACCTACCATTGCTACGAGGTGAGGTTCGTCCCTCACCTCGACAGGTTTTCGACGTGGAGTCCTCGGCTACACGGCGTGTGATCGGTGCATCGGCACCACGCGTCATCATCGACTCGACGTCGGACAATGCTGCGCCGAGCAGCAACACGGCTCGACGTGCTCGTGAGAAAAGAAGGGAACACAGTGGCGGATCGCCTGATAGTGCGAGGTGCACGGGAGCACAACTTGAGGGGGGTCGATATCGACCTGCCCCGGGACGCGCTGATCGTGTTCACCGGTTTGTCCGGTTCGGGCAAGTCGTCTCTCGCCTTCGACACGATCTTCGCCGAAGGCCAGCGTCGCTACGTGGAGTCGCTGTCCGCATACGCACGGCAGTTCCTCGGGCAGATGGACAAGCCCGACGTCGACTTCATCGAAGGCCTGTCGCCCGCGGTCTCGATCGACCAGAAGTCGACCAACCGCAACCCACGCTCCACCGTGGGCACCATCACCGAGGTTTACGACTACCTACGGTTGCTCTACGCCAGGGCGGGCACTGCGCACTGCCCGGTGTGCGGCGAGCAGATCGCCAAGCAGACCCCACAGCAGATCGTCGATCAGGTTCTCGACATGGAGGAGGGCCTCAAATTCCAGGTCCTCGCGCCGGTGGTCCGAACCCGTAAGGGCGAGTTCGTCGACCTGTTCGACTCGCTCAACACCCAGGGCTACTCACGTGTGCGCGTCGACGGTGTCGTCCACCAGCTCAGCAGCCCGCCGGTCTTGAAGAAGCAGGAAAAACACGACATCGAGGTTGTCGTCGACCGACTCACCGTCAAGTCCAGCTCGAAGCAGCGGCTCACCGACTCGGTGGAGACCGCACTGCGGCTCGCGGACGGCATCGTGGTTCTCGACTTCGTCGACCGTGAGGAGAACGCCCCCGATCGGGAGCGTCGTTTCTCGGAGAAGCTCGCGTGCCCCAACGGCCACCCGCTGTCCATCGACGACCTCGAACCGCGATCGTTCTCGTTCAACTCGCCTTACGGTGCCTGCCCCGACTGTGTCGGGCTCGGCGTGCGCAAGGAGGTCGATCCCGAGCTGGTGGTGCCCGACGGTGATCTGAGTCTGGCCGACGGTGCCATCGCGCCCTGGTCGATGGGCCAGACGTCGGAGTACTTCGGTCGCTTGCTGTCCGGACTCGCCGACGCCATGGGCTTCGATCTGCACGCTCCGTGGAACAAGCTGCCGGCGAAGGTCAAGCGAGCTGTCCTGGAGGGCAGCGACCACCAGGTGCACGTGAAGTACAAGAACCGGTACGGCCGCACCCGGTCGTACTACGCCGAGTTCGAGGGCGTCATGCCCTTCCTGCACCGCCGCCTCGAGCAGACCGAATCCGAACAGATGAAGGAACGCTACGACGGCTACATGCGCGACGTTCCGTGTCCTACCTGCAACGGAGCCAGGCTGCGTCCGGAAATTCTGTCTGTCACCATCGCGGCAGGTGATTTCGGGCCGAAGTCGATCGCCGAGGTGTGTGAACTCTCCATCGCCGATACGGCCGACTTCCTCAACAGTCTCACTCTGGGGCGACGCGAGGAAGCGATTGCGGGCCAGGTCCTCAAGGAGGTTCAGGCTCGACTCGGCTTCCTGCTGGACGTGGGTCTCGAATACCTGTCGTTGGCGCGCACCGCGGGCTCGCTGTCCGGCGGCGAGGCCCAACGTATCCGGCTCGCCACGCAGATCGGCTCCGGCCTCGTCGGCGTGCTCTACGTACTGGACGAGCCGTCCATCGGACTGCACCAACGGGACAACCGCCGGCTCATCGACACGCTGACGCGACTGCGCGATCTCGGCAACACATTGATCGTCGTCGAGCACGACGAGGACACCATCCGTACCTCCGACTGGGTCGTGGATATCGGACCGTTGGCCGGTGAGCACGGCGGACGCGTCGTGCACAGCGGTTCCTACGCGGACCTCCTCACCAACGACGAATCGCTCACGGGTGCGTATTTGTCGGGTCGCATGGAGATCCCGCTGCCGGACACCCGTCGGGTGGTCGACAAGAAGCGACAGGTCACCGTCGTGGGTGCCCGTGAACACAACCTCCAGGGAATCGACGTCAGCTTCCCTCTCGGTGTTCTGACGTCGGTCACCGGTGTCTCGGGCTCGGGTAAGTCGACGCTGGTCAACGACATCCTCGCGACCGTGATGGCCAACAAGCTCAACGGTGCCCGGCAGGTTCCCGGTCGGCACACCCGGATCAACGGTCTGGACCAACTGGACAAGCTGGTTCGCGTCGACCAGTCGCCGATCGGCCGCACGCCCCGGTCCAACGCCGCGACGTACACCGGGGTGTTCGACAAGATCCGTACGTTGTTCGCGGCCACCACCGAGGCCAAGGTTCGTGGGTATCAGCCCGGGCGATTCTCGTTCAACGTCAAGGGCGGTCGGTGCGAGGCATGCTCGGGAGACGGCACGTTGAAGATCGAGATGAACTTCCTGCCCGACGTCTACGTCCCCTGCGAGGTGTGCGAAGGCGCTCGCTACAACCGCGAGACGCTCGAAGTGCACTACAAGGGCAAGACCATCGCCGAGGTCCTGGACATGCCGATCGAGGAGGCTGCCGACTTCTTCGAGGCCATCACGTCGATTCACCGGTACCTCAAGACACTTGTCGAGGTTGGCCTCGGTTACGTCCGCCTGGGGCAACCGGCGACGACACTGTCCGGCGGCGAAGCTCAGCGTGTGAAACTCGCAGCCGAGTTGCAGAAGCGATCGACCGGCCGCACCGTCTACATTCTCGACGAGCCGACCACGGGCCTGCATTTCGAGGACATCCGGAAGTTGCTCGGCGTGGTGAACGGACTCGTCGACAAGGGGAACACCGTGATTGTCATCGAGCACAATCTCGATGTCATCAAGGTCTCCGACTGGGTCATCGACATGGGGCCCGAAGGTGGTTCGGGCGGCGGAACGGTTGTGGCGCAGGGTAATCCGGAAGCCGTAGCAGCGGTGCCCGAAAGCTACACCGGAAAATTCCTGCAGGAGGCGCTCTCCCGCGAGGTAGTGGCGTCCACGCCGAAGGCGGCCCCGAAGAAGCGTCGGGCTCGTAAGGTCGCTGCGGTCTGACGCGAACACGTCGACGACGAAGCCGCATCCGGATTGCCGGATGCGGCTTCGTCGTCTGTGGGTGGGGTGGGGTGCGCTCGTTCAGTGCACCGGGCCGGTGTACTTCTCACCGGGGCCGAGTCCTGGCTCGTCCGGGTGTGCTGAGGCTTCCCGGAACGCGCGTTGCAACGCCTGAAGGCCGTCGCGAATCGGTCCAGCGTGGGGACCGAGGTACTCGACCGACGCGGTGACCAAGCCGGCGAGTGCGGTGATGACGCGTCGGGCCTCGTCGAGATCGAGGTAGGGGCTCTCCGCGGGATCGGGCTCGGACAGACCCAGCTTCTCGGCCGCGGAACTCATCAGCATCACCGCTGCACGGCTGATGACCTCGACCGCGGGAACCTCGGCGAGTTCACGGACTTCTTGCTCGATATCGGTGGGGTCGGAGCCTGCGGGATCGGCGGGCGTGGATGAACTGGTCATACCTACGAGAATCCCACGCCGCGGGTGCCGTCGGTCGGATCGGGTGTCGACTCGGCTTCATCGACCGGTGCGATTGTCGGTTTCGGCATTCTGCTGGTAGTCTGACTCGACGACCGTCTTCGGCGTGCGCTCCTCGATGGAGTTCACCGCATGGAGGCAGCAAGTGGAGCCCGACTCCCACCGGTATGTGATCCGAATGGATCGCTTCCGGTCCGGTCGCACGAAGGTCTCCCAGTCGGGATTCCCCAGTGCTTCCTCCTCGTGAGGAGACTGTACGACGCGCTATGTCGTACGGATCGACCGGTCGACATCGGGCCCTGCTGTCGGTAAAGACCGGCTGCAGGGTTTTTTCGTTTTCGGTGTTGGTTCGCCGAGCGTGATGTCGAGGTTCGAGGGCGACGGGCTGTGTAAGTGGCAGGCGGTCGGGTTACACACCACACCGCACTACCTAGGAGGCCCCATCAGCACTGAGACCCGCATCAACGATCGCATCCGAGTTCCCGAGGTCCGTCTTGTCGGACCAGGCGGTGAACAGGTGGGGATCGTGCGTGTTGAAGATGCACTCCGCTTGGCTCTCGAAGCCGACCTCGATCTTGTCGAAGTAGCTCCCGACGCACGTCCGCCGGTCTGCAAGATCATGGACTACGGGAAGTTCAAGTACGAGGCTGCGCAGAAGGCGCGCGAATCGCGCAAGAACCAGACGCTCACCGTCATCAAGGAGCAGAAGCTCCGCCCCAAGATCGACGCGCACGACTACGAGACCAAGAAGCGCAACGTGGTTCGCTTCCTCGAAGCCGGCTCGAAGGTCAAGGTCACCATCATGTTCCGTGGTCGCGAGCAGTCGCGCCCCGAGCTGGGTTTCCGTTTGTTGCAGCGCCTGGGTGCCGACGTCGCGGAACTAGGTTTCGTGGAAACGTCGGCCAAGCAGGACGGCCGCAACATGACCATGGTCCTGGCTCCGCACAAGGGTGCCAAGACTCGCGTGAAGGCTCAGGAAAGCGCTGCCGCGCCGCCTGCGCAACGCGCACCGGCCCCCGCGCCGGAACAGCCCGCCGCAGCAGCTCCGGCTGCCGAGGCACCGGCCGCAGCAGCTCCGGCTACTCCGGCTCAGACCAACTGAGCTTCGCGCTCTACCAGTAAGACAGTCCCGCACCCGCCTCGGTGCGCAGTCCGTTCCGAGGCGCTGCGTGGCTGTGCCATGCACCACCGAAGAGCTAATACAGAACAGAGGATTTCATGCCCAAGCAGAAGACGCACAGTGGTGCCAAGAAGCGATTCAAGGTGTCCGGCAGCGGCAAGATCCTGCGCCAGAAGGCCGGCCGTCGCCACCTGCTCGAGCACAAGCCCACCAAGGTGACTCGTCGCCTCGATGGTGTCGCCGTTGTCAAGAAGGCCGACGTGCCTCGGATCAAGCGCCTGCTCGGCATCTGATCCGGCTCGCCGCCGACTGATTTCGGTCGGCTTCATCCCATTACCATTCGGGGTTTCACACGCCCCCAGATCGACAGGATTCACCAGTGGCACGCGTAAAAAGGGCCGTCAACGCCCAGAAGAAGCGCCGTTCGATTCTCGAAGCGTCCAAGGGCTACCGCGGACAGCGCTCACGTCTGTACACCAAGGCCAAGGAGCAGCAGCTCCACTCGCTCACCTACGCGTACCGGGACCGCCGCGCGCGCAAGGGTGACTTCCGCAAGCTGTGGATCACGCGTATCAACGCTGCAGCGCGGGCCAACGACATCACCTACAACCGATTCGTTCAGGGCCTGAAGGCCGCGGGCGTCGAGGTGGACCGCAAGATCCTCGCCGAGCTCGCTGTGTCCGATGCCGAGGCATTCGCCGGCTTGGTCGCCATCGCCAAGGCTGCATTGCCTGCCGATGTCAACGCTCCTGCTGGAGAAGCAGCCTGAGCGAGTCGCCGCACGACGATTCAACTCCGAAACGACCCGTGGATTCGCTGACCGAGCGAACTCCGCGGGTCGTTTCGGCCGTCAAGCTCGCTCGCGCTGCAGAGCGCAAGAAGACGGGACTGTTCCTTGCCGAGGGCTTCAATGCTGTGTCCGAGGCTGCGCGGTTCGGTTCGGTCCGCGAGCTGTTCTTCACCGCAGATGCCTTCGACCGGCACGAGAGCCTCATCGCCTCCGTCGAGGCCGGTGGCGCACGGGTGTTTCCGATCACCGATCGTGCCGCGAAGGCATTGTCGGACACCGTCACCCCGCAGGGTCTGATCGCAGTCACCGAGTTGGTCGACGTCCCGATCGACCGTGCGTTGGCAGGAACACCGCGGCTGGTGGCCGTTCCGGTGCAAATGGCCGAGCCGGGTAATGCCGGCACGATCATTCGTGTTGCCGATGCCGCCGGGGCCGATTCGGTGGTCCTGCTCGGCGACTCCGTCGACCCGCACAACGGCAAATGCGTGCGGGCCTCGGCCGGCAGCGTCTTCCATCTTCCCATTGCGCGGGAGCGCTCGATCGAAGACGGTATCGACGGACTGCGCCGTGCCGGTCTGACGGTCGTGGCGACTGCCGCCGACGGCGAAGTCGACTTGGACGACGCAGACGAGCTGCTCGAGCAGCCGACTGCGTGGTTGTTCGGCAACGAGGCCCACGGTTTGTCCCTCCCCGTTGCCCAAGCTGCCGATCACCGGATCAGAATTCCCATCCACGGTCGGGCGGAGAGTCTGAACCTGGCGACCGCCGCGGCACTGTGCCTCTACGCGAGCGCCCGTGTTCGACGACGGTCGGCGAACCCGTGAATACGGTCGCCTAGGATCGTTACCACTCTGCTTCGTGCAGACCGACCATTATTCGAGGAGTGCATCTGTCGTGGCGAAGAAAGAGTCCGGGCCCGAGCCGGTAGATCCGAGCGTTCTCGAAGAGTCCGCACTCGACGCTGCGGTGGACTCGGCCGAACAGGCGTTCGCCGACGCGTCGGACCTCGATGCGCTCACGAAGGTCAAAATCGATCACGTGGGTGGAAAGGCGCCACTGGCGTTGGCTCAGCGCGCCCTCGGAGCTCTACCCGGTGACCAGAAGGCGGACGCGGGCAAGCGCGTCAAGGTGGCACGAGACCGGGTGCAGAAGTCCTTCGACGAGCGCCGCGCAGTGCTGTCGGCGGAGCGCGATGCAGCGATTCTCGTGGCCGAGACGATCGACGTGACGCTGCCGACCGACCGGACGCCCGTCGGAGCGCGTCATCCCATCACGATCATCTCGGAGCAGGTCGCCGATGTCTTCGTCGGTATGGGCTGGGAGGTCGAAGAGGGCCCCGAGGTGGAAACCGAGCACTTCAACTTCGACGCGTTGAACTTCCTGCCCGATCACCCGGCTCGCACGATGCAGGACACGTTCCACATCGCACCGGAGGGCTCGCGGCAGGTACTGCGTACGCACACGTCGCCGGTGCAGGTGCGGTCGATGCTCTCCCGCGACGTACCGATCTACGTCGTCTGCCCTGGCCGAACGTTCCGTACCGACGAGCTCGATACGACGCACACTCCGGTCTTTCATCAGGTCGAGGGGCTCGCGATCGACAAGGGCCTGACGATGGCGCATCTGCGCGGAACGTTGGACGCGTTCGCGCAGGCTCTGTTCGGCAGCGATACGCGCACTCGGATGCGGCCCAACTACTTTCCGTTCACCGAGCCCTCCGCCGAGGTCGACGTGTGGTTCCCGAAGAAGAAGGGTGGAGCCGGTTGGGTCGAATGGGGTGGCTGCGGAATGGTCAACCCGAAGGTGTTGCAGGCCAGCGGCATCGACCCGGAGGTGTACACCGGTTTCGCGTTCGGCATGGGTCTCGAGCGAACTCTGCAGTTCCGCAACGACATCCCGGACATGCGGGACATTGTCGAGGGGGATATCAGGTTCACTCTGCCCTTCGGTGTTCAGGCCTGACGCGGCCACTCTCCAGCCCCACTTCATCTCGGATACAAGAAAGAGCTGAGCACACGTGCGAGTCCCACATTCCTGGTTGACCGAGGTCCTGCACGCGGGTACTCCCGACTGGTCCGTCTCGCCCGACGAGCTCGACGCGGGTTTCGTACGCGTCGGTTTCGAGGTCGAGGAGCTGGTCTCGTTGGACAACGTGACGGGGCCCCTCGTGGTGGGTCGGGTCGAGTCGATCGAGGAACTGACCGAATTCAAGAAGCCCATTCGGTTCTGCCTCGTGAACGTGGGGGCCGACGAGCCGCAGGAGATCGTCTGCGGTGCACGCAATTTCGCCGAGGGTGACCTGATCGTCGCGGCGCTGCCCGGCAGCGTTCTGCCCGGCGGGTTCGCCATCGCGTCGCGCAAGACGTACGGCCGCAACTCCAACGGGATGATCTGCTCGACGCTCGAGCTCGGTCTCGGCCGGGACCACTCCGGCATCCTGGTGCTACCGGAAGGGACTGCGCAGCCCGGCGACGATGCCAAAGTCGTTCTGGGTCTCGATGATTCGGTGATCGAGCTGAACGTGACACCGGATCGCGGGTACGCCTTCTCGGTGCGCGGCCTGGCCCGTGAGTTGGCGTGCAGCTTCGATCTTCCGTATGTGGATCCGGCGCGCACGATGCCCACCGAGGTCACCGGTGACGCCTGGCCCGTGACGGTCGAGCCCGAGTCCGGTGCTTCTCGGTTCGCTCTGCGCAAGGTCGTGGGTATCGATCCCGCTGCCGTCACTCCCTGGTGGATGCAGCGGAGACTGCTGCTGGCCGGGGTGCGACCGATCTCGGCGGCCGTGGACGTGACCAACTATGTGCTCCACGAACTCGGCCAGCCGTTGCATGCTTTCGACGCAAGCAAGCTCGACGGTCATCTCGTCGTGCGGCGCGCGAATGCGGGGGAGACGCTCACGACGCTCGACGGCGTCGAGCGGTCGCTCGATGCGGAAGACGTGGTCATCGCCGACGGAACGGGAGCCATCTCGTTGGCCGGCGTCATGGGCGGGGCGTCCACCGAGGTCGACGACTCGACCAGCGATGTCGTTCTCGAAGCAGCATCGTTCGATCCGCTCGCGGTGTTCCGAACCGGCCGTCGCCACAAGCTGTCGAGCGAGGCGAGCAAGCGTTTCGAGCGGACTGTGGATTCGGCGCTCCCGGTTGCGGCGCTCGATCGGGCCGCCCAGTTGCTCGTCGAGATCGCCGGTGGACGTATCGAACCGGTGCTGACCGACATCGGCGAGGCTGCCCGGTTCCCGTCGGTGACGATGGACTTCGACCTGCCCGATCGGATCGCGGGTGTGCAGTACCCCGACGGGACCGCTGCTCGACGGCTCGCTCAGATCGGATGCACCGTCGAGGTGGATGTCGACGGTGGCGGCCACGGACAACTGGTCGTCGATCCTCCCTCGTGGCGACCCGACTTGGTGCAGCGCGCCGATCTGGTCGAAGAGGTGCTGCGGCTCGAAGGGCTCGAGAAGATCCCGTCGATTCTGCCGTCCGCTCCCGGTGGGCGCGGCCTCACCGCCGAGCAGAAGCGTCGGCGGGCAGTCGGCAAGGCTCTTGCGTTCGCCGGCTATGTCGAAGTTCTTCCGCCGGTGTTCCTGCCCAAGGGAATCTTCGACACGTGGGGCCTCGACGCGGACGACCCGCGCCGGGCGACGACGTCGGTGTTGAACCCGCTCGAGGCCGACCGCCCCGATCTTGCGACGACCGTGCTTCCCGGTCTGCTCGAAATGCTGAACAGGAACATCGCGCGCGGTCAGCGGGACGTGTCGTTGTTCGGAATCGCCCAGGTCGTTCTCCGGCACGACGCGACCGCTGCAGTGGACGCGTTGCCGGTCGACCGGCGACCGACCGACGATCAGATCGCGATGCTCCGTGGGTCCCTCCCCGCACAGCCGGTACACGTGGGCGTGGTGCTCGCCGGTCAGCGTGAGCCGTCCGGGCCCTGGGGACCGGGCCGAGCAGCCGAGGCCGCAGACGCGTTCGCCGCTGTGCGCACGGTTGCCGCGGCGTCCGGCGTGCACGTCGATCTTCGTGCAGCACAACACCTTCCCTGGCATCCGGGCCGGTGCGCCGAGGTTCTTCTCGACGGTGAGGTCGTCGGGCACGCAGGTGAACTGCATCCGGCTGTGCTCGAGCGAGCCGGTTTGCCGCCGCGTACGTGTGCGGTGGAGCTGAGTTTGAGCGCTCTGCCCGTCGTCGAATCGCTTCCGGCCCCCGAGGTATCCCCATACCCGGCCGTGTTGCAGGACGTCGCTGTCGTGGTCGACGCGTCCGTGCCCGCTGCGTCCGTCGAGGCTGCGCTGACGATCGGCGGTGGAGAACTGCTCGAGTCCATCCGACTGTTCGACGTCTACGAGGGTGAGCAGGTCGGCGAGGGGCGTAAGTCGTTGGCGTTCGCCCTCCGGTTCCGCGGTTCGGACGGAACCCTGACCGAGGATCAGGCGACGGCGGCTCGCGACGCAGCCGTGGCGGCGGCATCCACAGCGGTCGGTGCCCAGCTGCGTAGCTGAACCGTCGACGGCGCGGCCGGTGTTGTGCGTAGCGTGGTGTCATGACGGGCACGACGACGGGAGCAGCCGATGAGTGAATCCGACACGCAAGCCACGGCCTCGGATCTGCAGGTGTTGAACGAGGTTCTCGCGGCGGTGGCCGGCCGACCTCGGTTGGCTCCGGTGGCAGCGGCGGCATCCGCTCTGGCGGCCGAGTTGGGGACGGCGGAACCCGAGCCCGCCGGTCCGGATCGCGGCGTCCCGCCGGGAACCGTTCCCGATGTGGATGTTCCGCAGGTGACGAAACCTCGTATCGACCAGCCGCTCGGCGATCCACCACCGAGAGCTCCGTTGGGCGGAACGGTGCCGGGCGTCATCGATGCGGAATTGGTCGACGACCTTCCCGTCGGCCCGGGTGGGGGTTATGTCGGCGGTGCGACTACGGGCGAGTTCACCGACTCCGGGGTGCCGACCTGGGATGGGGTGCGAGAGAAGGTGGAGCATCGCTCGGGTACGGCTGTCGGGGCGGAGGAGCTGGACCGGGAATCGAGAGCCGGTCAGGACCTGGACAAACAGTGGAACGATCGGCAGGAAGCGGGCCGAAAGAAGCTCGACGAAATTCGTAGATCGATGGGTAGCAGCTAGCGTTTCCGGCCCGCCGATGAATGAGCTTGCATGATGCTGCATAATAAACCGCATGACTATTTCGGAGGCAACGCCGAAGCGCATCGCGGTGGCGGGTGCCAGTGGCTACGCCGGTGGTGAGATCCTTCGCCTGCTGCTCGGCCACCCAGCTGTTCGCGACGGCTCGTTGGTCATCGGAGCGCTGACTGCGGGTGGCAATGCAGGCGCGACACTGGGTGAGTTCCATCCCCACCTGTTGCCGCTTGCCGACCGTGTGCTCGGCCCCACGACGGTCGACGAACTTGCCGGACACGACGTGATCTTCCTCGGGTTGCCGCACGGTAAATCCGCCGAACTCGCGCTCCAGTTGCCCGAATCCGTGGTGATCATCGACTGCGGTGCCGATTTCCGCCTCAACGACTCGGCAGCCTGGGAGAAGTACTACAAGTCCCCGCATGCGGGGACTTGGCCGTACGGGCTCCCGGAGCTACCGGGGCACCGCGAGCTCCTGGTCGGGGCCACGCGTATCGCCGTGCCCGGGTGCTATCCGACGGTGTCGAGCCTAGCCCTGGCCCCGGCAGTTGCCGCCGGAATCATCGAGCCACGGGTCAACATCGTTGCGGTCACCGGCACGTCCGGTGCGGGCCGGGCACCCAAGGCCGACCTGCTGGGCTCCGAGGTGATGGGCTCGGTTCGCGCATACGCGGTAGCAGGCGCGCACCGGCACACTCCCGAGATCGTGCAGAACCTGTCGGCTGTGGCCGGTACCGACGTGTCGGTGTCGTTCACTCCGGTACTCGCGCCGATGCCGCGTGGCATTCTGGCCACCTGTACGGCCGTGACCACCGCTACCGAGGCTCAGGCCGTCGAGGTGTACGAGAAGGCCTATGCCGCAGAGCCTTTCGTTCATGTTCTTCCGGCCGGGCGGCTGCCGCAGACCGGTTCGGTCATCGGATCGAACGCCGTGCAGATGAGTGTGTCCGTCGATGCAGACGCCGGCTTGCTGGTGGTCATCGCGGCCATCGACAACCTGGCCAAGGGAACAGCCGGTGCAGCAGTGCAATCGATGAATCTGGCGTTGGGAATCGACGAGACCGACGGTCTCTCTACCGTAGGAGTTGCTCCATGACCGGCCTGAAGAGCGAGACGGATACGGTCGCCTCGGTCGCGGGGAAGCTCGTGCGTTCCCAGGGCGTGACGTCTCCCGCCGGATTCCGTGCGGCCGGGATTCCCGCGGGTATCAAGGCAAGTGGCAGGTCCGATCTGGCTCTGGTGTTCAACGAGGGCCCGGACTTCACGGCAGCGGGCGTCTTCACCCGCAACAAGGTCAAGGCCGCGCCGGTGCTGTGGTCGCAGCAGGTGCTCACCACCGGTCGGCTTCGCGCGGTGGTGTTGAACTCGGGCGGTGCCAACGCTTGTACCGGTGCACCCGGTTTCCAGGACGCGCATCGGACGGCCGAGGAGGTCGCATCCGTGTTGAGCAACTGGGGTTCGGAAACAGGGGCCATCGAGGTTGCCGTGTGCTCGACAGGTCTCATCGGCGATCGGTTGCCGATGGACAAGCTGTTGCCGGGGGTGACCGAGGTGGTGCACGAACTGGCCGGCGGTATCTCCGGTGGCACCGATGCCGCTTACGCGATCATGACCACCGATACCGTTCCGAAGCAGGCCGCGATTCATCACGCAGACAAGTGGAATGTCGGTGGCATGGCCAAGGGCGCGGGCATGCTCGCACCCTCGCTGGCCACGATGCTCAGTGTCATCACCACCGACGCCGTCGCGACCGCGGAGCAGCTCGACACCGCGCTTCGTGCGGCCACCCGGTTGTCCTACGACCGACTCGACGTCGACGGCGCATCCTCCACGAACGACACGGTACTGCTGCTCTCCTCCGGGGCGAGCGGTGTGAGCCCGTCGCAGGAGGACCTCGACGCTGCTGTTCTGGCGGTATGCGACGACCTCGCCGATCAGATGATGGCCGATGCCGAGGGCGTCACGAAGCGAGTGAAGATCACCGTCTCCGGTGCAGTATCCGAGGACGAGGCTCTCGTCGGTGCGAGGACGGTCGCCAGGGACAGTCTCACCAAGACGGCCCTATTCGGTTCGGACCCCAACTGGGGCCGTGTACTCGCGGCGATCGGTATTGCTCCGATCGAACTCGATCCGGATCGGATTGCTGTGTCGTTCAACGGCAATCCGGTGTGCATCGACGGCGTCGGCGCTCCGGGTGCGCGCGAGGTCGACCTGTCGGGAGTCGATATCGCCGTGACCATCGACCTCGGACTCGGGTCCGGTACGGCCACGATCAGAACGACGGATCTCTCCCACGCCTACGTCGAAGAGAACTCGGCGTACTCGTCATGACTGCTGCTGCAACGCAATTGACGGCAGCGCAGAAGGCGTTCACGCTCGCCGAGGCGCTGCCCTGGCTCCAGCGCTTCTCGGGCAAGATCGTCGTGGTGAAGTACGGCGGGAACGCCATGATCGACGACGATCTCAAACGAGCGTTCGCCGCCGACATGGTGTTTCTACGCACCGTCGGAATTCACCCCGTCGTCGTGCACGGCGGAGGCCCGCAGATTTCGGCCATGCTCACCAGGCTGGGCCTGACGGGTGAGTTCCGCGGCGGATTTCGGGTCACCACACCGGAAGTCATGGACATCGTTCGGATGGTGCTGTTCGGGCAGGTCGGCCGTGAACTCGTCGGCTTGATCAACAGTCACGGGCCGTATGCCGTCGGAATCTCGGGGGAGGACGCACACCTGTTCACCGCGACGCGTCGTTCGGTCCTGGTCGACGGCGTCGATACCGATATCGGTCTGGTGGGCGACGTCACCTCGGTAGATCCGAAGGCGATCTTCGATCTGATTGCCGCAGGCCGCATTCCGGTGGTCTCCACCATCGCACCCGACAGTGACGGCGTGGTGCACAACATCAACGCCGATACCGCTGCTGCTGCTCTCGCCAGTGCGATCGGGGCAGAGAAGTTGGTCGTGCTCACCGATGTCGAGGGTCTCTACACGGCGTGGCCCGATCGCAGTTCCCTGACCTCTCGAATCGACGCGTCGGAACTCGACGCATTGCTGCCCACGCTCGATGCGGGAATGGTTCCGAAGATGGAAGCGTGCCTGCGGGCCGTTCGTGCCGGTGTGCCGTCGGCGCACGTCATCGACGGTCGCGTCGAACATTCGGTTCTGGTGGAGCTGTTCACCGGAGAGGGGATCGGCACCATGGTCACCCCCGATCACTCGTCTACGTCAGGAGTCACGTCATGACCGGCACGCAGTCCACGGTCGATCTACAGCAGCGGTGGTCCACGTCGCTGATGGACAACTACGGTGTGCCGCGCGTAGCGCTCGTCCGAGGCGAAGGCGCTGTGGTGACCGACGCCGACGGCAAGCAGTACCTCGACCTGCTGGCCGGTATCGCCGTCAATATCCTGGGCCACGCTCATCCTGCGGTGATCGAGGCGGTCACTGCTCAGCTCTCCACTCTGGGTCATACGTCGAATTTGTATGCGACGGAACCGGGTATCGAACTGGCCGAGCAATTGCTCGCACATCTGGGTGCGGGTGCGACGGGACGAGTGTTCTTCTGCAACTCGGGTACCGAGGCCAACGAGGCGGCGTTCAAGATCGCGCGTCTGACCGGTCGTCCCCACATCATTGCCGCCGAGAAGGCCTTTCACGGACGGACGATGGGTGCACTGGCGCTCACCGGACAAGCCGACAAGCGAATTCCGTTCGAACCCATGCCTGCCGGTGTCCAGCACGTGCCCTACGGAGACATCGCCGCGCTCGAGGCAGCCGTCGATTCCGACACCGCCGCAGTGTTTCTCGAACCCATCATGGGGGAGGGCGGCGTGGTCGTTCCTCCCGACGGGTATCTCGTTGCCGCACGTGAGATCACGGCGAAGCACGGCGCGCTGTTGGTCCTCGACGAGGTGCAGACCGGTATCGGCCGCACGGGCTGGTTCTACGCCCACCAGTCGGTCGGCATCGTGCCCGACGTGATCACCTTGGCCAAAGGACTGGGCGGGGGTCTGCCCATCGGAGCCTGCATCGGTATCGGGGCGGCGGGGGAGTTGTTGCATCCGGGCAAGCACGGCACCACCTTCGGCGGCAACCCGGTCTGCGCCGCTGCTGCGTTGGCTGTGTTGCGGACCATTGCCGCCGACGACCTCGTTTCGCACGCCGACAGTCTCGGCAAGACCATCGCTCATTCCATCGAGGCTCTCGAACACCCTCTCGTCAGCCATGTTCGGGGCTCCGGGCTTCTGCTCGGAGTGGTGCTCACGGCCGCAGTTGCGCCTGCGGCCGAGGCGGCGGCCCGTGACGCAGGCTTCCTGATCAATGCAGCGCAACCAGACGTATTGCGGCTCGCACCGCCGCTGATCATCACCGAAGAGCAGGCCGCGTCGTTCGTCTCGGCACTACCGGCAATTCTCGACGCAGCACAGGAGGCACACCAGCCATGACCGTTCAGCACTTCCTTCGCGACGACGACATCACCCCGCAGCAGCAGGGAGAAATCCTGGCGCTCGCGGCCGAGATCAAGCGGGCTCCGTTCTCCAAGCGGCCGCTCGAGGGGCCGAAGGGAGTCGGTGTGATCTTCGAGAAGAATTCCACCAGAACTCGGTTCTCGTTCGAGTTGGGCATTGCGCAGTTGGGCGGCCACGCCGTTGTGGTCACCGGAAGCGACACTCAACTGGGACGCGAGGAGACTCTGCAGGACACCGGCCGCGTGCTGTCCCGCTACGTCGAGGCGGTCGTCTGGCGTACGTTCGGCCAGAAGCGACTGGAGCAGATGGCAACGGGTGCAACGATTCCCATCGTCAATGCGCTGTCCAACGAATTCCATCCCTGCCAGGTCCTCGCCGATCTGCAGACGCTGATCGAGCACAAGGGAAACCTGACCGGGAGGACGCTGGCGTACTTCGGCGACGGTGCCAACAACATGGCACATTCGCTTCTCATCGGCGGAGTGACCGCGGGACTCGATGTCAGGATCGCCTCTCCGAAGGAATTCGCACCACTCGGTTACGTCCTCGATGCCGCACGTGCGCGCGCCGAGGAGACCGGAGCGTCCATCACGGTGACCGAAGACCCCGACGAGGCCGCCGACGGTGCCGACGCTCTCGTCACCGATACCTGGACATCGATGGGTCAGGAGAACGACGGACTCGATCGAGTCGCTCCGTTCCGGCCCTACCGCATCGACTCCGAGCTGCTGTCGAAGGCGAAATCCGATGCGGTCGTGCTGCATTGCCTTCCTGCCCACCGCGGCGAGGAAATCACCGACGAGGTGCTCGACGGTCCGCACAGTGTCGTCTGGGACGAGGCCGAGAACCGTCTGCACGCGCAGAAAGCACTGCTGGTCTGGCTCCTCGAGCAGGCTCGGCGACCGTGAGTGACGACGTCACTGCGGTTCCGCTGACCGCGTCGACCCGCGCGGGCAGACAGGCGCGGATCATCGCGTTGCTGGCCACGCATCAGGTGCGCAGTCAACCGCAGCTGGCGTCGTTGCTCGCCGCCGAGGGGATCGACACCACCCAGGCGACGCTGTCGCGTGACCTCGAAGAGTTGGGTGCGGTGAAGTTGCGCGCTCCTGACGGCGGCGTCGGGGTGTACGTGGTCCCCGAGGACGGCAGCCCGGTGCGCGGGGTGTCGGGCGGAACCGACCGTCTCCTGCGGCTGTTGGGGGAGCTGTTGGTGTCCACCGATCACAGCGGAAACCAGGCAGTTCTGCGGACACCGCCCGGAGCTGCGCATTACCTGGCCAGCGCCCTCGATCGTGCTGCATTGCCGGAAGTCGTGGGAACGATCGCCGGGGACGACACGATCCTGCTCATCGCCCGTGAACCGACCACCGGCGGCGAGATCGCCGACAAGATAGAAAAGCTCGCTCGACGCGGAAACTGAGATCCGGTCACTCCGCACTGCACCACACGAACCACGAAGGAGCGTCATCACCATGGCCGAACGCGTCATCCTCGCCTACTCCGGCGGACTCGACACCTCTGTCGCCATCAGCTGGATCGGACGGGAGACCGGCAAGGAGGTCGTCGCTGTTGCCATCGACCTCGGCCAGGGCGGTGAGGACATGAATGTCGTCCGCCAGCGCGCATTGGACTGCGGCGCAGTCGAATCGGTCGTCGTCGACGCCAGGGACGAGTTCGCCGACGAGTACTGCCTGCCGACGGTGCAATCCAACGCGCTGTACATGGATCGGTATCCGTTGGTTTCGGCCATCAGCCGCCCGCTGATCGTCAAGCATCTGGTGGAGAACGCACGTGCGCACGGCGGAACCGTCGTCGCCCACGGATGCACGGGCAAGGGCAACGATCAGGTCCGGTTCGAGGTCGGTTTCAACACGCTCGCTCCGGAGCTCGAAGTGCTGGCACCGGTACGCGATTACGCGTGGACCCGGGAGAAGGCGATCGCGTTCGCCGAGGAGAACGACATTCCGATCAACGTCACCACCAAGTCACCGTTCTCCATCGACCAGAACGTGTGGGGACGAGCAGTGGAGACCGGCTTCCTGGAAGATCTGTGGAACGCGCCGACGAAGGATGTGTACGACTACACCGAGGATCCGACGGTCAACTTCCAGGCACCCGACGAACTGATACTCACGTTCGACAAGGGTCGCCCGGTCGCCATCGACGGCCGTCCGGTGTCGGTGCTCGGTGCGATCCAAGAACTCAACACCCGTGCGGGCGCTCAGGGTGTCGGCCGATTGGACGTCGTCGAGGATCGGCTCGTCGGCATCAAGAGCCGTGAAATCTACGAGGCTCCCGGTGCGATGGTCCTGATCCGTGCGCACGAAGAACTCGAGCACGTGACCCTCGAGCGCGAACTCGGCCGCTACAAGCGTCATACCGACCAGAAGTGGGCCGAGCTGGTCTACGACGGCCTGTGGTACTCGCCGCTCAAGGGTGCACTCGACACGTTCGTTCAGCACACGCAGGAACACGTCTCGGGCGACATCCGCTTGGTGCTGCACGCGGGCGGAATCATCGTCAACGGCCGTCGCAGCGGGGAGTCTTTGTACGACTTCAACCTCGCTACCTACGACGAGGGCGACACGTTCGACCAGTCGGCGGCCAAGGGATTCGTGCAGCTGCACGGGCTCTCCTCCAAGATCGCAGCGAAGCGGGACCTGGGCCTGTGACCACTTCGAGCAACGCACACGGAACCAACGAAGGCTCGCTGTGGGGCGGGCGCTTCGCCTCCGGCCCGGCGGCTGCCATGGCTGCCCTGAGCAAATCGACACACTTCGACTGGGTTCTCGCGCCCTACGACATCCGTGCGTCCATGGCGCACGCTCGGGTTCTGAACGGTGCCGGACTGCTGACCCCGCAGGACCTCGAGACCATGCTCGACGGTTTGCAGCGGCTGGCCGACGACGTGGCGTCCGGTGAGTTCGTCGCGGCCGAGTCGGACGAGGACGTGCACGGCGCCCTCGAACGCGGTTTGATCGACCGGGTCGGACCCGAGGTGGGTGGTCGCCTGCGCGCCGGCCGCTCACGCAACGATCAGGTCGCGACCCTGTTCCGGATGTGGTTGCGCGACGCCGTCCGTCGGGTGGCGGTCGGTGTTCTCGACGTCGTGGACGCATTGGCAACTCAGGCTGCGGCTCACCCCACCGCGGTCATGCCCGGCAAGACTCATTCGCAGGCGGCGCAGCCGGTGTTGTTGGCGCATCATCTGCTCGCACATACCCATCCGCTGCTGCGTGATGTCCAGCGGTTCGCGGACTTCGACAGGCGAGCGGCAGTGTCGCCCTACGGTTCCGGCGCTCTGGCCGGCTCCTCGCTCGGTCTGAGCCCCGAGAAGATCGCCGCCGAACTCGGGTTCGATTCGTCCGCCGAGAACTCGATCGACGCCACGTCCTCGCGTGATTTCGCGGCGGAAGCCGCGTTCGTCCTGGCGATGACAGCGGTGGACCTGTCTCGGTTCGCCGAGGAGGTCATCTCGTGGAGCACACCCGAATACGGTTACGTGACTCTCGCAGATGCATGGTCGACGGGCAGCTCGATCATGCCGCAGAAGAAGAATCCCGACGTCGCGGAGTTGACTCGTGGCAAGACGGGCCGCCTGATCGGAAATCTGACCGGCCTGTTGGCCACCCTCAAGGCACAACCCTTGGCGTACAACAGGGATCTTCAGGAAGACAAGGAGCCGGTCTTCGATTCGGTGGCTCAGCTCGAGTTGCTGCTCCCGGCACTCACCGGTTTGACGGCGACATTGGAGTTCCACACCGATCGCATGGCCGAACTCGCGCCGGCCGGGTTCACGCTCGCCACCGACATCGCCGAATGGATGGTGCGGCAAGGGATTGCGTTCCGGGTAGCTCACGAGGCAGCGGGAGCCTGCGTGCGCGCGGCGGAAGCGCGGGGCGTCGGGCTGGTGGATCTGACCGACGACGAGCTCGCGTCGATCGATCCGGCGCTCACTCCGGCGGTGCGCGAGGTGCTCACCGTGGAGGGTTCCATTTCCTCGCGTGATGCTCGCGGCGGCACCGCGGCGGTTCAGGTGGCGCACCAGCTCGGTGGTGTGCGGGCGACTGCGTCGACGTTGCGCGCGTGGGCCGAGGTGCCGGTGTTGCGGCACTAGTCGACATCCTCGCCGTATTCCACGAGTGTGATGTGAGAAGCTTTCGTCACGCGAAGACCGATGTCGGTCGTTCCGTCGGGGCCGAACGCAGGAGTGTATTTGTGGGACTGAATGCAGACGCGGTACGTGGTCCACTGCGGCGTGCTATCGCAACGGCCCAGAACGGCCTCGAGGTCATCCGGCTGGGTGGTCTCGAGACCGAGGTCGATCCGTCGCCTTTCCGGGTGATGGACCGCGAGCCGATGTATCGGTTGCGGCGTTACTTCCCCGACGACGTTCCCGTGGACAGTCCTCCGGTGGTGCTGATTCCGCCGATGATGGTCTCCGCGGACGTGTACGACGTCACCACCGATCAAGGTGCGGCCGGCATTCTGCACGGCATGGGCATGGACCCGTGGGTGGTCGATTTCGGTTCGCCCGATACCGAAGAGGGCGGGTGGAGCCGTACTCTGGCCGATCACGTCGTCGCCATCAGCGAGGTCGTGGACAAGGTGCACGAGCACACCGGCCGCGACGTTCACCTCGGCGGGTATTCGCAGGGCGGCATGTTCTGCTACCAAGCTGCCGCCTATCGAGGTGGACGAAACCTGGCCAGCCTCATCACGTTCGGGGCTCCGGTCGACACCTTGGCCGGCTTGCCGTTGGGTATCCCGGCCGGTGTCGCCACTCGGGGCGCAGAGTTTCTCGCCGACCATGTGTTCACGCGCTTGGCCGTGTCGGGGTGGATGGCGCGGACGGGATTTCAGCTGCTCGACCCGGCGAAGACCGTGCGGTCTCGTTTGGATTTCCTGCGACAGTTGCACGATCGGGAAGCGCTGTTGCCTCGGGAGCCGCAGCGCCGCTTCCTGGCGATGGACGGCTGGGTGGCGTGGTCCGGGCCCGCCGTGGCCGAGTTGCTCAGGCAGTTCGTCGTGCACAACCGCATGATGACCGGCGGCTTCGTCATCAAGGACAGGTTGTTGACGCTTGCCGAGTTGACGGTGCCGGTCTTGGCGTTCGTCGGCGAGGTCGACGACATCGGACAGCCGTTGGCGGTGCGCGGAATCCGGCGTGCCGCACCGCGTGCTCAGGTATTCGAAACAACCTTGCGTGCAGGACATTTCGGTCTCGTGGTGGGTAGCACGGCAGCTGCGCAGACATGGCCGACCACTGGAAACTGGATTCGGTGGCGCGAGAACCTCGGACCGAAGCCCGAGGCCGTGCGCGTCATGGAACACGAAGAGCACTCGGACAGCGACAGCGGAGTGTCGATCACCAACAGGCTCATTCACACCGCTGCCTCCATCGCCGAAGTGGGAGTAGGTGTAGGACGCGGACTGGCCTCGGCCGCGACCGGTGCCGTTCGCGGCACTCGTGAGATCTCGACCGAGGCCGTGCGCACCCTTCCGCGGCTGGCGCGGCTGGGGCAGATGCAGCCGCACAGTCGGGTCTCGTTGGGCCGCTTGATCGCTGAGCAGGGCAGAAAGTCCCCGCTCGGCGAGTGCTTCCTCTTCGACGACCGAGTGCACACCTACGACGCCGTCAACGTGCGTATCGACAACGTGGTTCGAGGTCTGATCAGTGTCGGTGTACGGCCTGCATCGCGCATCGGTGTGCTGATGGAGACCAGGCCGAGTGCCCTCGCCGCCATCGCGGCTCTGTCGCGCATCGGCGCTGTTCCGGTGTTGCTGCAGCCGGGTAGCGACCTCACTGCCGCGTTACGCACCGTGGACGTCGGCACTGTGATCGCCGATCCGGAGAATGCCGCGGCGGCCGTTCCGGTCGCGCCCAACGTGCTGGTGCTCGGCGGCGGCGAGACGCGGCGGCTCGATGTTCCGGACGGCTACGAAGTGATCGACCTCGAAGCCATCGACCCCGACGCCGTCCGGCTACCGGCCTGGTTCGAGCCGGATCCCGGTCGCGCTCGCGAACTGGCGATGATTCTGTTCACCACCACCGACCGTGGTCTCGAACCGCGATACATCACCAACCATCGCTGGGCACTGTCCGCATTCGGTACCGCGACGACGGCTGCTCTCGGTCCCGGCGATACTGTGTATTGCCTTGCACCGCTCCATCATTCGGCGGGCATACTCGTGACCATCGGCGGCGCGCTTGCCGGCGGATCGAGGATCGCGCTCTCCCGTGGTCTCGATCCCGAGCGCTTCAGGGAAGAGGTGTACCGCTACGGCGTCACTGTCGTCAGCTACACCTGGACGATGATGCAGCAGATCGTCGACGACGGGCGCTTCCCGGTCGACACCGGTCACCCGGTTCGGCTGTTCATCGGCTCCGGTATGCCGGTGGGATTGTGGCGTCGCACCCTGGCGAAGTTCACCCCGGCGCGAGTGCTCGAGTTCTATGCCTCCACCGAGAACGACGTCATTCTGGCCAATGTCGCCGGGACGAAGATCGGCTCGAAGGGACGCCCTCTGCCCGGCAGTGCGCGAGTGGCTCTGGCGGCGTACGACCCGATCACCGGCCGACTCGAAGAGGACGACGACGGATTCGTGCGGCAGTGCCGCGACGACGAGATCGGGCTGCTCCTGGGCCGCCCGAGTGGTGACGGTGAAGCGACCAGCCATGTCATGCGTGGGGTCTTCGAGCCCACCGACGCGTGGATACCCACCGAGAACCTGTTCCGGCGTGATTCGGACGGCGATTACTGGCTCATCGATCGTAAGGACACCGTTGTTCGCTCGGCGCGGGGTCCGGTGTACACCCAGCCGATCGTCGACGCCGTCGGCGATCTCGATCAGGTCGGTTCGGCCGTGGTCTACGGGGTTCGTGTTGCCGTCGACGGGCCACGGTCGATCCGCATGGAAGCGTCGGCCACCGAGGTTGCCGTGTGTGCTGTCTCCCTGCAGCCGGAAGCGGTGATCACCGCTCGCGCTCTCACCGATGCCCTGGGAGTCCTGCTTCCGGACGAGCGCCCGGCGATCGTCCACGTTGTGTCCGACATCCCGGTCGGTCGCGCCTATCGACCCAACGCGTCTGCATTGAAACAGGCAGGAATTCCTACTCCGAGCGCACGATCGTGGTACTACGATCCGGAGTCGAACAGCTACCGACGACTGACGAAAGCTGTTGTGGCAGAACGCTTCGTGGGACGTCAGGCCACCGCCGAGAAGTCTTCCTGACATGAAGGAACGGCCGGCGGCCCCGACGACGGAAACAATCGGCGTTCGGTAGCGTGAACGAAGACCATCACTCCGACTCGGTCGGAGCAGACAGAAGGACACCTGTGGCAATCGACTCGACACTGCTCTCCATCCTCGCGTGCCCTGTGGACAAGGGCCCGCTCCTGCTCGTCGAGGACGAATTGCTCTACAACCCGCGACTGCGTCGCGCATATCCGATAGAGAACGGCATTCCGGTGTTGCTCGCCGACGATGCGCGCGATGTCGACGACGCCGAGCACGAGTCGATTCTGGCGCGCGCCACGTCCTAGACCACCTCGTTCATGGTGTCCGCCGACGCAATGTCGCTGCCGCACCGGTCAGCGCTGCCACGGTGAACATCACGACCACGGCGATGTCGGCCCCCATGCGCTTGGTTGCATCGGGGTGGACGGATATCTCCTGCAGGGCGTCCACCAGGTAGCTCAGCGGCAGAAGGTTGCTGACTGCACCGAGCCAACTCGGCATCTGATCGCGGGCCACCAGGAGCCCGCAGAGGAAGAGCTGCGGGATCACGACGACCGGCATGAACTGGACCGCTTGAAATTCGGTACGTGCGAAAGCGCTGCACAACAGCCCGATCGCCACTCCGAGCATCGCCCCGAGTACCGCGATCACCAGAACCCACCCGATCGAGCCTTCGATGTCGAGCCCGAGCAATCCGAATGCGAGTGCGCACGCGAGCAGCGCCTGCCCTACAGCGGCGAGCGAGAACGCCGAGCCGTAACTCGCAAGCAGGTCCATCTTGGACATCGGTGTGGTCAGCAGGCGTTCGAGTGTTCCCGTGCTGCGTTCACGCTGCATCGAGATCGACGTGAGCAGAAACATGACGACGAACGGCAGAATGCCGAGCATCGTGATCGCAATTCGATCGAACGACGATTGTTGGTTCGGCGGAGCCGGGACGTCTCGGTACAGGAAATACAGCAACACAATCAGTAGAGACGGCACGAGCAGGACCATGGCCACCGATCGGTGATCGGCTCTGAGCTGGCGCAGGATTCGACCCGTACCCGCTGCGTAGATTCGTGCGTTCACGATGTCTGTTCCGTGGATCTGATGAGCGAGAGGAATGCGCGGTCGAGGTTCGTTTCCTTCGTCCGCGCCAGTAGCGCTTCGGGGCTCGATCGGTCCAGGACGGCACCGTCGCGCATCAGTACGAGCTGGCTGCAGTGTTCTGCCTCCTCCATCACGTGGCTCGAGACCAGCACTGTCGTACCTACCGCTGCGATTGCGGCGAATCGTGACCACAGTTCCGAGCGAAGGACGGGATCCAACCCGACCGTCGGCTCGTCGAGGACGATGAGTTCGGGTTCGGCGACCAGCGCGCTGGCCAGGGAGACCCGGCTCAGTTGGCCACCGGAGAGCTCACCCGCCCGCGACGCCGCATGGTCGGTGAGTCCGACAGCCGCGATGGCGGACGCCACCTCGGAGTGGCGGCGACCGTAGAGCGACCCGAAGTACTGCACGTTCTCGCGAACGGTGAGGTCTCGGTACACGCTCGGTGCCTGCGTCACGTACCCGACGGTGCGGCGCAGGGAGGTGGAGCCGGCTGGGCATCCGAGCACTGTCACGGTTCCGCCGGCAACGATCTGCGTGCCGACGATGGCGCGCATCAACGTGGTCTTTCCGCAGCCCGATGGGCCGAGGAGGCCGGTGATGGCAGCCCGCGGAATCGTCAGGGACAGATTGTGCAGCACCGTTCGGTTGCCGCGGCGAACCGTCAACCCTGTGATCTCGACGGCATGTTGCCCGGTGAACGCCATGTCGGCCTCCAGACTTTCATCGATCGATGCAGTCATAGCCCCGTCGATGCCTCGAGGTCAAGGGTTCAGCATCATGGGACGGGTGAACGCTGCTGACTTGGAAATCGGAGAGCCGGACGACGCAGCCCGACGTGTCCTCGGGGCCACCGTCCATGCAGGCGCGGTGTCGGTACGCATCGTGGAGGTCGAGGCATACGGCGGTCCGGTCGACGGTCCGTGGCCCGATCCCGCTGCGCATTCTTTCCGTGGTCCGACACCCCGAAATGCCGTGATGTTCGGTCCGGCGGGTCGGCTGTACGTCTACCTGAGTTACGGCATGCACCTGTGCATGAACGTCAGTTGCGGGCCGGACGGGACGGCCGCTGCCGTCCTGCTTCGAGCCGGTCAGGTAGTTGCAGGTCACGACCTCGTCGACGGCAGGCGCGGTGGCGGAAAGTCGCGAACAGCGCGGGTCGAGGCCGGGTGGGCTCGAGGGCCCGGCAATCTCGGACGAGCACTCGGAGTGGGACTTGCCGACAACGGGACCGATCTGTTCGACGCGTCGTCACCGATCACCCTTGAGCTGCTCGAACATCCGCTGGGCGACGAGGCGTTGAAAGTCGGTCCACGCGTGGGTGTGAGCGTGGCAGCAGACAGACCGTGGCGTTTCTGGCTACCGGCCTCGCCTGCAGTGTCGAACTACCGGCGCAGTCCCCGCGCTCCCCGGCCCGGCTTGCGTGAGGGCTGAACGAGGCGGCGGCAAGTGCATGCGGGAAGATCGACGTCGTGAGCGAGAACATCATCGACGAATTGACCTGGCGCGGACTGATCGCGCAGTCCACCGACGTGGAAGCACTGAAGAAGGCCACCTCGGACGGGCCGATCACGTTGTACTCCGGTTTCGACCCGACCGGACCCTCGCTCCACGCCGGCCACCTCGTTCCGCTGCTCGCCTTGAAGCGGTTCCAGCGGGCCGGTCATCGGCCGATCATTCTGGCGGGCGGCGCAACCGGACTGATCGGTGATCCTCGCGATGTGGGGGAGCGGACCATGAACTCCCGTGAGGTGGTCACCGAATGGGCGTCGCGTATCCGGGGGCAGCTCGAACGGTTCGTAGACCTGGACGACGGCCCTACCGGTGGCGTGGTGGTCAACAACCTGTCCTGGACAGGGGAGCTGTCCACCATCGACTTCCTCCGAGACGTCGGCAAACACTTCTCGATCAACGTCATGCTCGCGCGGGAGACGGTCAAGACTCGGCTCGAGGGCGACGGCATGTCGTACACCGAGTTCAGCTACATGCTGTTGCAGGCCAACGACTACGTCCAGCTGCGCCGGGAGTACGGCTGCAGTCTGCAGATCGGTGGCTCGGATCAGTGGGGCAACATCATCGCCGGCGTGGAACTGAACCGTCGGCAGGACGCCGAACAGGTTCACGCGCTGACCGTTCCCCTGGTCACGTCGTCGGACGGCAAGAAGTTCGGTAAGTCCACCGGTGGTGGCAGTCTCTGGTTGGACCCCGAGATGACCAGCCCGTACGCCTGGTACCAGTACTTCGTGAACACCGGTGACGCCGATGTGGTCAAGTACCTGCGCTGGTTCACCTTCCTGTCCCAGGACGAACTGGCCGAATTGGAGACAGCAACCGAGGAGCGACCGCACGCGCGAGAAGCTCAGAAGCGACTGGCAGCAGAGATGACGACTCTGGTTCACGGCGAAGAGGCGACTCGCTCGGTCGAACTCGCGAGCCAAGCACTGTTCGGGCGGGCCGAGCTCACCGACCTCGACGAGAGCACTCTGGCAGCGGCGTTGCACGAGGCATCTGTGGCCGACATCGAGGTGGGTGCTCCGAACACGATCGTCGACCTCCTTGTCGCGACAGGGTTGAGCGAGAGCAAGGGTGCTGCGCGACGGGCGGTCAAAGAGGGCGGGGCAGCGGTGAACAACGTCAAGATCGCCGACGAGAACTGGACACCGTCGAGCGACGACCTCTTGCACGGACAATGGTTGGTGGTCCGGCGCGGGAAGCGGAACTTTGCGGGAGCACGCGTGGCTCGCTGAATCCAGGATCGGCCAGTGGCCGGAGTCACATTGATGTAATTTGGTTTGGACATCCGCTCGAGGGGCAATCCATCGAGCGCGACCAGGCTGTTCACACCGATTGTGTCCGAACGACCTGGGGATTTGACGCGTTGTTATCCGGGGCGTAACTTTGTCCAAGTCAGAGCGACACGGACGCCAGCCCAGACCGCAAGGCCTGAGCGAAGCGGACGCGCTCTACACAATCTGGTTCGGACACTACTTCGGTTGTGTCTTAACCGCGGATCGAAGGCCAGTTTGACTGAGCCTGAACATCCGATCTAAGCTGGAACGGTTGCCCCGGACACCGACGAGATCATCTCGGACGTGAATGGTGTGTGCGTGTTCTTTGAGAACTCAACAGTGTGTCGATGAATGTCAGTGCCGAAGTTTATTTGGTGAAAGCATTCGATGCATCAGCCATCCGCTTGTGGTGGTTGTTGTCGGGTGTTGTTTTGAATGCTAGTTGAGTTTATTTGCTAGTGATTTGACTTGATGTCTTTGACTGATTCACGGTCTTTCGGGACTGTTGTTTCGCAGGTCTTTTACGGAGAGTTTGATCCTGGCTCAGGACGAACGCTGGC
>CAFBLX010000007.1_pt1 | contig 32412 bp, 26 predicted proteins | sample 7268311 | NCBI WGS metagenome assembly CAFBLX01 (sample SAMEA6814046, study PRJEB35770) | freshwater metagenome | biome: Freshwater; feature: Freshwater reservoir; material: water | place: Czech Republic | collected 2017-05-23 | depth 30m m | reverse complement strand
TTTCTCGCCGCCCATGCCGCAAGTGTCCGATCGAGCACTTCGCGCGACCACAGCCGTCCACGGCCGGCCGCGACGCTAGACCCGCAGCTCACCGACGGCCAATAAAACTTGATGCGAAATTTCACCATCAATGCGCTATCCAGTCAGGGATCGCAGCGCTCACTGGATACGGCCGGACGTGTGCTCGAGAACTCGGAGTTGCACTGCAGTGCACTTCTGACATCGTGCAGCCGTCTTCTGAAACTGACACGAGGAACGCGAATCGGTCGTAATCTGCTCCAATAATCCGCCCGTTCGACTGTGTTCTGTTGGGAACCCTCTCAACAAAAGTTGAGCAACGCTATGGGGCGTACCAGACTTTCCCGGTCACCCGATCTCGAGCCCTCGAAATTGCTACGTTCTGCCGGTCCGAAGTGACATGGGACACCGATCGTTGCAGGGGAGCGAGAATGCACGTAGAAGCACTGTTCGGAGATGGTTCGTTGCGTCCGGTCTGGCCGCACGCGGATGCACTGATCACCAGCGAATGCACGGGGCTTCGCTTCGCCGGCAAGTACGCCGACGTCGTCGCTCTGAGCAACGGTGATCCGACCGCGTTGCGGCCGTTCGTCGACGAGGACACCCGACGCCGGGTGGCGAGCATGGCACCGCCGCGCACCGACACGGCGCTGGTGTTCGGAGCCAACGGATTCCTCGGCGCGCACCTGATCGGCCGACTCACTCGTGATTCCGCCGTCGAGGTCGTCTATGCGATGGTGCGCCCCACCGAGGAGGAGACGGCGTTCGAGCGCCTGCAGCGCACCTTCGACCAGTACGAGATCGAGGTCGACGCCGACAAGATTCGCATCGTCGAGGGCACTCCCACGACGTTCCGGTTCGGCCTCGACAAGGCCGCCTACTACGACCTGGCTGCCGGAGTGGGGCAGATCTTCAACTGCGCCAGCTCCACCGATTACACCGAGAGCTATGCCGAACTGCGCGACGACTGGTTCGTCAGCGTGCTGCGGATCCTGGAATTCAGCATCACCTCCGCCCGTAAGCACCTGACGTACGTGGGCAGCATCGGTGCCCACCTCTATCAGAAGCCCGAGGACTTCCGTCGTCCCGACTCGTGGTGGTACTCCGGATACGCGCAGATGAAGTGGGTCAACGCAACTCTGCTCGGATGGCTGTCGATGTCGGACACCTACTCCGTCACTCTGTGCGAGGCTCCGTACATCCTCGGCAGCACGGAGCTCGGCCGAGATCCCGGTCGCGTGTACAGCTTCTGGCGCATCATCGAACTGGCGATCGCAGCCGGTGCCATCTGGGACGGCCCGGGCATGAACTACGTCCCGGTCGACGTGATGTGCGACGTCATGGCGAGCAACTCGTTGCGCAGTCATCCTCTGACGAGGCTGTTGCCGAGCAATCCCACCGGATACGGGCACGACCTCTACGCCGAGCTGCTCGGGCTCGATCTGGTGAGCTGGGAGGAGTTCAAGGAGCGTGTCAGCGTGCGTATCTCTCCTCGTTTCGCCGAGACGATGCTGGCCGACAACATCGACCAGCTCATGCGCCTGGTGCACAAGCCCGAGGCGATACTCCCACTCGACCACGACATCTCGTGGTGCGACCACCGCCGACTGTTCGAGCTCTATTTCGAGAAAGCACAGCTCAAGACGCTCACGCCCGCCGCCGTCAACTGACGTGGCAGACGGATTCGAGCCCACCTCGGTGCGCCTACGGGACGTACCCATCGGCCGCGAGGTGACCAACGGCGTTCTCTCGCTCGGCTTCTACGTGGTGTGTGGGCTGATCGGACTGCTGCCCGGCCCGGTGCGGAACTGGGCAGCGGATGCCTTCGTGACCTGGTCGGAGAGCGTCGACGAACAGCGGCACAGCTGATGTCGTGGTGTCGGTGGGCCCTCGGCCTCGCTGCGGTGCCGGCGGCTCTCTTCGCGTTGTTCGTGTACTGGCGGACCCGGTTCTTCTTCCGCGATCCGCACCGCGAACCGCCGGCCGATCCGCGGGCGGTGCTCGCTCCGGCGGACGGGTTCGTCACGTACGTCAAGCGTGTGGAGGCGGGCAGTGCCGCGTTCGCCGTCAAGAAGGGGCGGACGATCGTCCTCGACGAGATCGCTGGGGTCGCCTCGACCGACAGCGGCTACCTGATCGGGATCTACATGTCCGAATACTCGGTGCACCGCAACCGAATTCCGGTATCGGGCACCATCGGTATGCGTCGTCATCGGTCCGCGGCACCGTTCAACAAGTCGATGGCCAGAGTCGGTGCGAACCTGTTGACCCGGCGCACTCCCTACGACGAGGGCTGCGACTACCTGCTCACCAACGAGCGGCTCACCATCTCGATCGAGCACGAGTCCGGTGCCGTGGTGACGGTGACGCAGATTGCCGATCTCTGGGTCGATCGCATCGTCGCGCACGTCGCCGTCGGTGACACCGTCGAGCGCGGCGAGCAGTACGGAATGATCCGCTTCGGTTCTCAGTGCGACGTGTTCGTGCCCGACGCACTCGTCGACGAGATCACTGTCCGGCCAGGCAATTACGTGTTCGCCGGCGAGACGACGGTGGTGCGTTCACCGATCCTCGTCGACGGCAGACAACCGAGCGAAGAGGAACGATGATCACGATCGAAGAGGTCGACGGCAAAGCCGGTTGGCGTGAATTCGAGTCCGTCTCGGACCTGGTCTACCAGGGCGATCCGTACCGCCTACCCGACGAGTCGATGGACCTGGGCCGAATTCTCATCGCACCGCCGCCCTCGGTTGCCGCCACCCGCGTCACGAAAGCATTTCTGGCTCGCGAGAACGGGATTGCCGTCGGTCGCGTCGTGGCCATCCACGATCTGTCGTTCACCGAGTACACGGGGGAGCCGATCGGCTTCTTCGGCTTCTACGAGGCGGTCGACGATCACGACGTCGCCGAAGCGCTGCTCGACGCTGCGGCGCACTGGCTTTCGGCGCGCGGACTCGCGACGATTTCCGGGCCCTTCGGTCCGTCGATGTTCTACAGCGCAGGCATCGTCGTCGACGAGGTCCCGGCGCTGCCCCTGGTGGGGATGCCGCACAATCCGCTCTACTACGCGGCCCACTTCGAGAAGTGGGGTCTGATGGCGGTCAAGGACTTCTACAGTTACCTTTTCGACGACCCGTGCATCATCTACAACGACCCCAAATACGCGCGGCACATGCAGATCTTCGAGAAGATCAAGGCGCGATCCGAGGTGACGTTCCGGTCGATGAAATACCGGACGTTGCGACGCGCGCATCGTGCGGGATCTCTACAACAAGACGTTCGTGAACTTCTGGGGCTTCTCGCCGCTGTCCTACACGGAACTGTTCGAGTTGCTGAAGATGATGCTTCCGGTCATCGATCGTCGGCTCACCCTGCTGGCCGAACTCGACGGCAAGCCCGTCGGCTTTCTGATGGGAATCCCGGACGTCAATCAGGCCGCCGCGAAGGCGTCGCACCTGAAGTCGCGCTGGGCACGAGACCTGGTGACGCTGTGGCACGTCAAGCGTCCGGGTCGCACGGAGGTCATCGACGGAGTGCGGGTGGACATGCTGTTCGTCGATCCGGATTGCCCCGATCGAGCCGTGTCCTCTCTGCTGATCATGGAGATGTCGGTGCGTATGCGCGATCTCGGGTTCACGCGCGTCGAAGCGGCTCCCGTGCTCGACGACAGTCCGTGGATGAAGGGCTCGGTCCTGTCCCGGACGAAACTCGCTCCGCACCGCACGTACCGCATCTTCAGCCGGGAGTTGACGTAGATGACCGACACGATCTCGCGAATCGACCCGCAGGTGAGCTGCGGAAACATCGGCGACCGGTGGGGTCGACTGGTCGCGCGGCGACGCTGGGTGGTGCTGGCGATCTGGACGCTGCTGGCGGTGGGATCCGCGATTCTGTACCCAGCGCTGCAGAACTCCCTGGTGGGGGCCAACTTCTCCGTTCCCGGAACCGAATCCAGCCGCGCCGACCAACTGGTCGAGCAGCATTTCGCGTCCTTCGGCTCGGAACAGCTCGTCGTCACGTTCACCTCGGATTCGGTGGACAGCCGGAACCCGGCCTTTCGCGCACGGGTGGCCGAGGTCGCCTCGTCACTGAGGCAGTCACCGGACGTACTGCGTGTCGTCGACCCCTACGAGAGCGCAGGATTCGTCCCGACGATCTCCGACGACGGGACCTCGGCGCTCGCATTCGTCGGCATCGGCGGAGAGGCCAGCGATCGGATCGCAGTGGCCGAACGCGTGCAGGAGATGATCGGCGGTGCGTCCGGTGATGGCGTCGAGGTGGCGGTGACGGGCTACTCGCCGATGACCGTCGATCTCACCCGCGTCGAATCCGAGGACGCCGTGCGGGCCGAGAGCATCGGTCTGCCCATCGCTTTCGTGGTGCTGGTTCTGGCGCTGGGTTCCGTGGTCGCGGGCATCGTGCCGCTGGTCACCACCGGAATCGGAGTGCTGGCGGCGTTCGGCATGTTCGCGTTGCTGTCCAACGTGATGACCTTCGATGTTCTCGTCACCACGGTGGCGGCGATGTTCGGTCTGGGTCTGGGAATCGACTACGCACTCTTCATCGTCAGTCGGTTCCGGGAGGAGATCGGGCGGGCCGGACCCGGTGAAGATTCGGACAGGACCGAGCGCGCGGTGGGGGCGGCCATGGGCACCGCCGGACACATCATCGTCATCTCCGGTCTGGTCGTGTTGATCGCACTCGGAGCCCTCGCGATCGTCGATGTCCCTGCGGTGCAGAGCATCTCGTTGGTCGTCGCGCTCACCATCGCCACCGTCGTCGTGGTCGCGTGGACCCTGCTGCCGGCACTTCTCGCGGTGCTGGGAACGCGCATCGGGGCCTGGTCGCTGCCGCGACGATTCCAACCTCCCTCGGTCGACGAGCACGACGCCGCAGTTCCCACGTGGTGGTCGCGGTGGGCGCAGCACGTCATCGAGCGCCCCTGGCGTTACACGGTCGCATCCGCCGCCGTCCTCATCGTCTGCCTGGTTCCCATCGGTTCGATCTCGTACGGGGTCGATCTCGGTGCCGAGGCGCTGAGCGCGGAACCGTCCGGACGAGCCAACACGGTCCTGACCGAGAAGTTCGCGCCCGGCACCATCTCGCCCATCACCATCGTGTTCACCGGCGAGGACGACAGTCCATTGGGACCGCAGCAGATCGCCACGGTCGACGCGTTCGCGAACTCCGTGCGCGGAGACGATCGCGTCGCCTACGCGTTGGCGCAACCCGAGGGCGGCCGGTCGTTGCTGATCGTGGTCCCGTCGGTCCCGATCGACTCGACGGAGGCCGCCGACCTCGTCGAAACCCTGCGTTCTCAGGCAGTTCTCGCCGGTGACGTGGACGGCACCAGCGTGTCCGTGGGCGGTACCACCGCGCTGGTGGTCGACGCATCCGAGGAGATCTCCGGCAAGTTCGTCTGGGTCGTCGCCGCGGTACTGGCCTTTTCTCTCTGTTACTTGGCCGTCGTGTTTCGCAGCGTGGTGATCCCGCTCAAGGCCGTCGCCATGAACCTGCTGGTCACCGGGGCAGCGCTGGGTGCCACCGTCGCCGTCTTCCAATGGGGTTGGGGTTCGAGCATTCTCGGCTTCGAGAGCCCGGGTTACATCCAGGTGTATCTACCGGTGACGGTGTTCGCCGTGGTCTTCGGTCTGTCGATGGACTACGAGGTGTTCCTCATCGGCCGTATGCGAGAAGTGTTCGTGCGGGAAGCGAGCAACGACGTCGCCGTCGTCGACGGCATCGAACACACCGCCAGGCCGATCACCGCCGCCGCCGCAATCATGATCGCCGTGTTCGCCAGCTTCCTCACCGCAGACGTGCTCGAGCTCAAACAGTTCGGCTTCGCTCTTGCCATCGCGGTGCTGTTCGACGCCGTGCTGGTGCGCATGATGCTGGTGCCGGCGATGATGAAGCTCTTCGGCGAGCGCAACTGGTGGCCCGGTACGCGGAATCGTCAGGTGGTCGGCAACTGAGCCGACGCCAGCAGCGAGCCGTCCGCGCCGCGGATCTCGATCTCGGTGACGTCGCCGCGAAGTACCGCCGCGTTCATGCGGCATTCGATGGTGACGTCGCTACCGAGAAACGTGCCGGACGGGAGTTCGGTGCCCCACCGATCGACGAGGACGACCTCGTACGGGCCTCGATCGGACACGCCGTCCATGTCGAGGAACGTCTCGGTGCCCCACGTGTGCGCAACGAGGCCGCCCTCGATGTCCACGCTCGGCATGCTCGTGGTGAAAGCGACCTGCTCGTAGGCACCCAGGGTTCCCGGAGGTCCGGTGATCGCGGCCGGTGGATCCTCGGGTTGCGGTCGAGAGGCGTCGATACCGAGCACGACGCCGCTGCCGACGACCAGCCCCGCGATCGCGGCGGCGGCCGCCAGGCCGGCCGATCTGCGCGGTCCACGTGTCCGCTGGGGTGGCCACGCAGAGCCGGGTGACGTACCCAGAACTCGGGCGCGGAGGTCGGGTGACGTCGATGCTTCGAGCCACGGTTCGGTCGGACCGCGACGACCGAGAGTCCCGGTCAGCGCGCGCAGTTCGGCGATGTCCCTGTCGACGGTGGGATCGGATGCTGCGAGCTCGCGTAGCTCGGCGGCCTCGGTGTCGTCGAGGTCGTCGCCGACGGCAGCGGCGATCAGTTCGGCTCGGCGATCGTCTCGGGCGTTCATGCTTCCTCCTGTCCGTCGAGATGGTCTCGCAGCGCCCTCAGTGCGTAGAAGGCGCGAGTGCGCAATGTTCGTACGGCAACGCCCGTCGACTCGGACAGTTCCGCATAGGTGGTTCCCGCCAGGTGCACCGCAACGACGACCTGCCGATGATCGGGAGAGAGAAGGGCGAGCGCGGCGATGATGCGCAGTCGCTCGTCCACGTCGGGACTGGTGTCACGCGAGATCGCGACCGATCGTCGGTCGAGGTCCTCGATCCTTTCCGACGCCGGCTTCGGCATTCTGCTCAGAGACCGTTGGACGTCGACGATCACATTGCGCTCGATGGCGAACAGCCAGGTACGCAGCGCTCCTCGGCTGGGCTCGAATCGGGACCGGGCCCGCCATGCGCGAAGGAACGTCTCCTGGACGCAGTCCTCGGCAAGCGCTCGGTCGCGCAGTGCGTTGACGGCGAAACCGAGCATGGCCGACGCATGCTCGTCGTACGCGGCAGCGACGTCGAAGTGCAGTTCGATCACGCTCCCGATGCTCATGACAGTGACTACGTCGACGGACCCCCGGACGTTCATATCCGAGACTGGAGTATTTCTTTACCGAATTTTGAACATCGTGGCATCGACCGTCGTACACCTCTGCACGGGCTCGCCTGCCCGATACTCCCACGGAAGGCCCACGAGATGACCAGACGCTCGATCACCCGCCCGACCATGTCCGTCCGCGGCACCGCCACCGCAGTCGTCGGCGGCACGGCCGCTGCACTGATGCTGTTCACCGCGGCCCCGGCCGGTGCCGATACCCCCGTTGCCGAACCGGACTCGTTCACCAGCGCGTTCACCGCGATGGCAACTCCCGACCAGGTGGTGAACGGCGACGGTGTCGCCACTCCGGGCCAGCCGGGCGCGACGGGCACGTTCACGCTGCGCATCAATTCCGATCTCGACATCGTCTGCTACGACATCGCGCTCGACGGCGTCACCGGCGATTACATGAGCCCGGCCAAGACCGCCACGCACATTCACGAGGCGGCGGCGGGTGCTGCGGGACCTCCGCGTCTGGCGTTCCCGAACCCGACGCCGATCGGTGACGGCCCACGTTCGAGCACCGGCTGCATGCAGGGACCGTTCACCACCGGCCTGACGCCGGCCGGTGCCGACGCCGACAGTGGAACCGGATTCACGCTGGACCAGATCGAAGCAAATCCGGCGGGCTTCGCGGCCGACACCCACACCGTCGACTTCGTGGCCGGAGCGGTACGCGGACAGCTGACGCAGATTCCGGTCGGCTCCGTCGCCACCGGAGGTGGCGGTTCGGCTCTGGCCGCGGCGTCCGATTCGGCCTCCAGTAATGCGGTGCCCGTCGTCGGCGCGGTTGCCCTCGGCGCAGTAGTCCTGGGTGCAACGGCGATCGCGGGAGTGACGTTGGTTGCTCGCCGCAGCGGAACGGCACGCAGCTGAGATCTCGGCTCCTGGTTGCTGTTACGGCAGTGGTGGTGGTGACGGGCTGTACGTCCGCACCGCCGCCATCTGCCGCACCATCACCACCTGCCGCACCAACACCTACCTCGGTACCACCTGCCGCACCAGCGACCGAGTCCTCGACCGCTGGAGATTTGCCGGGACCGGGCCCGACGGCGGATTTCGCGGCGCAGGCACCGACCCGGCTCAGCGTCGAGGCCATCGACCTCGACGAGCCGTTGATCGGCCTGGGTCTCACCGAGAACGGCGAGATGGAGGTGCCGAGCGACTACGACGACGTCGGGTGGTTCACCGGCGGCGGCAGACCGGGCGTGATCGGTAGTCCTACCGTGCTGGCCGGGCACGTGGATTCCACGACCGGTCCCGCAGTGTTCGATCGGTTGTCGGAGCTTCGACCGGGAGATGTCGTGACGGTGGGGGACGGGACGGGTGGTCGAGTCGACTACCGCATCGATCGGGTCGGCGACTACGGCAAAGTGGAGTTCCCGACGGTGCAGGTCTTCGGGGCGGTGCCCACCGACGAGATCAGGCTGATCACGTGCTCGGGCGACTTCGACGCCTCGGTGGGCAGTTACGAGCGCAACCTCGTCGTCTACGGAGTGCGGCAATAGCCCAGCGTTTTGGAGTTGACGCGGAGTATGTTGTAACCTGAACAACGGTTCGGATCACGAGTGCTCGCACTCCGGTCCAGACCGCCCAATCAAGTTCTACCCAAGACCGTTGGTCACCGCCTTCTCGAAGGATTCACTTCCGGGAGTTGCGCGGTTGAAGGTCCGAGATCGTGTCGGACGGCCCACGCAGGAGAACGAGGTAGGGAACCTGTCTGCAGTCCTCGCGACTGCCTGCTCGTTCACGCCCCGTGTGCTTCTTGCGCCGGGGCGTTCGTCGTTTTCCGGCCCTCTCGCGATCGACACAACTTCCCACGAGAGGAGGCGAAGTATGGCAAAGCCCGAAAAGGTCTCAGCAGTATCGGAGATCACCGAACAGTTCAAGGGTTCGACGGCTGCCGTCGTCACGGAATACCGTGGCCTGTCGGTGTCCGGTCTGACTCAGCTCCGGCGTGCGCTCGGCGAAGGTGCCACGTACTCCGTCGCCAAGAACACCCTGGTCAAGCGCGCAGCGGCCGAGGCAGGTATTACCGGCCTCGACGAGTTGTTCGTCGGACCGACCGCCATTGCATTCATCAAGGGCGAGCCGGTCGACGCAGCGAAGGCCATCAAGGCCTTCGCGAAGGACAACAAGGCCTTGATCGTCAAGGGCGGCTACATGGACGGCGCAACGCTGTCCGTGGAAGAGATCAACAAGATCGCAGACCTCGAGTCGCGCGAAATCCTGTTGGCCAAGCTCGCCGGCGCCATGAAGGGCAACTTGTCGAAGGCTGCAGGCCTGTTCAACGCTCCCGCATCGCAGTTCGCGCGTCTGGCGTTCGCGTTGCAGGAGAAGAAGGCTGCCGGCGCACCCGCCGCAGCCGAGGCACCTGCAGAAACAGAAGCACCGGCGGAAGCTCCCGCCGAAAGCTGATCCGCTGGTATTGGCGTACAGCTCAGCTCCACACCATCAACACCATGCCGCGGATCAGCGGTTAGGTACTTACAGGAAGGACCCGCCACCATGGCGAAGCTCAGCACCGAAGAATTGCTCGACCAGTTCAAGGAGCTCACTCTCCTCGAGCTCAGCGAGTTCGTGAAGGCATTCGAGGAGACCTTCGAGGTCACCGCAGCTGCCCCCGTCGCCGTTGCTGCTGCAGGCGGCGGCGCAGCCCCCGCCGAGGCTGCTGAAGAGCAGGACGAGTTCGACGTCGTCCTCGAGTCGGCCGGCGACAAGAAGATCCAGGTCATCAAGGTCGTCCGTGAGGTCGTTTCCGGCCTGGGCCTGAAGGAAGCCAAGGATCTCGTCGAGAGCGCTCCGAAGGCAATTCTGGAGAAGGTTGCCAAGGACGCAGCCGACGCCGCCAAGGAGAAGCTGGAAGCTGCCGGCGCGAAGATCTCCGTCAAGTAGGACCGCTTCGTTGCAGTCGTGCTTCGTGCTCTGAACGCACGAGCGCAAGAAGGGCCGTTCCCACCTCGGTGGGGACGGCCCTTCTTCTGTTCTCGGACACCGCACGGGGTGCACTGTTGTGATCGATCACGGACTCCTGCAAATCGCGTGACACCGGCCTTGTGCCCCTGTTTACTCGGTTTCGCCGAAGTCCAAAGCATTCCGAAGGGTTTCGGCGGTCATTGTTTGTGGCGTGTCACAGCTTTGTGACGCAGGGACTTGTCACAGTTCTGGCGAGTCGCCGACCGTGTCGCGTGAGATGAGCCACACTGATGCAAGCTCTACAGCCTGACTCGGGGAAGTTCTTACTGGGCGGTAAGCTCCCGTGTCGGTGCGGACACGTGCATGGGATACAGTGACACAACCCACATCCGGGTCGATGTGTACGAATTGTGGAGGTCAGCGTGGGAGTCGAGGTTTCGGTCGAGGGATTGACCAAGTCTTTCGGGGTACAGAAGATCTGGCAGGACGTGACGTTGACCCTGCCGAAGGGTGAGGTCAGTGCGCTCCTCGGTCCTTCCGGTACCGGCAAGTCGGTCTTCCTGAAGTCCTTGATCGGCCTCCTGCGTCCCGAACAGGGCAAGATATTCATCGACGGAACCGACATCCTGCAGTGCTCCTCCCGTGAGCTCTACGAGATCAGGAAGCTCTTCGGGGTGCTGTTCCAGGACGGCGCACTGTTCGGCTCGATGAACCTCTACGACAATGTCGCGTTCCCGCTCCGCGAGCACACGAAGAAGTCCGAGTCCGACATCCGCAAGATCGTCATGGAGAAGTTGGAACTGACGGGTCTGCTCGGTGCCGAGGACAAGCTGCCCGGCGAGATCTCCGGCGGTATGCGTAAGCGCGCCGGTCTCGCCCGCGCTCTGGTTCTCGATCCCGAGATCATCCTGGTCGACGAGCCGGACTCCGGCCTCGATCCCGTTCGCACTACGTACATCTCGCAGACCCTGATCGACATCAACGCCGAGATCGACGCCACGATCCTGATCGTGTCGCACAACATCAACCTCGCTCGGACGGTGCCCGACAACATCGGCATGCTCTTCCGTCGCCAGCTGGTCATGTTCGGCCCCCGCGAGGTGCTCCTGACGAGCGACGAGCCGGTAGTCAAGCAGTTCCTCAACGGAACGATGATCGGTCCGATCGGCATGTCGGAGGAGAAGGACGAGGCGCAGATGGCGCAGGAGCAGGCCATGGTCGACGCCGGCCACCACGCCGGCGGCGTCGACGACGTCGAAGGCATCGTGCCGCAGATGAAGGCCACTCCCGGAACTCCGGTGCGCGAAGCCGTCGGGCGTAGGCAGGAGCGCGTCCGCCAGATCATGCACACCCTGCCGCACAATGCCCAGGTTGCGATCCAGGAAAGCCTCGACACCACCGACCCGGGTCAGCGTTACCCCGCGTATGCAGACCAGCAGCAGGGTTACGACCAGCAGGGATACGACCACCAGGGTTACGACCACCAGGGTTACGACCACCAGGGTTACGACCAGCAGGGTTACGACCAGCAGAGTTACAGCGGGCAAGGTCATGATCAGCAGGGCTACCAAGCTCCAACACAAGGTCGGGGTCAATAGCAGACATGGGGGGATCGAAGAAGTCCACGTTCGCTCCGGCGAGCGCCGCTCTGACACAAGCCGGCAATATCGTCGAACTGTTCGTCGAGGTGGTTCGCAACACCTTCCGTAGGCCGTTCCAGTTCCGCGAGTTCATCGAGCAGGCCTGGTTCATCGCCAGCGTCACGATTCTGCCGACGGCGCTCGTCGCCATTCCGTTCGGCGCGGTCGTGGCGCTGCAGACCGGATCGCTCATCAAGCAGCTCGGTGCCGAGTCGTTCACGGGTGCGGCCAGCGTGCTCGCGGTCATCCAGCAGGGCAGTCCGATCGTGACCGCACTGCTGGTGGCCGGCGCTGCCGGTTCTGCTGTGACTGCAGACCTCGGCTCGCGCACCATCCGCGAGGAGATCGACGCCATGCGAGTGCTGGGTATCGACCCGGTACATCGTCTCGTCGTTCCCCGAGTGCTCGCGATGATCCTCGTCGCACTTTTGCTCAACGGCCTGGTCTCGGTCGTCGGCATCGCCGGCGGTTACTTCTTCAACGTGATCCTTCAGGGCGGCACCCCCGGTGCATATCTGGCGTCGTTCTCGTTTTTGGCCCAGCTGCCGGATCTGTATGTCGCCGAGGCGAAAGCAGCAATCTTCGGACTCATCGCGGGCATCATCGCCTCCTACAAGGGCCTCAATCCCAACCCCGGACCCAAGGGCGTCGGCGAGGCAGTGAACCAGACGGTTGTCATCACGTTCCTGCTGCTCTTCTTCGCCAACCTCATCCTGACCCTGGTCTATCTCCAGGTCGTCCCAGCGAAGGGAGCGTAACCGCGATGACGATCGCAAGAGGTCGCGGTGACCGCACGCTGATGCGCGTCAAGCGCGTCGGCAACGCCCCGCTCAACGTGCTCGACCGCGCAGGCGAGCAAATGTCGTTCTACCTGCGGGCCATCGGGTGGATTCCCAAGACCGCAGTGCATTACAAGAAGGAGGTGCTCCGCCTGCTGGCGGAGGTCACCTTCGGCAGCGGTGCGCTCGCCGTCATCGGTGGGACCATCGGCGTGATCGTGATGATGTCCGGCTTCACCGGCATCGTCGTCGGTCTACAGGGCTATGCAGCCCTCGAACAGCTCGGTAGCTCCGTGCTCACCGGATTCCTGTCCGCGTACGTCAACACCCGTGAGATCGCGCCGATTGTCGCAGGACTGGCACTCTCGGCCACCGTCGGCTGTGGTTTCACCGCCCAGCTCGGTGCCATGCGAATCTCCGAGGAGATCGACGCGCTCGAGGTGATGGCCGTACCCAGCGTGCCGTTCCTCGTGACCACCCGCATGATCGCAGGCTTCGTGGCCGTCATCCCGCTGTACATCGTCGGGCTGTTGGCGTCGTACGTCGCATCCCGAGGGATCAGCACCATTTTCAACGGGCAGTCCACGGGGTCCTACGACCACTACTTCAACCTCTTCCTACCTCCGGAAGACGTGTTGTATTCGTTCTTGAAGGTGCTGATATTCGCCTTCGTCCTGATCATGATCCACTGCTATTACGGCTACCACGCCTCTGGCGGACCTGCCGGTGTCGGCGTCGCAGTGGGCCGTGCCGTTCGTACCGCGATCGTCACGATCGCCGTACTGGACTTCTTCTTGAGCCTCGCCATCTGGGGCACGACCACCACAGTGAGGGTTGCGGGATGATCGACTCGCCGTCGCGACTGAAGCGAGTACTCCTCGGTTTGGCGTTCTTCCTGGTGCTCATCCTGTTCCTGGGGTGGAGCATCACGTCCTACAACAAGACGTTCAAAGATGTGGTGAAAGTCAGCCTCGAAACCGACTCGGTCGGCAACGCGCTGCCGATGAACGCGGATGTCAAGGTGCGCGGAATGATCGTCGGCGAGGTGCGCTCGGCGTCCACCGTCGACGGCGTCGTGACCTCGCAGCTCGCCATCGATCCGGACAAGGCACCGCTGATTCCGTCGAACGTGACGGCACGGTTGCTTCCCAAGACACTGTTCGGTGAGCGCTACGTCTCGTTGATCGTGCCCGAGAACGATGCGGCGTCGCCGATCTCCGAGGGCACGGTCCTCAAACAGGACACCAGCGGAAACGCCATCGAGGTCGGGCAGTTGCTCGACGGCTTGCTTCCACTGCTGCAGGCGATTCCGCCACAGGATCTGGCGAACACCCTCGGGTCGTTGGCGCAGGGCCTCAGCGGGCGCGGTGAGCAACTGGGCCAGACCATCGACAACCTGACGAACATCGTGTCGGGTCTGAACACGGAGTTGCCGAACATCCAGCAGACGTTGGTCGGGCTGGCCGACTTCTCGCAGACCTACGCAGACGCGGCACCGGACTTGGTCTCGGCGCTGGACAACTTGCGGACGACGGGCAACACCGTGGTCGAGCGGCAGTCCAGCCTCGACACGCTGTACGGCTCCCTGACCTCGGCGTCGTACACCACTGCGGACTTTCTACAGACCAACTCCGAGAACCTGATCGGATTGGCCGCGAACTCTCGGGAAGCGCTCGAGCTGCTGGCCGAGTTCTCCCCGACGTTCGGCTGCACGTTCACTTATTTCGCCGAAGGTGCCAGGCGCGGAAAAGTCGTACTCGGTGAGGGCGACGAGTACCCCGGCATCAACGTCTCCGCACCGTTCGTCAACCCGAAGGGTCGTTACTTGCCGAACCAGGACGAGCCGCGCTTGTTCGACGATCGCGGAGCCACCTGTTTCGAGCCCGCGGCGCCGGGGGAGTTCTTCCCGCAGTATCCGGGAGGCTCGATCAACGACGGTTCCTACCAGGTGCCGACCCGGAACCCGGGCCCGCAGGTGATCGAAGGACAGGGACCACCGAAGTCTGCCCAGAGTTCCATCGTTCCCGCCGTCTCCGCATCCGCGCAGCCGGCGAGCTACGAGGGCTCCGACTTCGAGCGCGACACTCTGGCCGTGATCTACGGACAGGCGAGTGGTGTTGCACCGGACAGTATTCCGTCGTGGGCGGCCGCTATCGGCGCACCGGCACTGAGAGGAGTGGAGGTGACCGTGCCATGAGAGGCCTTCTCGCGCCGATCATCAAGTTGGTCGTGTTCGCCGTGATTACGATCATTGCTACGGCCACCCTTGCCTTCACCATCGCCAATTCCAGCGGCGGCGGCGGCACCAAGTTCTCGGCTGTGTTCACGGACGTCACGTCTCTCAACGAGGGCGACGAGATTCGTATCGCGGGCGTTCGTGTCGGCCAGGTCGACAAGATCGAGATCGCCAACGAGCGCGAAGCCAAGGTGGACTTCACTCTGAGCAGTCGTGATTGGCTCCCGGCCAGTTCGACGGCGACCATCCGATTCCGGAACCTGGTGGGCCAGCGCTACATCGCCATCGAGCAGGGTTCGGGAGATCAGGGTCGGAAGATCACCGACGGTGCCACCATTCCGTTGGAGCGGACCAAGCCTGCGGTGAACCTGACCACGCTCTTCGACGGCTTCCGCCCGCTGTTCACCACGCTCAGCTCCGATGACGTCAACAAGCTGTCGTACCAGATCATTCAGGTGTTCCAGGGGGAGTCGGGCACCATCAACGAACTGGTCACCAATACGGCGACCCTGACCAACACCGTCGCCGACAAGGATCAGGTCATCGGGCAGGTCATCACCAATCTGAACAACGTGTTGGAGACGGTGAACCAGAACGACGGGCAGCTCGACAGCCTGATCGTCAACACGCAGCAGCTCGTCTCGGGCCTGTCGGCCGACCGTGGTGTCGTCGGCTCCGCCGTGACGTCGCTCGCCGGCCTGACCAACGCGACCGCCGACCTGCTCGAGCCGACCAGGCCGTCGATCCAGGGTTCGGTGACTGCGTTGAACACGTTGGCCGAGACAGTCAACCGACGAAGCGACGACGTGGACACGGTCCTCGGAATTCTGCCCGTCAAACTCGAGAAGCTCATTCGCACGGCCCAGCAGGGATCCTGGTTCACCTTCTATCTGTGCGGTATCGACATCGTCGCCGGACCGGGTAGTTCGCCGAATCTGAATCTGCCGACCGGGCTGCCGACCGTCAACCAGCCGCTGTACACGAACTCCGCAGCGCGTTGCAAAGCTGGGGGGATCAAGCAATGAAATCTCGTCGTAGTCCGGCCACCATCGGTGCGCTAGGTATCGCAATCATCCTGCTCGCCACGATGTCGGTCTTCTTTCTCGACCGGCTCCCGATCATCGGTGCGGGTTCGGTGTACACCGCCGAGTTCAGCGAGGCAGCAGGGCTCAAGCCGCCCAACGAGGTCCGTATCGCGGGCGTGAAGGTCGGCAAGGTCACCGATGTGCGTCTCGACGGCGACCGGGTGCTCGTGGACTTCACGGTCAAGGACGCCTGGGTCGGCAACGAGTCGCGAGCGGCCATCGCCATCAAGACTGTGCTGGGGCAGAAATATCTGGCGCTCGACCCGAGCGGTCCGGAGACGTTGAGCCCCAAGGACCCGATTCCGCTCGAGCGCACCACGTCCCCGTACGACGTGATCGACGCGTTCTCCGCTGCGGCCTCGACCATCAGCGACATCGACACCGATCAGCTGGCGACGAGCATGCGGACCCTGTCCGAGGCGTTCTCCGAGACGCCTGCGAACATCCGTGCCTCGCTCGACGGTGTGACTCGGTTATCGCAGACCGTGGCCAGCCGTGACGAGGAACTGAAGAAGCTGTTCGAGGCCACCGGCGAGACCTCGAAGGTGCTGGCCGACCGCAACGAGCAGTTCAACCAACTGATCACCGACGCGGGCCCGCTTCTCGAAGAGCTCAACAATCGGCAGCAGGCCATCTCGCAGCTGCTCACCGGCACTCAGCGAGTGTCGCAAGAGCTGACCGGCCTGGTTCGCGACAACGAGGCCACCATCAACCCGATGTTGCAGCAGCTCAACGGCACCATCGAGATCCTGCAGCGCAACAACGACAACCTCGACCGTGCGCTGAAGCTGTACGAACCGTTCATTCGGCTGTACACGAATCTGACCGGCAACGGCCGGTGGATAGACATCACGCTGGCAAACCTCACACCGCCCGGAGTTCCGTTGATACCTGGTTACCGCCAGCCCTCGCTCGATACGTTGGCGGGGAACTGATGACAGACACGCAGACAGCACCGAGAAGCAAGAACAAGCTCGCGCTGATCGCCGTCGTCGTGACCGTGGCGCTCGTCCTCGCGGTCGCCGGCTGGTGGCTGTTCACCAGGGCCGGAACGACCAAGATCACCGCCTACTTCGACAAGTCGATCGGCATCTATTCCGGCTCGGAGGTGCGCGTGCTTGGCGTCAAGGTCGGTACGGTCGACTCCGTGACGCCGCAAGGCGAAGACGTGGAGGTCGTCCTCCGCGTCGACCGTGGGGTCGACATTCCTGTGGACGCAAAGGCCGTGCAGGTCACCCCGTCGCTCGTCGCCGACCGCTACGTCCAGGTTTCACCCGCCTACACCGGCGGCGACACCATGGCCGACGGCGCGACGATCGGTCGCGATCGCACCGCAACACCCGTCGAGGTCGACGAGCTGTACAAGTCCATCGACGACCTGTCCACCGCCCTCGGTCCGGACGGCGCGAACAAGGACGGCGCTCTCACAGATCTGGTCAACACCGGTGCAGCCAACCTCGACGGCAACGGTGAAGCGTTGGGCAACAGCATCACCCAGCTCTCGGCCGCCGGTCGAACGTTGAGTGACTCGCGCACCGACGTGTTCGACACGATCAAGAACCTGCAGACGTTCGTCAGCGCCTTGGCCGTCAACGATCAGCAGGTACGCAACTTCAACACCCAGTTGGCCGACCTGACCGGTTTCCTGTCGGGGCAGCGAGAGGACCTCGGAGCTGCACTCCAACAGCTGTCGGTCTCGCTCGGCGACGTGGCGACGTTCGTCGCGGACAACCGGACCCAACTGACCGATGCCGCGAACGGTCTCACGGTTCCGACGCAGACACTCGCCGACAACCGCGAGCAGCTGGTGCAAACGCTCACGTTGCTGCCGCTGGCCATCAGCAACCTGGTAAACGCCTACGACGCCGAGTCGGGAACGCTCGCCACGCGCGCCAATCTCCAGAACGAGACCCAGGATCCGCTCGGCACCCTGTGTCAGCTCATCGATCTCGGAAAGCTGGTTCCCGGTGATCCGCGCTTCGAAGCACTCGGTGCGCAGATTCAGCCGATCATCGATCAGTGCTCCAACATCACCACGATGATCCAGGCCCCGATCAAAGACCAGAACCGGATCGTGCTGCCGTTCGGCGTTCTCACCAACGACATCGAGCAGAACGTGTCCGTGCCGGGCACCGTGCCTGGCGTCGTCTCGCCCAGGCTCGGAAACAGCTCGATGCCCGGACTGGAGCAGTCGTACATCGGAGGTGGGGGACAGTGAGAGCCTCTGTGAATCGGAATCGAGCTCGAGTGAAGCGTTCTTTGGTGGTCGGAGCCGGTGCGTGCGTGGTGGCGCTGTCGGCCGGAGCATGCTCGTCGGCCGGCATCTACGCGATACCGCTGCCCGGCGGTGCCGACGTCGGTGAGAACCCGTTGAACCTGACGGTGCAGTTCGACGACGTACTGGACCTCGTCCCGCAGTCGACCGTGAAGGTCGACGGCGTCTCGGTCGGCCGCGTCGACTCGATAACGGTCCCGAACGACGGCTGGACCGCCGACGTCAACGTCATCTTGAATTCCGACGTCGACCTTCCGGCCAACGCGATCGCATCGGTGCAACAGACCAACCTGTTGGGCGAGAAGTTCGTGCAGCTCTCGGCACCTCCTGGCGACGAGGAAGCAGCGCGTCTGCAGGACGGGGCCACGATCCCGCTCGATCGCACCCGCCATGCCACCGATATCGAACAGGTACTCGGTGCGCTCTCGCTGCTGCTCAACGGCGGCGGTGTCGGGCAGCTCTCGCCGATCGTCAAGGAACTGAGCACGGCGTTCGACGGTCGCGAAGGCAGAACCAAAGAGCTTCTGCAGCAAGCGAACACCCTCATCGACGGCCTCAACCAGCAGCGTGACGACATCACCCGCGCCATCGACGGGCTGGACACTCTCAGCGGCCGCGTCAACACGCAGACCGACAAGATCGACGCAGTGCTGAAGGATTTGCCGATCGCCACCGAGGTTCTCGAGCAGCAGCGCCCGCAGCTGACCGAGATGCTCGGAGCGCTCGACCGTCTCGGAGCCGTCGGCACCGACGTGATCGACCGTTCCAAGGACGATCTCATCGCGGACCTGCGGGCACTACGCCCCACGCTCCAGGCCCTGGCCGATTCGGCGGACGACGTGGTGAGCTCGCTCGCGGTGATCCCCACCCTGCCGTTCGCGGACGGCACCGAGAAAATCATCGAGGGCAACTCGGCGAACCTGTTCCTTTCGCTCGACCTGTCGATCGGAACTGCGTTGCGCAACTTCGGCGTCGGGGAGGGCGATCCGGTCTACATCCAGCCCAAGTACGGCAACACGCTGCCCGTCGTCGACCCGTCGAATCCGTACTACAACGGCAACGGACCGCGCCCGGGTTGGCCGACGATCTCGCTGCTGCCGTTGCCGCCGATCATCCCGTCACCGGTTCCCGGTCCGGGTGCACCTGCGAACGAGCAGGCAGCGGCGGCCGCCGCGCCCGCACCGGCCGATCCGTTCGCACCGTTGAACGATCTGCTCGAGCGATTCGGAGTTGGACAGTGAGATCGAGACTGGTTCGCATTCAATTGGTCCTCTTCGTCGTGGTCGCCGTACTGGGGTCGGTCTATGTCGGTGCCAAGTACGTGCGACTTGACAACATGCTCGGCTTCGGGCAGTACCAGGTCGATCTGAACCTCGCCGATTCCGGTGGCATCTTCTCCAACGCCGAGGTCACCTACCGAGGTGTCCCGGTGGGAACCGTCGGAGATCTGGAACTGACGGAAGACGGGATCCGAGTCGCGCTCATGCTCGACGACGGCGGCCCGGACATCCCTGCCGACACCAAGGCCGTCGTGGCCAACAGGTCGGCCATCGGTGAGCAGTACGTCGACCTGCAACCCGAGACCGACCAGGGCCCGTTCCTGGTCGACGGTTCGCAGATCGCGGAGGCCGACACCACCACACCCGTGCCGGTGGAACAGGTTCTCGCCAACACGAACACGCTGGTTCGGTCGGTACCGCTGGATACGTTGACGCGAGTCGTCAACGAGCTCGGTGTGGCGTTCGACGGAAAGGGCACGGATCTTGCGTCTCTCGTCGATTCGCTCGGGAACATCTCGGAGGCAGGCAACGAGGCGCTGCCGCAGACGCTCGCGCTGGTGCGCGACGCGGTGCCGGTGCTGAACACGCAGTCCGAGCAGTCGGATCTGATTCGGCAGTTCAGCACCAGCTTGGATGAGGTGACGGCTCAGTTGAAGTCCAGCGATCCGGACATCCGTCGCCTGATCGACACCGGCACAGCGGCGGGCGATCAGCTCGGTGGTCTCATCACCGATGCCGGTCCGGCTCTGACGACCGATATCAACAACCTGGCACTTGTTGCTGCGCAGGCCGAACCCCGGTACTTCGCGCTTCGTCCGTTCCTGACGTTCCTGCCTGCCCTCGGTGCCGGCATCTCCACCATCGTCCCGGACGACGGCACGATCCATCAGGGCCTGTTGCTCGAGACCAACAACCCGCCCCCGTGCACGGTGGGCTACGAGGGCAGCCAGGCGATCCTCGACGAGGAGAAGCGCAAGAACCCGAACTTCGATCCGACTCGGGAGAATTACCCGCTGAACCTCGACGCGAACTGCGCCACACCTCAGGGCAGCGTGACGGGCGTTCGTAGTGCGAACCGCATCGTGTTCGCCGATCCGGATGTGCCGCAGCCGTGGGACCTCAAGCCCAAGGTCGATCCCGAGAAGTTGAACCTCAACCCGATCGCCACCCAGTTGGCACCGCTGATCGGCGTCACGCCGAAGTAGTGAAATCGGAGAAACTGCTGCTCAGCACTATCGTCGGGCCGAGAGCGGTTCGGCCAGATATTACCGAGTAGTAGGGTGGAAAGTGTGAACTCGAGCACCGAAGCCCCGGAGTCCCCAGCGACTCCGGGGCAGAACAAGACAGCGAAGATTCTGCTTGCGGTCGTGACCGTGATCGCCGTGGTTGCGCTCGCAGCGGCAGTGTTCTTCGGTTACGGCTGGGGCAAGGCGTTGTTCAGCCAGAAGCCCATGGCGGACACCCGCGACGCGGCTCTCACCGGCGCTCAGCAAGCGGCCGTCAACCTCAACACGGTCGACGCGGCCACCATCGATCAGTCGTTCGACAACATGAAGTCGTCCATCACCGGCGACCTGATGCTCAACGACCTCGAGCAGACGCGGTCGGGCATTACCGACCAGGTTCGTCAGTCCGGTGCCAAGAGTGAGGCAGAGGTTCTGCACGCAGCGATCACCGAGCTCAGTACCGACGAGAACACCGCCGAGGCGCTCGTTGTCATCGCGACGACGACCACCTGGCCCGATCGCGTCGAGCGGAGCAAGCTGACGATGCGATTGGCCATGGAAGAGATCGACGGGGTGTGGAAGACCAACAAGGTCGACCCGATCGGTTCACGGATCTCGCTGGACAACCCGAACACCAACCCCGTCATCCCGACGGAGCCTGGTGCTACCGACCCGAATGCGGCAGACCCCAATGCTGCAGATCCGAATGCGGCAGACCCCAATGCTGCAGATCCGAATGCGGCAGACCCGAATGCGGGCACCCCCAGCGCGGAAGCAACGCCGGCTCCACAGCCGGATTCCGGCGGTAACTGACGTTGCCCGGCAGTGTCGTTTCCGTCTGTAGTGCAGTGAGTTTCGAAGGAGTTCTGTAGTGCCTCCCCAGCGTCGCAAGATCGTTCCACCCACGACCACCAGCAAAGTCCGTCGCAAGGTCGCCGGAGCCGGGAAGTCGGCAGCGCCCGACGCGGATTCGAGCGCCGTGAAGGGTTCGGATGCAACCGACAGCGCTGCGCCCACCACTCCTGCGCCCACCACACCCGCGCCCACCACACCGGCATCGAGCACGCCTGTCGCCGACGAGTCCTCCGCTGCGAAACCCTCGCTCGAGAAGTCCGGTACCGGCAAGGCAGGCAGCGGTAAGACCGCTGTCGACGAGGCCGCAACCGACAAGCCCGCCGTCGACGACACCGCAACCGACACGCCGGCCGCAGGCGAGACCGCAACCGGCAAGGCCGACTCGGAGCCTGCTCTCATCGAGTCCGGAGCGTCCGACGCGAATTCTGCGGATACCACGCAAAGCAGGTCGATGTCGGGAATCGGCTACAAGCACGTGTTTGTCGTCGCGGCCGTTGCCGTGGTGCTCGGTGCCTTCGCTGCTGTGGCGTCGTTCAAGCCATTCGCAACGATTGACAATGCAGCCTGGGTGGATTCTGCAGCCACTCAGGAAGTCACCTCTGCCGCGACCGATGCGCTTCAGACTCTCTACACGTACAAGGCCGAGACGATCGATGCCGATTTCGATGCCGCCCGTGCGGTCCTCAATCAGTCGATGCTCGACGAGTTCAACTCCACCGCCGACACCACCAAATCTGCTGTGGTGCAGACGATGACAGGAACCGAGGCCATGGTGACCGACATCGGCGTCTCGCGGTTGGAGGACGGCAGTGCCGAGCTGATCGCCAATGTGAACATCAGCGCCACACAGAACGGCGTTGCTTCGGGTAGTGCCGAGGGCCCGTTGACGGTCAACATGGAAAAGGTCGACGGCACCTGGAAGCTGTCGGCAATCGACGACCAGTAGTACCGGGATTCGCTGGCCCCGCTTTTCGGATCGGCCCCGTTCGACGCAGTAACGCTGCGCGGATGGGGCTTTTTCGTGCGTTCGTCGCTCATCTGTCGCCGGTGCACGACGGGATTAATATCGCGATTGCGTCCTGGCTTGTGACGAGCCCTGGTTGTTCGGGACAACCATTTCGACGCTCGACAGCCAGGGATGGATCCGATGAATACGGAGCATGCTGGTCATGACTGACACAACTATCGAATTGTCCGTGCTGGAATCGAGGTCCGGTCGGTCGGGCTTCGCCGAGAACGTCAATCCCGAACTGTACCGATTGTTGTCGGCCCTGAATTTGGATCGCGAGTACGTGCGCGGCGACGGAACAGTCCTGTTCGACGCCTCCGGCCGGCGCTATCTGGACTTCGCGGGGGCGTACGGCGCACTGCCGTTCGGGCACGGACCTACGCCGATCTGGCAGGCGATCAATGATGTTCGGTGCAGTGGGGAGCCAATTTTCGTGCAGCCCTCGGTATTGACGGCGGCAGGGGAACTGGCGGATCGGTTGGGGCGCATCGCACCTCACGGGTTGACGCGAACGACGTTCGTCAACAGCGGTACCGAGGCTACGGAGGTGGCGCTCAAGATCGCGCGGTCGCATACCGGACGGTTGGGCGTGTTGACCACCGGGAACAGTTTCCATGGCAAGACGCTCGGAGCACTGTCTGCGACCGGAAGCGTCAAGTATCAGGCCGGGTTCGGCGCACCGGTCGAGGGTTTCGATCACATCGAGTTCGGTGATTCGGGCGCGCTCGACGCGGCCCTGTCGGCAGCGCCGGGCCATTACGCGGTGTTCCTGGTGGAGCCGATTCAGGGTGAAGGCGGAGTGGTGTGTCCGCCCGACGGTTATCTGCGGCGAGTGCGGGAGATCTGTGATCGGCACGGAGTGCTGATGGCGCTCGACGAGGTGCAGACGGGACTCGGCCGGACCGGCCGGATGTTCGCGTCGGAACACGAGGGGGTGGTGCCCGACATTCTGACCGTCGCGAAAGCGCTCGGTGGCGGGATCGTGCCGGTGGGTGCGGTGTTGTGTGCACCGAAGTTGGTAGACGAGAGCTTTGCGCTGCGCCACACGTCGACGTTTGCGGGCAACGCGTTGGCGGCTCGGGTGGGCATCGCGGTGATCGACGAGTTGACCCGGGACGACGGCGCAGTGGTGACGAACGCTGCCGTGCTCGGCCGGCAATTGTCGAAGGATCTGAATGCGTTGGCCGAGAAGTATCCGTCCGTGGTCACCGGTGTTCGTGGTCGCGGGCTCCTGCTCGGCATCGAGCTCACCGCCGACGTGAACTTCGTGGGACGTCAGTCGCTACTGGGTTCGATTGCGCAGCAACACAACCTGACGGCGGTCATCTGTTCGTACCTGCTCGACGTCGAGGGAATCCGGGTGGCTCCGACTCTGTTCGGTAACAGGGTGATTCGGATCGAACCGCCGTTGACTGTGTCGGCGGTGCAGTGCTCGCGGCTGATTGCAGCACTCGACCGTGCGCTGGGTTACGCGGCGATGGGGGACATGGACGGATTGTTCGGGCACCTTCTGGGCCGTCCGACCGTCGGTACCCCACCGTCGCTCGCTGCGCTCCGCCCGGGCCGCATCCCCGATATCGCCGTTCGTCGCACCGATCGGCGGTTCGCGTTCATCGCGCACCCCTTGAATCTGGAGTTCTTCGCCGCCTTCGACCCGGCGCTCGACGTCTTCCATCATGGCGAGCGACAGGATCTGCTCGAGAGGTTCGCTGCGTCGACATCCGAGCTCGACCCTGCGTCGTTCGTCATCGGCAGTGGCCGGGTCGTCGGGGGAGGGGACGCCAAGGCACACGGCGACCTGATCGGGTTGCCCTACACCTCGGAACAATTGCTGCACTTGCCGACCGAGCAGGCGCTGCGCGTGGTGGGCGGCGCCGTCGAACTCGCGATCTCGCGCGGTGCGACGGTCGTCGGGTTGGGCGGCTATTCGTCGGTCATCACCGGTAATGGATTGGGCCTCGGCGCGAGGTCGCGTCCGATCACCACCGGCAACACGTTCACCGCCGCAGCGAGTCTGCGGGCTGTTCGACGCGTGTGCCGGGAACGCGGAATCGACGTAGCGCAGGCCCGAGTGACGATTCTCGGTGCTGCCGGGGCCATCGGTCGGACCATCGGCAAGCAGTTGGCCGGCGAGGTCGGCAGTATCGCCCTGGTCGGTCGGCGGGGTGAGAGCACGGTCGTCGCGCCGAAGTTGTGGGCGGCCGCGCAGGAGATGGTGGCGAGTGCGACGGGCGGGTCCGGCACGGGGAATCTTGCCGTTGCTGCACACGAGATGAACGGCGACATGGATGATCTGATCAAGTCGCGGCACCTCGAGTTCTTCACCGATCCCGTTGCTGCGGTGCAGGATTCGTTGATCGTTATCGCAGCCACATCGGCGCCGCATGCGTTGATCGATCCGACGGACCTGATGGAGGGTGCCATCGTCTGCGATGTTGCGCAGCCGCCGAACATCGGCCGAGACGTGCGCGGTGAGCGGCCGGACGTGACGGTGTTCGACGGCGGCATCGTCAGGGTGCCGTCGGGTTCGGATTTCGGGTTGACCTACGGGTTGGCTCCGGGTCTGACGTATGCCTGCATGGCGGAGACGATGTTGATCGCCCTGTCGGGTGAGTTCGACCTCCGCAGCATCGGCACCACTCTCGACGGTGACAGCGTCGAACGATTGGGTGAGCTGGCCGACGTCCATGGGTTCGCGCTCGCCGAGGCCACTCGGTGGCGCGAAGGTAGTCAGTAGTCGGCGGGGGCCGGGGTTCCCGGGAGTTCGGGAACCCCGGCCCCGTCCCGCCCAGTCCCAGTCGGTCGTGTCGGGGTGGGATGCAACCACCAGTTCGCGTTTCCCATCAGCGCGACGAGGGCGGGCACGAGCATCATCCGCACGATGGTGGCGTCGATGACGAGACCGACGATGATGCCGATACCCACCAGTCGCATCATCGACAGTTCGGACAACGAGAAGAACGCGGTGACGGTGATGAGCAGCAGCGCTGCGGCCGTCACGATGCGTCCGGTGTGAGCGGCCCCGAGGCGGACTGCCTCTCTGGTGCCGGCTCCGTTGTCGTGGGCCTCCACGATGCGTGAAAGCAGAAAGATCTCGTAGTCGGTGGACAGGCCGAACACCACCGCCATGACGAGGATGCTCATCGTGGACTGTAGAGGGCCGGCAGTGACGCCGATCGGCCCGGCACCGTAGCCGTCGTGAAAGATCCAGGTGAGCACACCGAAAGTGGCCGCCAGGCTGACCATCGCCATGGCAATTGCCTTGAGGCTGAGCACGATCGAACGAAAGGCCAGTGTCGTCATCGTGAATGTGGCCAGCACCATGATGGCCAGCATCCAGGGAATGGTGGAGTAGATCGCGTCGATGCCGTCCTCGCTCTGCGCGGTGCTGCCGCCTACGCCGAGCGTCGTCCCGGCAGGAGCGGGGATCGATCGAATCGCATCCAGTGTCGCGAGTGCAGCGGGGGTGCGATCGGCCGAGTTCATGATGGCATCGACCACGGTCAGATTGTCGGTGCTGCCACTGGGAAACGCGGCCGTGACTCCGTCCACGCGGCCGACTGCAGCGGTGACTTCGGAGACCGCGGCAGGGCTCGGCGGTTGGTCGGTGACCGATTCGACGACGACGGTGACGCTGCTGTTGGCGAGGGTGAATTCGGTGATCAGCTTCTGCGTGGCGATCCGGGCGGGTGAGTCCGCCGGCAGACCCGTGTGGTCGAGGTCGCCCAGAGCTACTCCGGAGATGGGTGCGCAGAGGACGGCCAGCACGCCGATGATGGCAACGGCCACGAGGACGGGCCTGCGCATCACGCGGTCTGCGACTGTGCCCCAGAACCTCTGCGCCCGTGCCTCGCCGCGGTCGATCGCACCAGTGCGCCAGCTCAGCGAATCGATGCGGGGGCCGAGGAGGGCGAGTGCGGCGGGCAACGCGGTCAGCGAGATCACGGCGGCGACGGCCACCGCTGCCATGCCGCCGATGCCCAGTGAGCGAATCATTGCCTGCGGGAAGATGAGCATGCCGATGAATGCACAGATCAGCAGCAGTGCCGAGAACGCCACGGTTCGGCCGGCGGTGGACATCGTGCAGCGTACCGCATCCACCGTTCCGTGCCCGTTGCGCAGCTCCTCGCGAAACCGCGTGATCACGAACAGGCTGTAGTCGACGGCCATTCCGAGTCCGACGAGGGATGCAATGTTGGTCGCGAACACCGACACCTCGGAGACGCTGTTCACCGCTCGCAGCACGGCCAGGGAGGCCAGCACGCTCAGTCCGCCGATCACCAGCGGAGTTCCTGCGGCGACGAGTCCGCCGAACACGATCAGGAGCAGGACCAGCAGAATCGGGAAGGTGATGATCTCGGCTCGCACCAGATCTGCCCGCGCTTGCTCGTTGTACGCGTCGAAGACGGCCGAGAATCCACCGAGCTGCACGTCCGCGCCATCGATCGTCAACTTCTCACGCAGGTCCTGGTAGGACTTGACGCGCCGATCCTCGTCGCCGGTCAGAGTCAGCACCGCGAGGGCAGAGTTGCCGTCCGACGATCGAAGTCCGGGAGCAAAGGCGTCGGGCACCGTCCAGTAGGTGACGGGGTCGCGGGCCAGTACACCCGCGTCGATTCCGGCCAGGCTTGCCGCCACCGCGTCCCTGATCCCGTCGACCGTCCGCCCGTCCGTCGGGGTGTAGATCACCGCGATGTCCGGAACGTCGCGACCGAACCGGGATTCGACGAGTGCGTCGATTTTCGCCGACTCGCTCCCGGGATCGCTGTAGCCACCGATGCTGAGTTCGTCGACGACGCCCAGGCCCCAGGTTCCGGCGAGCAGGACGGTTGCCACCACGGCAGCGAGGACCCAGCGCGCACGGGCGATGACGAACTCGACGACGGGCGAACCCCTGCTCACGCGGGGCTGCCGAGGGCTCGACACCTGCATGCAGCGCCGATTTTTACCACCGTGACCATGTTGTCCCCCCGCGAGACGTGATGTGAGTGCTCCGTGAATCTGTCTGTGGCACAGAGGAAGATCTGTCACACAGCACGTCCGATGACAGAACGACGCCGCCCCCGGTTGCGACAGAAGAAATACAATCAGAAGCAGCGGCCGATTGCCATAGCGGCAGCGGATTCCCGCGGACCTCTTGACGAAGGAAGGCGCAGGGGTCACTCTTGTCGTGAAGGAGCACCCCCGTGGTGACCGACCGTTGCCGGTCGTCAGCCACAGTCTTCTGTCACCGTTGCTGTTCGTTCGGGCCTCGGCGAGGAAGGCCGACACGCTGCTGCCGACTCGGCGCGCGAACGGACCTCGGGTGCTACTTTTGATGCCCCCGTTGCGCTGTGCGCACATTTGGGGTACCTTTGGACGTTGCGCTGGCTGCCTCCTGTCCACCTCTCGATCGCTGTTACCCGAAAGCACGTTTTCGGGCCGCTGTGATGGGGATTCGGTCTGGTTGCGACCAGCCGAAATTCGCCCCACATATAGCAAACAGATACAGCGGCGGTCGCCATGTCGTGTCAGCTGACAGGTCCTGTCAGTCGACGGAACGGCGCGACCCGCGTGAGGTGCTGGAAGGACGCATCTTGGCAGTCTCTAGCCAGACCAAGGCAGTTGTCGGAACACCGGGAGCCCCGAGGAGGGTTTCGTTCGCGAACATTCGCGAGCCGTTGGAGGTACCCGGTCTCCTCGATGTACAGACGGATTCGTTCGAATGGCTGGTAGGTGCGCAGAGTTGGCGCGACCGTGCCGCCGCCCGCGGAGACAGTGGTGTCTCCGGCGGACTCGAGGACATCCTGACCGAGCTCTCTCCGATCGAGGACTTCTCGGGCTCGATGTCGCTTTCCTTCTCCGACCCACGATTCGACGAGGTCAAGGCCTCGACCGATGAGTGCAAGGACAAGGACATGACGTACGCAGCTCCGCTGTTCGTCACCGCCGAGTTCATCAACAACAACACCGGCGAGATCAAGAGCCAGACGGTCTTCATGGGTGATTTCCCGATGATGACCGACAAGGGCACCTTCATCATCAACGGCACCGAGCGTGTCGTCGTCTCGCAGCTGGTGCGTTCTCCGGGCGTCTACTTCGATCACTCGATCGACAAGACCACCGAGAAGGACCTGCACAGCGTCAAGGTCATCCCCGGCCGCGGTGCTTGGCTCGAGTTCGACGTCGACAAGCGCGACACCGTCGGTGTGCGTATCGACCGCAAGCGTCGCCAACCCGTCACGGTGCTGCTGAAGGCTCTCGGCTGGTCCACCGAGCAGATCACGGAGCGCTTCGGCTTCTCCGAGATCCTCATGGCCACGCTGGAGAAGGACAACACCGCCGGTACCGACGAGGCTCTCCTCGACATCTACCGCAAGCTGCGTCCGGGCGAGCCGCCGACCAAGGAGTCGGCGCAGACCCTGCTGGAGAACCTGTTCTTCAAGGACAAGCGCTACGACCTCGCTCGCGTGGGTCGCTACAAGATCAACAAGAAGCTCGGCCTCAACTCGGGCCAGCCCATCGTGGCGTCGACCCTCACCGAGGAAGACATCGTTGCGACCATCGAGTACCTGGTGCGTCTGCACGCAGGTGAGACCTCGATGACCGCACCCGAGGGCGTCGAGGTTCCCGTCGAGGTCGACGACATCGACCACTTCGGCAACCGTCGTCTGCGTACCGTCGGTGAGCTCATCCAGAACCAGATCCGCGTGGGCCTGTCCCGCATGGAGCGCGTCGTGCGCGAACGTATGACGACTCAGGACGTCGAGGCGATCACGCCGCAGACCCTGATCAACATTCGTCCCGTCGTCGCTGCGATCAAGGAGTTCTTCGGAACCTCCCAGCTCTCGCAGTTCATGGACCAGAACAACCCGCTGTCGGGTCTGACGCACAAGCGTCGCCTGTCGGCACTGGGACCCGGCGGTCTCTCTCGTGAGCGCGCCGGCCTCGAGGTCCGCGACGTGCACCCCTCGCACTACGGCCGCATGTGCCCCATCGAGACCCCGGAAGGCCCGAACATCGGCCTGATCGGATCGCTGTCGGTGTACGCACGCGTCAACCCGTTCGGCTTCATCGAGACCCCGTACCGCAAGGTCGTCGACGGCAAGGTGACCGACGATGTCGATTACCTAACCGCCGACGAGGAAGATCGCCACACGCTCGCGCAGGCGAACTCTCCGGTCGACGATTCGGGTCACTTCATCGAGGACAAGATTCTCGTCCGTCGTAAGGGTGGAGAGGTCGAGTTCGTCTCGTCCGACGACATCGACTACATGGACGTCTCGCCTCGCCAGATGGTGTCCGTCGCCACCGCGATGATTCCGTTCCTCGAGCACGACGATGCAAACCGTGCCCTGATGGGTGCGAACATGCAGCGTCAGGCTGTCCCGCTGGTTCGCAGCGAGGCTCCGATCGTCGGTACCGGTATGGAGTTGCGTGCCGCTGTCGACGCCGGTGACGTCGTCATCACCGAGAAGACCGGTGTCGTCGAAGAGGTCTCCGCCGACTACGTCACGGTCATGGCCGACGACGGATCACGCAAGACCTACCGGATGCGTAAGTTCGCGCGTTCCAACCAGGGCACGTGCGCCAACCAGCGTCCGATCGTGGACGAGGGACAGCGCGTCGAGTCCGGCCAGGTCCTCGCCGACGGCCCCTGCACCGAGAACGGTGAGATGGCACTCGGCAAGAACCTGCTGCTGGCGATCATGCCGTGGGAGGGCCACAACTACGAGGACGCGATCATCCTGTCGCAGCGCCTCGTGGAAGAGGACGTTCTCACCTCGATTCACATCGAGGAGCACGAGATCGACGCTCGCGACACCAAGCTCGGTGCCGAAGAGATCACTCGCGACATCCCGAACGTCTCCGACGAGGTCCTCGCAGACCTCGACGAGCGCGGCATCATCCGGATCGGTGCCGAGGTTCGTGACGGCGACGTGCTGGTCGGAAAGGTCACGCCGAAGGGCGAGACCGAGCTGACCCCCGAGGAGCGCCTGCTGCGCGCCATCTTCGGTGAGAAGGCTCGCGAAGTTCGCGACACCTCGCTCAAGGTTCCGCACGGCGAGAACGGAAAGGTCATCGGCATCCGCGTCTTCTCGCGCGACGACGACGACGATCTGCCTCCCGGCGTCAACGAGCTGGTCCGCGTCTACGTGGCTCAGAAGCGCAAGATCCAGGACGGCGACAAGCTCGCCGGCCGTCACGGCAACAAGGGCGTCATCGGCAAGATCCTCCCGCAGGAGGACATGCCGTTCCTGCCCGACGGCACCCCGATCGACATCATCCTCAACACCCACGGTGTTCCGCGTCGTATGAACATCGGTCAGGTCCTCGAAACCCACCTGGGTTGGATCGGCAAGACCGGTTGGAACGTGCAGATCGCCGCGGACGGCAGCAAGCCCGATTGGGCCGAGCGTCTGCCCGAGGAGATGCTGGCGGCTCCGGCCGACAGCAACATCGCCACCCCGGTGTTCGACGGTGCCAAGGAGAATCAGCTCGCCGGCCTGCTGGAGAGCACAATTCCCAACCGCGACGGCGAGCAGATGGTCGGATCCGACGGAAAGGCCACGTTGTTCGACGGCCGCTCCGGCGAGCCGTTCCCGTACCCGGTGTCGGTGGGCTACATGTACATCATCAAGCTGCACCACTTGGTCGACGACAAGATCCACGCTCGTTCGACCGGGCCGTACTCGATGATCACGCAGCAGCCCCTCGGTGGTAAGGCCCAGTTCGGTGGACAGCGCTTCGGTGAGATGGAGTGCTGGGCCATGCAGGCCTACGGTGCCGCGTACACGCTGCAGGAGCTTCTCACCATCAAGTCGGACGACGTTGTCGGCCGCGTGAAGGTGTACGAGGCGATCGTCAAGGGCGAGAACATTCCCGAGCCCGGTATCCCCGAGTCCTTCAAGGTGCTCCTCAAGGAGCTCCAGTCGCTGTGCCTCAACGTGGAGGTGCTGTCCTCGGACGGCGCTGCCATCACGATGGCCGACGGTGACGACGAAGACCTCGAGCGTGCCGCAGCCAACCTGGGAATCAACCTCTCCCGCAACGAAGCTGCCACGGTCGACGACCTCGCTCAGTAGTTCTGTGGTCTGCCGGATCCGCCCAGTGCGGATCCGGCAGGCGTTTCTCTCATTTGCTCTTCCAGCACAACACCCATAACGGGGAAAGGAAGTTACGTGCTCGACGTCAACTTCTTCGATGAACTTCGCATTGGCCTTGCCACTGCGGACGACATCCGTCAGTGGTCCTACGGCGAGGTCAAGAAGCCGGAGACCATCAACTACCGCACGCTCAAGCCCGAGAAGGACGGCCTCTTCTGCGAGAAGATCTTCGGCCCCACTCGGGACTGGGAGTGCTACTGCGGCAAGTACAAGCGCGTCCGCTTCAAGGGCATCATCTGTGAGCGCTGTGGCGTCGAGGTCACTCGCGCCAAGGTTCGTCGTGAGCGCATGGGCCACATCGAACTGGCCGCTCCGGTCACGCACATCTGGTACTTCAAGGGTGTGCCGTCGCGTCTGGGCTACCTGCTCGACCTGGCTCCGAAGGATCTCGAGAAGATCATCTACTTCGCTGCCTACGTCATCACCACGGTCGACGACGAGCTCCGTCACAACGAGCTCTCGACGCTCGAGGCCGAGATGGAGGTCGAGAAGAAGGCCGTCGCAGATCAGCGCGACGCCGATCTCGAGGCTCGTGCGCAGAAGCTCGAAGCCGACATCGCAGAGCTCGAAGCCGAGGGTGCCAAGTCCGACGTGCGTCGCAAGGTCAAGGACGGCGGCGAGCGCGAGATGCGTCAGCTCCGTGACCGCGCGCAGCGTGAGCTCGATCGTCTCGAAGAGATCTGGACCACGTTCACCAAG
>CAFBLX010000006.1_pt1 | contig 32560 bp, 33 predicted proteins | sample 7268311 | NCBI WGS metagenome assembly CAFBLX01 (sample SAMEA6814046, study PRJEB35770) | freshwater metagenome | biome: Freshwater; feature: Freshwater reservoir; material: water | place: Czech Republic | collected 2017-05-23 | depth 30m m | reverse complement strand
GGAGGAGGCGCGGCGGGGTTGGGATGAGGGAAACAAAGGTGCGGCGTAGACGATGAAACGTTGAAGAAGATATGCATGGCGTTGTCCTCGACGAGGCAGGCTCGCGCCCTCACCGCGGAGGCGGCGCGCGAGAAGAAAGGTGGACCGATCTGCGCAAACGCAGACCTCTCACACCCTCAGAAGGCATGCCGCGTCGAGCACGGACATCGGCGCAGGGGGAGAGACCGACCTCTCAGTTGGCGACGATCTCGATGCCTGTAGACCTCGAAGCTGGTGCAGTAGCACTGTCCATCCGGTCCGGCGCAGCAACATTGCCAGCCCTAGCGCAAGGATCGCCACCGCTATGTGGACGGACCCGATCAGGGATCCGTGATTGTCGTGATGACTGGACGCGCTACCGCCGATCCCCTCGTCCTGCTCCGGCGCCGACGTGTGCTCGATTTCCGGGACGCTCTCGATGACCGCAGCCAGCGGAGCGTGGCCGGGCTCTGCGGTGGTGTGTGCGACCTGCGACATCATCAGCACCGCCACTGCCGTGGCCGCCATGATGGACCAGAGCAGAATTCGGCGAATACACTCGCTCAACCGAATCGGACACACACGACGAAAATAGCAGATCCATGTCGCCGTCTACCCGCGCTAGCGACGAATACCGTGTGCGGTGACGCCTCCAGCGTTCCATGCGGGCCGCACCCTCAACTGCCAGGCATTGTTGGGTTCGACGTTGGCGCAGGGCCGTGGTGACCCAGAGGGCGGCGGGCCCGTCATCGAGCAGGTGCGCGGCGGCGCGATCCACGGTGACCAGTACATCCTCGTAGGCCAGTCGTAGTGGCGCTCGCTCATCGAGTTGGGACATCGCGACATCCTCGATCAACTGCAGAGGGAACCGCGCCGCTTCGTACTCGGCACGCAAAACAGCTAGTGCAAGTGTGCCTGATCTCACCGCACAGGTATTACTCCGCGGGATGAAACGCGTTTGGACGGCATGAGTAGAAGAACCGATCCGCGCCTACCGTGGGGCCGAAAGCGGCCTAAACCGAACCGCAGCCCGGCAGCGTTCCGGATGGACCAAGTACCACGTTTGTGGTTGCAGCACTTACCCTCTCGCCCAGGCGACTACCGCACACAACTGCACACGGCCCATCAACTACTATGTTGCATAGTAATTGAGATGCAATCGTCGAAAGGGTGTGGCGGTGTGACAGCTGATCAAACCCCGGCGCTCACATCGCAGGGACGGTTACGCAGAGCAATCGCTGCGGTGCGCAACAGGTGGCGGCAACTGACCTCGATGCGAACGGCACTGGTGCTGCTGTTTTTGCTCGCTATCGCAGCAATCCCAGGCGCCCTGCTGCCACAGCGCAATCTCAACACCCAGGCGGTTGATTCCTACATCGCAGCGCGCCCGGCTCTCGGGGCCGTCATGGACACGCTGGAATTGTTCGACGTATTCGGAAGCTTCTGGTTCACCGCCATCTACGTCCTACTGTTTGTGTCGTTGATCGGCTGCCTGACTCCCCGAATGATCGAACACGGTAAAGCCCTTCGCGCACAGCCAGTTAGCGTACCCCGAAACCTTTCGCGACTACCGCTTCATCATTCGGGCGCTCTCGCCGGTAGCCCGAAAACCGTCATCGACGACATCGCGCCCCACTTGAGAGGGTGGCGTACTGCCGTTAGGCCCGAGCCCGATGGGGCGCTCACCCTCTCCGCCGAGAAGGGCTATACCCGCGAAGCGGGAAACCTACTTTTTCATTTCTCGCTGATCGGTCTGCTCGCGGCCATCGCCATCGGCAAGCTCTTCGGTTACGAAGGATCGGTCATCGTCATCGCCGACAACGGGCCCGGTTTCTGCAACACCTCGCCCGCCATCTACGACTCCTTCCGGGCCGGCAACAGCACCGACGGAACCGGGCTGGAGCCGTTCTGCATCAGAGTCAAGGACTTCAACGCCGACTACCTCGAGAACGGCCAGGCAGAGATGTTCACCTCGAACATCTCCTACCAGTCCGCCGACGACATCGCCGCAGACACCTGGCGCGACTATCAACTCAAAGTCAACGAACCCCTCCGGCTCGGAGATGAACGCATCTACCTCACCGGCCACGGATACGCCCCGGAATTCACCGTGACCTTCCCCGACGGTCAGAGTCGAACCGAGGCCCTGCAGTTCCGGCCCGACGACGCCACCACGTTCCTGAGTAGCGGGGCGTTGCGTTTCGATCCACCCGGCGGGACCTATGCCACCGCCGATGAGCGACGCCGCGGCCAGATCGCCATCGAAGGCCTCTTCGCTCCCACTGCGCAATTCAACGGAACCCTGCTCTCCTCCCGCTTCCCGGACTTGGTCGATCCTGCTGTGGCAGTGGATATCTACAAAGGAGATACCGGCCTCGACACCGGCATACCCCAGTCGATCTTCTCCCTGGACCAGGAGATGATCAACCAGGGCCGACTTGTCAAGCAGGATCGGGTGAACCTGCGTCCCGGTGAATCGACGACCCTCACCGACGGCACCAACATTCGATTCAACGGCGCCAAGGAGTTCGCCAACCTGCAGGTCGGATACGACCCCGCACAGTTGTGGGTGCTCGTGTTCGCGATCACGATGATGACCGGACTGTTGGTCTCGCTGGTGATCAAGCGACGTCGAGTCTGGTTCCGTGTACTCCCGGCCGAAACAGGCCGATCGAGCGTGGAGATGGGCGGGCTCGCCCGTACCGATCACGCCGGATGGGGACCCGAATTCGAGACCCTCCGCACCGAAATCTGGACGCCGCGGACAAAGAACCACTCCGAGACCCTCGATACAGAAACGGTGTAGCGCCATGCCGATCGACGACAACCTCGCCCGCTGGAGCGACATCAGTTTCGAGACCGCCTTCGTGGTCTACCTTCTCGCCGCGATCCTGTTCATCGCACAACTCGCAACGACACGAACAGCGACTCTGAGCCGGGCCTCGAGTCTGCATCCGCAACTGATCGCAGCGACATCATCGACACCGGGATACGTGCCGGTCCCCGAGCGAAGAGCCCCGTCCGAACGCCTGGGCCGCACGGGACTCGCCCTGGTAATGCTCGCACTCACTTTGCATATCGGGTCGATCGTCCTGCGCGGGATCGCCACTGGCCGCCCGCCGTGGGGAAACATGTACGAATTCGTCTCCGTCACATGCGCGGCCGGCATACTTGCCGGACTGATCGTGCTGCGCTCGGAGCAACTGCGCACACTATGGTTGTTCGTCCTCGTGCCGACCTTGATCCTGCTCTTCATTGCCGGAACTGTGCTCTATGCCAACGCGGCGCCCGTCGTACCAGCCTTGCAGTCGTATTGGCTCCCCGTGCACGTCTCCGTCGTCTCGCTCGGCAGCGGGGTGTTCCTGATCTCCGGTGCAGCCAGCACATTGTTCCTGATCCGGATCCGATATCCCAACAACAACGCCGTCCCCGACAGCAGAGTGGGCCGGATCGTCGCTCGTCTCCCCTCGGCGCACTCGCTCGACGTGCTGGCGTACAAGACCACCATCTTCGCGTTTCCCCTGTTCGGAATCGGTGTCATCCTCGGCGCGATCTGGGCCGAGGCCGCGTGGGGTCGGTTCTGGGGCTGGGACCCGAAAGAGACGGTCTCATTCATCGCGTGGATCATCTACGCCGCGTACCTGCACGCCCGGGCCACCAGCGGGTGGCGTGACACCCGGGCCGCGTGGATCAACATCGCCGGATTCGTGGCCATGCTGTTCAACCTGTTCATCATCAACATGGTGGTCTCCGGACTGCATTCGTACGCGGGTTTGAACTGATGTCGCCTGCTAGCCGCCGCCCTGTGCTTCGGCGAGGTCATGCGGCACCGGTCGCGTCAATCCCGCGTCGACCCGGCCGGTGTTGCCGACCGGGTATCGACCGGACCAGGATCCAGGAGCCACGACCACGATCCGAATCAACTGACTGCCTCGTGTCCGTAGTGCATTCCGGAGAGGGAAGTCACAGTGCCCCGAGCTTCGTCACCGGCCAAGACTGGGGCATCGACCGCGTCACCGATCCCACGATGTTCGAGACATCGGCGCAGATCCGTACTGCAGCAAAGGCGTCGACTTCATGAGACTCGGCCGCCCTACGGGGGCTCGCACACGCGAACAGAGCAGTCTGCCCGCCACGGCAACGGCATCCATCCTTGCCGTTGTACTCCTGGTCTCCGGATGTTCCGCAGGCGCCGACGCCGTGCCCTCCGGAGGTAGCTTCGATTTCGTTGCACCCGGTGGTCAAACCGACATCGTCTACGATCCCCCCGAAACGCGCGGAACCATCGGTGAACTCGCCGGACCCGATCTGATGGAGGAAGGTAAGAACACCGCTCTGTCGGACTATGACGGCGAGGTGGTCGTGATCAATCTCTGGGGTCAGTGGTGCGGCCCCTGCCGCGGCGAAGCCGACGACCTCGAAGAGGTCTACGAAGCAACCCGCGAGCGCGGTGTGCAGTTCCTCGGTATCAATGTTCGAGATCCGCAGAAGGACAAAGCGCAGGACTTCGTTGTCGACAACAATGTCTCCTACGCCTCGATCTACGACCCCTCGATGCGGACGCTGATCGCCCTCGGCGGGAACTACCCGACCAGCGTGATTCCCTCGACGCTGGTACTCGATCGAGAGCACCGGGTGGCGGCAGTGTTCATGCGTGCCCTCCTCGCCGAAGACCTGCTCCCTGTCGTCGAACGGATAGCAGACGAATGACTGTTCTTCTTGCCCAAGGCGGCGTTGGCTCGACGTTCCAAAATCTGGCATCGAGCGGACCTCTGGTACTGGCGATCGCCGCATGTATGCTCGCCGGGCTGGTCTCGTTCGCGTCACCGTGCGTGGTGCCCCTGGTGCCGGGCTACCTGTCGTACCTGGCGGGCATCGCAGGTGCCGACGTGCCGTCGCTCGCCGCCGCCTCGACTGGTGAAGCACCGCCGAAGCTGGCAAGCCGCTGGCGCGTGGCAGGTGCAGCGGGGTTGTTCGTCGCCGGCTTCACCATCGTCTTCGTCCTCGCCACCGCCTCGATTTTCGGGGTCATCGGCACCCTGCGCATCAACGAACAGGTGCTTCAGCAGGTCGGCGGTGCCATCACGATCATCATGGGCTTGACGTTCATCGGGTTCATTCCCGCATTCCAACGCGACACTCGATTCGCGCCGCAAACCATCTCGTCTCTTGCTGGAGCGCCGCTGCTCGGTGGCGTGTTCGCGCTCGGCTGGACGCCGTGCCTTGGCCCCACGCTCGCCGGGGTGTTGTCCGTTGCCGCTGGCACTGAAGGCGCAACCGCAGCGCGCGGCGTCACTCTCATCGTCGCCTACTGTCTGGGACTCGGTCTACCGTTCGTGGTCCTCGCGTTCGGCTCGAGTTCGGCGATGCGCGGTGTCGGCTGGCTACGGCGGAACTCGCAGAGAATCAAAGTGGCAGGCGGAGTGATCATGATCGCCGTCGGTGTCGCCCTGCTGACGGGGGTGTGGGGTCTGTTCATTGCCTGGATACGCAATGAATTCGTCAGTTCGGTTGTATTACCCATCTGAGAAGGAAACCGAGCAGCCGCACGTGCAAGACCACGCCTCCCCAACTGCCAGTGCCGGTGGTATCGAACCCACTCTCTGTCGACGGCGCGCCCCCGCCGGGCCGCGACGACCCGATCCGAGAGCCGCCCCCTGTCCCTACCGCGGATCTGCGTGTCCCAAGGACCCCGCAGGCGGGTGCATCAGCAGGGGAGGGCATGTTTCCGGGGCCGTGTTGATCGGTGTGGCAGCTAAAAGGGCCAGGTCCTTCGAAACCGAAGGGCGGGGCTCGGTATTAGCCGAGCCCCGCCCTACGGTTGATAGTTCCCAGAATTGAGAGTTACTGGGCGAGCAAACTTTCCATTGTGGAGATTTCGCTCTGCTGCGCATCGATGATTGTGGAGGCAAGCTCCTTGGCATCAGCATTGGAGCCGTCGGCCAACTCGATCTGAGCCATCTCGATTGCCCCCTTGTGGTGCTCGATCATCATGGTGAGCCACATGGAGTCGAACTCCGCTCCGTTAGCGGCCGACAACATGTCCATGTCTTCCTGGCTCATCATGCCGGTCATGCCACCGCTCCCCATGTCCATACCGCCCATGTCCATTCCGCCCATGTCCATTCCGCCCATGTCGGCGGACGCTGCGGGCTGTCCCCATGCGGTGAGCAGGGCATTCATCTGCTCCATCTCCGGTGCTTGAGCTGCTTCGATGGCCTGGGCCAGCTCGATGACCTGAGCATTCTCGGTTCGGCCGTCGACAAGTGAAGCCATCTCCACCGCTTGTGCATGGTGGGGGTACATCCCTTCGACGAACGTGACATCGGCATCGTTGAATTCGGCCGATGCTTCGGCGGAATTCTCGGAGGACGACGAGGCCGGTGTATCGCTGCTCGACATGCCGGGCATGTTCATTTCGCCGTCGTTACTGCTGCAGCCAGCGAGAACTGCGGCGGCGACAGCGGAAGCCGCCGTTATCGCGATCGTGAAACGGGTAGATCGATTCGAACGCATAACAAACTCCTGAAATTATGGTGGGGTGGTTCGGATCGACAGGCACACTGACCCGTCGACATCTGTGTCTCACACAACGGTGAGTCACCTGTCAGATCCGAAGCACAGACAATTCGGAGAGAGTGAAAATGGTCCAGGGCGGCGGGTGCCCGGTTCGACGACGAACTGCCGACAGCCGCGCAGCGTGGACGAGAGAACCGGCGAAGCCCACAACGATTGCCCGTAAGACGGCCAACGCCGCGACAGCACCGATGATAGCCAGACACAGATGCATGACCGAGCTGTGATCGCCACAGCCGTTCCCGCAGTGTGCTGCGGAACCACTCTCCGATGCTGTCGCAGATGATGCTCCCGAATGCTCGTCGACGGCAGGTGGAGCGCTCACCGTCGAGGTCATCGAGTGTTCGCCGATACTCGTCGCCGTTGCGAACGACATCGGCGCAGAATGCATGAGAAGGACTCCGAACAGCACTATCGAAGCGCAAACAGCACCTAGGAGCCACTTCTGGTTCATAGGTTCCGTGGCTGAAGTCCTCACCGGTTCGATCTTACCGGTCTGCCACACGGGCATCCGGTCTCCTCGCAGTCGCGGCGTCCGGACCGTGGACATCGAATCAGGTGGCGATGGGCCGGTTGATTGCGGTCACTTCATCCCAGGGAACGGGCGCGACTTTGACGACGTCGCCGCCGGTGGGGGCGTTGACGTATTTCCCGTCGCCGATGTAGATCCCGATGTGTCCGATCGGTGAGTAGAGAGAGATGAAGTCACCCGGTTGCACTGATTCGCGGGAGACAGGTGTGCCCGCTCGTGCTTGGTCTGCGGCCACGCGTGGAACGGTCAGTCCCAGTTGTTTGTAGGCGAAGTAGATCAGTCCGGAGCAATCGAAGGACCCCGGCCCGGTAGCTCCCCAGGAATAGGGTTTGCCGAGTTGGTCGAGGGCGATGCGCATCGCCTCCGCTGATGTTCCACTCGCAGCCGAGACGGCGGCGGGTAGCTCGGAAGGATTCGTGGTGCCGGGGCTGACGATGGCAGCTCGATCCGCATCGGTGAGGGCGGCGAATTGGTCGGTGATTTTGGCGATCTGATCGGCCAGGTCGGTCTGGCGTTGCTCGAGGTCGCGTTGTGTACGTGCGGCGTCCGCCTCGGCTACCGCAGCGGACGCCTGTGCTTGCCGGGCTTGTTCGAGCTGGTCTCGCGCTTCGTCGTCGATCTGTGTCGAGTCGGCGAGTGCAGCGGCTCGATCGGCGAGGATCCGGTCCAACAACACCATCTGATCGAGTAGTTGCTGTGGGCTGTCCGCGACCAGAACGGCCCCGAGAGGGGATTGCGGTACACCTTTGTACGCGGCGTCGACAGCTGTGGCCAGTGCTCGACGGTTGGCAGATGCGGCCACTTCGGCTTCCCGAGCCGCCGCCGAGGTCTCGTGGGCGAATTGAACTGCGGTACTCAGTTCGCCGCGGCGACGATCGAGGGTGTCCTGCGCGGCGTACATGCTCTCGGTGAGAGTGAAGGCGGTCGCATTGAGTTCAGCGAGTTGTCGTACGGCTTCGGATGCGTTCACCGGGGGTGCAGCAGGGTCCGCCGAAGCTGGAGCATTTACCGAAAATGCCGCGGCAACAACGATGATCGAGGCGATCAGGGTAGCGCGGACACGCCGCGTCGGGCCTGAAAAAGAATGCACAGAAGAAATCCTCTGGGGTCGGTGTGGGTTCCCTGCGTCACCAGCGAAGGAAACGGAGCGCGGCGAGAGCCGCATGGGACTGTGTCCGGCCTCGCCGGTCACCATTGTCGGGTATCGGCAGTCGTAGACGGTTCCTCACGGTCGGCTGAGGCTCGCGTCGACGCTCGACGCCTGTGCCGTATGGGCGGCGAGTCGGCGTCGATTGACGCCGACTCACCGCACCTGCAAACTACTATCATTCATAGTAGATGGTGGGGTGGTATCCGCTGACCGGGAGAGGGATGACGACTGTGACGATGCGTGACTGGCCGGCGCGGCGTTGGGTGGCCGCGTTACTGGGCGCGACGGTGGCCGCGCTGGTCGTGGCGATCCCCACCGGGATCATCCACACTGCGTTCTACGTTCGAATGACCCCGGTGTTGTGGTGGAACTATCCGGTGTGGATTGCCACCGCAGTTCTCAGTGGCCTCATTCTTGCGACATACGTGAGCACTGGGCTGGCGTCGTCGGTTTCTTCCCGTGTAGGGGTCAGTGCGAATGCGTTGTCGTTGTTGGCAGTCGGATGTCCGATATGCAACAAACTGGTAGTGGTGGCGGTCGGGGTGAGCGGTGCTCTGGATCTATGGGCACCCGTGCAGCCCGTAATCGGAGTGATGTCGGTGGGGGTGATGGTGTGGGCTCTTCGACTGCGAATCCGCGGGGAACGCGCGTGCCCTACTTCTCGCGTAGGTCAGGAGTTCGGCAACTCCGCTGGCTTTGGCGGTGCAGGCGCAGCAAAATTGTAGGATTTCTCGCCACGTCCTATCCGCGGTCCGGCAGCAACAGACGACGAAGGCGACCGCTTCTCGATGCGCCATCTGCGGTGTTGGGCTGTGCCTGCGACACCGGCAGGCGGGCGTCGGCCAGCAATCCTGCCACCCCGGCGGCCACGCAGGCCGACGTCACCACTATCAATGCCGGATTCGTTCGCCCGGTCAAAGCGTCCCCGAACAGCACCGCGGCGATCGTACCGGGCAGAATCCCCACGACAGTGGCCGTCGTGTAGGGCAGCAGGCGCACCGCGGAGAGTCCGGAGCAGTAGTTGACCAGGGCGAACGGTGCCGGGGCAATGAGCCGCAAGGACCCGACGGCCAGCCACCCCCGCCGAGCCAACCGGGCATCGATGGACTTGACCGCAGGATTCGTCAGCCGCTCCTGCACCGCGGTGCGCCCGAGCGCGCGCACCAGCAGCAACGCCAGCACAGCGCTGACAGTTGTGGCGGCGATCGTGACGGCGACCCCGGTGGCGGGACCGAACAACAGTCCGGCGCTGAGGGTGAACACCGTGCGCGGTACCGGGGCAATCGTCAACACCGCCTGGGTCAGAAAGAACACCACCACGAACGACGGGCCCATCGACTCCGCCCACTCGCGCACCACAATGATCGACGGGCGGGGTACGAGGGCGGCAGCCACTGCCAGTATTGCCAGCGCTGCCACGGTGGCGAGGACTCGGCGATCGCGCAGAATCGCCGATACGGTTTCGGTCATGACGGTCTCTGCCTGCGCCGCCTCGCCGAGGTTTCCGACAAGCACGCGGGAGTGGACGGCGAGGAATGGCTTCGCACTGCCGGTGCTCAGGAGCGGACGAGCCGTGAGATCGCGTCGGTGGCCTCTTTGATCTTCGCGTCGGCTTGGGGACCGCCGGCGATGGCGGCGTCGACCACGCAGTGGCTGATGTGAGCTTCGAGCAGGCCCATGGCCACCGCCTGCAAGGCTTTGGTCATCGCCGAGACCTGGGTGAGGATGTCGATGCAGTACTTGTCTTCCTCGACCATGCGCTGCAGTCCTCGGGCCTGGCCTTCGATGCGCTTGAGGCGTTTGAGGTAGGCGTCCTTTTCGGTGATGTAGCCGTGCGCGGCGTGATCATGGCCGTCGGTCTCGGCGGGTGCCTGCGCGGCCGCGGGAGTGGCCATGGTGTCCTCCTGGAATCCGAGTGTCATGCCGAGCATCCTCGATTATGTCCGCCCGGGGTATGGCGCGAGAGGGTCGGTCCGTCGAGTCGTCGCTGGGCCGCCGCCGCAGCGCACATCACCGCGCAGCGGGCCACCGCTCGGGTCGCCGGGTGCCGGGTGATCTGCACCAAGGTCGTTGTCACGAAGGACATGGCCCTCTCCTTTCGTAGGCTGCATCGGGGTTGTAGCGGTGGGGTGGGGTGGCGCGCCTGCATGCCACGCCCACCCCAGCCTTTTGGGTGCTTGTTCTACCCGCGCGGTTATCCGGTGAGGGACTTGAACCGGCGCAACCGCAAGCTGTTGCTGACCACGAACACCGACGAGAACGCCATCGCTGCACCGGCCAGCATCGGATTGAGCAGCCCGGCCGCAGCCAAGGGGAGGGCGGCCACGTTGTAGGCGAACGCCCAGAACAAGTTGCCCTTGATGGTGCCCAACGTTCGGCGGGACAGGCGGATAGCATCCGCTGCTGCGCGCAGATCACCGCGCACCAACGTCAGATCGCTGGCTTCGATCGCAACGTCGGTACCGGTGCCCATCGCCAGACCGAGGTCGGCCTGCGCCAACGCGGCGGCGTCGTTCACGCCGTCGCCGACCATCGCCACTACCTTGCCCTGCTCCTGCAGCCTTTTGACGACGTCCACCTTGTCTGCGGGCAGCACCTCCGCGATCACTTCGTGGATGCCGACCTGGTCGGCGATGGCACGCGCGGCGGCTGCGTTGTCGCCGGTGAGCATGATCGGCGTCAAACCCAGGCCCCGCAGCTGCTCGATCGCCTCGGCGGAGGTGGGTTTGACCGCGTCGGCGACGACCAGTACTCCGCGAGCCCGACCGTCCCAACCGACTGCGACGGCGGTCTTGCCCTCGGATTCGGCTGCACGCATCGCACTTTCGAGTTCGTCCGGCAGCTGCTGCGCCCGGTCGGCGAGGAGGCGGGCCCGTCCGACGATCATTGCGTGGTCGTCGACTATGCCCTGCACCCCGAGGCCTTCGATATTTATAAACTGCTCCACCGGTGGCAGGGCTCCGACCTTCTCGCGGGCACCTTTGGCGATGGCCTGGGCGATGGGGTGCTCGGACGAATCTTCGAGTGCACCGGCCAGGCGCAGCACCTGCGCGGTGTCCTCGCCGTCGGCGGTGATCACGTCGAGCAGAGTCATCTTGCCGGTGGTGACGGTGCCGGTCTTGTCGAGTACCACGGTGTCGACACGGCGGGTCGATTCGAGCACTTCGGGACCCTTGATCAGGATGCCGAGCTGAGCGCCGCGGCCGGTGCCGACCATCAGCGCGGTCGGGGTGGCCAGGCCGAGGGCACACGGGCAGGCGATGATCAGGACGGCGACGGCTGCGGTGAACGCGGCCGCGATCCCACCGCCGGTGCCGATCCAGAAGCCGAGTGTCGCCGCGGCAAGGGCGATCACGATCGGGACGAAGACTCCGGAGATCTTGTCGGCCAGACGCTGAGCTTGGGCTTTACCGGTCTGAGCGTCTTCGACGAGTTTCGCCATCTGTGCGAGCTGGGTGTCCGAGCCGATGCGGGTCGCCCGGACCACGATTCGGCCACCGACGTTGACCGTCGCGCCGACGACCAGATCATCGGGTCCTACCTCGACGGGCACGGATTCGCCGGTCAACATCGAATTGTCGACCGCGGAAGAGCCGTCGGCGACCACGCCGTCGGTGGCGATCTTCTCCCCGGGGCGGACGACGAACTCGTCACCGACGATGAGTTGATCGGTGGGGATGCGCTGTTCGACACCCTCGCGCAGGACGGAGACTTCCTTGGCACCGAGCTCGAGCAGGGCACGCAGGGCGGCACCGGCGCGTCGCTTGGAGCGTGCTTCGAAGTAGCGGCCGGCGAGGATGAAGGTGGTGACTCCGGCTGCGGCCTCGAGGTAGATGTTGCCGGCCCCGTCGGAGCGGGAGATGGTCAGCTCGAACGGGTGTGTCATGCCGGCCGTTCCGGCGGTGCCCCAGAACAGGGCATACAACGACCACCCCAGTGCTGCGATGGTGCCCATCGAGATCAGGGTGTCCATCGTTGAGGTGGCGTGCCGCAGATTGGTGAAGGCGGCCTTGTGGAACGGCCATGCCCCCCACACCACCACGGGTGCGGCGAGGGTCAGGGAAAGCCACTGCCAGTTGGTGAACTGCAGTACCGGAACCATGGCCATCGCGATCACCGGCACGCTGAGCACCAGCGATATGAGCAGGCGTTGGCGCAGCGAGGCGGTGGGGTCGATCTCGGCTGGCCCGGCCGCGTCGGGGTCGGTGGAGGAGGCGGCGGGCGCGGGGACCGTGGCGGTGTAGCCGGCCTGCTCGACGGTGCCCACGAGATCCTCGGTCGAGACATCACCGACGTAGTCGACGCGTGCTTTTTCGGTGGCGTAGTTCACCGTCGCGGTGACACCGTCGAGCTTGTTGAGCTTTTTCTCGATCCGGTTCGCGCAGGAGGCGCAGGTCATACCACTGATGTCGAGTTCGACCCGGCCGTCGGCGGTGGGGTGGTGCGTGACGGGATTCATCGTCGCTCCTCTCGGGGTGTGGTGGTGTGTCAGTGTCCGTGCCCGGCGGGCATCGGCTCCGAGGCGGCGGGCACCGCGGCGTATCTGCTGTCGGTGACCATCAATCCTCCAGGTCTCTGATTGGCGACGGGCCCGCCCGCAGTGGACACCGCGGCGGCGTCGTGAGTCGAGGTGTCGTGTGTGTCGGGTGGTGCGGCACCTTCGGGGCCGAAGGCGTCCCCGGCTCCGAAGGCGAGCCCGAAGACCGCGGCTAGGGCGATGGTGAATCCGACGAACTTCGATGATGCGTTCATCGTGCGAATCTCCTGTCCGGGTCTGGTGTCGATCAGGAGGCGAGCTGGTAGCCGGCCTCGTCGACTGCGTGGGCGATGGCCGTCTGCTCGATCGGGGTGTCCGAGTCGATATCGACTCGGCCGCTCGCGAGGTCGACATTCACGGCGGTCACACCGGGGATGCCGCTGATCTCCTCTCGGACCGAGGAGACGCAGTGCCCGCAGGTCATTCCGGTGACGGTGACGGTGGTGTTCATCGATGCCCTTCTTTCTTCGATTCGGAATGTGATCGAGGTCGTCGCGACCCACTTACAGATTTACCATACCCCCCTACGGTATGCAACGAGATGTGCCGCACCGGTGCTACGGCATGACCCTGGGCACTGACCGGAACACCGCCCTCGGATGCGGGAGCGGCACCCAGAATCGAACGTCGCACCAGAGCCTGCATCGGCGGGCGTCCTCGACTCCGGCTACTACGAACGCGGATTACGCGCGCGCAGAGATGCCCACAATCTTCTCGATGATGTCGCTTCCGTCCTTGCCGACGTCGAATCTCGTGCGGACAGAGTGTTCTTTGGGTGATGATCATCGTCATCGCCATACTGGCCACGATCATGCTCTTCGTATACGAGCGTTCGGCCATCACACCGGTAGTCGGTGCGCAGGCAATCCATTCGGCGTTCTGTCCTGGCTGCGGTCGGCGTCGCTGCGTTGACCGTACTGGCGTTCGACCTCGGGATGGGTGGTTGGATGCTGCTGCTGTACTACACCGAGACCATGCCACCGGCCACCGATGCTGCGTTCTGGATGCTCATGCAAATCGGTATCGTCCTCGGGGTGGTCACGGGTTACCCCGTCGTCCGTCGCCTCCAACGTCACCGCAGTACCCCCGCCTGAGGTGTGGGTGGCCCGCATTCGTGTGAATGCGGGCCACCGGTCGGTGGATAGTCGTGAACGGTGCCGCGTCGATACCCTCGTGTTCGGCAATCATCGTCGAGGTCTCGGGTGTGGGCAATGCAGGCCACTTCTCGGCGTGCACTGCCGCTAGCCGGTGGCCGGTACCTCGCCGCTTTCGGTCACCGTGGTCTCGGTGGGGGGTGGGGTGAGCCGGTCGGATCGATCGAGCGCATAGAGAGCGGCCACAGATGCCGCCCCGACCAGGGTCAGTATCGCCCAGATCAGTGCACCCAGATGCGCGTCGCTGAGAAGCCCGAAGACGGCTCCTGTACCCAGGTTGCCGAGCAGGATGCCGACCCCGACGATGGTGTTGTAGAACCCGTAATGGGTGGCCACCAGCTTCCCGCCCGACAGGGTCACCACCGTGTCCATCTCGAACGGAAACACCGCGGCGGTGCCGACCGCCAACAGTGCAGCGGTGAACACCAGGGCACCGGCGGCGGCCCACCCGCCCAGCGCGGCCGGGCTCGGCAGCACGATCAGCGGGAGGAACGCCAGCGCCATGATTGCCATACCGACCACCACGCTTCGCCCCGAACCCCACCTGCGGGACAACCAGGACGTGATCCGGAACTGCCCGGCGATCGCGACCACGCCGGAGACCACGAACAACGAGGTCACCAGAGCGGTGTCGGACCTGCCGTTACCGACTACCACCGCAGCCTGCAGCGGCAGCGCAAGATAGATCTGGAACGAAAGCACGTAGGATCCGATCATCGCCAGCGCGAACAGCACGAAGGGTCGGTTGGCCATCACCACCCGCCAGTCCTCGAGTACCGATGTCGTGGCCCCGGTCGTCTCGGCCCGGTGCGCGGGGAGCGTCCAAATCTGCACGATCGTCAGAACAGCAAAAATCGCGGCCGCTGCCAGTGAGGTGACTCGGAAGTCGAGGGTGGTCAGAGCGAGACCGATCAACGGGCCCAGCAGAATCCCGGCCTGATAGAACACGTTGAACACCGCGAACGCCTCGACCCGCCGTGGCCCTGCGTCGGCGGCCAGATACGCCCGCACGGCCGGGTTGAACAGCGCACCGGCGAACCCGGTCGCGGCCGAGGCGAGCAGGATCGCCGGCAGCGATTCCACGGCCGCGAGCAGTACGAAACCGGCAACTCGCAGCAGGCAGCCGGCGACGATCAGGGGTTTGTATCCGAGGCGGTCGGCGAGGGTGCCGCCGAGCAGGAACATCCCTTGCTGGGAGAAGTTCCGCATCCCCAGCACCAGCCCGACCGCCCACGCCGCCAGGCCCAGGGAACCGGCCAGATACCCGGCCAGGTACGGCATCAGCATGTAGAAACCGACGTTGATGGAGAACTGGTTGACCATCAACACCTGGCTGGGCCGGTCGAAGCTACGGAACTTGGTCAGAAAAGTTTTCATCGAACGCTCTCGGTGGGATCGACGACGGTGGGATCGACGACGGTGGCGCACCGCGTCCACGACGTCACAGTCTCATCGGTGGGGTGGGCGATGGTCGTCGGCTCGGTCGGCGGGTCAACGTCGAGCAGGCCGTGCTCGGTGCAGTAGTCGTCGTTGTAGATGGTGTCGAAGTAGCGCTGCGGTCCGTCGGGGAAGACGGCCGCGACCCGGGTCTCCGGCGGGCTGGTGCGAGCGATCCAGCCGGCCGCGAGGGCGACGGCCCCGACGCTCCAGCCGCCGCTGGCGTGGTGCGTCGCCGCCAGGGTGCGGCACGACCACACCGCTTCGTGCGGGGCCACCCAGTGCACCTCGTCGAAGGCGGGATAGTCGATGTTGTCGGGATAGATGCTCGAACCCAACCCGCGCATGAGCCGAGTGCTGGCGGGTTGCCCGAAGATCGTCGATCCGATGGTGTCGACACCGACCAGTTTCAGGTCGGGGCAGAACTGCCGGAGCACCCGGGCCACCCCGGCGGAGTGCCCTCCGGTGCCCACCGAGCAAACCAAGGTGTCGACGCGTCCGAGCTGGGCGATGAGTTCGTGAGCGAGCGACTCGTACGCCTCGACATTGTCCGGGTTGGTGTACTGATCCGGGCACCACGACCCTGGATGTGTATCGAGGAGCTCACGGACCTTCTCACGCCGGGCCTGCTGCCAGCCGCCGTCGGGGTGCGGTGTGGTGACCAGTTCGACGCGGGCACCGTACGCGGCGAGCATCCGGTGCACGATCGGTTCCAGTCCCGGGTCGGCGACGAGGGTGACGGGGTGGTGATGGGTGATCCCGGCCAGGGCCAGACCCAGGCCGAGGGTTCCGCTGGTGGATTCGATGATCATCGCGCCGGGAGCGAGGTCGCCGCGGGCCTTGGCTTTTTCGACCATGTGCAGCGCGGGGCGGTCTTTCATCCCACCGGGATTGCTGCCTTCGAGTTTCGCCCAGAAGCCGCGGCCGGAGTCCGCGAACGGTTCACCGATCCACAGAACGGGCGTGTTGCCGACCATTGTGCTCGGTTCCGGGCAGTTCTTGGCGGTCGCCAACATGTGGCCGGCGGAGGACGGTGGCACGAGTGTGGAGCGAACAGCACTGTTCATGATGAGTAGTCCCTGTATGTGATCTGCGAGGAGCGCAGTAAGTGAGTGATGGGCAGCACGAACTGGGCCATGAGAGGAGAAGTCCTCGGATGGCCCGCGGGCTGCTGATCAGCACCTGTTGATACAGAGTTCGTTCAAGACGGTTCGGCCGTGCCGGATCGGAATGGGTAGATCCGGTGGGGCTCGCGAAATGCGCGGGGCAGACATCGCCACCAACACCACAGCGAAGGCCATCGCTGCGACCGCGGCGATGGTCGATGGGCGGGGCGGGTTGTCGGATCGGGGCATTGCGATGACGGTGTTCGTATCGTGCGCCATGTGGGGCGATCCGTCGTCGATGTGCGCGTGGTTGGGGGAGAGTTCCGCGGCGGCCTGAGACGAGGACGAAACGATGTGTACGCCGTCGCTGTGATGGTCCTGTTCCCAGGCGATGCCGCATTGAGCGATGGTGTGAGCCAACAAATACAGGACAGCGGCGACTGCGATAACCGTCCGCAGGCGCGGCGGGCCCAGCGCAGAGATTCTCACAACGCCTCGACGGTAGCAGCCGGAAACTGGGTTGGCCCAAACCCATTCAGGGTGCCCCTGATGTGCCGCCGCCGAATCGGGCGGTCACACCGCCCGCCCGCAGGCACCACATGTTTCTGGTCACGTCGAACACGGCCAGGACGATCGGGGCGGTGATCATGATGGCCGCCAGAGCAGATGCACCCGCATATGTCGGCGTGCTGCGGCGCGGTAGAAGCCAGTCTCCATCCCGGGGTCCAGCACGCATCTTGTGCGAGCCGAGGGTGGTCCGTGCACCGGTCGATGCCCGGCCACGAAGGGCACCGCGAAGGACAAAGGGCACAGCGAAGGTGCGCGGTCGATATCCCGGGGTATGCATCGACGTCGCAGAGGCGCGGTGTCGGCGGGGGAGCCGGTCCGGGCTCACCGCTGTTACTACTATCGTGCATAGTAGTAACCGAGGGTGGTCAGGTGGCGCTATGCCGTACATGAGAAAAGAGCCATGCAGGCATGCTCGATATCGAGTCCAGCGCAACAACAGTGAACCGTCACCGACGAACCCGACGTCGCCGTGTGTTCACCGCGATAGCAGGCAGGTCATCGTGTGCGGTATCTGCTGGTGTGCTGTTGTACGCGGGCTTTCCACCTCGGTCGCTGTGGTTCCTCGCGCCGTTGGGTGTCGGGGTTCTTGTTCTCGTCATCCGCGGCCGTTCCATCCGGGCGGCGTTCTTCTACGGGTATCTGTCGGGATTGGCGTTCTTTCTGCCTCTGCTGCCCTGGGTGGGTGTCTACGTCGGTGCCCCGCCGTGGCTGGCGCTCGCGGCGATCCAAGCGATAGCAGTGGCACTGTTCTGCGCTGCAGCGGCCGCAGTGTCCGGGTTGCGCTTCGAACCGCTGTGGATCGCCGCGATCTGGACCGCCACCGAAGGTCTGCGCGCACGGATTCCGTTCGGGGGATTTCCGTGGGGGAAACTAGCTTTCGCCCAAGCAGACGGCCCTCTGCTCTCGCTTGCCGCGTTCGCCGGTGCGCCCGGTGTATCTTTTGCAGTCGCAGTGATCGGCGCGGCACTGGCCAGTGTGGTCCGCCAGGTACGCCCGCCGACGCCGCGATTCGCAGTCGGGTCGGTGGCCACTGTGGTGATCGTGCCGGCTCTGGCTTTCGCGCTCACTCCCGCTGACGATGCAGGCGCAGCGCGTGCGACGGTCGCCGTTGTTCAAGGCAACGTTCCGCGGTCGGGTCTGGACTTCAACTCGCAACGTCGAGCAGTTCTCGACAATCACATCGAGCGAACAATGCAGCTCGGGGACGACATCACCGCCGGCAGGGTGCCCGCTCCCGACCTGGTGATCTGGCCGGAGAATGCATCCGATATCGACCCACTGCGCAACGCCGACGCCACTGCCGGGATCGACGCTGCAGCGCGGTCGGTCGGGGTGCCGATTCTGGTCGGAGCTGTGCTCGGTAACGACGACGGCACCTCGATGAATACCTCGATCGTGTGGGATCCGGTACTCGGACCGGGGGAGCGACACGACAAACGCAAACTTGTTCCTTTCGGAGAGTATCTCCCGATGCGATCTGTGATGACGAGGTTGTCCTCCTACGCCTCGCAGGCCGGTAACTTCGTTCCCGGGTCGGGCGACGGTGTCGTCGATATCGCCGGAATTCCGACGGCCGTCGCCACCTGTTACGAGGTCGCGTTCGACGAGCTGGTCACCGACTCCGTGCGTGCGGGGGCGCAGCTGATCACGGTCCCCACCAACAATGCGACGTTCGGGCGCACCGATATGACCTACCAGCAGTTGGCGATGTCGCGGCTGCGGGCGGTCGAGCACAACAGGACTGTTCTCGTTGCGGCGACCAGTGGGGTCAGTGCCGTCATCGACCCACAGGGGAAGGTCGCAGATCGTTCGGGCTTGTTCGCTGCGCAGACGTTGGTCGCTGATGTTGCCCTGGAAACGAGATCGACGTGGGCGACAAAGCTGGGACCGCTTCCGGAGTACGCCGCGGTCGTTCTTGCTGTCGTGGGGTGTGCTCTCGCATGGAGAAGGCAGCGTTCGCCGGCCGATGGTCTCCGACCGTCGACGTCCGGTGCTACCGCGCTGTGAGGCACGAAACCACTGCGGGGGACATCGAACTACTAACCATGATAGTAATTACCCCACTCGTCGTGTATCTTTTCGTTATCGCGTCGTGATCCGTTCGATACATCAGTGAGGTGCGCACGTCGATGATTACGCCTCGCTCCATTCGATTACCGAGGACTCTGCTGTGGCACAACACCGTATGACCCGCATGACCGACCGACGTCGACAGTTGTCGGACTGTGACGTGCCGGGAGTGGCGGTGACGCCGAGAGGGCGGCATCGCGCTCGGGCGCGCGCCACCGAGCGCCGCGGCAGTGTCGCTGTCGGTATTGCGGTGGCAGCGGGCGCTCTGGTCACGGCGGGTGCCCAATATGCGAGTCCCGCCCAGGCGCAGGCAGTCCCCGTGCACGAAGCGACACCGATGCAGGACCCGGTGGCCGAATACTTGCCTCAGATCCTCGCCATACCGGAGATCTCCAATATCAACGATGCGATCGAGCAGTTGGCGAAGGGGCAACGAAGGGCAGAGGAGAGCGCTGCGCGTGATGCAGCGGCGCTGCGACCACTGTTCGTTCGTCCGGTCGCCGGGACCCTGACCTCGGATTTCGGTCCACGATGGGGGACTACGCACACCGGGCTCGACATCGCCAACGCTATCGGAACTCCCGTCTACGCGGCAGCCGACGCTACCGTGCTCGACTCCGGTCCTGCAGACGGTTTCGGCCTCTGGGTACGTCTTCAGCATGACGATGGAACGACAACGGTCTACGGGCACATCGATCAAACCTTGGTGACCGTGGGGCAACGAGTGCAAGCCGGTGAGCAGATCGCCACTGTCGGCAATCGTGGCCAATCGACCGGGCCTCACCTGCATTTCGAGGTCGTCGACGCGGCGGGGAGCAAGGTCGATCCTCAGGAGTGGCTCGCCTCTCGGGGTGTCGCGCTGTCCGACGCGGCTGTTCGGTCGTAGGCCCCCGTTTCACCTCTCGGGCTCGCAGTAGGTACGGCGAACTTACCGGAATGCGGGCGATCGTACTGCGCGCCCGCTGAACATGTCGAGGCACCGAGGGTTCAGGTCTGATGGTGAAAACGAGACCGCAGAGACGCATCCGAAGTCAGTGCAACAGTGCGGAATTCGTTCCCATCGGCGGGCCGTGCGGTCGAGGCTCGACTACGAGTCACGGTCCGAACCGGTGATGGTGGCTCCGCGTTCCGCGAGCCAAAGTCTGGGGTCGACCTTGTTGCCGGCGGGTGTGTCGACCTCGAAGTGCAGATGTGGACCGGTGGAGATACCCCGGTTTCCTACCGTCGCAATTTCTTCACCAGCAGTGACGCGTTGACCTACGGTCACGAGGTTGTCGTTGTTGTGCCCGTAGGTCGTTACGGTGCCGTCATCGTGGCGTATGCGCACCCAGAGTCCGAAGCCCTGGGCCGGTCCTGCGCTGATCACGTCGCCGTCCGCAACGGCGACGATCGGTGTACCGGTGGAGTTGGCGATGTCGATTCCTTGATGGGCGCGGCCGTCGCCGAAGGTCGAGGTCAACGTTCCTGTTGTCGGCGCACGATACTTTCCGTTGCTCGACCCTGTTGTGCCGGTAGGGGATTGCGGGGCGGCCGACGGATGATCGCCCGCCTCGGGTGTCGTGGTTTCGGGTGTCGTTGTTTCAGATGACGTGCCGGGTGCCGACGTTTCAGGCACAGTGGCGTCGGGTTCGAGCGCGGGCAGTTCGGGCGTCGACGGGTCGGCGGCCGACTCGGGGTCCTGAGTGTCCTGAGTGTCCTGAGTGTCCTGGGTGCCTTGGGCGGTCGGTTGTTCGGTCGAGGGCTCGGCGTTCGACCTGCCGGGTGGGACCGCCGCATGTCCGCGCGACGAGGTGTGCGGGGTGGCCGGATCGTGGGGAGTCTCGGCGGCCGCGAGTGTGGATGCAAGTGTGGCGACGTCCATCGACGACACCAGTCGGGGGAGAACTGTGGGGTCGATGTCGTCGATCGGCGCGAGACAGGGGATCAGTCGCGAAAGGGCTCCCGTTGGTCCGTCAGCTGTATCGGTGGCTCCGATCGTGCCCACGAGGCAGGAGACGATGCGGCTCTGTGGGCCGGCCAGGTCGTCGAGAGCGCCGTTGGCGCGAATCTCGCGTAGTGCGCCGACGACGAGATCGAGGACCTCCTGTTGGACGTGCGGGTCCGATTGGGCCTGCGCGGGGAAGGCAGGCGGCGGCGCAGCCGGATCGGCGTCCGGGGCTGCAGACGCCGTGGGTGCCAGCGCGAGGATGCCTCCCACGAACGCGGTACCGACGAGGATGCGAGTACCCCACCGAGTTCGGTGCGCCATGTACGAGGACGAGGGCAGAGGTCTCATGTCGGTGGTCCTCCTGGACGGCAACTGCATACCTGGCAGTAATTCAGGTCGCCTTCGAGTCAAGGCGACACGCCGCATCACTATTACACCCTTTCCGCACAAGCACCATCAGTCACAGTGAATTACATCGGTAACATTCGCACCCTGCGACCCATTTCGATCGTCGGGTTGTTTCTCGGGAGCCGAAGTTCATGTACGTAATATCTTCTGCGCCAGAAGGACTCGGCGTCGCTGGACGGCCTTCATCGTGCGCCTCGATGGGGACGGTCGTCTTCGGCGAACGGCCGGAGAGCTGTGTGCTGGCACTGTGAGGCCCGAGGGTGAAGGGGCCGCGAAAGCGTTGACGGCGTGCAGGATCCACGTTGCTACTATCGAAGATAGTAGATCGTGTAGTATGACGCTGACAGACCGGAAGACATCGTCGAGGTGAACGAGACAGAGGTGCAGGGTGCAGCGGGTGACGACACGCTGGTCCCTACTTGCGATCATCGTCATCGTGACAGTTGTTGGAGCGCTGGCATTGTGGTCTCGAGATCCCTCGACCCAGTCGGTGGGGTCCGCAGGATCGGCACCTCACGTCGAGGACGAGGATCTCCCGTCGGCAGTGATCGCTACCCGTGCTGCCCTCGAGCCGTGCCCGACCTCGTCGCCGGTTCCGTCCCCCGTAACTGGCGAGCTCGTCGGTACGTCCGCACGATGCTTGGGAACGTCGGACTTATCCGATCTGGGGACCTCCCTGGCTGGGCAACCCACATTGCTCAATGTCTGGGCGTCGTGGTGCGGTCCGTGTAGACAGGAGATTCCGGTTCTGGCCCAGTACGCCGCAGAACCGGATGCGGTTCGGGTCGTCGGTCTCAACGTCCAAGACGATGCCGATGCGGCATTGAGCCTGCTCACCGAGCTGGGAGTGCACTATCCCTCGTTCGATCAGGCCGACGCGGCGTTGCAGACACTTGACGCGCCCCCTGTCCTGCCCCTGAGTTTCTTGGTCCAGAGCGATGGAACGATCGAGCGCATCACCTCGACGCCGGTGTTCTACGACCCGAGTCAGGTGCGGGAGGCGGTAACAGCGCTTGTGCGCTGATCTCAGCACGAGCACGAGCACGAGCACCAGCACCAGCAACGCGGCGAGGATCGAACGCCCGCCGGCGGACGGACTTCTACAGAATTGGGAGATGTGTATGACCAGGCAGCGGGCAGGTGCGTTCTCGCTCACGCGCCGCAACTTTCTCGCGCTGAGCGCGGCCGGAACGAGTGCCGTCGTGTTGGCGGCATGCGGCAATGGCTCGTCCGCAGCGACAGTTGTCGGACCGGACTCCGATGTGGTGGGACAGGCCGAGGACGCGCGGCGCTCGGCCGTCGGCAGACAAGTCGATATTTCCTTGAGAGCTCAGTCGAGCACGATCGACCTCGGCGGAGTGCAGGTACAGACCTGGACTTTCGGCGACAGACTCCCCGGTGCCGAGATTCGCCTGAGCCGAGGTGATGTGTTGCGCGCACAGCTCGACAACCGCCTCGAGCAGGAGACGACGATCCATTGGCACGGAATCGCCTTGCGCAACGACATGGACGGAGTGCCGGGCCTGACTCAGCCGGCTGTGGCTTCCGGTGACTCGTTCGGCTACGACTTCACCGTGCCCGACGCGGGCACGTACTTCTTTCACCCTCACGTCGGTACCCAACTCGACAGAGGACTGTATGCACCGCTGATCGTCGAGGACCCCGCCGACGGCTCGGACTACGACCTCGAAGCCGTCCTGGTCCTGGACGACTGGCTCGACGGGGTAGCCGGCGACCCCGATCGAGAACTCGAACGGCTGCGCAGCGAGGGCATGTCGATGGGCGGCATGTCGATGAGCGCGCCCACCGCCCAGTCGCCTCTCGGTGGCGACACCGGCGACGTGAGCTACCCGTACTACCTGATCAACGGCAAGATCGCCGCCGACCCCATCGTGCTCGGCGGACGGCCGGGCCAGCGGCTGCGCCTGCGCATCATCAACGCAGCTGCCGACACGGCCTTCCGTTTCGCAGTGGGGGGGCATCCTCTCACTGTTACTCACAGCGACGGATTTCCGGTTCAGCCCGAGCAGGCGCAATGCTTGTTGATAGGGATGGGAGAGCGTTACGACGCAATCATCACCTTGCAGGACGGGGCGTTTCCGATTGTCGCCGCCGCGGAAGGTAAGGACGGGAGCGGGTTCGCTGTGTTGCGTACCGGGCCAGGCGCCGCGCCGCAGTCCTCAGTCCGGCCTGCCGAACTCTCTGCAGCCCCGGTGATGGCTGATCAACTGATGTCGCTCGATACGGTCCGCTTGTCCGCACGCGAGCCGGATCGCACGTACGACATCGCTCTCGGGATGGAGATGGGCGGGTACACCTGGACGCTCAACGGTGAGACGTACGAGCAGCACACCCCCCTCGACGTTCGCGAAGGCGAAAGAGTACGACTTCGCTTCGTCAACGCCACCACGATGTTTCATCCCATGCATCTGCACGGACACACCTTCGAGGTTGTCAACGGTGCCGGATCAGGCCCCCGGAAGGACACCTCGCTGGTCTTGCCGAACCAAACTGTCGAAGTCGACTTCGACACCGACAATCCCGGCCAGTGGCTTCTGCACTGCCACAACCTCTATCACGGGGAAGCGGGAATGATGACATCGGTGTCCTACCTGGCGTGAGCCTACGGCCGCATTCGTATTCGAGGCATGCAAACCTCTCGGACCAGGGTGCTCGCTACCGAAGGATCACGTAGCTGGCTCGTTCGACGGGATAGAGTGAACACGCGCCTAGGAGGCACTCATGCAGGGTTTGGGAGAGCTCGAAGCTCTGGTGATGGACGTGGTGTGGAATACCAGCGCCGCAGTCCGGGTTCGTGATGTCATCGATCAACTCGAGGACGGTCGAGAACCGGCGTACACCACGATTCAGACGGTGCTCGACAATTTGCACCGTAAAGGCTGGGTACACCGACAACGCAACGGACGGGCATATTGGTACGAAGCCACCCGAAGCAGGGAAGAAGCCGCCTCCGACGCCTTGCGAATACTTCTCGAATCGACCGGCGACCCGACGAGCGTGCTGCTGCACTTCGCCCGCGGCGCTTCCGATGACGAATCGAAGGTGCTCACCCGCGGTCTGAAAGAGCGTCAGAGGTGACTGCCGTACTCCTGTGGGCCCTCGGTGGGCTGTTGGTTGCGGCTGCCGCGCCATTGCTGATGAGGTCGATGATCGACAGAGGTATCGATGCGCACGTCACGCTCTTGACGTGGTCGGCGCTCGTTGTGGGCACCTTGGTCAGCATTGCGGTACCGGTCGTGCTCAGTGCGATCCCCAGTCATGGGGGCGTGACGACCCTGGTCGACATCGCACACCAATGCTGGCTCGCCCTTCAGGGCGACATACCTGCCCGCGTCGAGGCCATCGTCGGGGTTGTCGGGATTGCGATGTTGGGCTGCGGCGCAGTCCGCTGGATCGTCCACCTGAGGCGCGCAGTGTGTGAGCGACGGCGAGTGTACGAGCGGCACATCGATCTGCTGCGCATCATCGCTGGAGGCGTCGGGTTTTCCGGTTCGAATCAACCCGCGTCGACCTTGTGGCTTCCGTTGGACAGTCCTCTCGCGTACAGCGTCGCGGGACGACCGGCGATGGTCGTGGCCAGCGAGGGGCTGCGTACGCAGTTGACGCCTGCTGAAGTCGAGGCGGTCCTCGCACACGAACGTGCACACATCGATGGCCGGCATCATCTGCTCGTAGGCATTGCCGAGTCGGTGGCCTATGCGTTTCCGTGGCTACCGATCATGCGAGCGTCACCTTCGCTCGTGCGCGCTCTGGTCGAACTCGACGCGGACGCCCGCGCAGCCCGCTCGCACGGACGAGACCCCGTGCGGCGCGCTCTGACTTCGCTGCGCCCGCACCCTGTTCCTCTGCCCGCCCTCGGTATGGTTTCCGATGCCACCGTTGTGCGGCTCGATCGTCTCGCCGTGGACCGAGTGATCCCGCATGCTCCCCTCCGGTGGGCGCGGGCGTTCGTAGCGTGCACCGCCGTTGCCCTGCCTGCGTTACCAGTAGTGGCCCTGCTGGGGGCCATGACGTTGGCATCCTGCGCGGTGGGATGAAATGCCCCGCGCGGCACTACAGATCACGGGAGCGAGTCCGCAATACTCGCCCCTCGGCTTTCGGGTGCGGGAAGCGATCATCATGAGACCGACGAGCGCGAGGACCATCGCCATCGGATAGCCGACCGCGAGATCCTGCCATCCGGCGCTCGGAAGAAACCGAAGCTGCCCGAGATGAATTACGACGTGGGTCGCACCGATCACGACACCCGCCATCAGGACCACCCAACCCGACCTTGACGGCGGCGCTCACGCTTGTACGCCTCGGTGTAGAGCGCCCGCGTCCTCCGACGACCGGCCGTCTCGTTCTTCGCCTGACATCGCGCGCTGCCAGCACGTCCATACGTTGTCGATCGTGAGCGAGTCGGCCGACGGAGCCGAACCACCGCCGAGGAGAAGGCAACCTGGGGCGAGGGCACGCCTGCGCTGGTAGCACTGAGGGTGACAGCGGGCGAGGTTCTGATTCGCCGGTACAGGCCGGGGCCCGTTCGACGTCGTTTGCGCCCGCTGGCAAACCGATAGGTTCACTTCCCGGCAGTAGCGGGACCATCGGCGAAGTGTCCGGTCCCGACCTGGTAAACCCTGACCAAGACGATCTCGGCATTCGATTTCACCGGATCGGTTCTGGTGCTCGACCTTCGGGGGCGGTGGTGCGGAACGTGCGTGATCATTCTCCGATGGTTCGTCCGGTGTTTCGCCACGCGAGCATGCCGCCTTGTAGTTCGACGACATCGGTGTAGCCGAGAGAGGCCAGTTCTTTCGCAGCGGTGGCGCTCATTGTCCCGGTACGGCAGTAGATCGCCAGCGGCGTGGTCCGGTCGGGCGGCAACGTCGCGGCCTGTTGTCGGATCTGGTCGAAGGGAAGGCTCGAGTCGGTTCCCGGGAGCTGGCCCTCGTCGGGGGTATGGACGTTGATCGTGACTCGGGCGGGATCGGCGATTGCGGCGGCGAAGTCAGCGGGATCGAGCAGTTCCGCCCGTGTAGCAACGGGCATCGACGCGGTGGGCTCAGAGACCTCGCCGCCGGTACATCCAGCGAGTGCAAGGACGAGGACAGTCAGTATCGATGCCGGACTACGGAGCGTCGATCGGGACACCGAATGCGGTGCCATCGCATCGAGGTGATCACCGAAAGGCACACGCATAAAAATACGTTCGGTGATCACGAGAGCACCTGCGACGCTGCGAGGACGCCGATGAGGACCGCGCAGCAGATGAGCGAGACAGTGAGTCGGCCTCGACGAGTGTGCGCGTCCACTCGAAACAGAAACAGGCCTTGCCGGACCAATGTGTATGCGGCAATACTCCCCAGGAAGACCAGCCCTCCGACGGGAAGGTCGACCTGAAGTACCGCGGCGAGCGCAACTCCCGCGATCAACAGGGCTGCAGCGGCCTCGTAGAGCTGAACCGGAATCCTCCTCGTCGCCAGGGTGCGATCGGACGAAAACAGGCCCCACCGAGATCGAGTCGGACGCCCCGAACAGCAGCCCGCCAAGAAGCATCCCGGACGACCGATCGCCATGCCGAGAAACAATCCCGGGGTGGTTGCATCCAGGACTGCGCCGACGTCCATACCCCCGAGTGCTCCGCCGATGACCAAGGTGCCGAGCGAAACGAGGAGGAAGCCTTGTATGCACGCTCCTGCGCGGATGAAAGTAGATATCGGTCGACGGTGCAAGATCAAGTACCAAACCTTGGCACCGATATATCCCAAAACGCAACTCAGAGCTGAAATTGCAACAGCAGCAGCAACATTGGCATCCATGCGTGAGAGCAGGAATCCCTGAACAATCAATGCAACCACCGCTCCCGCGGCTACCAACGCCGGCCAACTCCACACCCGCACAGCGGGACCGTATGTCAGTAGCGCAGTGCGCGCGGTGAGCACAGAGTTCTGCTGCCGTTCGCTACTGTCTGCGCCCCCGTCGATGCGTCGCGCACTCACCTCCCACTCCCCGCTGGCAATGCCCTGAATACGGGTGGTCGCGGCGAACCGGCCTCCAGCGGCAGGACGTGATTTCACGACCAGAGTCCGATCGAAACCGACCTTCTCGGTCGATGCATGGCCCTCGACTTCCACCCGCGATCCAGTGAAGCGAATCGCCACGTCGTGGCTGGGCTCGGCATCGGCCCCGCCGACACCCCAGTACGTCACCGCAAGCCCCAGCGGCTCGACCTGGGAAATCTCATCGGTACAACTGGTGGCTGGTGAGCGCTTGGGTGCGTAACTCTGCGGTGCGGGCGCAACAGCTTCAGGCGTGCGGGCACGTGGGCGCTCCGGCGGCGCTGCAGTATCGATCGTCGGTTCTGCGGCCTGGGCCGACGCTCGCGGTGGGGTAGTGGAGTCCGGCGCGAAAGCCCGGGCGACAGTGGGATGGAGTGCACCGCTGCCGGGCGAGTGGCCCCTGCTTCGAAGATAATCGGCGGCGGCGACGCTGACCGCAGAATGTGGGGCCACCGCTGAGAGGGGATGCCTTGGCTGGGGCTCAGTACGTATGGCACCGGGGTGGGGAGCCGGTGGGCCGCCCCCGGATCGTGTCGCCGTGGTTCGTCGTTTGTGCGCTTTCGATCGCGACTTGCTGGATTTCTTTCCCACAGGTTGCCTCCATCATCGCCTGTCCGGGCGACGGCGTCTCGACAGCAGTCAACTACTATGCTCGATAGTAGCTGAACTACTAAGCGTTATAGTAGGAGCTGCGGGATGACCACACTCCGCAGGTCAGCAGGTGGCTGGTGCGAGAGTGAGGAGCAGCAATGATGAATATGGGCACCATGAGTGGCGGATGGACGATGATGGCAGGAATGGCCGCGTTCTGGCTGGTCGTGATCGCTCTGTTGATCTGGGGTGCGGTTCGGCTGATGTCCGCTCGCCCGCAATCGGGGGAGGACGCGCAGGAAATCCTCGATCGTAGATTCGCGGCCGGGGAGATAGATCGAGATTTCTATCGCGCAGCGGTCGCAGAATTGGCGACCGCTGCGCTGCGCAAGCGTGCCGACACTCGGTAAAGAGCAACTGCGGTGTGACGGGCAGGCATTTTCACCGCATGTGACCGAGTTTGCGGACTGGATATGTCGGTGCGCGCCGGCTGGCCGGTAGGGCAGGGCTCGCCCGGGGCCGGTGAGCGGCAACTGTCGGCGCGTTCGAAGGCGCACCGAAACGATCAGATCGAAAGTGGAACCGAACGTGAGTGATACACCCATCTACGACTTACTCAACGCTACATCGGCGGCGCCGCAGCCCCATGGTGAACGAGACAGTATCGCTCCACCGTCCGATCTGCGGCGTCAGCGATCGACCGAACGAGCAGTTCCGCGATCTTCGAGAGTCGACACGCGGGCTCGCCATGCGCGCCGTGACACGGCGTAATTCGCCCTGCCCTGCCTCCAGTCGGTGAGAAGACTCGTAACGGAAATCGCAGCGAACGCCGATGATCCACGCGCGTGTGCAGGTACGCCCGTCGCTGTAAGGCTCAGCTGTGCCGCGGATGCATGCGCCCCTTGACCGAATCGGTATCGACATCCATGCCCGTCCGTGAGCATGACAGCGACCGCGGGTGCACCTGGTGGCCAGCCGACTGGCGCTCACGCGTTGACAACACCCTGACGGTTCTTCCCAATGGGATCAGGAAGGGGTATGGTTCGACTTGATCGACATATACCCCTATGGGGTATATGTTGTCCGAGATGTCGAAAGCTACGCATGATCATCACGCACTGTCAGTTACGCCGGTATTGATGTACGGCCACTGTGAGCCGTCGGTCCGCAACGACGTCAACGCCGTGATCGGAATGGACACTGTCGCGTTATCGGCGGCGGCAGGGACATTCACGGTCACCAGTGCAGCCGCGCTCGTCCAGGCGCAGATCATTGTCGCCCTCGACGCCGAATACACAGCCGAACCAGAACCCACGAGTTCATGGGATGAATGGATATCGAACTCGATGGATGAGAGGACTGCACGATGAACGATCACACACACTCCGACGTCGACTCCGCGCGGACGGATCCGCCGAACAGACTGCAGCACAGCGGGCATGAAGAAGGACCCGAAATGCACACGGACGGGGCAGAGAAGGCGACTCCGCAGTCGGACCACGACACCGGCGGGCACAACGCAGAGCACGGCGGGCACACCGGTCACGGTGATCACGTCGGTATGTTTCGTCGCCTGTTCTGGGTCATGCTGGTCCTTGCCGTTCCGGTGATCGTTGCCTCGAACATGTTCGCGATGCTCCTCGGCTACTCATTGCCCGACGCAGCGTGGATTGCCTGGGTCTCTCCGGTGTTCGGAACGGTGATGTACGCCTGGGGCGGGTCTCCGTTCCTCTCCGGAGCAGTCAGCGAAATCCGTTCCCGTGCACCGGGAATGATGCTGCTCATCGCCCTGGCGATTACCGTCGCATTCATTGCGTCGATGGGAGCGAGCCTCGGCCTGCTCGATCATCAGCTCGACTTCTGGTGGGAACTGGCCCTGCTGATCGTGATCATGCTGCTCGGGCACTGGATCGAGATGAGATCACTCGCCCAGACCACCTCCGCTCTGGACTCGTTGGCGGCGTTGCTCCCGGATGTCGCCGAACGCGTCGAGGGCGACGATGTGGTGCCGGTGCCCCCGTCCGAGCTGCAGCTCGGTGATGTCGTTGTCGTCCGCCCCGGCGGCCGCGTACCGGCGGACGGCACCATCGTCTCCGGATCGGCGAGCATGGACGAATCGATGATCACCGGGGAATCACGCACCGTCCGCCGCAGCGACGGCGATCAAGTCGTCGCCGGCACTGTCGCCACCGACTCAGGTCTGCGCGTCCAGGTCACTGCAGTAGGGGAGGACACCGCCCTCGCCGGCATCGGCCGCTTGGTCGCCGACGCCCAGAACTCGACCTCGCGCGCTCAGCGCATCGCGGACACCGCCGCTGGCTGGCTGTTCTGGTTCGCTCTCGGTGCCGCGATCATCACCGCTGCGGTGTGGACTCTGGTCGGGATGCCCGACGACGCCGTCATCCGCACCATCACCGTGCTGGTCATCGCCTGCCCGCACGCACTCGGACTGGCGATTCCGCTGGTGGTCTCCATCGCCACCGAACGCGCCGCCCGCGGCGGTGTTCTGGTCAAGGACCGGCTCGCACTCGAAACCATGCGCACGGTGGACACCGTGCTGTTCGACAAGACCGGGACCCTCACCAAGGGTGAACCCACCGTCACCGCAGTCGAGGTGACCGGCGGGCGCACCGCCGACAACGTTCTCGCGCTGGCCGCTGCCGCAGAAGCAGATTCCGAACATCCACTCGCCCGTGCCATCGTCGAGGCCGCACGCGCGCGGAACCTGACGGTCCCGGCTGCAGCCGGCTTTCAGTCGTCCCCCGCCGTCGGGGTCGCAGCCGACGTCGACGGCGTCCGGATCCAGGTCGGCGGGCCGGCACTGCTCGAGCAGGAACACGGATCCGAACTCGCTGTCGCCGACCGGTGGCGCGGGGACGGGGCGATCATCCTGCACGTCCTCGCCGACGGGGCCGTGATCGGTGCCCTCGCGCTCGCCGATGAGATCCGGTCCGAGTCACGCACTGCGGTAGACGCGCTGCACGCGCGAGGAATCGCGGTCGTGATGATCACCGGTGATGCCGACGCCGTCGCGAAGTCCGTCGCCACCGAGCTCGGTGTGGACCGCTACTTCGCCGGGGTGAAACCGGAAGACAAGTCGCACAACGTCGCTGAACTCCAGAGCGAAGGCCGTACGGTGGCGATGGTCGGCGACGGAGTCAACGACGCCCCGGCTCTGGCGCAGGCCGATGTCGGTATCGCGATCGGGGCCGGCACCGACGTCGCAATCGCATCGGCCGGAGTGATCCTCGCCAGCGACGACCCGAGGTCGGTGTTGTCGGTGATCGAACTCTCGCGCGCCTCGTACCGAAAGATGAAGCAAAACCTCTGGTGGGCAGCGGGATACAACCTCATCTCGGTTCCGCTCGCGGCAGGAGTGCTCGCGCCGGTCGGGTTCGTGCTGCCGATGTCGATCGGCGCGATCCTGATGTCGCTGTCGACGATCATCGTCGCTGCGAACGCACAATTACTGCGTCGACTCGACTTCACGCCCGACACCATCACCGGAGCGGTGAACGAGGGGAGTTCCAACCCTCCGTCGCAGCGCACACCGTCACTGTGAGAGCTGATCTCGTACCGGGAACGCAGCCCTGACAATTGTGGAACGTTGATGGCCGCACCTTCTCCGCCGGAGAGGATGCGGCCATCGTTGTCTATAGCGGGCCGGGTCAGCCGAGCAGCCGCTGCATGGTGTCGATTTCCTGCTGCTGGGTGGCGACGATGGTGCGGGCCATCTCCAGGGCGTCAGGATTGGAACCGTCTGCGATTTCGGTGTTGGCCATCTCGATGGCGCCGGTGTGGTGGGCGATCATCATCGTCAACCACTGGCGGTCGAATTCCGGTCCCGACGCTGCCATCAACGCGTCCATGTCCTGAGCGGTCATCATGCCGCTGCCGGAGCTGTGGTCCATCCCGCCCATGTCACCCATGTCCATGTCGGGCATGGGCTGGCCCCACTCGGTCAGCCATGCCGTCATCTGGTCCATCTCGGGCTGTTGCGCGGCGGCGATCGCCGATGCCAGCGACAGGACCTCCGGGTTGTCGGTGTGGCCGTCCGCCAAGTCGGCCATCTCCACTGCTTGCGCGTGATGCGGGTACATCATCTGCGCGAACATCACGTCGGCATCGTTGAACTGCGCCGTCGAGCTCGCCGGCGCGGACGATGCCGGCGTCGAGGACATCGATCCCATCGAATGGCCGTCCATCGACGAATCGGCCCCGTTGTCGCTACAGCCGACGACGAGGAACGCGCTCGCGGCAGCAGCAGCGATCGAGGCAATGACTTTGGTACGCATGAGGAAACTCCTTGCAAGAGTGAGTAGTACAGAGGATTCGATGTCGTTCGATCCGCCGACAGACACGCGTCTGTCGGGCCCCCTGTCACACTCGCAAGGTCACCGATCTGTCCAACTCCCACAACGT
>CAFBLX010000005.1_pt1 | contig 32699 bp, 40 predicted proteins | sample 7268311 | NCBI WGS metagenome assembly CAFBLX01 (sample SAMEA6814046, study PRJEB35770) | freshwater metagenome | biome: Freshwater; feature: Freshwater reservoir; material: water | place: Czech Republic | collected 2017-05-23 | depth 30m m | reverse complement strand
TCAGCCTTCCCCGAGAGTCCGTGTGCCAGCGCGAGACCACCCATACCTGCCCCACACACGATGATCCTCATGCCGCAAGAGTATCAAGAGGTTGATTCTCCGCTCGATGGTTCTTGCATATCCGGCCGGATGACCAAGCATCTCGTGAAGGTACAGTCTTATGAGACACCAGGCGGGGACCGGACGCCGAGACCGCTTCATGGGCCGATGGGCACCCTCTGCCTCTCGCGAAGTCGTCTCACCGTGAACTGTCGCAGGGTGGTGCTCGGTAGGGGTTTGTGAGTCATAATCATGTCATGAGGCTCTTGGGGTACACCCGCGTGAGCACTGCGAGTCAGGACGCGCAGTTGCAGTTGGATGCACTCGTGGATTCCGGGGTGCAGAAGCGGGATGTGTTCGCGGATGTGACCTCGGGTAGCCGGACCGCGATCGAACGCCCGGGGATGAAGCGCCTGTTGGACTATGCCGAGTCCGGCGACACGGTCGTGGTGTGGCGCATCGACCGGCTCGGCCGATCCTTGATCGATGTCCTCAACACCGTGAACCTGATGCGCGACAAGGGCGTAAAGATCAAGTCGCTTTCGGACGGCATCGACCCGGAGACCACTTCCGGCCGGTTAATGCTGGGCATGCTGGCCACGCTGGCCGAGTACGAGCGCGAGCTGATCACCGAGCGAGTCAATGCCGGCATCGCTGCGGCGAAGCAGAGCGGTACCCGGTTCGGTCGGCCGCCTGTTGACCCGGCGGTGATTGCGGAGAAACTCGACATCGCTCGGGACGCCCGCGCCAAGGGTCGCACCGCCGAGGAAGCCGCCCGATTGGTCGGATGGTCTCGCGCCACGCTGTACCGGCACCAACAGGCTGCCCGCGACCGCGACATGGTCTCCCAGCAGGTGTGACATGGACGGGCCGCAGCGGTGGCGAATCCTCCGGCTTCACGTCGAGGACGGCATCTCGCTGACGACCCTGGCCCGTGACACCGGCACCGGGCTGCGGACACTGCAACGCTGGCACCAGCTTTACAAGACCGGCGGCATCGCGGCGTTGGAGCCGCGGCCACGACGCGACACGGGATCTCGACGCACTCCGGCGGAACTGGTCACGTTTCTCGAGCACCTCGCGCTGACCCGCCCACGCCCGAGCACCGCTGCATTGCACCGGCTCACCACGGCCGAAGCGGGTCGCTTGGGTTTGGCGGCCCCGAGCTATGCCACGGTCCGCGCCATCGTCCACGCTTTGAACCCGGCCCTGGTGACGCTTGCTCTGGAGGGGCCCGGCGCCGGGTGCAGCAGGCCATCCACGGCCACCGCGGGATGAAGGGCGACCCGCTGTATGCCGCGCGGCGGACCCTGCACACCGGCGCCGAGCTGCTGACCGACAAGCAGGCCGCTCGACTCCGCACGTTGTTCGGGGCCGAGGAGCATGTCGAGGTCGAGGCGACCTGGGGGATCTACCAGCGGATGATCGCCGCCTACCGCCACGAAGACCGCCACCACGGCCGCGAGCTCATGGCCAACCTGATTGCCTCGATCAGCAGCGGTGTCCCGAGGGCGCTGGTCGAACTCACCACACTCGGCCGGACGCTGAGGAAGCGCGCCGACGACGTGCTCGCCTACTTCGACCGCCCCGGCACGTCCAACGGTCCGACCGAGGCGATCAACGGCCGCCTCGAACACCTCCGCGGCAGTGCTCTTGGGTTCCGCAACCTCACCAACTACATCGCCAGGAGCCTGCTCGAGACCGGCGGGTTCAGACCCCGTCTACACCCTCGACTGGGATGAGCCACTAACGCCCCCAAGCGATCACAGAAAACCGCCGCAAAGCACTCAAACCCACACGTTCCTCTCGATAAGTAGCGGTGGTGTCCGGTGAGGGTTCCCCTTACGGGCATGCGATCTGGGCTGACGCCTGTGACCGAGTGTTCAGTGCGCGCTGTATAGTTCAGTCAATGCTGACTATTGCTTCGCGTCTCGACGTGATGAACCGCCTGGGTCGTGCACTGGCCGACCCAACTCGATCCCGGATCATCTTGACCCTGCTCGACCATCCCGCTTACCCGGCGGAACTGGCCCGAGATCTGGACCTGACACGCCCGAACGTGTCCAACCACCTGGCATGCCTGCGCGATTGCGGGATCGTCGTCTCCGAGCCCGAGGGTCGTCGGACACGATATGAGATCGCCGATTCGCACCTGGCGCAGGCGCTGACGGCACTGGTCGATGCCACCCTGGCAGTGGACGAAGACGCCCCGTGCATCGATCCCGCCTGCTCGCTTCCCGGATGCGACGCAGCTGGGGAGGGCGCATGATCCTCACCTCGGTCTTGCAGGCGATGGGCCTGTTCGCAGCGACCAACATCGACGACATCATCGTGCTCTCCCTCTTCTTCGCGCGAGGGGCAGGCCAGCGCGGCACTACCGCCCGCATTCTGGCCGGCCAGTACCTCGGATTCGCCGGCATCCTCGGTGCCGCGGTCCTGGTGACTATCGGTGCCGGAGCATTCCTGCCCTCGGCAGCCATCCCGTACTTCGGTCTCATCCCTCTGGGCCTCGGCCTCTGGGCCGCATGGCAGGCCTGGCGCGGAGACGATGACGACGATGACGACGAGGTCAAGGTTGCCGGCAAGAAGGTCGGCGTGTGGACAGTCGCAGGCGTCACCCTTGCCAACGGCGGCGACAACATCGGCGTCTACACCCCTGTCTTCCTCAGCGTGGAACCTCTCGCAGTAGTCGCCTACTGCATCATCTTCCTCGCGCTCGTCGCGGTCCTGGTGGCCCTGGCAAAGTTCGTCGCCACCCGCCCCCCGATCGCCGAAGTGCTCGAACGCTGGGAGCACATCCTCTTCCCCATCGTTCTCATCGGCCTCGGCATCGTGATCCTCGTCAGCGGCGGAGCCTTCGGACTCTGACGTAGCGGCAGCGATCCAAACGGCCCCGACCGGGCGCACCCCTCTCGGTTCAGACCGCGACACCTACCTGCAGCCAGTCCTGCGTGATCGCGGCAACAAGACCGCCACGGAGCGCTGCAAAAACCCCGCCACCAAGCGAACGAAGCCACACGTCGCTCCCGAGCGACGGGTGTGTCAGAACTCATGTCCAAAAACCGGGACGGCGAGCTATGTCTCTACGACGAGTTCTGACACACCCAATCGTCGTGGGGTGACTCTTAGAAATTGCAGAGGGTTGCCTGCGACGCCGACCGCGCCGACCGCCCGGCGTTAGCGCCCGCTGGGGTTCGCTGCGATTTGCCGTCACAAACTACGCCGCTTACGTTCGCTCCTCTCTGGCGCGGGCGAGGGTGGCGTACATCGCGGACCGGCTCAGTCCGGAGATCTCCATCAGCTGCGCGGTGCTGTACTCCCCTGTCTCGTAGTCGGCGAGCAACCGGCGGCGTTGCAGCGCGGACAGCTTCGGGGTGCGGCCGAGCATGCGCCCTTCGGCTTTGGCGATCGCGACGCCTTCACGGGTGCGGGCGCGGATGAGGTCGGCCTCGAACTCCGCCATCGCGCCGAGCATGGTGAAGAACAACTTGCCGGCGGGGTCGGCCGGGTCGTGGGTCGATCCGCCGTACGCCAGACGCGCCCCCTTGGCTTCGAGCTCGGAGGCGATCGCGTGCAGATCGGTGACCGAGCGGCCGAGCCGGTCGAGTTTGGTGACGACGAGGGTGTCCCCCTCCCCCACTGCGGCGAGGGCGTCGGCGAGGCCGGGGCGGGTGCGGTTGCGTCCGGTGTAGCCGCGGTCGGTGTAGATGCTGCCGGCGTCGACGCCGAGGCGCTTGAGCGCTGTGCGCTGCGCTCGCAGGTCCTGGCCGCCGGGCGTACCCGATGAGGTTTTCGTCCATCTGGGGCCTTCTGTCTCGTATCGCGGCGTCTAACAGGATTTCCTTGCAGGAGTATCTACCAGGACACCGACTCGCAGGTCCGCGACGCAACCGATTGTCAGTTTCAGAAGACGGCTGCACGATGTCCGAAGTGCACTGCAGTGCAACTCCAAGTTCTCGAGCACACGTCCGGCCGTATCCAGTGAGCGCTGCGATCCCTGACTGGATAGCGCATCGATGGTGAAATTTCGCATCAAGTTTTATTGGCCGTCGGTGAGCTGCGGGTCTAGCGTCGCGGCCGGCCGTGGACGGCTGTGGTCGCGCGAAGTGCTCGATCGGACACTTGCGGCATGGGCGGCGAGAAAGTTGTCGACGATTTGGATGCAGTCGTCGGCGTGGATGTGGCGCAGTCCTGTGAGGCGAGCGAACACTATCGGTCCGAGGAGCTGAATGAGGGCGAAGGTGGTGTCGATCTCGCCGAGCACAGTGCGGGCGTCAGGGGCCGTCAGGATCTGATCCAGGGACCTGCGGTATTGCTCTATGACACGGGCCCGAAGCGAGACCACCGCGCCAGGATCGAGATCGCGCCGGCTGGCGTCGCCGCTGTTGACGGGTCCCATTGCCAGCCAGGCCAGCGTGGTCATCTGCACCGGAGCTTGGTCGATGAGGTCGGCTTGGGTGGTGAGCAACGAAATCAGACGTTCACGTAGCGGACCGGTATCGATATCGGTGTCGACTGGGGGTAGTAGTCGCTCGAAGGTTGCAGCAAGCAGGTCAGTGGTACTTCCGAAGTGGCGGTACAGAGTGGCACGTGCAACCTTCGACATGCGGGTGACCGCCTCCACGGTGACCGCCTCGACACCGCCGGTGGACAGCAGCTGGCCCGCCGCTTCGAGTAACCGGTTACGTGAGCGCGCCAGCCGGGGGTCGGCCGGGCCCTCGGCTGCAACGAGAGGGTCGACCATGAACGGGCTCCGCTCCATTTTGACTGACAAAACATGTCCTCGCTTGACCATTCTGTCACACCCGCAAAGTTATGATACTAATAGTCTCGTACCGAGACGATCAGTCTCGAACTGGGAGGCTGGCCGTTGAACGAACGTAGATCCGACTCTGCCAGCGTCGCTCGATGGAGCGGTGCCCAGTGGTGGATGTTGATTGTGTCGTGCATGGCGGTCGCGTTGGTGGTGGCCGCAATGGCGGCATTGTATTCAGCGTTGCCACAGATCGCGGTCGCGACAGAGGCGACGCAAGCTCAACTGACCTGGATAGTCGACGGTTATACGCTGGTATTGGCGTGCTTCGTTCTGCCTGCCGGTGCGATCGGTGACCGGTACGGTCGCCGCGGGGTGCTCGTGGCGGGGTTGGCGTTGTTCGCTTTCGCGTCGGCATTGCCCTTGTTTCTCGCCGACCCGGCGTGGCTGATCGCTGCTCGCGCGTTGGCTGGGGCGGGTGCGGCGCTGGTCATGCCCTCGACGCTGTCGATACTGACCGCGGGATTTCCACCGGCGCATCGCGGCCGCGCTGTAGGTGTGTGGGCCGGGGTTGCTGGATCCGGGGCGGTCCTGGGCATCCTCGGGGCTGGTGTGCTGCTCGAACAGTGGTCGTGGACCTCGGTGTTCGTCGGGTTGACCGTCGCCGGAGCGGTTCTGGCCGGGTTGGCATGCAGTATCGCGGAGTCCCGCCAACAGGAGCATCCACCGGTCGATTGGGTGGGCGCGGTGACCGTAGTGGTCGCGGTCGGGGCGATCGTCTTCGCTGTGATCGAGGTTCCGGCCCGTGGCTGGTCGGATTCGCTCGTCGCCATCAGCACTGCGGTGGGCTTGTTCGCGGTTGTGGTGTTCGTCGTCGTAGAACTACGTTCCTCGGCACCCCTACTCGATGTCCGGTTGTTCGCCCGCCGTGGCTTCGGTGCCGGCGCACTGTCGGTCTGTATCCAATTTCTGGTGACCTTCGGGGTGTTCTTGCTGTTGGTGCAGTATCTGCAGTTGATTCTCGGTTATGGACCGCTCACCGCCGCGTTGGCGTTGACCCCTATGGTCGTGCCGCTCATCGTGATCTCGGTGATTGCACCCTGGCTGTCGAACATTGTTGGGCTGCGGGTGATGACCACTGTAGGTCTGCTCACCATCGCGGCGGGACTGGTGATGGTGAGCAGACTGACCGTCGCGGCGACTTACCCTGACCTGCTGTGGCCCTTGCTCATCATGAGCGCGGGTTTGGGGTTGTGTACCGCCCCTGCGACTTTCGCCATCGTCTCGGACACTCCTGAGGCCAAGCACGGGGTGGCTGCCGCGGTCAACGACGCAGCTCGCGAAATCGGTGCCGCGATTGGGATTGCGGTAGCCGGTAGCGTGCTCGCGGCCGGTTACGTTCAGCACATTCAGCCGGCTCTGCCCCAGCTACCCGAGCCTGCCCGTGGTCCGGTGGCCGATTCTCTGGCCGCCGCGTTGCAGGTCGCCGACCGCGCAGGACCAGCTGGTCAGCCGCTGGCCGAGTTCGCCAGAGCCGCATTCGTACACGGAAGTGGTCAGGCGACGCTGTCGTTGGCGGCGCTGACCGCCGCTGGGGCACTCGTCCTCGCCGTCTTTGCGCCAGGTAGACGCAGCCGTACGACAGCCACCGCGGGTGACGGACGTCGGTGAAGGTCGGCCAGGGTGTCTATTCTTCGGTGTGATTCGTGTCTGTGGCCCGGAGTTGGGCTCGGGCTTGGGACTGCATGAAGTGTTCGACCTCGACCACCACGAACAGGGCAGTAGCGGTGGCTACCGAGCGGCCCTGCGCATCGTCCATCGTGGCCGTGAGATCCAGTTTGCGCCCATCACGAGACCGAACGGCAGCACGCAATACGTATGGAGTGCCGAGCAGAACCGGCGCTAGGTAGTCGAGCTCGAGACGCCGCGTCACGGCGAGCTCACCCACTGTGTAGAGCAAAAAGCCGAACAGATCGTCGAGAACGGTCGCCACCGCGCCGCCGTGTGCTATCCCGGGTGCCCCGACATGACGTTGATCGAACACATGGTGAGCCACCACGCCGTTCTCGTCACGCTGGACCGACAGGGCATGGCCGTGCGGGTTCTGCGGCCCACAACCAAGACAGTCGGGGTGGTGGGGCGGTAGATCAGGCGAATCGAAACTCGTGCTCCAGAACGAGCGCGCCCAGTTCTCGATAGCGGGGCCGGCCGACCCGCTGACCTCGTCTGGAATTCTTTTCATGGTCGGACCTCTCTGTCGTGAAAACATTGTGCCGAGTCTGTCGCGTCTTCGTGCGCTCGGCCTGCACCGCTGTTAGTTTCGAAAGATAAACTGCACTATGTCAGAAGTGAACCGCACTAAAGGATCGACCAAGCCGACATAGCTTTAAAGAGAGAAGTGATCTGCCGCGAGGATTTCGGACCTGGAGATGACTATTCTGAGGCCGCGTTTGCGGACTGCCCGTAACTGAGTTCTTGTCTAGGGAACATTCCAGCCACCACGAAGGGCATCTCGCGAATGCAACTATCTCACACCCGACCTGCCTCGGCCGAATGCTGCGACGACCCCAATCTCTGCCGCTCCGCGGCGGCAGGCGAGGCCCGCGCGCCTCGCATCAAGATGACCGCGCTCTGAGGTCGATTTGTTGCGCCCAACGCTTGAAGGAGCGCGTCCAGCGCGATGTCCTCGTTATCGAATATCAAGATTGCATGGAGGTCGTCGCGGAGTGCGCAGCGGGCGCAGAAACGGGATCGGTAGCGTTCGCCTTTCGTGGTTGCAGGCGTTCGCAGCGCAGGTCGAGCGCGATGCCGGGCGCACTCTTGGCGTTGATCGCGGAGTTGAACCGTCAGATCGGCGACCTCGAAGCCGATCTGACCCGCCATTTTGAAACACACCCGGACGCTGACACACAACGCCGCCATCTACCTCTCCCTGCCAGGAATCGGTGTCATCCTCGCCGCCCGGGGCTCGGTGAATTCAGCGACGACGTCGACCGCTACACCAACGCCAAGTCTCGCAAGAATTACGCCGGTACGTCACCCCTGACAGTTGCGTCGGGCAAGAAGCGGGCCGTACTGGCTCGACATATCCGCAACCGGCGGCTCTACGATGCCATCGACCGGTGGGCGTTCTGCGCCCTCAGCCAGAGTCCGGCCGCTCGCGCGTTCTACGAACAACACCGTGCTACCGGAGACCTCCACCACCAAGCGCTCCGCGCACTCGCCAACAGACTTGTCGGGCTCCTGCACGGGTGCGTACGCCACTGCACCGAATACGACGAACACACCGCTTGGGCACACCGCACCGCGCAACAACCCGACGCAGCTTGACAAGTTAGAATTATTGGATATCTAGGGTGATTCAGTCCATTTTGTGGCGGGACGCGAAACCGGGATGGCTGAATGGCAGACTGCGTGAGAAGGCCACGCCTACGGTTGCGGCCGCGCCGTCGATGATTCCCCACGTCGTCTCTGATAGGTGTGCGGCGAAGAACGTATCATCCACCCCTTGCTCACGACCGTTGTCGATCCACCACTGAGTCGCAGATAGACCAGAACCCAGAATGGACGCCACGGCCAAGGGAATGACCGAAGTATCTGCGTGAACACGCTGAAGACTTTCAGTGAACCGATCGGCGACGACCTCCATCACCGACCTCAGTTCGTCAGCAACTCCGCCATTTCCCGATCCGGAGTACTGAAACAAGTGATTCGCCATAAGGAATCTGACGACAGTGGGATACTGCCCGACGAGCGCGACGTAGCTCTGGACGGACGAGCGAACCATGTCGTCAACCGAAAGATAATCTTGGTCGGCGAGAATAGTGACTTTCGCCGAATCCCACATCAACGCACCGAGTTTCGCCGCCACCGCCGCGTTCAAGCCCGCTTTGTCGCCAAAGTAGCGATACAGCTTTGGTTTAGATACACGGGCCTCCGCAGCGATGTCGTCCATGCTGACGCCTGCACCATACTGTTCGATGATCCGTATGGTCGCGTCGACCAGCTGCGCGCGTACCTCGACTCTATGCTCATCCCAGCGGGTGCTACGGGCATCGGCCACTCGACGCTGCACCTGAGATGGAGTAAATGAAACGCGGCGGACTAATGACATTATGGGGTTAACAATACCCTGAAGGGTCCTCTCAAGCGAGTCGGGCTGGAGAGCCGTTCGCTGAAACCTCTCGGTTCGCTCGCAGCGGTTCGGCACCCTCCCTCAAGCAGCCGATCGTCCGCCGGATCGCACCGTGTCGATCACATACACCGGCGGCACGACCGGAAAGCCGAAGGGAGCCATCGGAGGCTTCGGCAATGTTCACGATGACGCAGATTCAACTCTCCGGAGTGAGAATGGCCGGGTTCCCCAAATTCTCGATGTGCACCCCGCTGTCGCATGCTGGGGCCGCGTTCTTCGTGCCGACCCTGACGAAAGGCGGCCCGATGATGGTGCTGCCGAAGTTTTATCCGCCGAGGTGCTGCGCACCATCGACGCAAAAAAGATCACCGTGGCGATGCCATCGATGCTGTACGCCTCGATGGACCCCTCCCAACTCGGACACGCGCGGCCTGTCGACGATCGTGGCCGTCTCACGAGCTCATGTGTGTCCGGTCGACGGTTCAAAAGCCATCGCCTACCGTGGCTGCGTCCAATCGGGCCGCTGCTTCGTTGAAATAGTTTGGTGCCTCCATGTTGATCATGTGACCGATCTGTGGCAACGCCACGAACTCATGCAACCGGCGGCGCTGCTGCAGTCGGTCGGCGAGATCAATGGAATGAACCGCGGGTGTCAACTTGTCGGCCGAGCCCACGATCACGGTCGTCGGAACCGTAAGTGAGTCGATTCCTTTGCTCACATCGATGGTGGCCAGGACCCTGCCCCACATTCCCCGAACCGCAGGGGGGCACCGCAGTACTATGTCGGAACACTCAGCCACAACGTCTGCTGGCGCGTGTGGACCCATCGTCCCGTATTTCACCAACCGTCGGTTGAAGCGAGTGTCAAGCATCTCCGGTCCCGCGGTGGCGAGCCCGGCTGCGAATGCCCGCTCCAGTGAGGCGCGGAATCGACGTGGCGACCCAATTAGCGTCGATTTACTCACCAACTGCGAGGGGCCGGTACTCGCCAAGACGGCACCACGGGATAAGACGGGCACCGACTCCGGGTGCTCGGCAGCCCAACCCATGATGGACATCCCGCCCATACTATGACCGGTCACCAATGCCTTACGATTAGACGTGACGACAGCGCGCAAGACAGCCTCGAGATCGTCGCCGAGCACCGACGAAGAGAAGGGCGCGCGACCCCGGTCGCTCCAGCCATGCCCTCGTTGGTCATACACCACCACACGGTGTGTGGTGGCGAAGTGCTCGATCTGAGGTCTCCAGAACCGACCTTGGCAAGCCCACCCGTGGCTGAACACCAGCAGCGGCGCATCATCACCGAGCCCGTACTCCTCGACAAACAGCCTCGTGCCGTCACTGGAGAGAACCTCCCGCGACCGCCGCGACAATAGGCCAGCTTTCGAGGAGTCAGAGGTCATCGAAACTCACCGTCACAGCGTCGGTGAGCGGAAGTGCCTGGCACGCGAGTCGCTCGCCGTCCTCAATGTCGTCGTCTACGAGGATGTTGTTCTGCACCATCTCGACATCGCCATCGATGAGCTTGCACACACACGCGCTGCATGCGCCCTCTCGGCACGAGTACGGTGCATTGTGCCCTCGCGAGAGCAGCACATCGAGCAGAGGCGTGTTACGTGGCCACTCCGTGGTGATGCACTCTCCGTTCAGGTAAACCGTGGCCGTAGCTACACCCTCGTCGTCACTGAGTCGACGCAGTGTTGCGGTGTCGAACGGGTCACCCGTCAGCGACTGGAATACCTCTCGATGTACATCCGAATGATCCACTCCGCATGCGGCGGCAGAGCTTTCCACAAGATCCATGAAAGGGGAAGGCCCGCAGGTGAAAATTGCCGATCCCTTGTGTTCACGAATAATCTTTTCTACAGCCTCTGATGTGGGAATCCCGTTCTCCGACTCAAGCCAGTCAACCAAAGTGAACCGCTCGGCGAATTCAGATCTAATCTGCTCAAGCCGGCACTTGTACATGATCGAATCGGAGTCACGGTTTGCGTAGAACAGGACAACTTCCCCACTGCCCGACACCAGAGCCGACTGCACCAGCGACAGAACCGGAGTGATGCCGCTTCCGCCAGCGAAGAAGAGCAAGTCGACGTCGAGGCTCTTAGCGGTAAACTTTCCCGATGGCGTGAGGACGGTCACCTCCATGCCGATGGAAACGTTGTCACACAACCAGTTCGACGCATACCCCCCAGCGGTGCGCTTCACCCCGATCTCGAGGCGGAAGTCATCGACATGAGGCGAACTGCTCAGCGAGTAGCATCGTGCGACGTGGCCCGTCTGGTCGGACGGGATCTTCAACGTAATGAACTGCCCGGGTAGATGCTTGAAATCGTCGACGATCTCGTCAGGCACTTCGAAGGCGATGCTCACGGAGTCCTTGGTCTCCTGCACGACCTCCGACACGGTCAGCGTTCGCGATCGCGCGGTGGTGCCCGGCCGATTCTCCTGTTCGAGGGTCATTTGATGATCCCCCGCTTACGAGCCAAGGCGTAGCCCGCGCGTGTGACAGGCGCAGAGATGTCCTGGTAGCGCGGACCGACAACGCGTGCGACAAAGTCGAAGCCACGTGCGTCTGCGCCGATCAGCACTCGGGGCTTCTTCTTGTCCATTCCCTTGAGGATGGCGCACGCAGCTTTCTCCGGAGTGGTCCTGGCGATGTTGTTGAACATCGAGGCAATGGTGGCGGTATCTGCCCCCATATCGGATACACCACGAGCGTTGTTGACGATATTAGTCTTGACGCCGCCGGGGTGAACGCATGTCACCGTGACCGGATGCCGACTGATTTTCATCTCTTGCCGAAGCGCTTCGGTGAAGCCACGCACACCGAACTTCGCGGCGTTGTAAGCGCTTTGACTGGGGATCCCGACCAGACCGAAGACGCTGGAGGTGTTTACCAGATGACCATCACCAGAGGCGATCAGATAAGGCAGGAACGCCTTGGTCCCGTTGACGACACCACCGAAGTTGATGCCCATCAGCCAGTCGAAATCCTCCCAGGACATGTCGACAACGTCGGCGCCGAGGGCGACGCCGGCATTGTTGAACACCATGTTGACGCGCCCGAAAGACGACTGCACGCTCTCTGCGTAAACCTGGAACGCAGCACGATCTGCCACGTCCAACACCGCGGTCTCCACGGTCGCACGATGCGCGGTACGGCACATGTCCGCCGTCTCCTCGAGATGCACTTCGTCGACGTCGGACAAGGCAAGGCTGGCCCCGCGTTCGGCCAGTTGGAGGGCAAGGGACCGACCGATCCCTGAGGCGGCTCCCGTGACGACTGCGACCTGGGTCGCGTAATTGCCTGCTGTCGAACTACTCACTGTCGGATACTCACTTCTCGATGACCTACGGTTGGATTGTCAGGCGATCTCGTACTCGGCGGGCTCGAAGTCTTTCGTCGCTCGCCAGTACTGCCAGGTGAACCCGGGCCACACCGTACGGTTGACACCTTGCGAGTCCAGATACCAACTCGTACATCCGCCGTTGGTCCACACGCCCTTGGCGAGCTTGTGTTGGATGCTCTTGTTGAAGTGTTCTTGAACCTCGGCCCGCACATCAACACGCTCCGCACCTCGACTGTCGACGGCGTCGATGGCCTTCATGATGTACTTGATCTGCTGCTCGATCATGAACACGACAGAGTTGTGCCCAAGACCCGTGTTAGGTCCGAGCAGGAAGAACAGGTTCGGGAAGCCCTCGGTGGTGATGCCGAGGTGGGTATTGATGCCCGTCCGGTGCCAGTGCGACGGCAAGTCCTCGCCCCGAGCGCCCTTGAGCGCGAGTTGATCGAACCCGTCCGTGACATGGAACCCTGTGGCGTAAATGATCACATCCACAGGGTGTGACACGCCGTCAGGGGTGACGATCGAATCGGCAGTGATCTTTTCGATCCGATCGCTGATCACTGTCGTGTTGGGGGCGGCGAGCGCAGGGTAGTAGTCGTTCGATCCCAGGATGCGCTTGCATCCGATGCGGTAGGACGGCATCAGCTTCCGGCGTAGCTCGGGGTCGGTGATAGAACGCTCGATGTTCCATTTCGCCACCTTTTCGATTGGTCGCATAAGGTTGGAGTGGCCGTTGAGCCCGAAGGCCAGGCTCTCTGCGCCCCAGTAGACCGACCACCGAGCGAGGCGGCGAGTAATGGGGATCTTGCTGAGCAGCGTCCGAAGTACCGGCGGCACCGCGAAGTTCTTGCGTGGAAGTACCCAAGCCGGGGTTCGCTGGAAGACCGTGAGTGTGCCGGCGTCCTTCTGCACGAACGGCACGAACTGAATCGCGCTGGCACCGGTGCCAATGACGGCCACCCGCTTGCCCTGGAGATCCACCGTGTGGTCCCACTGTGCCGAATGGAACGCCTGACCGGCGAACTCGTCGATTCCGGGGATATTCGGAAAATTCGGGATGTGCAGAGCGCCGACACCGGACACGATGTACTGCGCGACGTACTCCCGGCCCGACTCGGTACGCAGGTGCCACCGAGATTCGGACTCGCTCCAGTATCCGGAGACCAACTTCTGCCCGAAGTGGATCTTCTGAGTGACACCACGCTTGTTGGAGATATCTTTCAGGTACTGCTCGATTTCGGGCTGCGAGGACCACACCTTCGACCAGCTACCGCGACTCTCGAACGAGTAGGAGTACATCAGTGACGGTACGTCGCACGCGCATCCCGGATAGGTGTTGTCGCGCCACGTCCCACCGACGGAGTCGGCCTTTTCTAGAACGATGAAATCACTGTACCCGCGTCGGCGGAGCTGGACGGCCATACCGAGGCCAGAGAAGCCGCTGCCGATGATGAGAACTTTGGTAGTGATGGGCTCGGTTATTCCCGGGTCTGTCGCCGTGGCGGCGGACTTGGCGTTGGAGGACGGCATTGTGAAAATCTCCTGATCGAATGCAGAAAACGGACCCGCACGGCGCGCCGTGACGCGTGGCAGGTGTGGGAATGTCATCCGCCCAAGCCCACGAACCGAGGAATCCGGTCGTGGGGTCGAGGAATGGGCTGTGGGACGCGCGGACCGGGCCGGGCGTGTTAGCGCAGATCGTCGGGCAGGCTGCGCGTTGCGCGCCACATCGCCATCGTGAACTTCCCCTCCATCATTCCGGCCTCGTGGAAGAATCGGATCATCGGCTCGGACATGAACTGCAAGTTGACGCGATAGTTCGGGCTCGTCTGCTGCGCCCACAGGCCGCGCAGACGGCTGATTCCGACATCGGGATATACCTTCGGATTGATGAGCAACGGGTATGCAAAGTTCGCAATGGCCGCCAACGTGCCTCTATGCCAGGCGCGCGAGATGCGTCCGCGACGCTGCATCCCTTCCACCATTTCCAGCCGCGCGAACGTGATGTGACGGGCCTCTTCGAGAACGTGGATCTTCATGAGCTGGCGCAGCTGCGGCTGCATTTTCGGGTCATTCATCGCCTCGCGCTGAGCGCGGTCGAGGATCTCCTCGATGAGCAGAGTCGCGCCGGACACGGACGGGCCGAGAGGCACAAAGTGCAAGATCTTCGCGATGCTCAAGAACCCCTTCGGCAACTTGTACGGTGCCAGGCCCGTCTTGTTGATCAGTCGGGCGAACATCGTCGAGTGACGTGCCTCGTCGCCGATCTCGTTAAGGGCGTAGAGGGACCTTTGATCTGTCAGGGCGCCTTTGGCGGATGTTCGGAGCAGCGCCGAGCTGAGCAGATTCTCCGCGTAGATACCGAAGCTGAGGATGCTGACGATTTCGTGGCGCCCGAGTTCCGCCTTTTGCTCGTCGCTCATTCTCTCCCACAGCTTGGTGCCGTAGAGCGAGACCCGATGCTCTGGCAGGTAGTACTTTCCTTCCTCCCAGGGTGAGTCCCAATCGATGTCGATCTCCGCGTCATAGAATTTTTCGGCCGCCGCCCGCAGCAGTCGGCCGGCAGATCTCTGCATGTCGACGGGCTTGCGGGCGCTGACACGCGCAGCGCCTTCCGTTGAGACGTCGGGCTTGGTCTCCACATTTTGAACGGTCATGTGACACCTCCGTTGCGTTCCGGGCCGAGCTGAGTCTCGACTTCATACCCGTACTCCGGGTACCAGATACTGATAGTGTCTGCGCCAATGCGTTCTTTTGTCAATGTTTGATGTGAAGAAAGTGAGCCTTGCGTGTCTGACGACCACGATCTCGACTACTCCGGCGAGGGCACCTTGGTGTGCCGTGGCAAGGAGATTGCTGTCGGGGTGAAGATCAAAGGCTATTTCCAGCCCCTCAACGGCTTATACACCTGGTACGGAAGGATCGACAAGAATGATGCGCTCCACGCCGCCCTCTCGGGAAGGCGCACGGTTGCCGTCTTTGCGACACCAGAGGGACGCGCCGAGTGCGTCGTGGGCGACCCTGATTTCTGGGACCGCTATCGCATCTCGGGCACGAGCAGACCGCCGTACCACATCCCCACCACGCTCGAGGAAGTTGAGTCGATAGCAGAGAGTGAACATCAGGGTTGACCGACCCGCTTTGCGCCCTGGGTCGTTCCCCAGCATCCAGTCCGATAGCGCCCAGGCGGGTGAAGCAACGCCACCAGACGGCGCGCCGTGTCAGTGAACCGTCCCGGGTTTCTTGCCGCTCCTACGCTTGCAACATCTCCGGGCGGAGAGCCGATTCTTGACTGTGGTAGGCCTTCTCGAATTCGTCTGGTGTGAGGTAGTCGAGGGTGCTGTGGGAGGCGGCGTTGGTTGAACCAGTCGACCCATCCCATCGTGGCGAACTCGACATCGTCGATGGTCTTTAGCGGGCCGTTCAGGAACGGGCCTCTCTTCGATACTCCCTCGGTCTTGAACAACCCAATTGTGCTCTCGGCCAACGCATTGTCTTACACATCCCCGACGCTGCCGATCGGTGCCGCGATCCCCTCGAGCGCAAGCGTTCCCGCGAACGCGATCGACGTGTACTGACCAGGTTCAACCGGTCGACGCAACACCTCAAGGGATGGAGGGTGTTTCGATGGGACGACCACCAGAATGGGCGGCGACGTTGACTGGGCGGGCGGTGATGAAATCTCCGGGTCGTCCGCCGGTACGCCGAGATCTCGAACGCGAGTTCTGGGCGCAGATCGCGTTGGGGTTGACCAGTGAAGACGCGGCACCGCTTGCGGCGTGTCGGGGCCGGTGGGTTCACGGTGGTTCCGTCACGCTGGAGGTATGCCGCCGATTGACTTGGCCCCGCCCACGGGGAGGTATCTGACCTTCACGAACGTGAGGAGATTGCCCTGCTTCGCGCGAACGGTATGAGCATGCGAGATATCGCAGACCAGATCGGGGCGATCACCGTCGACGATCTCGCGAGAACTCCGCCGCAACGCTGCCACCCGCGGCGGCAAGGTCGAGTACCGCACATCAGTGGCGCAATGGAAGCCGATCTTGCGGCAAGGCGACCCAAGGTAGCCAAACTCGTTGAACACGAACCTCTTCGAGAGTACGTACAGGAAGTGCTCTCGGGCGTGATCCGCGACGAAAACGGTGAGGTTGTCGGCCCGTTCGCATCGTGGAAGGGACGCAACAAGGCACGGAGAGCGGACCGACGATGGGCCAGCGCATGAGCCCGGCACAGGTCGCCAACCGCCTGCCGATCGACTTCCCGGACGACGAGTCGATGCGCATTTCCCACGAAGCGATCTACCAATCCCTCTGCATCGAAGGACGTGGAGCGCAGGATAGAGAGTTGGTGGCGTGCCTGCGCACCGGACGAGCATTGCGCGAGCCGAGGGCGCGAGCGAAGAAGCTCCGCACCGGATTCATCACCGATGACGTCACCATCGGCTCGCGGCCAGACGAAGTCGCTGATCGCAAAACGCCAGGGCATTGGGAAGGAGGTCTGATCATCGGGCTGGGCAGGTCCACAGTGGGTACGCTTGTCGAACGCACCAGCAGATTCACCACGTTGCTGCATCTGCCACGTAAGGATGGGTACTGGGATGCGCCCCCGGTGAAGAACAGGCCGGCGTTGTCCGGTTACGGATCGGAGTCGGTGACGTGTAAAGGTTCAACACATCTTTGACGGAACGTCATCGGCACATATCTGACGCTTCACCAGCTTTGGTGATCGTTGGGTGTGCCTTCCCCTCAGCCCCTCGAATCCGATGCCAACATCGCCGAACGACTCACTGTCCAGGTCCGCTTTCCGAGCAATTACCGAGGTCAACGACGGCTCACCGGTCAGCGACGTCGCCGAGCGATTCGGCGTCTCCAGACAGACCGTCACAGCGTGGCGCAAGCGATACGAAAACTCGGGTATCGACGGACTTGTCGACTCGTCGAGACGACCGCATGCGAGCCCGAACCGTATCCAGCCCGACATCGAAGCCCTCATCTGCGAGATGCGACGACATCACCGGCGGTGGGGCGCACGCCGCATCTGCTTCGAGCTAAGCAAAGAAATCGGAGACCGAACCCCATCTCGCGCGACCGTCCACCGAACGCTCGTCCGCAACGGCTTGGTCAATCATCAAGAGCAACAACATAAACGAGTCTACAAACGTTGGCAGCGCGAAGCGCCGATGCACCTATGGCAGCTCGACCTCGTCGGCGGAATGTTCCTCGTCGGCGGACGCGAGTGCAAAATGCTGACCGGAATCGACGACCACTCACGATTCATCGTGACCGCAACCGTCCTCGAGCACCCCTCCGGGAACGCAGTATGTGAAGCATTCATCGCTGCCATCCACAAGTGGGGTTCGCCGTTCGAGGTACTCACCGACAACGGGAAACAATTCACCGGTAAACACACTCGGCCGCTGCCGGCCGAAGTGCTGTTCGAGCGAACATGCCGAGAATTCGGGATCACCGCACGACTGACCCGACGCCATTCACCCACCACAACTGGCAAGATCGAACGATTCCACAGAACCCTTCGTCGTGAATTCCTCGATGAGGCAGGCGCATTCGCCGACATCGCTGCTGCCCAAGCCGCCCTCGACGAATGGGTGCACGCCTACAACACCCTGCGGCCCCACCAGAGTCTGGACATGGCAACACCCGCGAGTTTGTTCCGTGCGCGAGCCCACCACGAGCATCACGACGGAACAACCGACAACGGCCAGTCCGATTCGTCATCAACTCTCACCGCTGCAAGCTCCAGCCTGACAACGGTGGGCCGTGAAAGAAGCAGCAGTGCAATCGAGCTCGACACCCAGGTACCACCGAGCGGCGTGACCAATGTCGCTGGAGCGCAACAATTGTGGATCGGAAGCAACCACGCCGGACGGACCGTCACCCTGTGGATCGACCTGGTCAGCATTCATGTCATCCTCGACGACACCGTGATCAAGACAGTGCGCTCGCGACTGACCCACACCGACCTCGAACGCCTCGCCATGCGCGGCACACGCCAGGGCCGACCATCTCCGGCAACAGCGGCAGTAGACACCGCAGTCCTGCCCACCAAACCGAGACCGATCGAGGTCGACCGAACCGCAGGACGAGACGGAACCGTCATCCTCGCCGGTCACCGACTTCACCTCGGAGCCGACAGAGCGGGAACACGAGTGACGCTGCGAATCGCCTCAGGGCTGATCCACGCCAGTGTCGACAACGTCCTGCTCGCGACACTGCCGAACCCGCTCGATGCCAGCCAGCTCGCGGGTCTGACCGGCGCACGGGAAGCTACGGGAACGTTGCCCGCGCCGCCGCCGGCCGGACCGCAGACCGTACAGCGACGCGTCCCGAAAGACGGCCGGGTCATGGTGACCGGTCAGCTGCTCAAGGTCGGCCGTACCCATGCCGGAACCATCGTGACTGTCGTGGTCGAAGACAACTACTTTCGGGTCCTCGACGGAACCACCGAGCTCGGCGTCTACGCGCGAACCTCAACCAAACCCATTCGGAACTTCAACGCCCACCGCCCCAGAAGCGGGTAACGATGTGTCGATGACAATCGGTCAAAGATGTCCTGGGCCCATACATGTCAGTCGGTCTGCGATGCACTCCAGGCTGCGATGACACCGCTGCCGGAGCACCTGCGCAGATCGGTGACCTGGGACCGCGGCGGAGCTTGCACGTCATGCGGAGTTGACCGCAGAAACCGGGATCCGTGTGTACTTCTGCGACCCGTACAGCCCCTGGCAGCAGGGAACGAACGAAAACACCAATGGATTGTTGCGACAATACTTTCCGAAGGGAACCGATCTCGCTCGATACCGTCGAAGTGACGTTCAGGCCGTGACGGATGCACTCAACAACCGCCCGCGCAAAACACTTGGGTGGCGAACCCCAGCGGAAGTGCTTGCAGAGCAGATGAACTCGGCTTCACGGCACTGTGTTGCGACGACAGGTTAAATCCGCCCTGACTGCCGGCATCGCTGTGATGGATGAGCCCTGAGCCGACGCGGTGTCCACCGTGATCTCGTCGCCGCAACGCCGTCTTCAGCGCCGTGGTGACCATCGCTGTGTCTTCGACCGTCGGCACGGCGAGGAGGCCTGCAAAATCCCGACATTCCCGATTCTGTCGGTGTTCGACCACTCGCAAACTGTGATCCGTCCCGGCATTTCCGGAGGGCTCACTGCGTGAGTGCCTCCTCCGGATTGAGGGTGCGCGTGCGATCGTAGTGGAGTTGCTCGGCGTGGTCGGGCGTGAGGTCGTGGCAGTAGCTGTGGGGGCGTTCGCGGTTGTAGAACGCGACCCACTGTGCGGTGGCCAACGACAATTCCGCGGCACCGGGGAAGCGAGGGCCGTTGTCGACGAGCTCATTCTTGTAGTCGGCGTTCACCGATTCGGCAAGGGCATTGTCGTAACTGTCGCCGACCGTTCCGATCGACGCCGCGATGCCCTCCTGCGCCAAACGCTGCCCGAATGCGATCGCCGTGTACTGGGATCCAGCGCCACTGTGGTGGATCAGATTACTCAAAGCAGTTACACCAGAACGTTTTCGGGAATCAATCGCGTTAGTGATGGCGGTGTCGACGAGGCTGGTGGTCATCTCCGATGCGACCTTCCACCCGACGATCTTCCGGGCGAACACATCGACGACGAACGCCGTGAACGCCCACCCCGACATCGTGCGGCATTAGGTGAAATCGGCGACCCACAGCCGGTTCGGTGCCACCGCGGTGAACCGGCGCTTCACCAGATCCTCGGCCCGCGGGTGGGTCGGATCGGCGACGGTGGTGCGGACCCGCTTTCTTTTTGAGCGCACCGTGCCACCTCATTTCCCGCATTAGTCGTTCGACGGTACATCGAGCTACCTCGATACCGCTGCTGCGCAACATAATCCAGGTCTTCCGCGAACCGAGAACCCGTGCGAGCGGTTGCCGCGTCCGGAGCATGTGAATGGCATCGATGACATGTGCATCGGACAGTATTCGGGCACACGGCACCCGAGTGACATGGTCGTAGTACGTGGACGGGGCGATGTGCATACCGTGCTCGGAGAGCACCGTGCACATCGAGTCGACACCCCAGACAAGACCATCGGCACCCACCCGGTTTCCCTGGTGAGTGCCGATGAAGTCCACAATTATCGGTGTGGCCGGTCGATTTCGGCCGCGAAAAAAGCTGACGCCGCCTTGAGTATCCCGTTGGCCCGTTTGAGTTCGGCGTTCTCCTGACGCAACTTCCTGATGACCTCGGCGTCGGCACGTAACTCGACAGTGCTGCCCGGGCCGTCGACGGGTACCTTCCGAACCCACTGACGAACGGTCTCAGCGGCGCCCACACCGAGCAAATCCGCGGTCTTGCGCATCGCCGCCCACTCGGTATCGCCCTGCGCCACCAACCGAGCCACCATGTCGACGGCATCCTTCTTCAACTCCGCCGAGTACCGCTTCGATCCTGCTGCCATGAGGTTTCATCTTTCCCTGAGACGAACCCTCCGGAAACACCGGGACGGATCACTGACCCGATCGAGGGGGCACCCGCCACCCGAAGAGATCACCCAACTCCTCACCGGCGTCGACCCCGCCGACATCTGCGACCGCGTCGAAGAATGAGTACCGTCCTGCATCTTGCTCTTCGTGGAACTCCTTCTGCGGAGCAGCCGTCTCATTCAGCTGGGCCATAGTCCTGAATCTGCCAGCCCTGGGCGGTTTTCGTCACGACCACCTTCAACAATGTCGGCAGTTCACTCGGTTGTGGATTCTGCACGTTCTGCGTCTTCTGGCTCGCGAAGACCATCACCGTGTATTCTCCGTCGGCGTCACCGGTTTCACCGGTGACGCTGGTGGCCAGAACGCGTCCCGACGCCTGCACCTGGGCCTGCTGGATAATCTGGGTTAGCGTCGGCCGAACCTCGTCGTACCGCTTGACTAGAGCCTCACCCGCGTCCTCTTTGACTGCCGCGAAAAAGGCGTCGGTGTTCTGGTAGCTGTAGGTCAGGGATCTGGTCGTGTAATCCGAGGCGGCCTTCGCCGCGGCGGCCCGTTGCGCGGCGTCGTTTTCCAATACCGACTTCGCTTCGTCGGCCTCGAGGTAGAGGTAGGCGAACACGCCGGCCAGCACAGCGAGCACCACGATCACGGCCGAAACCACCACGGCACGTGATCGCGGCGATGCTGACCAGCGGTGCCCACCTGGCGAGGGGGGGTCGACGTCGCTGTCTCCAGCCCCAGCCGTGGCTACGGCGGACGCGGCTGGGGCGTTTTCGTCCATCAGTAGATCGCCATCCGGCGTCGCTGCGGCCGCGCTGTCCTCGACTTCAGTGGGCTCGGGGTGCGGTTTCGTTCGGTCGTCATTTGTCATGTGGGACCTTCTGTGTAATAACGGTGACAGTCGCTTGCGGACGGGGCGTCACCGTAGTGGCGGCGACACGGTGACGGGGACCTCGGCGCGACCTGGTCGCGACGCCGGGAAAGTCCGGCCGAGGAGGTCGCCGATCGACCCGAAGTCGACGTATGTGTCGGCAACTTTCTCGGTCGCCGGTTTCACCGCCCGGGTGATCGTCAGCAGATCCGGCTGCAGGATCTGAATATAGCCGTTGAGCTTTTCCACAAGCTTCAACACGGGAGGCCACTTGTCGTACGAGGTGGTTGTGAACCTGATGAACGCCCGTTGAATCCGCGCCAGCCCGTTCACGGCGTCAGGGGTGCGTACAGATGCCGTACTGAGGACGTCCCCGGCATCGGCCAAGAGGCCGAGCAGGAACTCGGCGTTGTCTGCGGTCACCCGGACGGACCCATCTTTGCCGACGAAATCGACTACACGGTGCATCATGTCGCCGATCGTGTCGAGGTCGTCCTGCCGTCCGGCGACGGCCTCGGCGACGGTCTTGTTGATGGACTCGATCGATTCCGGGTCGAGCCCATCTGCCACTGCAGCCAACTTTGGCAACACCTGGGGAACCGATTGCGACACGTGCACCGCGTCCGCGGGCACCACGTCTCCGTTATCGAAGTACCCACCGGTTGCCGTGCCCGCGGGCACGAAGTTGATGTACTGTTCCCCCGCGAGCGACAGATTCTGGATAGACATCTCGCTGTCCTGGGGGATCTTGTGGTCGGAATCAATCGTCATCTCGACCTTAATTGCCGAATCCGCGACGTTGATCGAGGACACCTTTCCGACGGGTACCCCCCGCACCATCACCGGCGATGTGTCCAGCAGACCGCCTGAGCTGTCGATGATGGCGGTTAAGGAGTACTCGGAGCGGGTGGGGTTGATGTGTGCCACGCCGACGACGAGGTAGCCGAGCCCTACGACGAACACGACGGCGAGAGCCAGTATCGATATGAGCGTGCTGCTGCGGTTCACGGCATCATTCCGATTGATCTCAACACGGTTACGAAGGATTCGGCGTCACGCCGCGCTAGGTCCCGACCATCGATGGAGATGTCCGAGAGGTTAATGTCGGGCGACCGCACGAATGGAATGAGTTTGTCGCGGATGACGCTCGTTGCCTGCTCCGTGACGGACTTCGAGTAGATGTCGGAGTTGGCGATCGAATCGATCACCGGGGCGATCCCGGCCACTGACTCCTTTATCCGTAAGTACTCCGGATCCACGATCCTGCCCGCGGACACTGCGAAATCACGCAAGTTGGCGATGAGTAACGCGACCTCGATCAGGGAGTAGCCGAGGCCAGAAAAGTTGCGTCCGCCCTTGGTCAGCATCCGGTCGATTCCCGACGGATCGTCCAAGATCACTTTCAGAGTCTGATCCGCCGACCTCAACACTACGTCGAGTTTGTCGGTATTCGAGGAGACCTCCGAGACGGTCTCCAGCGTTGTCTGGTATAGGGCGTCGAATTGCTGCAAGTCCTTGGGGAACGTGGTGTTCAATGTCGAGATCGCGGTGTGGATCTTGTCGAGCTCACCGCCCCCGAGGACATTCGACATCCCGCGCATGACGTCCTCGACATTTGCTGCCGGCTCGGTCCGTGCCAACGGGATCACCGAACCCGACCGCAGCAAGGCACCCGTCGACGGCTCGGCTGGGGGAAGGATGGCAACGTAGATCTCACCAAGGAGAGTGTCCTGACGCAGCTCAGCCCGCGATTCCCCCGGCAGCTGAGTCGTGTTGTCGATGCGAGCTTTCACGACCGCATGCCCGTTCTCGTACGTGACATCTTCGACGAACCCGACGCTGATTCCCCCCGAGAGAACTTTTGCGAGGGCAGGCAAGTTGAGTGCGCTGGTGAACTCCATCTGGATGTCGTAACCGTCCGCGTCGGAGGTCGCTATCGTCGGCGGATTGTCGGCGTTGATCCCACACGATGTCACGAAAACTATCGTTGCCATCAGTGCGACCACCATGGGTCCGAGGCATGCGCGATTGACCGAGATCATCAGGCCCCTCCCCCCATCATCCCTGCGATCGTCCTCGATACATCGCTGGACCCGCAGACTCCGTTTGCCACCGGCGCGGCGCAGCCACCGACCAGGCTTCGCAAAGGCAGCGACACTGCGAACGCCTGCACAATTGACTTGGCATCGGGGTGTTTCACGATGAGGTCTGCCGTGCGGGCTGCGATCGCTACCACCATGTCCGGCTGCTCTCCCATGTCGGCGATGAGCGGAACGGCAGCATCACCGATCGCGAATATCGGGGGACCGAAATCTGTTGCGAACCTCGAGAGGATCGGAACGAACGTCCCCGCGTACTCGACTGCCGAGCCGAAGGTCTGGCCGAACGCGATGATGACCTCGATGGCACCTACGAAGTTGTCGAAGAGGGCGGTCACCTCTTTGTCGTTCTCGGTTGCCACCCCCGTCAGTGCGGCGAGGTTCCCGACGATGCTGCGAATCTGCATATCCCGCTTTGCCGGGTCGTCGATGAGCGTGGCTGAGTCCTTGATGATCCCGGCCACGTCACCCTGCGTTCCTTCTAGATTGCGGGAGACGAGCTCGAGGGACTGCAAGATCGCGTCGGTGTTCCTGCCGTTGTCCTTGACCAGGTCCTCGGACAAGTTGCTGATCGAGTCGAGCGTCTGACTGATTCCCAGCGGGGTTCTCGTCTTACTCAACGGAATGCACTGATCCGTCTCGTATCGGGCTCCATCAGAGTACGGCTTGGTGAACTCGATTTGACGTTCGGTCACGATGGATGTCGACACCAGAGTCGCGCCGACGTCGGCGGGCAGCGGAACGCTCTTGTCGATCCGCATGTCGATCCTTACACCGGACTGATCACTATTCTGGTGCACCCCGACGACGCTGCCTATCTTCTTGCCGAGCATGGCTACTGTGTTGCCTTCGAAGAGGCCCGATGCGTCGGTGAACTCGGCACACAGGGAGCGCGTGTCGTCGGACACCCTCCCCCCTATTTCCACACTAGCGACCACCACAACCACCACGGCGATCAGGAGCAACAGTCTTCGGATCCATGTAGTCAACATTTGTCGTCACCACTCGGAATGCACACACGAACCTCTGGTTCTGTGGTAGTCGACGCACCGACCGGCGCCTGGAGGAGGACGCCGAGGCGCTGAGTGATCTGATCAACCTGGGCCAGGGCATCGGAGTAGCCTGGCAGCTCTGACGACACCTTGTCGAGGAGCGTCTTGTATTGTTGGACAGACGGTTCGATTCCATCGCTGTAAGCCACGAGCGGCCTCGTGAGAAGTTTGAACAGACGACTGAGAAGGTCGAACCCGCCGCGGACGTTATCGATATCAGGTCCCAGCGTACTGGCAAGGAAGCTGAGTTGACGGAGAAAGTCGACCAGCACCTGTTTTTGATCGGCGAAAGCGTTGACGTATTCATCGGATAGAGCGACCGCTTTGTCGAGCTGACCGTACTGTCGCTCTAAGAGTTCCATCAAACTGCTGGTGTTCCTCAGTGCGTCGGGAATGTTTGTGTTGCCGTCGGAGAACGCATTCTGCAGCAGCGACGCAGTCTGACGGAGATCGACGCCCTTTACATCGCGGAACACCGGCGTCGTCGTCTCGAGCGTGTCCGAAATGTCGTAAGTACTCGATGTCTGAACAAGGGGGATCGCCCCCGACAGCGAGGTCGGTCCTGACCCTGGGTCCAGATCGAGAACTCGCCCGCCGATCGGCGTGATCAGGCGAACCGCTGCGGTGGCATCCGAACGGACTGGCACTGAGTCGTCGAGTCGAAATTCGACTGTGATAAACGTTCCCGCGAGGTCCACCGACGACACCGTTCCCTGTCTTATCCCCGCTATACGCACCTGATCACCCGACTCCAGCCCTCCGGTGTTGACCAGTTGAGCCGAGTACACCTTTTGGCCGGGCGGTGCGATATACACGGTCCCGGCGATTACCAGACCGACCACCACGGTCACCACCACCACAGCGGCGACGATGAGGTCGCGTCTGCGTTCGGACTGGTGATGCGGTCGATTTCGACTGAACAACCTCACTTACACACCACCAATCGTTGCCCCATAAGCGCAATCGTGGCTGTATCCGGCAGGGGCAGAAGGCCTTTCGAACATCGTGCCTCACTCGGCGTGGAATTCGTCGAAGCGTTCAGCGAGTCCATAAGGGGCTTGAGCAGTACCGCGCCATTCAGCAGCCCCTCCAACTCCCCGGGTTCTCGCGCCAGACGCTGATAGATCGTCGCGAAACTCTGGTCGTACGTTGAGTCAAGTTGCTCCCCGGCGATGACAGTTTTCTCCATGGACCGGTTGACCTCGCCCAGCGACTCCCGCAACCGGTCACTCACGCGGCTGAAGGCGTCGACGATCGATCCCAGCTGGTCGACGAGTTCGACCAGCTGCGCCGAGCGGCCTTCGAGTTGGTCGGAGACCTGGCCGAGACTCGTCACGATATTCGTGATGATCTCAGACCGCTGGTCCCCGTAGGCGGTGATGTTGGCGACCTGCTCCAGAACAGGCGATATACCCCTCCCATCACCTTGAGCAACGCGCAACAAGTTGGACTGCAGTTCATTGATCTCGTCGGCGTTAAGCGTGTCGAACACCGGCTTGAACCCGTTGAACAAGGTGGACACATCAAATGAGGGAACGGTCTTGTCGAGTGCCACCTGTGTGAGCGCCGCCCCCTGTGTCTTTCCCTGTGCCGCACCGATCAATTCGACATATCGCTGTCCGAGAAGATTCTGATAACGCACGGCGGCGGTGGTGCTCGACGTGATCGCGACGTCGTTGTTCAGTTGGAAATGAACGACCGCGGTGGGCCCTTTCAGGCCGATCGCCGTCACATAACCGACCTTTACTCCCGCCAAACGCACACCGTCGCGAGGCTTGAGCCCAGATGCATCGGAGAAGACCGCAGACCGTTCAGAACTCGCTCCGTCCGAGCTGGGTTCGAGGATGGCGATGATCACGTAGGTGAGAACGCCGATGACTGCGGCGAACGCGACGATCTTGACGATGGTGGGAATTAACGACTTGAGCTTCATCTTCTTGGTCCTCCTGCTGCAAGCGCGCTCTGCAGCGCAGGTGACGTCTGCACTACCAGGGCGACCTGAAGTTGTACTCGCTCGCCGACTTGCGGCGTGGCGTTGTCGATGCTGTCCAGGATCTGCGGGATGGTGTAAATGGTCTGCGCGAGTCCCGATGCCGATCTGGCGACCGGCCTCGCCAGATCGAGGCCGACGTCCAGTACCGAACTCAACGCCGGGTAGTTTTCGCTCAACAGTCCTCCCAGTCCCCCGAACAGAACCTCGCCGGTGCTGTTGAGGTTGCCTGTGGCCTGATTGATGGCCTCGTCGGTGGCGAAGAAGTCAGCGACGTCGACGTTTATGAGGATGCCCGGAACGAACGGCGTCATGAAGTCGGCAACGCCCTGGGACAGGTCTGCCGCGATCGCCAAATCCTGGCCCACTGGCCGCTGTTGAACGTCCCGAGTGAGCTGCGCGATCTGGAACATGAGCTGGCCGGCATCGGCAAACGTTTGGGAATCATCGACGACAAACTTCACCACAGAATTGAACGCCGGCTGATCGAGAGCATCGACCAGCTTCGAGAGTTTTCGAATCAGGGTCGATACCGAAGTGTGTTCGGACTGCAGCTTGCTCACATAGACGCTGCCGCCATCACGGATGAGGACTCCCCGCCCGGGGTCGACAATCTCCAGTGCCGTCGGCCCCAGCGCGCTGGCGGACGTGTAATTCACGGCCATGCCCTGACGCAACCGGATGTCGTCGTTCACTCCGGTGAGCTCGATTTTCACATTTACACTTTGGTCGCGCCCCGACACCGAGGACACCTTGCCCACCGTGAAGCCCCGATACTTCACCTCCGATCCGCCCTTCAACCCGTCACCAACCGCGTCGGTGGTGATCGTCACTGTCGTGATGTCTTCATATTTTCCGGTCGCGTTGCCCGCCAGAAGATAGCCGGCAACCGTCACTACGACGAGAACCCCGATCCCGCGCAGGGTCAAGTTCGCCAGTGAGGGCGCGCGTCCTGATGGATCTTGAAATACAGCCACTTGAACTCCTAGCCCGAAATCTTGACGCCCGAATCGAAACCCCACATCAACAGGGTTAAGATCATGTCCTCCACGACGATGATGATGAGACTGCTGCGGATCGCTCGACCAGACGCGCGGCCGACGCCTTCTGCTCCGCCGCTGGCGTAGTAACCCTGGTAGCTGTGGATGATGACGACCGACACCACGAAAACGAGGACCTTGATTACTGAGAACGCCAAATCCTGCGGTTTGAGGAACGCATCGAAATAGAAGTCATAGGTGCCACCCGACTGGCCGTGTAAAAGGATGACGACCAGCTTGGCCGCGCCGAAACTGAGTATCAGCGTTACGATGTAGAGGGGGATGATGGTAGTGATCGCCGCGACCACACGCGTGCTGACGATGTACGGAATCGGCCGCACCGCCATCGACTCGAGCGCATCGATCTCTTCGGCGATACGCATCGAACCTATTTCCGCAGTGAGGCGACAGCCGGCCTGGGCTGCGAAACCGATCGCGGCGATCATCGGTGCCAACTCTCGAGTGTTGGCGTATGACGAAATGAATCCCGTAAGAGACCCCATCCCGACCAGGTCTAGCGAGGCGTAGCCCTGGATGCCGATGGACGCCCCGACAGCCATTCCGAGAATCACAAGCACGATCGCGGTACCCCCGCCGACCAGTACAGCGCCTCGTCCCCAGGCAAACTCCTGTATGAATAAAAACGTCTGTCGTCGATAGGTGGTTGCGACGTGCCGAATTCCGGCGACGGTGTCGATGGTGAATGTTGTAATGTGCCCGAGCTGCGCGGGGACCTCAGCGAGGGGTGTCACAGCACGCACGATCGGACGAGTAACAAAACTATAACGGGTGGATGGTACTGCGGTCACGTGTTCTCCGTCATCCGATGGTCTGCGGGACGAACATGATGGTCAGTTGGGTGATGAACACGTTGATGACGAAGCACGCCACTACCCCTAGGACCACGGTGGCGTTGACAGATGTGGCCACACCTTTGGGGCCACCTTTCGTGGACAGGCCCCGATGACACGCGATTGTCACGACCACGAGACCGAACACCACTGACTTGATCAGCGCTACAAGGATGTCCGCCGATGATGCGAACGATGCGAACGATGCGACGTAGCTCCCCGGCGTGATGCCCTGGACGTTGACGCTAAGGATGTAGCCGGCCACGAGACCGGTAAACACGATGAGCATGCATAACATCGGAGCGACGATGAGAACCGCGACGAATCGAGGTGCGACGAGTCGACGTGTCGAATTTAGTCCGAGCGTCTCCATGGCATCGATTTCTTCACGGACGGTGCGTGCGCCAAGGTCAGAGGCGATGGCCGACCCTGCCGCACCACCGAGCAGGAGCGCGGTGACGATCGGTGCCCCCTGCTGAATGATCCCGAGTCCACCGGCGGCTCCGGCGATAGATGTGGCCCCGACCTGCTGGGTTAGACTTCCGACCTGCACCGAGACGATAACGCCGAACGGGATCGCGACCAGGATCGCTGGCAACGTCGTTACGGTGATGACGAACCACGTCTGTGTGACAAACTCCCGAAACGGAAACCGTCCGGTGACAATATCGCGCACGGCCCACCGCAATGCCTGGCCGGCGAGGGCAATCGAATTTCCAAAGGTCACAAGACTGGCTGTCGCTCGACCAGCAATTTCTGTATAGATACCGGTCTCTCCTCTTCTGTCTGCGCAGCTCGTCGCGATAAGGTGTTCGCACAGTATCAGGTACGTGCAGTACCTGGTACATGGTTTCGGGTAATCCCCGTCGGATTAATCACCTGAGAGGTTGGCGTGTCCCCAAGTGAACGGAGCCATCTCGATTTAGAGCCTTGACCCGGATCGAGCCGGGAGCGATCTTCCACTCCGAACTTGCCGTATGTACCTCGCGGGCTTACCGGGCTTACCGGGCTCTCGTGAGCTCTCCGCGGATGCGGTCTTCGCGGGGTGTTGTGGGGCAACAGTATGGCCGAAAGTTTCTTCGCTGATTTCAAGAACGAATGCGTCTACCGAACGATCTACTCCACCAAAAGCAAAGCACGACAAGACATCGTCAGATACATCGACGGCTTCTACAGTTCACAACACCGCCATTCGGCGCTCGGGTACCGAACCCCGAACGCTGTCCACTACAGTTACGGGCAGTCCGCAAACGCGGCTTCAGAATAGTCATCTCCAGTGTCGGAAATCCTCGCGGCAGATCAACCCCACGCACGGCATCCGACCGTGATCGTCGGCGAACGCGGGTACAACCGCTGCCGTTGGTACCGTTGGGGTGAACCTCACGCCTCAATAACGTGTCCCTATGGTTTCTGTCAAGCTGCGTGAGCTGCGGGCGGTTGGTACAGGGTCTTGTTCTTGAGCATGGCGTACAGGACGTCGCATCGGCGTCGAGCGAGGCAGATGAGCGCGGCGTTGTGTTTCCTGCCTTCGGCTCGCTTGCGGTCGTAGTAGGCGCGACTGGTGGGGTCGTGCAGCGCGGCGAAGGCCGAAAGGAACAACGCGCGTTTGAGTTTGCGGTTTCCTGATCACGCTAAATGCTCACCTCGGATCGAGGTGCCGGATCGGTGGGTCACGGGTGCGATGCCGGCGTAGGCGGCCAGGTGTCCTGCTGATTTGAATGCCGATCCGTCACCGACTTCGAGAAGGATGCGTGCGGCAGTCCTGACTCCGACGCCTGGCATCGAGATCAGGAGCGAGGAAAGAGGGTGGGCACCGAGCATCCTCTCGACGTCCGAGCCAACTGTGTTGCGTTGCTGCAGTGTCTCTTTGAGCGAGTCCGCCAGTTTGGGTAGAACAGTCTCGGCAGCCGCAGACCCGGGCACTACTACCGTCTGAGCCTCGAGTGCGGCGTAGATCTCCGCAACCAGTCTTGCCCCATCCTGAGCGCGTTTTTGGCGGCGAAGCGGTCAGTTTCCGCTTACCAGCAGCGCGGATGCCGCCGGGGCTACCGCAGCGGGACAGGATCTCGAGCACTGCCGGGTGTGTCACACGCGGTCCGAGGACTCGTTCGAGCGCGGGGTGAATGCCGGTCAGCAGTCCGCGGATTCGGTTGCTGACGCGGGTTGCTTCACCGGCGAGATCGTCATCAAAACCGATCAGCACACCGAGCTCGGCGAGTGTGTCATCACCGGTATCGACTCGTCGCAGCGTGTGGGGCATGGTCCGGGCCGTGTCGGCGATGATGAACGCAGGCCCGCGCATCAGTTTTGGCTTGCCTTGGATACAGATCTGCGATGCGGCGCATCGACAGACCCGGTAGGGACGCGAACTGGTGCTCGCAGGATCGGGAGACGGTGACCGGCAGGGCGTCGCCGATCGTATTAGGCTGATCGACGACGATCAACAGCGGCCCGCGCGTGGCGAGGCGGTCGAACACTGTGCGCAGGCGGGCCTCGTCATTGGGTAGGGCTTTGCCGTACAGACGGGTTCCGTCGAAGGCGAGACCGACGGCGTGATGTTCGGATTTTCCCACGTCGATGCCGCAAAACACGGCGTAGCTCGTGGCCATGAAGCAGTCCTTCGTCCGGTCACCGATCCGACGTCAACACCCGGCGACAGCCCCCCCACCCCCCGGATCATCGATGACAGGGGCGAGAAGTCATACCGGGTCTGGCTACCGTAGCCCTCGGTTTCAAGTATCAGCTAGAAGATAACGGGCCTGGCCCGATAGCGCACACGACGCGGCCGTCGAGCCGAAAACGGTGACCGCGAACATCGAAGGCTTCCGTTGGCGGCTGAATTGTTGTCGGCGCGGGGCAGGGATCAGGGTCTGTTGCCGAGCAACGACACGGCATCGATGCAGCGTCCACCGAGAGGCGTTCGACCGTTCCGTCCGGCAACTCTTCGGTCGTTCGGTGCCTCCGCACGCCTGCGGCGATCCGGCACGAGCGGCTGCAGCACAGTGCGATGCACCGTCTACCGCGCGCCGTCGAACGACGATGGGCATCATCTCGTGATGGCGGACAGCGAGCGTGAAGCAGACTCCAGGGACTCCACCAGGATCAGCTCGAGTGCAGGCAGTTCGGCAGCCGACACGGCCACCGCAGCTGCGCGTGTTCGCACATCGAGACCGCGTTGTGTTCCGGCGCGGGCAGTTTCGGTCCAGGCCTGGGCGCAGTGATCGGCGGCCACCGCGAGGTCTGCGGTAGCGGGATCACCGGTCAGACGTGCAATCTCGGTACAGCCGTCGGCGAGAAGCCGACGAAAGAGCCCGCCTCCGGTTCCGGCCTTTTCGATGAAGATACCGAGACTGAACAGCAGCGTCTCGAGGTCATCGGGCGGAAGGTCGACCCAGCTCTTGACGTCGGTTGCCAGCTGGTCGACCGCGGCCAATCCTTCGGCACCGGCCGCTGGTACGTGGTCGGCTATTCCCGGTGTCGATGGGGCGCGCATGCTGGCGGCGGATCGGGCGAAGGCCGCGGCCGCGGCAGTCGACACGGGCGGCAGTGTCTGCGGCCATGTGATTCGGTACGTGCAGTGACGTGTCGGTTGCGGGAACGAGGTGGAAGATCGCGCCCGAGCGAGCGCGTCGAGCGGGATCTCCTGCACATCGGCCCGATCGTTGTCGACGACCGAGGCAGTCCCCCCGATCTCGTCGTAGCCGATCACCACGATGTCGTGACGACTCATCTGCAGTTTCACCCGTAGGTAGGGCAGCTCAGCGATATCGGCCCAGACCAGACTGGGTCGTCCCGCATCGATGTCGTCGCGAACCCATGACCATCCCTCAGCGGGATCGTCGGTCGTGAGAACCTCGACTTGTCCGCCGAGCCTGGGCGGTAAGTCGATCTCGAAGTCGGCACCGCGGCCGACCAGGTACATCGGTGGGACCAGGTCGTCCGATCGCAGGTAGGACAAACCCAGATCACCACCCAGTGCGAACACCAACCCCTCGTCGGGTGGTCCGTCCCATCCCAGACCGTGCCACTG
>CAFBLX010000004.1_pt1 | contig 34377 bp, 2 predicted proteins | sample 7268311 | NCBI WGS metagenome assembly CAFBLX01 (sample SAMEA6814046, study PRJEB35770) | freshwater metagenome | biome: Freshwater; feature: Freshwater reservoir; material: water | place: Czech Republic | collected 2017-05-23 | depth 30m m | reverse complement strand
TCGAGCCGTGCCTACTGGCTTTACTCGAACAGTCCGATTCCATTCATGAAGTAATAGTCGTGGATAACAATTCGACCGATGGGACGGTCCGAATCGTACAAGCCCTGCAGCGCACACATCCGAAGATCAAGCTCATCTCGGAGTCCAAGGCGGGCGTCGTACATGCCCGAAATGCGGGCTTCTGCTGCGCCACCGGAGACATACTCGGCAGGGTCGACGCGGACACCAGAGTGCGACCGGGTTGGGCAGCCAGTATTGCGGATTATTTCTCGACGTCGGAAACGTCCGATATCGCCGCTATCAGCGGTTTGAACAATTCTTACGATTCGCCGTTTCGTAAACTGAAAGGCTGGTGGGTGAACCGCCAGGCCGAAAAGGGAAACTTCGGTGGAATTCAGGAATTCCCGAACTTGCACGGTGCAAATATGGCAATTCGTCGATCCACTTGGCTCGACGTCGAGGAACTGGTCAGTCCCCGCGACGATATTCACGAGGATTTGGATCTGGCGCTGTGCGTCGACGAAGTCGGTGGGAAGATCTCGCAGCTCACGGATTTGTACGTCGACATCTCTCCCCGTCGCGCCCTCACCCCGCCATCCAAATTCACTGCGTACTTGGACGCGATAACGGCGACGTACGACTTGCACGGGCACGACACCGCAGGCATGCAGACCTCACTCAAGTTGCGGTGGTGGTTTCACGCGATGCTGTACCTGCTCCACCTTCCGTACGACCCGGCTCGCGGTCGCTATTCCGTCAGACGACTCTTCGCCCCGAACAAAGCTCGATCGCTGCCGATTTCCTCGTCCTCCGGTCGGCAGGAACTTCAACACGCCGTTACTCGCGGCTGATCCGGAGCGGAATTTTCCGCGTCCGTTCACTTATCGGTGAGTTCGAGCGTTCGATCATGTCGGGTAGAGTTGCGCAGGGCTCAGGGCTCTGTGGACCCAAACCGGTCCCGTCGCTCGACGTCATCACAGGCATTGTTTGTGTCATCGGCCTGCGATATGTCACCGATGGATCTTCTGTCGGTGTAGAGAACCACCGATCAGGAGCATTGCATTCATGACGCGGGTACCGATTCGATGGGCCTTTGCGGCCGTCGCGGCAATCGTCGTTTCCACAGCGGTGCAGGCCCCCGCCGGCGCGCAGACACTTCGATCAGAGCCTCCTGCGCCGTCCACGCAGCCGCAGGTCGAGGGCGCGAACGACTGGAGTTGCGTGCCCAACGAACAGCACCCGAGGCCTGTCGTGCTCATACATGGCACCGGAATGAACAGCACGGCGTGGACCGTCCTCGCGCCTGAGCTCCGCGACCTCGGCTACTGCGTGTTCGCACCGAATTACGGGGCAGTCCCCACCTTGTTCGATCCGTCGACAATGGCATGGGGAACTGGCGACATTCTTGCGTCGTCGCGAGAGCTGGCCTCATTCGTGCAGTCGGTTCGCGACGCCACCGGTGCCGCGCAGGTCGACCTGGTGGGTCATTCGCAAGGCGGCACACTGGCACGCCAGTACCTCAAGTTCGACGGTGGAGCCGACCCCCAAGACCCCTCCCGAAATGCGGTCCACTCGGTGATTTCGCTGGGAGCGACCAACCACGGCACCACGTTCGGGGGTATTCAATCGCTGACGCAGGGGCTGGAGGCAGTCGGGCTCCCTGGCCAGTTGATCGCCCAGATTCTGCTGGGCCGCGCCAGCGTCCAGCAACTCGTGGGTTCGCCGGTACTGGCCAGCCTCAATGCCGGTGGTGAGGTCGAGCCGGGTGTGAACTACACGGCCATCGCCACCCGTACCGACAGCGTTTCCACCCCGCCCGAAGGTGCGTTCCTCAACAACAACGGCTCCGCCCGCGTCCACAACGAGTGGGTACAAGACAAGTGCCCTCAGGCGACGACCACGCACGACGGTCTACTGTCCGACCCCGTACCGCTCGCAATGGTGAAGGCTGCTCTGGATCCGGCCTGGGCTGACGAAAATCCGATAGTCTGCTGACTCCTGTGCTCGGCCGCCGAAGGCGGAGTCCAGACACCCACGTACCGCCCATTGCGCGCGAGTCGTAACTCGCGCCCAATGGGCGGTTTTGCTGTATCGAACGCTTCTTCTGTTCCTCACGACCCCGAAGCAATCGACGGCGGACCGGTACTCGGCCCGACGCCCGCTTACGTGCAGGGTCGGGCCGAGCGCTTCACCGCCGATCCAGCTCCCGCGCGACAACCGGTCCGACGACCTCCAGCCCGCTGGTGGACATCATGTTCACATGCGACCCGGGGACCACGTGGTTCTCGATGCGTCCGTCCACGAACGGTTGCCAGACCTGAGCGCCGTCGGCGTACTCCGGATGCTCTTCCTCCGCGCTGAAGTACACGACGTCACCACGGAACACGCCCGGCACGTATTCGGCGATGAGCCGGGGACTACGCACCGCGCTCTGAGCAACGGTCATCATTTGCTCAGCGGTGATCGAAACCAGGTCACCACGGAACGCGCGGAGCAGAACTTCTGCCTGTTCGAGCGTGATGTCGTCGAATTCGTCGCCTACAGGGGCGTCGACACCGAGATCGCTCAATCCTTGCCTGATCTCGGATCGGAACAGGTCCATATCGGTCTCGCGCACGCTGTCCACGATGAGAAGGTTCTCCACGTGGTGTCCGTTCGCCTGCAGTTCGACCGCCACAGCGTGCGCGATGACGCCGCCGAGCGACCACCCCAGGAGCGAATACGGACCTTCTGGCTGGGCAGACCGAATCTCGCGCACGTATCTCTTGGCGTATTCATCGATGGACTGCGGACCCGATTCCTCGGTGAGCGCCGGCGATTGCACGCCGTAGATCGGATGTTCGGGGGTGACGAAGTGCACCAACCCGGCGTAGCAGAACGCCAATCCGTCCATGGGATGGATACAGAACAACGGTGCAGCGTCACCGCCGGTGCGCAGCGGGAGCACGGTGCGAAGAGCGGACTCGCCCTGTATTTCGTTGCCCGCGTCGAGACGCTCGGCCAACGCCTCGACTCCAGGCGAGGTGAACAGCCACGGCAACCGAACGTCGACGCCAGTGGCGGCGGAGAGTTTCGCCACCACCTGCGTGGCGATCAACGAGTTGCCACCGAGCGCGAAGAAGTCGTCGTCGAGACCCACCTGCGACACCCCGAGGACCTCGGCGAACACGTCGGCCACGACGTCCTGCGTTCGAGTGGTCGGCGCACGGAACTTCCGAGCCTCGAACGTGGGTACCGGTAGCGATTTTCGGTCGAGCTTTCCGGAGGTGTTCAGTGGAAAGGCATCGAGGACCACGATGACGGACGGCACCATGTACGAGGGCAGAACAGCAGCGACCGCGCTGGTCAATTCCGCACTGTCCACGGTAGCGCCGGGAATCGGCACCACGTATGCAGCCAACTGGTCGCCGGTGGCCGTGGGCACAACCGCCGCGGCAGCCTGCGACACCGATTCTCGGCTCAGCAATGCACTGTCGATCTCGCCGAGTTCGATGCGCTGGCCCCGGAACTTCACCTGGAAATCGGTGCGGCCGATGTATCCCAAACCACCCTCCGTGTTCCAGAACACGAGGTCGCCGGTTCGGTACATCCGATCCCCGGGCAACACCGCGAAGGGGTCGGCGACGAATCGATCGAACGTCAGATCCGGCCGCGACACGTAGCCTCGCGCCAGCTGCGGCCCAGCCAGATACAGCTCCCCCGGCACTCCTGCCGGCACCGGATGCAGACGAGCGTCCAACACGTACACCCGCACATTCGCTTCCGGACCTCCGATCGGTAGCCCCGACGACGTTATGGTCGACGCCGGTGCCCGCCAGTAGGTGGCAGACACGGCTGCTTCCGTCGGCCCGTAGAGGTTGTGTACGTCTGCTTTGCTGATTCGCTGGAAGTCGGTCACGGTTTCGGCCGGCAGTGCCTCTCCGATCACGAAGACGTGCCGCAGGGATTCCAGCGATTCAGGGGACGCGTACGCCGCGAAGACACTCAGCATCGAGGGTACGAAGTCGGTGACGGTCACCGACTCGGCAGCGATGGTGTCGGCAACGTACACGGGGTCACGATGGCCGTCGGGCGTCGACACGACCAATCGGCCGCCGGAACGCAACGGCAGGAAATAGCCCCACAGCGACACGTCGAACGTGGTCGCCGTCTTCTGCAGATAGACGTCGTCGGCACCCAGCTCGTAGAAATCCGTCATCCATACGAGCTGGTTGACGATTGCTCGATGCGAGACCGAGACACCCTTCGGTCGACCGGTCGATCCCGACGTGAAGATGACGTATGCGGGCGACTCCGGCCTGATCTCGGCCCGTAGCTCGGAGGCCGACAGTGCCGCGCCCGATTTTCCGGACAGGTCCAACTCGGAAACGTCGACGACGTGGACATCGTTGCCGAAGTCGACCCGGTCGGCCGCGGTGGTCAGGATGCACACCGGGTCGGCAGTGTCGACGATGTGTGCGATCCGCTCGACCGGATGATCGGGGTCGAGCGGTACGTAGGCCCCACCTGCACGCACGATGGCGTACATGCCCACGACGAGGTCGATCGACCGTCGCATCGCCAGTCCCACGAGGGCCTCGGGTCCGACCCCGATATCGACCAGACTTCGCGCCAGACGATTGACTCGCTCGTCGAACTCGGCGTACGTCAACGACGAACCCTCGAACGTGATCGCAATCGCGTTCGGGGTCTCCGCAACGCGGGCAGCGAACCCATCCAACAACGATGTCTCCTGCACCGCCACCGACGTTGCATTGCGACCGACGACCAACTCCTCCAGCTCGATCTCGCTGAGCAGGGGCAGGTCACCTACCGCCGTCGTCGAGTCCTCGACGATGGCCTCGAGCACTCCGACGAACCTGCGTGCGAGCTCGGCCACGGTCGATTCGTCGAAAAGATCGGTGGCATAAGTGAATTCCGCCGCGATGTCGGCGGCAGCTCCGCTGTCGTCGTATCGGTCGTGCACGGTGAGCTGAAGGTCCGTTTTGGCCAGTGCCATCTCGAACTCGACGGGGCCGACGCGCAACCCCGCCAACTCGAAGTCGGATCGAGCCACGTTCTGGAACGTCAACCCGACTTGGAACAGTGGATTGCGGCCCATGGATCGAGCCGGATTCAGCACCTCCACCAGCCGCTCGAACGGGACGTCCGAGTGCGCGAATGCGCCCAGATCCCTCCCCCGTGTCGCCGCCAGCAACTCCTCGAACGACGCCGCCGGGTCGACATCGGATCGCAGCACGAGCGTATTGACGAACATGCCGATCAAGTCGTCCAGCTCACGCTCACCTCTACCGGCTATCGGGGTTCCGACAGCGATGTCGCGGGTTCCGGACAGGCGGGCAAGGAGTACCGCCAGAGCCGCGTGCACGGTCATGAACAAGGTCGCATTGTTCGCGCGTGCCAACGCCACGAGATGTTCGTGCAACGTCGCGTCGATCGTGAAACGGACGGTACGGCCTCTGAAACTCTGCTGCGCGGGCCGTGGCCTGTCGGACGGCAGATCCAACTGTTCCGGCAGTCCGGCGAGCGTCTCTTGCCAATACGCGACCTGTTCGGACGCGACCGAGCCGAGATCCTGCTCCGAACCCAGTACGGAGCGTTGCCACAGTGCGAAGTCTGCGTATTGCACCTCCAGGGGGCGCCACTCCGGAGCTCTGTCTCTCGACCGAGATTCGTACGCCACCATCACGTCCCGCGCCAACGGGCCCATCGAGGCGCCGTCCGCCGAGATGTGATGCACCACGAAGGCCAAGACGAAGTCATGCTCACCGAGCCTGAATATTCTTCCGGCCAAGGGGATTTCGTGTGCGACGTCGAACCCGCGCAACATGAAGCGGACGACGTTCTCCTGCAGCGATGCAGGATCGACGTCCACTGTCTCGATATCGGGTACGGCCACATCCGCCGCAACGATCTCCTGATACGGAACGCCCTCGTGCGCGGGATACTTCGTGCGAAGGGCCTCGTGACGTTCGACGACGTCGGCGACGGCCAGCCGCAGCGCCTCGACGTTCAGATCGCCCAACAATCGGACGACCAGTGGGATGTTGTCCACTGCGGACGTCGTGTCGAACTGGTTGAGGAACCAATACCGTTGCTGAGCAAGCGAAAGCGGAATTCGGTGCGGACGCGGGCCGGCCACCAGTGCAACCCGACCCCCAGTACCCACCGTGGACTCCAACGCCGCGGCCAGCGCCGCAACGGAGGACGACTCGAACAGCTCACGCACCCCGACTCTGGAATCCAATGCTGCTCCGAGTCGAGCGACGACCTGAGTGGCGATCAGCGAATTCCCACCGAGCGCGAAGAAGTCGTCGTCCAGGCCGACTCGAGGCACTCCGAGAACCTCGGCGAACACTCCTGCCACCAGTTCTTCCACCGGTGTCGACGGCGCACGGTAGTCCCGCGCCTCGAACACCGGATCCGGCAGAGCGCGCCGGTCCAATTTGCCGTTGGACGTCAGCGGGAGGGCCCCGAGCAGGACGACGGAATCCGGGACCATGTAGCTCGTCAAGAACTCCCCCACACCCGAGAGCAGTTCGGCTACTTCGAGTTCCACCCCCGACTCCGCAACCACATACCCGACGAGTCGATCGCCGAATTCTCGGCTCGACCGGACATCCACCACAGCTGCCGCGACGCCGTTCAGCTGCAGGAAGGCCGCCTCGATCTCCCCCAGTTCGATTCGGAATCCACGCAATTGGACCTGGGAGTCACTGCGGCCCGAATACGCCAGCACACCATCGGAATTCCAGCGCGCCACATCGCCCGTGCGATACAGACGACCACCGGGCTCTCCGAACGGGTCGGCCACGAACCGTGACGCGGACAACGCCGCTCGACCCGCATAACCGCGGGAGAGCTGTCGACCCGATACGTAGACCTCGCCCGGCATCCCCACCGGGGTCGGCTGCAGTCGCGAATCCAGAACGTACACAGCCAGTCCGGGAAGCCCGCGACCGATCGCCGATGCGGATCCCGAGATCGCCATCGACTCGTTCAGCTCGTGGAACGAGACGTGCACGGTGGTCTCGGTGATGCCGTACATGTTCACGAGCACCGGCGCAGTGGCATGCCTGCGGTACCACCCGGCCAACCGTCCGAGGTCCAACGCCTCACCGCCGAACACCACGTAACGCAGTGCCAGATCCGCACCGCCGACTGCGCGGTCCGCCTCCGCCAATTGGTAGAAGGCCGAGGGCGTCTGGCTCAGCACGGTCACCTGCTCGACCCTCAGCAGTTCGAGGAATGCCTCGGGCGATCGTGATGTGAAGAAGTCCACGACCACGAGCCGTCCGCCGTGCAACAGGGGTCCCCACAACTCCCAGACCGAGAAGTCGAACGCGAACGAGTGGAACATCGTCCACACGTCCTCGGGTCCGAAATCGAATTTGCGCTCTACGTTCGCGAACAACTCGACGACGTTGCGATGCGAGATCACGACGCCTTTCGGCCGTCCTGTCGAACCTGAGGTGTAGATGACGTACGCCGCATTGTCCGGCCGCAGCGGTCCGTTCCGCTCGTGGTCGGCAATCGGGCTGTCGGAGGGCCGTGTGTGCGACAGTTCGTCCGAGCGGTCGTTGCCTTGGTCGAGTATCAGCACCGACGCCCAGGGCGCATCGACGGAATCGGCACCGGCGACATCGGTCACCACCGACACCGGCTGCGCGTCGTCGAGAATGTACGCGATGCGCTCGGCCGGATTGGTCAAGTCGACGGGGAGATACGCCGCGCCCGTCTTCGCCACCGCGAGCAACGCCACGATCAATTCTGCTGAGCGGGGCAGCGCGACCGCCACCAGACGTTCCGGACCGGCACCATCATCGATCAGTCTGCGCGCCAACGCATTCGACCGCCGATCCAGTTCCGCGTAGCTCAGCTGTGCACTTCCGGCCGTCAGAGCAATGGAAGTCGGATGCTCGGCCGCGCTCGACGAGAACAAGGACACCACGGTGTCGTCGTCGCCGACGGGAGTGCCGGGCTCGTTCCACGTCGACGTCACCGTCTCGAATTCGCCGTCGAGCAATACCGGCAGGTCCGCGATCGACCGCGACGCGTCCGACGCCATGGCCGTGAGCAGCGCAACGAGTCGATGCGCGATGCGTTCGGCATCGGCGTGCTCGAACAGATCGCTGAAGTACTTGAGCGTGAACCGGATTCGACTGTCTGCAACGACCAGCAGTGTCAACGGGTAGTGCGTGTTGTCGTCCGATTCGATACCCACCACGGACATTCCGTCGATTGCCGTCGCCTGTTGGGCCAGGCCCTCTTGATCGACCGGATACGACTCGAAGACGGTCAAGGTGTCGAACAGATCGCTTCGGCCGATTGCACCGTGAATGTCGGTCAGACTCACGTGGTGATGCTCGAGCAAATCGGCCTGCTCGGACTGCGTTCGCGTCAGCAGCGCCTCGACGGATTCCGATTCGACGACGCGAACACGCACCGGAACGGTGTTGATGAACAAGCCCACCATGTCCTCGACGCCCACGAGGTCGGCGGGACGGCCGGATACGGTGGCACCGAAGACCACGTCGCCTTGCCCCAGCATCCTCCCGAGCAGAATTGCCCAGGCAGACTGCACGATGGTGTTGATCGTGACGCCGAGGCTCGCACCGATGTCCGCGAGTGCGGCCGTGGTCGACTCGTCCACCGAGAGTTCGGTACGACCGGAGCGGGCCGAGATCTGCCGCTGACCGGACGCTGCGGCGATCGAACTCGGATCGCCGACGCCGCTGAGCGCGCGCGTCCAGGCGTCGATCGATGCACCTCGGTCGCGTCGTCCGAGCCAGGCGAGGAAGCTGCGGTACGAACGTGCGCGAGGCAGTACCGACGCGTCACCTCGGACCGCATACAGAACGAGCAGATCCTTCATCAGCAGAGGTAGCGACCAGCCGTCGAGCAGAACGTGGTGGTTGGTGAACACCAACCGGTACCGGTCGTCGCCGAGATCGACCAGACTGAATCGCAACAGCGGACCTGCTGTGAGATCGAACTGTTCTGCTTGGTCGCGAGCGGCGAACGCCGCCATGGCATCGGACCGTTCGGACGCGGGCACGGACGTCAGATCCACTTCCCGCCAAGGCACTTCGACGTCACCCAGCACAATCTGCACCGGTTTGCCGTCGACGGTCTCCCCGAACACGACTCGGAGGCTGTCGTAGCGGTCCACGAGCGCTCGGGCTGCATTGTGCAACCGGGTGGAGTCGACGTCGCCTTCCAGTTCCAGCACGATCTGCATCGTGTAGACGTCGACCGAGTCCTGTGCGAGCTGGGCATGGAAGAGCAGTCCGGCCTGCAGCGGTGCCAGCGGCCACAGGTCTTCGACGGCGGAAGTGCGCGCAGCGCTGGGATAGTGCGCTTCCCACTGCTCGATGTCGCGTTGTGCAACGTCGACGAGCGGTACATCCGACGGCGTGAGTCCGCCCGCTCTACCCGTGGCGACCCTGCGCGCGATCGCGGAGAGAGCCTCGACCCAGTGGTCGGCGAGTTCGCGTGCGTCGCCGCCATCGAGTGCACCGGACGCATACGCGATGGTCGCCTGCAATCGGGGGCCGTCGTTCGAGTCGACGACGAGGGCGTTGATGTCGACGGTCTTGTTCGCCGGCATATCGGCGTCGACCGTCGGTTCCAGATCACCGAGGTCTTGTGCGGGCAGCCACCCGAAAGCGTCGAATCCCTCCGGGATGTCACCCGCCGAGACTCGTCCGAGGTAGTTGAAACTGATGTGTCCACTGTGCAGTCGGGCAAGTTCGAGCGCAGTGTCCTGATGGAGGAACCGCAGCAGTCCGTACCCGATCCCCCGGTAGGGGACGGCCAGGAGCTGCTCCTTGACCGCTTTCAATGCTCGGTCGGTCTCGGCGCTGCCCGACATGGCCGCCGCGATGTCGATTCCTCCTAGGTCGAGTCCGACCGGGAAGACACTGGTGAACCACCCCACGGTGCGGGACAGATCCGCCCCTGGGAGAACCTGTTCCTCTCGACCGTGCCCCTCCATCTGAATCACGCTTGTCGCCGATTCCACTCCGCGCCGCCGCCGCCACGTCGCCAGTGCCAGTGCCAGTGCGGTGACGAGTCCGTCGTTGACGCCGCCCCGGAAGTACTCGGGAACGGAGGTCAACAGCTCTCCGGTCACGTCGGCCGGAATCGAGATGTCGAATCGCTCGACGGTGGACGCGACGTCGAGCGCCGGATCGAAGGGGCGCGTTCCGAGGATCGGATCGACGGTGGTTCCGACCGAACGCCAGTAGCCGAGTTCCGCAGCGCGGCGTTCCGAACGGGCTTCTTCGAGGAGCCCGTGCGACCAGCGACGCAGCGAGGTGCCCACTGGAGGGAGTGCTGGAACCTGGTTCTGCGACAACGCAATCCATGCTGCGACGAGATCCGGCACGATGACCCGCCAGGAGACACCGTCGATCACGAGATGGTGTGCAGCCACTATCAAGCGGCCACCGCGGTCGGGCCCGTAGTCGACCCAGACGAAGCGAACCATCACGCCTTGCATCGGGTCCAACTGCGACAGTGCACGGTCGAGTGCCGCGGAGGCCGCCGCGGTGATGTCTGCAGCGGTCGCAGCGGGGTCGAGCGAGACTCGGTCGACGAGGCCGTCGACGTCTACCTGTCCGGGTGGTGCGACGTCGAGTCCGTATCCACGGTCGTCTTCGATCAAGCGTGCGCGCAGAGCGTCGTGATGGTCGACCACAGCGGTGAGTGTTTCCACCAGCGAGGGCCGGTCGATGGGCTGCGGCAACTCCAGCGTCAGGTTCTGCGTGAATCGCGAGTATCCACCTCCCTGGGTGACGAGCGATTGCGCGAACGGTGTCAGCGGCATCCACCCGACTCCACCGCCGTCCAGTTCTTCGAGTACCTCGACGGCGTCCTCGCTCCGGCGAGCGATCTCGGCCAGACCGGCAATCGTCTTGTGCTCGAAGACATCTCGGGGGGTGAAGACCACGCCGCGTGCTTTGGCCCTCGAGACGAGTTGGATGGACACGATGCTGTCGCCGCCGAGAGCGAAGAACGAGTCGTCGGCACCGATGCGTTCTCGCCCGAGCACGTCGGCGAACACGCTCGCAATGATTCGTTCGACCTCCGTGGCCGGTTCGCGATAGTGGGTGCCGGAGTCGAGGACCGGAGCCGGAAGGGCCTTGCGGTCGAGCTTCCCGCTCGACCCGAGTGGAAATTCGTCCAACGACACGACTACGGCCGGAACCATGTATTCGGGTACCCGGCGGGCGACATCGGCCAGCAATTCCGACGTGTCGACGGTGCGTCCCGCGACGGGCACGACGTAGGCGGTGAGGATCTCGCCTGCCGCGTTGTCGCGTCGCACCATCACCACGGCGGCGGCCACCGACTCGTCGGCCAGGATCGCACTTTCGATCTCGCCGAGCTCGATACGCAGCCCGCGAAGTTTGACCTGGAAATCGGTGCGCCCGATGTACTCGATTTCTCCGTCTTCGGTCCATCGCACCAGGTCACCCGTGCGGTAGATTCGGTCACCGGCGTTGCCGAACGGATCGGCAACGAATCGGTCGGCCGTCAGATCCGGTCGCGCGATGTAACCGCGGGCGAGTTGAATGCCCGCAAGGTACAGCTCACCTGCGACCCCCGCCGGGACCGGCTTCAGCCTCGAATCGAGAACATGAACGCGGGTGTTCCACACGGGGCGACCGATGGGAACGGTGTCGATGTCGGATGCGGTCACTTCGTGCGCGGTGACGTCGACTGCAGCCTCGGTCGGGCCGTACAGGTTGTGAAGTTCTGCGCCGGGCAGGGCCCGGTGCACAGCACGCGCCACCTTCGGGGTGAGGGCCTCGCCGGACGCGAAGACACGAGTGAGCGACACCGCTTCGGGTGCATCCTCGTACTCGGCGAACACACCGAGCAGTGACGGCACGAAATGTAGTGTCGTGACGGACTTCTCCACGATGACACGGAGCAGATAGGCCGGGTCGCGATGACCGCCGGGAACGGCCACCACCAACGACGCGCCGGTCACGAACGGCCAGAACAACTCCCACACCGAGACGTCGAAGGTGACCGGCGTCTTCTGCAACACCACGTCGTGGGCTTCGAGTCGGTACCGATCTTGCATCCAGCGCAGACGATTGGAGATGGCGGCATGCGAGACGGCGACGCCCTTGGGTAGCCCGGTCGAACCCGAGGTGAAGATCACGTAGGCCGTGGTCTCGGGACGAACCGCTCCCAGCCGCTCGGAGTCGGAGAGCCGCTCGGCGGAGTATCCGCTCAGATCCAGATCGTCCAGGTCGATCTGCGCGGCGTCCCCCGAAGCGGACGGACTCGACCCGCCGGCGCGCAGGACCAGCAGGGGGTTGGCTGTGCGCAGGATGTGCGCGATTCGCTCGCTCGGTTGATCGGGATCGACGGGCACGTACGCGCCGCCTGCTTCGACAACAGCGTGCACAGCGACCAACAGCTGCGTGCTGCGCGGAATCATCAGCGCAACACGTGTTTCCGGCCCCACGCCCGACGCCACGAGATACCGGGCGAGTCGATCGACCCGCTGCGCGAACGTTCGGTAATCGAGGACTTCGTCCTCGAACACCAGTGCCGGCGCACTCGGCGTTCGCGCCACCTGATCTCGGAACAGCGAGGGCAACGTCGCGTCCGCCAGTAGGTGGTCGGTTTCGTTGAAGATTCGGCCGAAGTGCTCGAGCTCGCGGGCATCGACGATGTCGATGGCACCCACTTGCACCGTCGGATCGGCTGTCACTGCGTCCAGCACGCGGACGAACCTGTTCCAGAAGCCGCGAATCGTCGACTCGTCGAACAGGTCGGTTGCGTAGGTCCACGCCACGGACATCGATGCAGGCACCCCGTCGGACTCCGGGGTATGGGCAACGGTCACCTGCAGGTCGAATTTGGCTGCGACGACATCGATGTCGACCGCCGAGATGTCCAACCCAGGTAGCTGCAGCGCGGAGACGCCGATGTTCTCGAACGAGAGCATGACCTGGAACAGCGGGTGCCGCGAGGTCGAGCGTTCGGGTGAGATGACCTCGACCAGTCGCTCGAACGGAACGTCGGCGTGTCCGAATGCCGTCAGGTCGAGTTCCCGGACTCCGGTGAGGAAGTCCCGGAACGCAATCGACGGATTCACCTCCGTCCGCAACACCAGCGTGTTGACGAACATACCGACCACATCGTCGAGTGCCTCGTCACCGCGCCCCGCGACCGGCGTGCCTATCGCGATGTCGTCCGTGGCGGACAGACGAGCCAGAACGAGCGCCAGTGCCGCGTGAACCACCATGAAGGTGGTGGTACCGCTGTAATGAGCCAATGCGGTGATGCGCTCGGCTATGTCGGGTTCGAGCGTTCCGGAGAACACGGCACCGCGATTGCTCGGAACCGCCGGACGTGGTCTGTCACTTGGCAAATCGAGCTGCCCTGGTATCCCGGCGAGAGCGGACTTCCAGTAGGACTCCTGTGCGCTGATCAACGACGAGGGGTCGTTCTCGGAGCCGAGCACATCTCGTTGCCAGAGCGTGTAGTCGATGTACTGCACCGCCAGCGGCGTCCAGTTCGGTGCCTGCCCGACAGCGCGCGCGGTGTAGGCGACCACGACGTCCCGAGTCAGTGGCACCAGCGAAAAGCCATCGGCGGCAATATGATGCACCACCAGGACGAGCACGTGCTCGTTGTCGGCAACCCGAAAGAGCTTCGCGCGCAATGGAACACGCTGGGTAACGTCGAATCCGCCGATCACGGTCGCAGTGATCTGCGATGCGATCTCCTCGGCCGGAACGACAGTCGGCTCCAGATCGGGAAGCACATCTGCAGCCGGAACGAGGACCTGATGGCCGACGCCGTCCACTTCGGGGTACACGGTGCGCAACGACTCGTGTCGCGAGACGACATCACCGACAGCAGCGACCAGCGCCTCGGTATCGAGCGAACCCGTCAGGCGGATAGCCAACGGAATGTTGTTCACCGACGACTCGGGCTCGAACTGGTTGAGGAACCACATTCGCTTCTGCGCCAGGGACAGCGGCGCTTGCGCCGGTCGAGGGTACGGCTGCAGAGGCGGACGGCCTCCGGCACCGAGTTCGATCTCCTCGTCGGCCAAACGGGCCAGCCGGGCGACGGTCGGTGCCTCGAAAAAGGCCCGGACGTCGATCCGTATGCCGAGCGCAGAGTTTGCTCTTCCGATGACTCTGGTTGCGCTGAGGGAGTTTCCGCCGATGTCGAAGAAGTTGTCGTCGATGCCTACCCGTTCGTTGCCGAGGACGTGCGCGAAAGCCTCGGCGAGCACCACTTCGGTTTCGGTGCTCGGGGCGCGGTACTCGGTGACGGCTGCGGAGAGATCGGCGGCAGGCAGCGCGGCTCGATCCAACTTTCCGTTGGCGTTCAACGGGAATCGGTCGAGATCGACGAACACCGAAGGCACCATGTACGACGGGAGGTGCTCCCGCACGAGGTCGGCGAGTTCGGCGTGTTCCACCGCTGCATCCGTCGTGAGGTAGGCAACCAGGAGTTGACTGTTCCCGCCGGCGGCGGTCACCACGGCTACGGCACCGGTGACGGCCGGGTGCCGAGCCAATGCCGACTCGATCTCGCCGAGCTCGATCCTGAGCCCGCGCAGCTTGACCTGAAAGTCGGTGCGGCCCAGATATTGCAGCTCGCCGGCCGACTCGGTTGCCGTCGACGGGAGTACCCGCACGAGGTCGCCGGTTCGGTACATGCGCTCGCCCGGTCCACCGAACGGGTTCGCGACGAATCGGTCCGAGGTGAGTCCGCTTCGGCCGAGGTATCCCCGAGCGAGAGCGGGACCCGCGAGGTACAGCTCGCCCGGAGTCCCGTCGGGTGCCGGCTGCAGACGGCTGTCCAGGACGATCGCTGCTGTGCGGGGCACCGGGTTGCCGATGGTCACACCGCGACCGGCTTCCAGTCGTGCGTAGCACGAGATGATGGTGGTCTCGGTAGGACCGTATCCGTTGAAGTACGAGCGTCCTGGTGCCCACTCCCCGACGAGTTCTTCGGTGCTGGCGTCACCGCCCACCGAGACCACACGCACGTCGGGGTGGTGAGCGGCATCGACGGTTCCCAACACACCGGGGGTGATGATGGTGTGGGTCACCCGGTGCTCGACCAGCAGCTCCGACAATTCCGTTCCACCGATGATGTCGGGCGGTGCGACGACCAGCGAGCCGCCGCGGTGGAACGCGCACAGCAGTTCGAGCACGGACGGGTCGAAACTGAGGGCGCAGATGTGCAGGAATCGGGTGGACTCGTCGAGGCCGTAGAGTTCCGAGGCCGTCTCGATCAGGGGCTGCAAACCGGTGTGGGTGACGACGACGCCCTTCGGTGTGCCCGTCGATCCCGAGGTGTAGATGATGTACGCGGGGTGCTCCGGGAGCAGCACCGACAGACGGTCCTCGTCGAGGATCGGTTCGGCCGACGCGCTGTCGATCTCGGACTGTGTTCCGGGTTCGTCCAGGACCAGCCACTGCGGCCCGCTCGGCAGCCGGGACGAGAATTCGCCGATCGTGACTCCGAGGGTGGCGCCCGAGTCGCTCACCATGTGCGCGATGCGCTCGGCGGGCAGCTTCGGGTCGACGGGCACGTACGCTGCACCGGATTTCGCGATCGCCCAGATCGCGAGCACCGACCCGACCGACCGGCGAACACCGAGAGCCACGACTGTGTCGGGCCCCGCGCCTCGGTCGATGAGCACACGGGCGAGCCGAGACGACTGCCGGTCCAGTTCCTCGTACGTCATGGAGTCGGCGGCGGATGTGACGGCGATCTTGTGGGGGTCGAGTTCGACTGCCGCAGTCAGCAGCTGCGGAAACAGCGCGGCCCGAGCCACTCTCCGCCGTCGCTCCGGTCGTCGACGCTCGGGTCGTCGACGCTTCGGTTCGCTCTGCCGATCGGAGGTGCCGTTGTCGTCGGGAGAGCTCATTCGGCTACCGCCATTCGAAGCGGCGAACCGCCATTGCGCGCACTGGTCCCGCAATGAGCGGTTCCCCGCTCGAATGACACGTGGTCGGTAGCCGCTTTACTCACACGGCCAGGCTACCGGGGCACTCGGACGCGGTATCCGATACTCCCCCACACCCTGTCGACCGCCTCGTGTGTCTGTGATCAGTTCGGTGAACCGGCTCATTTCGGTAACGAATCTCCGCCCGCAACGATGCGCACCGCGCTCGATTCGGTCTCGGAATCGAGTTGGGCCCTGTCGGTCACGATCACCACCTCCAGATCCTCCGCGGCCTGCAGGTCGATCGACGTTGCCAGATCCGCGTCGACGAACGCGTGAGTGACCCACTCGTCGGCCAACACTTCCGAGACCGCCTCCGGGTCGCCGCCGGTATCGGTCAGCACTGCCGCGGCACCGGACGACAGGGTCATCACGATTTCCCACGCCAGACGGCCGAACTCTGTCCGCGGTGAGATGAACACACGCGACTCGTACGTCATCTCGTAACCCTCACGCTGCTCGGCCAACTCGGCGATGACGGCCCTGTGTGGGGTCGCCGCAGCCGCGCTGTCGGACAGCAACAGAGCCGGATCGTCGGCACCGAGCAGACGGACGCGCTCGGAGTACGGGACCGGTCGGTTCGACAGTCCTGCAACTCGTGCCACGGTCTCCGAGCTGTCCACCGACAACACCGCGGGTCCACCAGGGAGCGAGCGCACCGCAGGCGCGAACTCCTCCGATGTCAACCACAGTGTCGGACTCGACGCACCGGCCGTGAGGTCGGTCCCTGCTCGTCGTGGATCCACCACGAGGAGCGAGGCACCGGCAGAGAGCACACCCCACACCGCGTCGACCAGAAGCGGCGATCGTGGAACGGCAATCGCCACCAGGTCCCCCGGACCGACCCCCTCGCCGATCAACAGACGGGCCAGCTGTGATGCCGAACGCTCCACGTCCTCGTAGGCTGTTTCGCCGTCGACGGTGACGACGGCGGGGGCCTGCGGGTCGGTGTCGACCACGGCGCGAAGAACCTGCGGCAGCGTCTGATCGGTTGTCGTTCTCGATCCCGAATCGGCCTGCGCGACGGCGGCCACACCGGGTCCGCGCCGGCGTTCCTCGTCCGTTCGGATGTCGATCGCCTCGACCGCCACGTCGGGCGATTGCGCCACGGTTCGCAGAATCATCTCCAGTCGATCGGCGTACGCGCGGATGGTTGCGTCGTCGAAGATGTCGACTGCGAACAGCAGCGATCCCGCCAGCGTTCCGAACGATCCGTCGTCGTGACGCGTCGGCTCAAAAGTCACCTGCAGGTCGAACTTCGCGGCCAGATCACCCGAGTCGGCCGCTTCGACCGTCAGGCCGGGCAACTCCAACCGGGGCTTGTCGAAGTTCTGCAGCGACAGCGCCACCTGAAATATGGGGTGCAGCCCCGGAGTTCGTGCCGGCGTCACCGCGTCGACCACACGCTCGAACGGCAGATCGGCATTCGCGAATGCACGCAGATCGGCGTCGCGTGTGGCATCGAGGAGGGCCGAGAACGACATTCCGAGATCCACCTGTGTGCGCAGCGCAAGCGTGTTGACGAACATTCCGACGATGTCGTCCAGTTCGCGTTCACCTCGTCCTGCAACTGGAGTACCGATGGCGATATCGGTGCCTCCGCTCAATCGCGCAAGGAGCACTGTCAGGCCTGCGTGGATGACCATGAACAGCGAAAGCTTGCGTTCTCTGGCAAGGGCTTCCAGTTGCTCGTGCAGCTGCGGATCGAGTTCGAAGAACACCGATCGTCCCTGCATCGAGCGAACAGCCGGCCGCGGCCGATCCGTCGGTAGCTCCACTCCGCCGGGGGCTCCGGCAAGCTCCGAGGTCCAGAACTGCAACTGTGCCGCAGCCGCCGAGTCCGAGTCGTCCTCGTCCCCCAGCACCCGTCGTTGCCACAGTGCGAAGTCCGCGTACTGGACCGGAAGCGGTGTCCAGTTCGGTGCTTCGTTGCCGGATCTGGCCACGTATGCCGTCACCAGATCACGGGCGAGAGGTGCCACGGAAGCACCGTCGGCCGAGATGTGATGGACGACGAGCGCCAGTACATGGTCGGCTTCGCCCACCTCGTACAGACCGATGCGGACCGGAACCGACTCGGAGACATCGAATCCGCGACCGACCATCTCGAGGATGGCCCCGTGCGAGCGCTCGGCGTCGCCGTGTGTGATCGGGGTGAGATCGAACGGCACATCGGTTGCCGCGACGATGCTCTGAGTCGGCCCTTCGTCGTCGGACGGGTAGAAGGTCCGCAGCGATTCGTGGCGCTGCAGTACGTCGAACACAGCTGCACTCAACGCATCGACGTCGAGTGTCCCCGTCAACCGAATGACCACCGGGATATTGTAACTCGCCGAGGACGGATCCAGTTGGTTGAGCACCCACATCCGCTGCTGCGCAAGCGAAAGCGGAATGCGATCGGGGCGATCCACTGCCTCCAACGGGATGCGTCGACCGCGCCCGGTGGCCGAGCCGATACGAGCGGCCAACGCCTCGACGCTCGACGCCTCGAACAAGTCCCGAACGCTCACTCTGGTGTCCACGAGGGCACCGACGCGGGCGACCACTCTGGTCGCGATCAGCGAGTTGCCTCCGAGCGCGAAGAAGTCGTCGTCCAGTCCGACTCGTTCGACTCCGAGCACGTCGCCGAAGACTTCTGCGACCGCGCGCTCGAATTCCGTGACGGGTTCGCGGTATTCGGCGGTTGCGAACACCGGGTCCGGCAGCGATCGACGGTCGAGCTTTCCGTTCGGCGTCAGCGGCAGAGCGTCGACGACGACGATCGCGTCGGGCACCATGTACCCGGTCAGGAAGCCTCCGACGAACTCGGAGAGCTCTGCGACGTCCACTGTTGCACCGGTTTCGGGTACGACGTAACCGACGAGTCGATCGCCGAAATCGGCGTTGTGTCGAACCATCGCGACCGACGACGCAACACCGTCGAACCGCAGCAGCGCAGATTCGATCTCACCCAGCTCGACGCGGAAGCCACGCAGCTGTATCTGCGAATCGCTTCGCCCGGCGTACTCGAGGATGCCGTCCGCATTCCATCTCGCGGTGTCGCCCGTGCGATACAACCGTGTGCCCGGCCTACCGAACGGATCGGCGACGAACCGCGCCACGGTCAGATCGGGTCGGTCGAGGTATCCGCGGGAGAGCTGTTCGCCGGAGACGTACACCTCTCCTGCTATCCCGACTGGTACCGGCTGCAAACGTGAATCGAGCACGTAGGCAGCAAGTCCCGGCAGCGCACGACCGATGGCAGATGCCGCCCCTCCGTGTGCCATGTCCGCACTCAGTTCCAGGAACGACACGTGCACGGTGGTCTCGGTGATGCCGTACATGTTGACCAGTCGCGGTGCGTCCTCGTCGTGACGGGCATACCACCTGCTCAATTGCCCCAGGTCGAGTGCTTCACCACCGAAGATCACGTAGCGCAGCGACGACAGCGGGTCGGCTCCGGTCTCGACGCGCACCCTGTCCGCCTCGGCGAACTGGTAGAACGCAGACGGTGTCTGGTCGAGAACCGTTACCCCCTCTGCGGCAACGAGTTCGACGAACGACTCCGGTGACCGTGAGGTCAGGTAGTCGACCACGACGAGGCGTCCGCCGTAAAGCAACGGGCCCCACAGCTCCCACACCGAGAAGTCGAAGGCGTAGGAATGGAACATCGTCCATACGTCGGTAGGACCGAATCCGAACTTCGACTGCGAGTTCGTGAACAGTTCGATGACGTTTCGATGGTCGACCACAACGCCCTTGGGTGTTCCGGTCGATCCCGAGGTGTAGATGACATAGGCAGTGTTGGACTGCCGCAGCGGTGCGATTCGATCGGCGTCGGTCACCGTGTCATCGGACCGGGACTCGGTGGCAACGTCCTCGATCAGCACGGTCCGAGCCCATGGTGCGAGCACCGCCGAGGAGCTGGCCTCATCGGTCAGTACCACGACCGGCTTGGCGTCGTCGAGCATGAAGCGAATGCGCTCGGTCGGGTAGGTGACGTCGACCGGCAGGTAGCCGGCTCCGGACTTCACCACGGCGAGCAGCGCGACAACCAGATCGGCCGTGCGCGGCAGAGCCACGGCGACGAGCGACTCCGTACGTGCACCCGCCGAGATCAGTGTGCGCGCCAATCGGTTCGCACGACTCTCGAGTTCGCGGTACGTCAGCGTCACGTCACCGGCGGTCAGTGCGATCGCGTCCGGGTACTGCCGCGCGCTGTCGGAGAACATGTCGGCCAACGTCGACGCGGAATCGACGTGTGCGCCGGGCGTGTTCCATTCGTAGAGCACGGTGGAACGCTCGCCCGCATCGAGCAACGACACAGCGTCGACGGACAGGGTCGGGGCCGCGACGAATGCATCCAGGATTCGGCCCAGACGTTCGAGCATCGTCGCGATGTGCTCGCCGACGAACAGGTCCTCGAAATAGCGCAGCGTCAGGGTGATCGTGGAGTCGGCCACGACGAGCAGCGTGACCGGGTAGTGGGTGTTGTCGTTGGACTCTACACCCTCCACGGTCATGCCGTCGATGGCAGACGCCTGCGCCGCCAAGCCGGCTTCGTCGACCGGATACGACTCGAACACCGTCAGGGTGTCGAACAATGCGCCCAGTCCCACCGCCTGCTGGATCGGCGCCAACCCGACGTGATGATGGTCGAGCAGATCTGCCTGCTCACCTTGCACCCGAGACAGGAACTGCTGCACCGATTCTCGTGGGTCGATCTCGATCCGCACAGGAATCGTGTTGATGAACAGCCCCACCATCGACTCGACGCCGGCCAGATCGGCCGGACGCCCGGACACGGTGGCACCGAACATGACATCTCCGCGGCCGAGAGTTCGTGCCAGCAGCAGACCCCATGCCGATTGAACGATGGTGTTGAGCGTGACGCCCAGGTGAGCGCCCAGTGCCGCCAGGTCTGTCGTTCTGGTCTCGTCGAGCACGGTCACCGATCTCGCCGACCGCACCGAGATCTCGCGTCCGGGCTCGGCCGCGGCCAGAATCGTCGGCTCCTCCACTCCCGCAAGGGCATTGGCCCACGCCGCGTAGGAGCGGGTCGCGTCCTGTGCGTCGAGCCAGCTGAGGAAGTTTCGGTACGACGCCACTCGCGGCAGTACGGAGCCATCTCCCCGCACCGCGTACAGAACGAGCATGTCCTTCATCAGCAATGGCAGCGACCAGCCGTCCAGGAGAACGTGATGGTTCGTCAACACGAGGTGGTACCGGTCCGGCTCGACGCGAACGAGCAGGAACCTCAGGAGTGGCGGCGCGGCCAGGTCGAACCGACGGGCCTGTTCCTCGGCGCGGGCATCGGCCAACGCCTGTACCCGATCCTGCTCCGGTAGTCCCGTGAGATCGAGTTCTCGCCAGGGCAGCGCGACATGGTCGAGTACCAATTGCACCGAGGATCCGTCGTCCGCGGTGACGAACGCTGTGCGGAGGTTCTCGTACCGCGCCAACAGCGATTCCCCGGCCGCGCGAAGGCGGGCAGCATCGACGTCGCCGCCCAACGTCAGCACGACCTGCATCGTGTAGACGTCCACCGAGGATCCGGCCAGCAGGGCATGGAACAGCAGACCCTGCTGCAGCGGTGCCAGCGACCAGATGTCGGAGACCGAGTCGAAATCCTGCTCCCACCGTTCGATATCGCTCTGTCCGACCGACACCAGGGGCACGTCCGACGGCGTCAGACCGCCGGCACCGATGCTGCGGGTGTGCTCCGCGATGGATGTCAGCGCCGAGATCCACAGTGCGCTCAGTCGATCGACGGATTCGCTGTCGATCGCTCCGCGAGGGAACGCGAAGGTCGCGCTCAGAGCGGGGCCGTCGTCGGTGTCCAGAACGATCGCGTTGATGTCGATCGTCTTGTTCGCGGGCATGTCGGCGTCGCCCGGTGCCTCGACCGCGCCGACGTCACCCGCAGGCAGCCAACCGAGGCCGACGGCCGAATCCGGAATATCCCCTGCGGAAACCCGGCCGAGATAGTTGAAGCTGATCTGCCCGGTCTCGAATCTGGAGAATTCGGCCGCGGTGTCGTCGTCGTAGTACCGGAGAAGTCCGTAACCCATGCCGTGGGAGGGCACCGCGAGCAACTGCTCCTTGACGGCCTTGACTGCCGAACCCGCCGCTGCGCGCCCCTCGTACGCCGCATCGACGTCGATTCCGGAGATGTCAAGCCGGACGGGGTAGATGCTGGTGAACCAGCCGACGGTGCGGGTGAGATCCGCGCCCGGCACGAGCTCTTCCTCACGCCCGTGCCCTTCGAGCTGCACGAGCGTCGTCGGGCTGTGGATTTCGCGTTCTCGCCGCCATCGCGAGACGGCCAGGGCGAGAGCCGCAAGCAGTCCGTCGTTGACGCCCGCCCGGAAAATCTCCGGCAGCGTCGTGGTCAGGGTTGCCGTATCGGCAGCGGACAGTTCGACTCGGACGCGCTCGACCGTCGGAACGACGTCGATCGAGGCGTCGAACGGCCGCTCGCCCAGTGTCGGGTCGTCACCGTCGAGAATTTCCGTCCAGTAGTCGAGTTCTTCGGACTTCGCGGTGGCAAGTACTTCCCCGGCCAATGCATGCGTCCATCGGCGCATGGAAGTGCCGACGGGAGCGAGTTCGGCAGAAGCCCCACTCAAAATCTGCGCCCACGCCGTCACGAAGTCCGGCACCAGAATTCGCCACGACACCCCGTCGACCACGAGGTGGTGCGCCACCACGATGAGCCGACCGCTGCGCGTGTCTCCGAAATCAACCCAGACGTACTCGGTCATGATTCCAGCTCGGGGGTCCAGTAGCCCCATCGCAGAATCGAGCTCGGCCGAGGCGAGTCGTGTCACGAGATCGTCGGATGCATTCGGTTCCACCGCGACACGATGGATCGACGCGTCGATGTCGACGCTTCCTGGCTCGCCGACCACCAGTCCCGGCCCCGCTGTGCCCGCGGATTCGTCGAGGACCAGCGTCGAACGCAACACGTCGTGCCGGTCCGTGACGGCCGCGATCGTGGCGACGATGCCTCGCCGGTCGATGCCGACGGGTAGTTCCAAGGCCATCGTCTGAACGAACCTGGAGTAGTTCCCACCGCGTTCGACGAGCATTCGTCCGAACGGGGTCAGCGGCATCCATCCGATTCCCCCGCCGTCCAACTCGGCGAGGGTGACACCGAACGCGTCCTCACCGCGAACGGCTACTTCGGCGAGTCCGGCGACCGTCTTGCGTTCGAACACCTCACGTGGAGTGAATCGAACTCCGCGGGTCTTGGCGCGCGAAACCAACTGAATCGAGACGATGCTGTCTCCACCGAGCGCGAAGAACGAATCGTCGATGCCCACGGAGTCGACTCCGAGGACCTCGGCGAAGACCTCAGCGATGATCCGTTCGAGATCCGTTCGTGCACTGCGGAACTCGGTATCCGAACTCATCACCGGAGCGGGCAGAGCGCGGCGGTCCAGCTTTCCACTCGGGCCGAGCGGGAACTCCGCCAGGACCACGATGACGGACGGGACCATGTACTCGGGAACATACTCGGCGACCGAGCCCTTCAGGGCGTCGACATCGACCGTGGCTTCGGCGGACGGCACTACGTACGCGACGAGCATCTCACCGGCACCGACGTCATCGCGCACCAGCACCACAGCGGACGAGACGGCGTCGTCCGAGAGCAAGGCGGCTTCGATCTCACCCAGTTCGATGCGCAATCCGCGCAGCTTGACCTGGAAGTCGGTGCGTCCGATGTAGTCGAGTTCGCCGCCTTCGGTCCAGCGCACCAGGTCGCCGGTTCGGTACATCCGGGTTCCTGCCGCACCGTACGGGTCGGCGACGAAGCGATCGGAGGTGAGATCACTTCTGCCGACGTAACCGTGTGCCAGCTGAACGCCGGACAGGTACAGCTCGCCCGGAACTCCGGCCGGAACCGGCCGGAGACGGCCGTCGAGCACTCGTAGCGCCGTATTCCATACCGGTGCGCCGATCGGCACCGTGCGGACATCGTCGGCGTCGAACTCGTGGAAGGTGACATCCACAGCCGCTTCGGTGGGCCCGTACAGGTTGTGTACGGCGACCTGAGGCAGCGCAGCCCTCACGCGGCGAGCCACAGCGACCGGCAGCGCTTCGCCCGAGGCGAAGATGCGGGTGAGCGAGTCGACCGACGACACCCGATCGAATTCTGCGAACACCGACAGCAGCGACGGCACGAAGTGCGCCGTGGTCACGCCGTGCTCGGCCATGACATCCACGAGATACGAGGGATCACGGTGCCCGTCGGGCTTCGCGATCACCAGCGTGGCACCGATGTGCAACGGCCAGAACAACTCCCACACCGATACGTCGAACGTGATCGGCGTCTTCTGCAGAACGACATCGGACTCGTCGAGTTCGTATTGCCCCTGCATCCAGAGCAACCGATTGACGATTGCCGAGTGCGGTACGCCGACACCCTTCGGGCGGCCGGTGGAGCCCGACGTGAAGATCACGTAGGCCGTGTCGTCCGGACGGATCGACACGTCACCGATCGGTCGAGGCGATCGACTCTCGTTGCCTGCCGCGCGGATGTCCAGTAGCGGAACCGATCCCGGCAGGACGAACTCGTCGCGTTCGTCGACGAGGACCAACACCGGACCGGCGGTGTCGAGTATGTACCCGACGCGCTCGGCCGGCTGCTCGGGATCGACCGGAACGTAGGCCGCACCTGCCGCCTGCACAGCGTAGATGCCCACCATCATCTCGATCGATCGCCGCATCGCGATCGCCACGTACGTACCGGATCGCACCCCGTGCCGACGCAGTTCGGCAGCAACGCGGTCGACTCGATCGGAGAACTGTGCGTAGGTGAGCTCCTCGTCGCCGAACACCAGTGCTCGGCGGTCCGGGGTGCGCCGAACCTGTTCGGCGAACAGGTCGACCAGTGTTGCGTCCCGGTCGATCTCGTGTTCGGTGTCGTTCCATTCGACCAGGACTCGGTGTCGCTCGATCGGGTCGAGCAGTTCGATGTCACCGACGGCCGCGGTCGGATCCGCGACGAACGATTCCACGATGGTCGTCAGTCGGGTGGCCAGAGCATCGACGACGCTGGAGTCGAACAGGTCCCTGAGGTACTTGAACGTCAGGTGGATTCGAGAATCGGCGACGATCATCACGGTCAACGGATAGTGCGTGGCATCCTCGACCTCGACACCGGTCACCGACATGTTGTCGATGGACGACGCCTGCTCGGTCAGACCTGCCTCGTCGACGGGATACGACTCGAACACCGTCAAGGTGTCGAACAGTTCCCCGGAACCGGCGATTCGCTGGATCTCCGCCAGACCGAGATAGTGGTGCGCCAGTAGATCCGCCTGCTCCGCCTGAAGCCGCGACAGCACTGTTTCGATGGACTCGCCGGGCTCGAAACGAACCCGCACGGGCAGTGTGTTGATGAACAGGCCGACCATCGACTCGACGCCGGCAAGATCCGCCGGCCGCCCCGAGACGGTCGCCCCGAACACGATGTCGTTTCGAGATGTCATGCGAGCCAACAGGATACCCCATGCCGCCTGCACGAACGTGTTGAGAGTGACGCCCAATCGCGCACCGAGCGAAGACAACGCAGCGGTGGTCGATTCGTCGACGACGACGCTCACCCGGCCTGCCTTCGACGAAATCGCGCGGCCGGGTTCGGACGGTGCCAAGAGAGTGGGCTCACCGATACCTTCGAGCGCCTGAGCCCAGACTCGACGCGAAGCCTGCACGTCCTGAGCGGCCAACCACGCCAGGAAGGAACGGTACGACCGAACCCGCGGCAGGTGCTGCTGGTCACCGTGGACCGCGTACAGCATCAGCAGGTCCTTCATGAGCAGCGGCATCGTCCAGCCGTCCACCACGAGATGATGATTGGTCAGCACCAGTGAGTACTCGTCGTCCGTCAACCGAAGCAGCGTGAACCGGACGAGTGGTGGTGCGGTCACGTCGAAGTGACGCGCCTGCTCCTCGCTCCGTATCCGCGCTACCGCAGCGGCGCGTTCCGCGGACGCGGTGGCGCGCAGATCGATCTCGCTCCACGGCACTTCGACCGCGTCGAGGACGAGCTGCACGGAGGTACCGTCGTCGTTCTGCACGAAGGCGGTCCGCAGGCTTTCGTAGCGGGCCAACAGCGCCTGCGCCGCGCCTCGCAGACGGTCGGCGTCGACGGCTCCGGCCAGGTTCAACACGACCTGCATCGTGTAGACGTCGAGTGACTGTTCGGCGAGCATCGTGTGGAACAGCAGACCGGCCTGCAGCGGCGCCAACGACCAGATGTCGGTCACACCGCCGTAGCGAGACTCCCACTTCTCGATGTCGTGCTGCGAGAGCGAAACGAGGGGAACATCCGACGGTGTCAGCCCACCCGCTTCGCCGGACCGGCCGAATGCCGAGATGGCCTCGGCTGCCGAAACCCACAGCTCCGCAAGCCTTTCGACGTCGGCACGCGTCAACAGTCCTGTCGGGAACGTGAAGCTCCCGCGCAACCGCACCCCGTCGACCGAGTCGCCGACGATGGTGTTGATGTCGATGGTCGCGTTGGCGGGCATGTCCTCACCCTGATGGGCGGTGGCGTCACCGAGGGCTCCGGTAGGCAGCCAGCCGTATGTTTCGGAGTCCTGTTCCGACGATCCCGAGTCGACGCGGCCGAGGTAGTTGAAACCGATCTGCGGGGTAGCAGGCGCGGCAGCGAGCGCATCGGCCGTCTCCGGGTTCGAGTAGCGCAGCAGTCCGTAGCCGATCCCCTTGTCGGGGATGGCCAGTAGTTGTTCCTTGATCGCCTTGATCGCTCGCCCGGCCGCCGGACCACCGCGCATCGCCTCGGCGATGTCGATACCGGTCACGTCGAGAGCGACCGGGAACGCGGTGGTGAACCAGCCCACGGTCCGAGACAAGTCGGCCCCCGGCACGACCGATTCCTCGCGTCCATGACCTTCGAGTCGAACGAGCGAGCGTGCAGACCGATCGCCGCGCTCGGCACGCCAGGTCGCGAGCGCGAGTGCAAGCGCGGCGAGGAGGCCGTCGTTGACTCCTCCACGGAACAGCGACGGAACCGAGGTCAACATCGAATCCGTCACCTGCGCGGACATCTCGATATCGACCCTGTCGACGGTCGATGCCACGTCGACCAGCGGATCGAATGCCCGAGAACCGAGCAGGGGTTCGGGTTCGGACAGAATGTCGAGCCAACGCTGAACCTCGTTCGAACGCGACGAGCTCAGCGCTTCCTCGGTCAGCGCACGAGCCCAGCGGCGCATCGACGTGCCGACCGGCTCGAACGAGAATTCCTGCCCTGAAGACAGCTGTGCCCACGCAATAGCGAAGTCGGGCAGCAGAATTCGCCAGGACACGCCGTCCACGACGAAGTGGTGAGCAACGATCTGGAGTATCCCGTTTCGCGGCTCTGCGACGCTGTCGTCGAAATCGAACCACACGAAGGACAACATGACTCCGCGGGCCGGCGACAACCGGCCCATCGCCAGGTCCTGTTCTCTGGACGCCAGCGAGGTCAGGTCCGCATCGGAAATGTCGCTGGGTACCGAGACTCGTCGGATCAGTGACGCCGCATCGACGGCACCTACTTCCCGGACCCGGAATTGCTTGCCCTGCAGGTCGTCCTCATCGACGATCGACCGCAACACGTCGTGGTGATCGATCACCGCCGACAGAGTCGACACCAAGTCCGCGAGCGCAATTCCCCTCGGCAAGGACACCGCGACCGACTGGGAGAAGCGGTCGTATCCGCCGGGCCCGTCGAAGAACGATGCGAGGATCGGAATCGAGTCGACCGGTCCGATTCCCCCGCCGGGAAGCTCTTCGAGAACGGCGATGTCCGCGTCACCTGCGACAGTGGCTACTTCGGCCAAGCCCGCGATGGACTTCCGCTCGAAGACATCACGCGGGGTGAAGATGACCCCGCGGGACTTCGCCCTCGACACCAGCTGAATGGAGACGATGCTGTCGCCGCCCAACGCGAAGAACGATTCGTCCACGCTCACTCGCTCCAACCGGAGCACGTCGGCGAACACCTCGGCGATGACCTTTTCGACGTCGGTTCGGGCGGCCCGGAACTCGGACGCCTCGATCACCGGTTCGGGCAGAGCCGCACGATCCAGCTTTCCGACGGGTGTCAATGGGACTTCGTCGAGCACGACGATCGACGACGGCACCATGTGCGCCGGCAGAGTCCGTGCCGCGTGTTCGAGCAGCGCTGCCGTATCCACCGTGGCATCGTGAGCAGGCACGACGTAGGACACGAGAACCGTTGCACCACTGTCGAGATTCCGTCCGACAGTCACCGCGAAACCGACCGACGAATGCGCCGCCAAGACCGCGTCGATCTCACCGAGTTCGATTCGGAATCCGCGAACCTTCACCTGAAAATCGGAACGACCGACGAAGACCAGTTCGAGTCGGTCCGGGTTCCGAGTCGATTCACGCCACGCCACCACGTCCCCGGTGCGGTACATCGCACCGCCGACACCGTCGTCCACCGGCGCGAACGGATTGGCGACGAAACGCTCGGCGGTCAGTCCGGGGCGCCGGTTGTATCCGCGTGCCAGTGCACCACCCGCGAGGTAGAGCTCACCTGCGATACCGACGGGCACCGGGTGCAGACGTGCGTCGAGCACCAGCGCCGACATACCGTGAATCGGCTCCCCGATGGATACACCCTTGCCGGGCTCGAGCTGGGCAAACGTGGAGATGATCGTCGTTTCGGTCGGGCCGTAGCCATTGAAGTACTTTCGGCCGGGTGCCCACTTGCCGAGCAATTCCGCCGTGGTGACGTCGCCGCCGACGGACACGACCTCGAGATCCGTCAGACCGCTCGGGTCGACGGTTCCCAGCACAGCGGGGGTGATGATCGTGTGCGATACGCGCTCACTGCGCATCAGCTCGGCCAGATCCTCGCCGCCGATGATCGACGACGGGACGACGACGAGTGTCGCGCCGACCGAGAACGCGGCCATCCATTCCAGCATCGACGGGTCGAAGCTGGGCGAACAGATGTGCAGGAAGCGACTGTTCGACGTCAGGTGGTAGAGATCCGACGCGGCGTCGAGCACGCCACCCAAACCACGATGGGTGACCAGGACGCCCTTGGGCAGTCCCGTCGAACCCGAGGTGTAGATGACATACGCCGTCGAATCGATGGTGACTGTGCCCGTGCGTTCTGCTGCATCGATCGAGGTGCCGGACTGTGCGGCGATCTGCTGCGCCACAGCAGCGTCGTCGAGTACCAGCCATTGCACTGTCTCGGGTAGGCGGTCCGCGTGCTCGCGCCCGGTCACACCGATGACGGCACCGGAGTCACCCAGCATGTGCTCGACGCGACCGATGGGGTACGACGGGTCGACGGGCATGTGCGCGCCGCCGGCCTTGGCCACGGCCCACACCGTCACGATCATCTCGTATGAGCGTGGGAATGCAGCGGCGACAACGCTTTCCGGTCCAACCCCGTGCGCGATGAGCACGCGGGCCAGACGTGAGGACTGCTCGTCCAACTCCGCATAGCTCACCGAGCGGCCGTCCACTCGGACCGCAACCGCGGACCGATCGACCGCGACTCCTGCAGCGAAGATCTCGGCCATCGTGCCGCCTGCCACGACCCCGTCGCCGTGAACGTGAGTCAACCGGTCGAACTCCTCGGGTGCGAGCAGGTCTATATCCCCGACTGCCCGGTCCGGATCGGCCAGCGCCCCATCGAGAAGATGGGTGAAGCGTGCGGCATAGGACGCCACCGTGGACTCGTCGAACAATGCTGTTGCGTAAGTGAATTCGGCGTCGAATCCACCGGATGAACCGCCCGGTCGGGCAGTGAGGGTCAGGGAGAGATCGAACTTCGCGACCGGCGCGTCGAACGGGACACCGTCGACGCGCAGATCGGGGAGCTCGAAGGTGGTTTCGGGGAGATTCTGGAACGACAACGCAACTTGGAACAGCGGGTGTCGCGCGGTCGAACGCTCCGGGCTGACGAGGTCCACGAGCCGCTCGAACGGGATGTCCGCGTGGGCGAACGCATCCAGATCGGTGTTTCGGTTCACCGCGAGAACGTCGCGGAAGCTCGAGCTCTGCTCAACCTGGGTTCGCAGCACGAGCGTATTGACGAACATGCCGATCACATCGTCCAGCTGCGCCTCGCCGCGGCCGGCGATAGGTGTGCCGATGGCGATGTCGTCGCTTCCCGACAGACGTGAGAGCAGGATCGACAAGATCGTGTGCACCACCATGAATGTGGTTGTGCCGGTCTCTCGTGCGATATCCGCCATCACGCGATGCTGGTCTGCGGTGATCGCAAATCGCACGGTGGCACCGTCGAACGACTGCACGGTTGGGCGCGGTCGATCCGTGGGGAGATTGATCTCGTCCGGCAATCCGGCGAGCGTCCTGCGCCAGTAGTCGCCCTGTATCGAAATCAGGCTCGCCGGATCGTCCTCGGATCCGAGGATCCTGCGCTGCCACAGGGTGAAATCGATGTACTGAACCGGGAGCGGCTGCCAGAGCGGCTCGTCCCCGCGCATGCGAGATCCGTACGCCAGCATCGTGTCTCGCGTCAACGGCCCGACCGACCACCCGTCGGCACTGATGTGGTGGACGACGAAAACGAGCACCACATCGTCCTCGGCGATCTCGAAGACACCCGCGCGTAGCGGAACCTCGCTCGTGACGTCGAATCCGCGGCCGACGAACTCGGTCACCCGAGATTCGATGTCCGAGTGGGCGATCCGCTCGGGAACGAGTGCAGGTACACACTGCTGCGCCGGTAGGACGACCTGGGATGCGATTCCGTCGGTTTCCGGATACACGGTGCGCAGAGACTCGTGACGCTCGAACACGTCTCCTATCGCCGCGCGCAGCGCAGCCAGGTTCACCGTCCCACGCAGCCGCACGGCGACCGGAATGTTGTTGACGGCCGACTCCGTGTCGAAACGATTGAGGAACCACATCCGCTGCTGTGCCAGGGAGAGCGGGATCACCTCGGGTCGATTCTGCGGAACCAGCGCTGCCCGGCCCCCGGCACCTGCCGAGGTCTCGAGACGCACGGCCAACGCCCCGACCGTCGGAGCCTCGAACAGCTCACGCACACCGACTCGGGTGTCCAGGGCTGCGCCGATCCGGGCGACCAACTGAGTTGCGCTCAACGAGTTGCCGCCGAGGGCGAAGAAGTCGTCGTCGAGGCCGACCCGCTCGAGACCGAGCAGTTCGGCGTATGTTGTCGCAACCATTTCCTCGACCGGTGTGGTCGGGGCGCGGAAGGCAACCGCCTCGAACTGCGGTGTCGGCAATGCCCGCCGGTCCAGCTTGCCACTGACGTTGAGCGGTAGGGACTCCAGTTCCACGAATGTCGCCGGGACCATGTACCCGGGCAGCGCCGTCGACAGATCAGCGGTGAGTTCCCGCGAATCCATGGTGTGGCCCGCAGCAGGCACGACGTAGGCCACCAGGCGATCGTCGACCACTGCGGCGACCGCGTGTGCGACGTCCGATCGGCGGACGAGAGCCGTCTCGATCTCGCCGAGCTCGATGCGCAGACCACGCAGCTTGACCTGGAAGTCGGTACGGCCGATGTAGTGAAGCTCGCCGTCGCGACTCCAACGGACCAGATCGCCGGTGCGATACATGCGGTCTCCGGACGCGCCGAACGGATCGGCGACGAAACGGTCGGCGGTGAGATCCGGTCGAGACATGTATCCACGCGCCAGCTGAGTTCCCGCCAGGTAGAGCTCACCCGCTACCCCTGCCGGAACGGGACGCATGCTCGAATCCAGAACGTAGGCACGGGTATTCCACACCGGACGACCCATCGGCACCGCGGTGCCCGTAGCCCCTGCCACGTCGCGCGAGGTGGCGTGGACGGCGAACTCGGTCGGCCCGTACAGATTGTGGACCTCGGCGTCGCCCAGAGCCCGGAAACCCTCTGCGGTGGCGCGGGGCAAGGCCTCGCCCGCAACCTGAACCACCCGCAGCGAGCTGCACTGATCCGGGTTCGCGACCGCGGTGAACGCGGACAGCAGCGACGGCACGAACGACACCATCGTCACGCGTTCCTGCGCAACGATATCGGCGAGGTAGGCCGGATCGCGGTGGCCGTCGGGGGCAGCGATCACGAGGGTGGCACCGACGGCCAGCGTTCCGAACAGCTCCCACAACGAGACGTCGAAAGTGAACGGCGTCTTCTGCAGGACGACGTCCGTCTCGTTCATCCGGTATTCGGCTGTGAGCCAGAGGATCTGGTTGACGATCGCACGATGGTCAACGGTGACGCCCTTGGGTCGGCCAGTCGATCCCGAGGTGAAGATCACGTACGCGGCGTCTGCCGAGCTCAGCTGTCCACGTCGCTCGTTCGCGGCGATCGATTCTGTGCCGAACCGGGAGAGATCGATCTCGTCGACCCGCACGACGGAGACGTCGGGATCGGCGAATGCGTCCGCGCCCGTGGTCAGGACCACCAGAGGAGCGGCAGTCTCGACGATGTACCGGTTTCGATCGACAGGCTGGTCGGGGTCGAGCGGTAGGTAGGCACCACCGGACGCGACGATGGCGTACATCCCCACCATCATGTCGACCGACCGGTGCATCGCGAGCCCGATCACCGTCTCCGGTCCAGCACCGAGTTCGATCAGGTGGCGCGCCAACGCGTTGACTCGCTCGGCGAACTGCGTGTACGTGAGAGCGGTGCCGTGCGAGCGCAGTGCGATCGCGTCGGGGGTACGCGCCACCTGCTCCTCGAACAGCGACACCAGTGTCGCGGTGGGGTCCACCTCGTGTCGGTTGGCGTTCCATTCTTCGAGGACACGGTTGCGTTCGCCCTCGTCGAGAATGTCGATACTTCCGACGAGCCCATCCGGATCCGCCGTGATCGCACCGAGCACCGACACGAACCGGCGCGCAAGTGACTGCATGCTCTCTGCGTCGAACAGATCTGTGGCGTAATCGAATTGCACGTCGATACCGGCGGCCGCGCCCGATTCGTCGACGTTCTCCCACAGTGTCACCTGCAGGTCGAACTTGGATATCCCGCTGGCCAGGTCGATTCCTTCGACGGAAAGATCGGCAAGCGTCAGGCTCTGCCGGTTCAAGTTCTGGAACGTGAGCATCACCTGGAAGATCGGGTGACGGGCCTGAGACCGATCCGGTGCCAGTGCGTCGACGAGTCTCTCGAACGGCACATCGGCATGCCCGAACGCGCCCAGATCGGCTTCTCGGACCACGGCGAGCTGATCGCGCAGTGTCGTCGACGGGTTCACCGGTGTCCGCAAAGCCAGAGTGTTGACGAACATGCCGACGAGCTCGTCCAGATCGGCGTCGCCTCGGCCCGCCACCGGCGTTCCGATCGTCACGTCGTCCGTACCCGCCATCGCACCGAGCAGTACGGCCAGTGCGGTGTGCACCACCATGAAGTCGGTCGCGTTGTGCGCCCGCGCCACGCGAGAGATTTCGGACTGCAAGGAAGCGTCGATCGAGAAGTTGTGTGCCGCACCGCGATACGACGCTACGGTCGGTCGCGGACGATCGGTTGCCAGGTCGAGTTGGGCGGGCGCGCCTGCGAGCGCGGACGTCCAGTATGCGAGCTGCTCGGCCAGCGGCGAGCGTGGATCGTCGGCAGATCCGAGGACGTCCCGCTGCCAGAGCGTGTAGTCCGCGTACTGCACGGGAAGCGGTGACCACTGTGGGCTGTCCCCCGCGGAGCGGGCGGCGTAGGCAACCATGAGGTCTCGCGTGAGCGGGCCCATCGAGAATCCGTCGGCTGCGATGTGGTGCGCCACGAAGACCAGTACATGTTCGGCCTCCCCGAGTCGCAGCACCCGAATCCGCACGGGGACAGCGCGAGTGACGTCGAATCCCGTCGAGACGTAGTCTCGCAGAACCTGTTCCAACGCACCGGGATCGACATCCTGGACGTCGACCGAGATGCCGGCCTCCGCTGCGCCGAGAACCAGCTGACGGCCGTGCCCGTCGACATCCGGGTACACCGTACGCAGCACTTCGTGCCGGGTCAGCACGTCGTGCACCGCCGCCGTCAGCGCGTCGACATCCAGGGAACCGGACAACCTGATCGCCACCGGAATGTTGTTCACGGCGGAGTTCGGATCGAACTGGCTCAGGAACCACATGCGCTGCTGAGCCATCGACAGCGGCACCACGTCCGGCCGAGGCACGGCCGTCAGCGCCCGCCGGGCTCCGGCACCCACCTTCGACTCGACTGCGCGAGCCAAACTCACCACCGTCGGAGACTCGAAGATCGATCGCACCGGCACCTGGGTGTCGAGGGCAGCGCCGAGGCGAGATACCAACTGCGTCGCGATCAACGAGTTGCCACCGAGCGCAAAGAAGTCGTCGTCCAGACCGACCCGATCGACTCCGAGCACGTCGGCGAAGACTCCGGCGACGGCTTCTTCGACAGG
>CAFBLX010000003.1_pt1 | contig 35853 bp, 36 predicted proteins | sample 7268311 | NCBI WGS metagenome assembly CAFBLX01 (sample SAMEA6814046, study PRJEB35770) | freshwater metagenome | biome: Freshwater; feature: Freshwater reservoir; material: water | place: Czech Republic | collected 2017-05-23 | depth 30m m | reverse complement strand
CGCGGGACCCGTCCGTTACGCAGGCATGCTGGTGGAGCAGACCATCGAATTGTCCGGTGCCAGACCGCAGTCCATCGTCGTGGTCGGCGGCGGCGCGAACATCACCTCGATAGCGCGGTCTCTCGAACTGCGGACCGGCCTGACGACCCTGGTGCCGACGATGCCCGAGCTGGTCTCGGCCCGCGGGGCCGCCCTCCTGTCCCCCGACAGGTAGGACGGCCCCGGGAGTGGAGCCTGCGGAACGACCGGTCGGGGTGGGAGTGGAGCCCGCGGAACGACCCGAAAGCACGCGAGTGGAGCCCGCGGAACGACCCGAAAGAGCGGCCAGCACTACCGGTGCTGGAAGTTGGGCGTGCGCTTCTCGATGAAAGCCGACATGCCTTCCTTCTGATCCTCCGTGGCGAACGTCGAATGAAACACGCGGCGCTCGAACAGAACTCCCTCACGAAGGCTCGACTCGAACGATCGGTTCACTGCTTCCTTCGCCATCATGGCAACCGGTAGCGACATCTCGGCGATCGTGGTCGCGGTTGCGATGGCGTCGTCGAGGAGATCGGCGACCGGCACGATGCGCGAGACCAATCCAGCTCGCTCGGCTTCCTCGACCTTCATGTTCCGGCCGGTCAGGCACATCTCCATGGCCTTGGCCTTGCCCACCGCACGCGTCAGGCGCTGCGAGCCACCGATTCCCGGAATGACGCCGAGCTTGATCTCGGGTTGTCCGAATACCGCGGTGTCGGAGGCGATCAGAACATCGCACAGCATCGCGAGTTCACACCCGCCGCCGAGTGCGTAACCGGAGACCGCCGCGATGAGGGGCGTCCGCGCCGCGGCCAGTCGATCCCACGCCGCGAAGAAGTCGTCGAGGTACACGTCCATGTACGACTTGGGCTGCATTTCCTTGATGTCGGCCCCGGCTGCGAAAGCCCGTTCGGATCCGGTGATCAGAATGGCACCGATCTCGGAATCTGCATCGAGTTCCTCGACCACCGACACGACCTCACGCATCAACTGAGAGTTCAGCGCGTTCAATGCTTTCGGACGGTTCAGCGTGATGATGCCGACGCGTCCCCGGCGTTCGAGCAGGATGGTTTCGTAGTCGGTCACTGAGCAGCTCCGTTCGAGCGTTCGCGGATGTCGTTGATGATGCCGGAGAAGTCCACGTCGGTTCCGCCACCGGACGTTTCCTTGAACCGAGCGTAGAGCTCGGCTGCGCGAAGTCCGAGTACTCCCTCGACCCCGTTGTCGCGCAGTGCATTCGCAGCCAGACCCAGATCCTTGTCCATGAGGGCCGCCGCGAATCCGGGCTTGTACTCGTTGTTCGCCGGGCTCGTCGGAACCGGACCGGGCACCGGGCAATTGGTCGTCAACGCCCAGCATTGGCCGGACGCGGTCGATGCCACGTCGAAGAGCGCCTGATTGCTCAGACCGAGCTTCTCGCCCAACACGAAGGCCTCGCTGATGGCAATCATCGATACACCGAGAATCATGTTGTTGCAGATCTTGGCGGCCTGGCCGTTGCCTGCCGGTCCGCAGTGCACGACCTTGCGGCCCATGACATCGAGAACGGCAGCGGCGGAGGCGAAATCGTCCTCCGAACCACCGACCATGAACGTGAGCGTGCCTGCGGCCGCTCCCCCGACACCGCCCGAGACCGGAGCGTCGAGGCTACGGTGTCCGGCCTCGTGCACCAGCCGGTGCGCGGCATGCGCGTCGGCGACGTCGATGGTCGACGAATCGATGAACAACGTCCCCGGTGCCGCGGCCGGAAGCAGGTCCCCGTACAGCCCGAGTACCAGTTTTCCGTTCGGCAACATCGTGATCACGATGTCGGCTCCGGCGACGGCCGCAACCGCGGACTCCACCACAGTGACGCCGTCCTTCGTGGCCTGCTCCAGCGCCGCGGGAACAAGATCGAAGCCCTGCACCGTGTACCCGGCCGCAGCCAGGTTGGCGGCCATCGGTCCACCCATGTGCCCGAGGCCGATGAATCCGATCGTCTTCTCGCTCATGACTGCTCACCTTCTGTAAGTGCTTTCGACAGACCGAGTTCGGCGTCGCCCAGGGGCGCGAAGTATCGGTCGACGTCCTCGGCAGTGACGTCCGCCGACGTGGCCGGCTGCCACTGGGGATTGCGATCCTTGTCGACGACCTGCGCCCGAATTCCCTCGACCAGATCGTGACTGCTCAGCGACGCGACCGACACGCGGTACTCCTCGTCGAGCACGGCCTCGAGGGAGGGCAGCGTCGCCGCCCGTCGCAGCGACCGCAGCGTCACCGCAAGAGACACCGGCGATTTGGACGCGATGTCCTTTGCCGCCTGCTGCGCCTCCGGCACCGGCGATGCAGCCAGAGCGTCGACGATGCCCTGAATGTCGTCACCGGCGTAGCACTCGTCTATCCATTCCTGCTGAGCCGCGACGGTGGATTCCGGAGCCGACTCGCTGAACGTGTCGACGGCCTCCCCGACGCTGACCGTCTCGAGGGCGGTGTAGAAGTCCTCGAGCTTGTCCGACGGAATGTAGTGATCGGCGAATCCGACCGCGATGGCGTCGGCCGCATTCATCCGCGCCGTGGTGAGCGCGAAGTGGGTACCGGTTTCGCCGGGCGCACGCGAAAGAAGGTAGGTGCCACCGACATCGGGGATGAATCCGATGCCGACCTCGGGCATCGCGATCTTCGAACGTTCGGTCACGATGCGGGTGTTCGCGTGGGCCGAGAGCCCGACGCCACCGCCCATGACGATGCCGTCCATGATTGCGACGAAGGGCTTGGGGAAGCGGGCAATCGCGGCGTTGAGCACGTACTCGTCGCGCCAGAAGTCCTTGCTTCCGCTGCCGCCGTCCTTGGCGTCGTGGTAGATCGAGACTATGTCGCCGCCCGCGCACAATCCGCGCTCGCCGGCTCCGGTCAACAGGACGACGTCGACGCTGTCGTCGGTTGCCCACTGCGTCAACGCCGGAGCTATCTGCTGCACCATCGCATGCGAGAGTGCGTTGATGGCTTTGGGGCGGTTCAGAGTGATGCGACCGATCCCGCCCGAAACCTCCAGTAGGACATCGCTCATGCTGCACCCACGATGGAGCGAGCTACGACCACGCGCATGATCTCGTTGGTACCTTCCAGAATCTGGTGGACCCGAAGGTCGCGAACGATTTTCTCGACACCGTACTCGGCGAGATAACCGTATCCGCCGAGCAACTGCAGCGCCCCGTTGGCGACCTCGAAGCCGGTATCGGTACCGAAACGCTTGGCCATCGCGCACATCTCGACCTTGTCGGCTGCATTGTTCTGCAACCCGTCCGCTGCTCGCCACAGCAGAGTTCGCGCAGCTTCGAGCTCGGTCTTGAAATCCGCCAGTCGAAACTGCAGGGCCTGCGAGTCGAGCAACCTGGCACCGAATGCGTTGCGGTCGGCGAGGTAGGACACGGCCTTGTCGAGAGCGGATTGTGCGCCGCCGATCGAGCACGCGGCGATGTTGATGCGTCCGCCGTTGAGCCCGTTCATCGCGATCCGAAATCCGTCGCCCTCGCCGCCGAGCAGGTTGGCAGCCGGAACGCGGGCACCGTCGAAGATCACCTGGCGGGTGGGTTGAGCGTTCCATCCCATCTTCTTCTCGTTCGCTCCGAACGACAGTCCCGCCGTGTCCTTCGGCACGATGAACGCCGAGATGCCGCGGGGACCCGGCGCTCCGGTGCGGGCCATAACGACGTACACCTCGGAAGTGCCTGCGCCGGAGATGAACTGCTTGACGCCGTCCAGCACGTACTCGTCACCGTCGCGGACGGCCTTGGTACCGAGCTTTGCCGCATCGGATCCAGCGCCGGGTTCGGTGAGGCAGTAGCTACCGAGCTGGTCCATCGAGCACAGCCCTGGAAGCCAGCGCTGCCGTTGCTCGTCGTCGCCGTAGGTGTCGATCATCCAGGCGACCATGTTGTGGATCGAGATGTAGGCCGCGATGGACGGGTCACCGGTTGCGAGTTGCTCGAAAATACGCACCGCGTCGACGCGGGTCAGGCCCGATCCGCCCACGTCTTCACGAATGTAGATGCCGCCCATCCCGAGAGCAGCAGCCTTGCGCAGCACGTCCACCGGAAAGTGCTTCTGCTGATCCCATTCGACGGCGTTCGGTGCGAGGAACTCGTCCGCGAAATCACGAGCAGTGTCGTTGATGGCACGCTCGTCCTCGTTCAACGTGAACATCGTCGATCAGTCCATGTTCGGAATGACGAAGTGATTCTGCGCAGCTGCTTCCTTGGTGCCCGACGGCCAACGCTGAGTGACGGTCTTGGTCTTGGTGTAGAAGCGGATGGAATCCGGTCCGTGCTGGTTGAGATCGCCGAATCCCGAACGCTTCCAACCACCGAACGTGTGGTACGCGATCGGCACCGGAATCGGCACGTTGACTCCCACCATGCCCACCTGGACGCGGGAGCAGAAGTCGCGAGCGGTGTCGCCGTCGCGGGTGAAGATCGAGACGCCGTTGCCGTACTCGTGTTCGGAAGGCAGACGCAGCGCGTCCTCGTAGTCCTTCGCGCGCACGACGATCAGCACCGGACCGAAGATCTCTTCCTTGTAGATGCGCATGTCGGTGGTCACCTTGTCGAACAGCGTTGCGCCGGCGAAGAATCCGCCCTCGTGGCCCTCGAGACTGAATCCGCGTCCATCGACGACCAACTCGGCACCCTCGTCCACACCGATCTGGGTGTAATCGTTGACGCGCTTCAACGCATCGCTACCGACGAGCGGGCCGAAGTCCGCGGTCTCGTCGTCGCTGCGGCCGATCTTCAGTTTCGCCACTCGCTCGGTCAGTTTGGCGACCAACGCGTCGGCGGTCTCCTCACCGACGGGAACCGCGACGGAAATCGCCATGCATCGCTCGCCGGCCGAACCGTATGCGGCTCCGAGCAGAGCGTCGGCGACCTCGTCGAGATCGGCATCGGGCATCACCAAAGCGTGGTTCTTCGCTCCACCGAAGCACTGTGCGCGCTTGCCGTGCTGCGCCGCCGTCTCGTAGATGTACTGCGCGATGGGGGTCGATCCGACGAAGCCGATCGCCTTGACGCGATCATCGGTGAGCAGCACGTCGACGGCATCCTTGCCGCCGTTGACGACGTTGAACACGCCCGGCGGCAGACCTGCCTCGAGGAACAGCTCCGCGAGCTTGAGGGGTACGGACGGGTCTCGCTCTGACGGCTTGAGAATGAAGGCGTTACCGCAGGCGATGGCCGGGCCGGCCTTCCACAGCGGAATCATGGCCGGGAAGTTGAACGGGGTGATGCCGGCAACGACACCGAGCGGCTGACGCATCGAATAGACGTCGATACCGCCACCCGCACCCTCGGTGTACTCACCCTTGAGCAGGTGCGGAACACCGACGGCGAACTCGACGACCTCGACGCCACGCTGGATGTCGCCCTTGGCGTCGGCGATGGTCTTGCCGTGCTCCGACGAGAGCAGCCGCGCGAGTTCTTCGGTGTCGCGGGTGACGAGCGCGAGGAACTTCATCAGCACCCGAGCGCGCCGCTGCGGGTTCCACTTCGCCCACTCACGCTGCGCCTGCTCGGCGTCGGCGATGGCGGCCTCGACCTCGGATACGTCGGCCAGGGGCACCCGGGCCTGCACCTCACCGGTATTGGGATCGAACACATCCCCGAACTGTCCGGAGGTGCCGGCGACATGCTTGCCGCCGATGAAGTGCGTGAGTTCGCGAGCCATGGGTGTCCGTCCTCGAGCGTGGAATTAAGTACGCTCATCCTATAGTCGGATGTCCATGTAAGTCCAGGAGCGGTCACATCCGGTCGTAGAACGCGCGCAGATCAGCGCAGGCCCGGCTGACTTCCGCCTCCGTCGAACCGTCGGCGCGAAAGATTCTGCGCAGGATCAGCGGATCGAGATCGTCCGTCGCCGGAGCGAACGACACCTTGGGGAGTTCGGGGAACGCCGCACGATCGCCGAACCAGTCGTCCGGGTCGAACTCCTCGTCGCTGTCGCCGACCCCCTCGATCAACTGATCCAGATCGACACCGCGCAGTGTCAGGATCGTCCCCGCGGACGCGTCGATGTGCTCGGCGGCGATGTACATCAGCGCTGCCGCGTGTTTGCACGGCCACCCGTCGTCGGGGCACGAACAGTCGAAATCCAGTTGCCCCTTGTCGTGGGGAAGCAGCACCGACGCCAGCGCCTGAGGAATCGCGTTGGACGCGAGTTCCGCCAGCATGCCGGGGTTGGATCGCACTCGGCCGACGAGCGCAGCCACCTCGCCTTCGGTGAGCGGCTCCACGCTGACCGACGCCGAGAACGGCTCGAGCTGACTGCCCTGCACCTCACCGTAGATCTGCCCACGTTCGACTCCGAGAGTGAGCACCTGCCCCTGGCGGGCATAGGTCCGGCCCCGTGCGATCCGGCCCGGGTCGGCCAGATCTTCCATCGCGGCGACGAAGTGCCTGCCCCACCACGTCTGCCCGAAGGCACCCCGCTTGTTACGAGACTCGATGCCGCCCTTGGCTTGTCGACGCTTGCCGTACTGCGAGAAGTCGGCCATCACTCCCCCACCGCGTCTTCGCTGAGACGAAACAGTTCCTGCAGTTCCGCAGTGTCCATCTCGGTCACCCAGCTCTCACCGGTGCCCACCGCCAGATCCGCCAGATCCTGCTTCGACACCAGCATCGAATCGATGCGTTCCTCCACGGTGCCCACACACAGCAGCTTGCGCACCATCACATTCTTGCGCTGGCCGATACGGAAAGCGCGGTCGGTCGCCTGGTTCTCCACCGCCGGATTCCACCAACGATCGAGGTGCACAACATGATTGGCTGCAGTGAGATTGAGCCCGGTACCACCGGCCTTGAGCGAGAGCATCATGATCGGCGGACCGTCGTCGCTCTGGAACTTCTCGACCATCTCATCGCGCTTGCCCTTGCTCACGCCGCCGTGCAGGAACGGCACCTGAACTCCGAAACGCTCGGCGAAATACGGTGCCACGAGCTCACCGAACTCTCGAAACTGCGTGAACAACAACGCCTTCTCGTCGTCACCGAGAACGGAATCGAGCATGTCCTCGACCAATCCGATCTTTCCGGAACGGTGCTGACCTCGCTTTAGTACCGCCGAACCGTCGGACAGGAAATGCGCGGGGTGATTGCACACCTGCTTGAGGCGAGTGAGGGCCGAGAGCACCGCACCCTTGCGCTTCATGCCCTTCGCGTCGGCGATCTGCGCCATCATCTCGTCGACGACCGCCTTGTACAACGCCGCCTGCTCGGCAGTGAGGTTGGCGCGCACGGTCATTTCGTTCTTCTCCGGCAGATCAGAGATGACCGTGGGATCGGTCTTGACGCGACGCAGAATGAACGGAGACGTGATGGCACGCAGCCGCGAGACCGCGTTCTCGTCGTTCTCCCGCTCGATCGGCACCGAGAACCGCTTCCTGAAGTCCGACGGCCGCCCCAGCATGCCCGGGTTCGCGAAATCCAGAATGGACCTCAGCTCGTCCAGCCGGTTCTCCACCGGCGTCCCGGTGAGCGCCAGTTTGTGATCGGCCGGAATGGCCAGCGCCGCCTTCGCCTGCACGGTGCCTGCATTCTTGATGTGCTGCGCCTCGTCGAGAACCACACGGCGCCACGTCTGTGCGGCCAACTGCGCGCGGTCCTTGGCCATCAATGCGTACGTGGTGACGATCAGGTCGTGCTCCGCGATCGCTCGATCGAGCGCCTCGTCGCGTAACCGCGTCGGACCGTGGTGCACCAGAACACGCAGTGCAGGAGTGAATTTCGCGGCCTCACGTTGCCAGTTACCGACCACCGACATCGGGGCCACCAACAGCGTCGGAGTCGCACTGTTCTCGTGAGCGAGCAGCGTGAGCACCTGCAGTGTCTTGCCCAGGCCCATGTCGTCGGCGAGCACGGCACCGAGACCGAGCCGGCTCATGAACGCGAGCCAGTCGAGACCGCGTTGCTGATAGGGCCGCAGAGTCGCCCGGACACCGTCGGGCACCGGGATGGTTTCCGGAACCGCCCCGGGTTCGAGCAACGTTGCCGCCCAGCCGGTGGCGCGGATGTCCTGGACCGGAGCCGGAGGCGGATCGGCCAACGTCATCTCACGCATCAACGTGCTGAGCGCAGTCCCGTCACCGTGATGCTCGGCGACGTACTTCGCGGCCCGCGCCAGCTGTCCCCCGTCGGCGAGCACCCATTGCCCGCGCAGCCGGACGAGGTCGCCCTTCGAGACGGCAAGCCGGTTCATCTCCGCTTCGGTGAGCACCATGTCGCCCAGCTGCAGTTGCCAGTCGTACGACACCAGCTCGTCCATACCGACGGCACGATCGGCCGCAGCTTTGGTCACCGCGGGTGACTCGACCCGCAATCGCATCGACGGATCCAACCTGGTCCAGGCCCTCGGCAGCAGGACCGTCGTGCCGGTGGCCTGCAGCGCAGTGGCACCGTGTTCGACGAGATCGATGACCACCGACGTCGGCAACAACAGGTCGAGGGTGCCCTCCTGGGTGGGCAGATCACGCAGCCTCGGGTAGGCAGCGACGGCCTCGCCGAGTTTGCGCACTGCCGTCGACAGCAAGGTCGCGTCGACCTTGCGGCTCATCGGGACCGGACGCGGCGCCTCCCCGTCCGCGCGCAGGCACACCTGAAGTGTCCAGAACGACTCGACGGCATCGTCCGGGGCACCGTCGGCATCACCGGTCTCGTCGTCCCGGTCGTCGTCCGGTTCGAGCAGGCGCAGCACCAACGCCGGTTCGTCGACGGTGAGGCTGGCGCGCCAATTGTCGAACAGCGTCGAGATCTTCTGCGTCCCATCGAGATACGGATCGTCACGCACGAGGGCCGACAGCAACGGGTGCTCGGAGTCGGGCTTGCCGAGCACCGATCTGACGATCGGGTCGGTGAGCTCCTCGACCATGTCGTCCAGAAGCTTCTTCGGCCGTTCGTTCGCTCGCTGCACCGACGGCATCGCAACAGCGAGCTCGCTGAGCCATGCGCGTTGACGCTCGCCGCCGACCAGCCGCCAACGCGGCCACCACTGGCCGTCCATCAACTTCAGTGCCGGCACCACTCGTCCGGCCCGGACCCACCGTTCGATGCCCTGGGCGACGTGGCCCAGGAACCGAAGGTCGCCGGAGATCAGCGGGTGGGCCGACGGGGTGCGGAGCAACAGGTCGGCCGCATCGTGCGGAGCCAGCGCGATCGCCGGAAGTTCGACCGGATCCCGAGGGGTGGCGCGTCGAGTGGAGTCGGGAAACGTCACGCGGGCGCGATGCCGGAACGTGCGGGTGAGCACGTGCGAGTGTGTCGCCGGTAGGTCGGGTTCGTCTCCGGTGCTGATCTCGTCGTCCCAGAGCAGCAATCCGGCACCGGGAGACCAGAGACCGTGCAGCATCGGTCCATCCAACCAGCACGCACCGACATACCCGGCGCCGATGTGTCTTCGATGAGGCACCGATGTGTCATCGATGAGGCACAGTGGTCCCATGATCGCGTACGGCTTCGACGAATACGGCGGCCCCGACACCGAGACATTTCTGGACCTCCCCATGACGGAACCGGGATCGGGGCAGCTTCTCGTGGCGGTACATGCCGCGGGGGTGAATCCCGCAGACTGGAAGGTGCGGGCGGGTAATCGCAAGGACACCGTGCAGATCACCTTGCCTGCGGTGCTGGGGCGGGAGGTGTCGGGCACTGTTGTGGGCGTCGGCTCGGGAGTGGACGGGTTCTCGGTCGGTGACGAGGTCTTCGGGGCGACGGCGTCGGGTCACGGCGGCTATGCGCAGTACACGCTGCTCAACGCGGCCGGTACGGCTCACAAGCCCGAGTCCGTGTCCTGGTCGGTCGCGGCGACACTGCCGGTGGCGGCCGGGACCGCCTTCGACGCACTGCGAGGGTTGGCGCTGACTGCAGGCAACACGGTTCTCGTTCTCGGCGCAGGCGGCGGTGTGGGTTCTTCGGTTCTGCAGCTGGCGCGTGCCGACGGTATCGACGTTCTCGGGGTGGCGAGCTCGGGCAAGCGGGAGTGGATCGAGAGCCTCGGTGCGGAGTTCGTCGAGTCCGGACCCGAGTACGTCGGTTCGATATCGCGGCCGGTGCACGGCATCGTCGATCTGGTCGGCGGGGACACTCTTCGCGCGGCCGCTGTGAAGACCGGCGCCCCGATCGTCAGCGTGGCCGACCCGGTGCTCGCCGCCCAGTGGGGTGGGTCTGGAGCAGTGCGCGAGCGCACCACTGCGGCGTTCACCCGATTGGCCGATCTGGTCGTGACGGGCGTCCTTCGTCCACGCATCGATCACACGTTTCCACTCGACCGCGCAGGCGAGGCTCTTGCGCTCGTGGAGAACGGGCACGCACTCGGCAAGGTCGTCATCGAGGTCCGCTGACACCCGACCGTTTCGGGCGGTGTCGGTACCGTCCGGCACACTGCTGTCGCGAGGTACGAGAGTCGGCAAGATCGAAGTTTCACGATGGGGCGTGTGTGAAGAAGCTGTGGGTAGCGGCGGCGTTGGTGATCGCCGCGATCGTCATGGCGACGTTCGAATCCTGTGACCGGTCCGACATACCGGGATTGGCTCCCCCACCCCCGGCTCCGGGCAGCCCCACCCGCGCCCAGATCGAAACGCTGTTGGATCGGGTGGCCGTCGTCGCCGCACGACCCGATCCTCGTGGGTACGAGCGCGGATGCAAGAGCGGTGAAGGGTGCGTGTTCGGACCGGCGTGGACGGACGACTACGACGGACCGGGCGGGCACGACGGGTGTGGAACCCGTGACAACGTGCTGGCACTGTCGATGACCGAAGTCGAGTTCAAGGCCGGCACCCGAGACTGCGTGGTGCTCTCGGGCTCCCTGGACGACCCCTACTCCGGTGAACGGTTGCAGTTCACCAAGTCCGACGCCGGCAAGATTCAGATCGATCACGTCTATCCGTTGTCTGCCGCCTGGGACATGGGTGCCGACGGATGGGCAGCGGACAAGCGCATTCGTTTCGCGAACGACATCGCGTTCAATCTGCTGGCGGTCAACGGGCCGGACAACCAGAGCAAGAGCGACAAGACGCCGTCGCAGTGGATGCCGCCGAACGCGGCGTACCACTGTTTCTACGCGGGCAAATATCTGTCGGTGGCGGCCCAGTACGAGCTGCCGATCACCGAGGCCGACCGCCGCGCCCTCACTTCGGTGGCCCCCGGCTGCTGATCCAGCGATGCGAACGCGGGCGGTAAAGTCTGGCCAATGGCAACGACGTCGTCGCGCAGCTTTCTCGACCGTGACACCCAGCTCTGCATGTCTCTGTCGGGAAGGCCGAGCAATATCGGAACCCGCTTCCACAACTACCTGTACGACGAACTGGGATTGAACTTCGTCTACAAGGCGTTCACCACCACCGATCTCGCGGCCGCGGTCGGTGGAGTCCGTGCACTCGGTATCAGGGGATGCGCAGTCTCCATGCCGTTCAAGGAAGACGTGATCGAGCTGGTCGACGTCATGCACGAATCTGCCAGCGCGATCGCATCGGTCAACACCATCGTCAACGAGGCGGGCGTGCTGCACGCCTACAACACCGATTACCAGGCTGTGGCCGATCTGCTCGCGTCCAGCGATATCTCGACCGATTGTTCGGTGGCCGTGACCGGCAGCGGCGGTATGGCCAAGGCAGTCGTTGCCGCACTGCGAGATTCGGGTTTCACCCGCGGCACCGTGGTTGCTCGCAACACGTCGACCGGTCCGGCTCTCGCCGAGGCGTACGGATACGACTGGTCGGCCGAGTCCGTCGAAGCAGACTTGCTGGTGAACGTCACCCCGGTGGGAATGGCGGGCGGCCCCGCTGCCGATTCGACTCCCTTCACCGAGTCGCAGATCCATGCGGCACAGGCAGTGTTCGACGTGGTCGCGATGCCGTCGGAGACTCCGCTGATCACCGCGGCGCGTGCGGCGAACAAACCGGTAATCACCGGCGCTCAGGTCATTGCCCTGCAGGCAGCAGAACAGTTCGTTCTCTACACCGGAGTTCGCCCGTCCGACGATCAGATCCAGCGGGCGTCGGAATTCTCCCGTCGCTGACTCACAGGCGTTGCCACGCGGGCTTGTTCGCGTAGGCGTGGCGGTAGTAGTCCGTGAGAGCGAGGGACGCAGCAGCTGCCTCGTCCACCAGTACCGTCACGTGCGGATGCCACTGAATCGCGGACGCAGGACAGCGTGCCGACAACGGCCCCTCGACGGCCGCGGCCACCGCGTCTGCCTTGGATTCTCCGGTAGCGATGAGCACGAGATGACGCGCCTCGTCGATGGTGCCGAGGCCTTGCGTCAGCACGTGGTGCGGCACCTCCTCCGGCGAGGGGAAGAAGCGCGCATTGTCGACCCGAGTCTGTTCGGTGAGCGTCTTCACCCGGGTTCTCGACCGTAGTGACGACCCGGGCTCGTTGAAGCCGATGTGTCCGTCGGTGCCGATGCCGAGAATCTGCACATCGATACCACCGGCCTCCGCGATCGCGGCGTCGTATCGTCGCGCTTCGGCAGCGATGTCGACGGCTTCACCGTCCGGCGAGAACACCGCGGAATCGTCCAGGTCGACGAGGTCCACGAAGTTCTCGCGAATGAACGAAAAATACGACTGCTCAGCAGTTCTGGGTAGACCTATGTATTCGTCGAGCAGAAACGCTCGACACCCAGCGAAGGACAGCCCTTCCTCGCGATGTCGGCGGGCCAGCTCGCGATACGTGCCGACGGGACTCGACCCGGTCGCCAACCCGAGGACGGGGCCCGATCCCGGGACCGAGTCGGTTCGCACGACGCGCTCGACGATGTCGGCCGCGGTTCGGTCCACGTCGGTGGCTGTGGGGAGTACGACGATCTCCATCTAACTTTCCTCCTCGATCGCGCGTCCGCCGCGAATGACCTGCACCGGCGCGAAGGATGCGTCGACCACCAACACGTCCGCTCTCGATCCGGCTACGAGAGAACCGGTTTCGGCCCCGATCCCGATCAGCGCTGCCGGGGTGGTTGCCCCGGCACGCACTGCGTCGAGCAACGGCACACCGGCGTCGAGCACTGCGCGGCGTACCAGGTCGAGCACACTCGACGTGCCGCCCGCGATCGGGGCCGACTCGGGATCGTTCTCCCGCGACAGGCGGGCGACCGAATCGTGCACGGTGACATCCAGCGGCCCGAGCCGGTAGCGGCCGTCGGCCATTCCCGCCGCGGCCATCGCGTCGGACACCAACGCGATGTTCCCACCGCCGACGAGATCGAACACCGCTCGTACGGTCTCGTCGGCGAGATGTACTCCGTCGCCGATCAATTCGAGCACCATCGACCCTCGCGCCGCGGCGGCCAAGCACTCGCTGACCGGCCCCGGCGACCGATGATGCCAGGTGGGCATCCCGTTGAACAGGTGCGTGGCACCGATGGCGCCCTCTCCGAGGGCGTCGATTGCGCTGCGAGTGGTGCGTGCGTCGGCGTCGGTGTGCCCGATGCTGGGGACGATGCCGTTCTCTCGCAACATGTGTCCGACGGCCGTGAAGCCGTCGACTTCGGGAGCAAGTGTCATCGACCGTACCGATCCCCGCCCGGCGTCGATGATGTCTGCCAGCAGACCGGTGTCGCCGCCACGGAGTGACGCGGGGTCCTGCGCTCCGCAGCGGGCAACAGACAGGAACGGCCCTTCGAGGTGGACCCCGGCGATGTCCCCCGACTCGTACAGATCGGCGAGCATCGACGTCTGCTCGACCAGTCGCCCAGGGGATGCCGACACCAGCGATGCGAGCATCGTGGTGGTGCCGCGGCCACGGTGGTGCCGTACCGCGGTCATCAGATCGGCACGGGCAGAATCCGGGAACGACGCCCCGCCGCCGCCGTGGCAGTGCACGTCGACCAGCCCCGGCAGGATGGTCGAGTTCGATTGCGGTGGGGCCTCGTCGGGCCACGCCGACACCGGACCCACCCAGGAGATTCGATCGCCGGACAACGCCACGACGGCATCCTCGATGACCGCATCGGGTGTGACGACCCGCCCCCGGAGCGTCGTCGTGATCGATTCACTCATGCCCGGTCGGGTTCGAGCACCGCGTCGTCCTCGCGGCCGGGGGTGCGCAGGTTCCACTTCTTGATGACGAAGCTGAACAGGAAGTAGTAGATCACCGCATACACCAGGCCGATAGGAATGAGAAGCCATGCCTTCGTGGCGATTCCGTAGTTCAACAGATAGTCGATACCGCCGGCAGAGAAGAAGAAGCCGTCATGGATTCCCAGGGCATTGGTCAGTGCCATGGAGGTTCCGGTCAGCACGGCGTGGATGATGTAGAGCGGCCAGGCGACGAACATGAACGAGTACTCGAGCGGTTCGGTGATGCCGGTGACGAACGCAGTCAGACCGGTGGACAACATGATTCCGCCGACGATCTTTTTCTGCGACGGCTTGGCGTTGCGATAGATCGCGAATGCAGCGGCAGGCAGAGCGAACATCATGATGGGGAAGAAGCCGGTCATGAAGACTCCCGCGGACGGATCTCCCGCGAAGAATCGGTTGAGATCGCCACGCACCAATTGACCACTCGCGTCCTGATAATCGCCGACGAGGAACCAGACGACCGAATTGAGAATGTGGTGCAGTCCCGTCGGAATCAGCATGCGATTGGCGAAACCGTAGATTCCGCTACCCACCACACTGTGGTCGGCAACGGTGTTTCCGACCCAGTTCAGTGCGCTGTAGAAGAGCGGGTAGACGAACGACATGACGACGGCGACGACGAGGCCGGTGACAGCGGTCAGGATGGGAACCAGACGTCGTCCGCTGAAGAAGCCGAGGTAATCCGGCAGTTTCTGGCGGTAGAACCGCTGCCACAGAATGGCGGAGAGCAGGCCGATGACGATGCCGGCCAACACGCCGTAGTCGATCACGGCCGGATCGCCGTTCGCGTCGACTTTGCCTTCCAGTACCACCGGTGACATCGCGGTGAAGACACCGTTCATCACCATGTAGCCGACGACGGCGGCGAGGGCGGTCGAGCCGTCCGACTTCTTGGCCCAGCCGATGGCGATGCCCACGGCGAATATCAAGGGCAACCAGGTGAAGACCGCCTGTCCTGCAGCGGAGATGACGGCCGCCGCGGTGCCCAGAGCACTGAATCTGCCGAGGAGGTCGTCCTGGCCCAGCCGCAACAGGATTCCCGCTGCGGGAAGAACCGCGATGGGCAGCATGAGACTGCGCCCGAATCGCTGCAACCCGGCGAGAGATCTGGATTCCTTCTTCGGTTCGGCTTCGGCCGAGTCCGTCTTCTTCAGGGTCATGGCGACCTTCTCTTCGAGGCTGGTCCGGCAAGGGAGTTCTACTGTTGTGACCGGATGACATCAGGGGTACTGTCCGGTCATTACCAGTTGTAGTTTGGCCAGGTGACGACCACATGTCAACCCGGAGATGTGACCTCGCCGACACCACTGCACACGAGACGAAAGCGGGAACAGAACATGGCCAAGGCGGACGCGATCGTGAAGGGCCTCGGCGGTGCCGACAACATCGTCGAGATCGAAGCGTGTATCACCCGGCTCCGTACCGAGGTCAAGGACGGGTCGCTGGTGGACGAGGCTGCGCTCAAGGCAGCCGGTGCGCACGGAGTGTTCCACAAGGGGACAGCCGTGCAGGTCATCGTCGGCCCGGAGGCCGACACCCTCGCCGAGGACATCGGCGACATTCTGTGAGCGGGACCTCGACGATCTTCAGTCCTGTTGCCGGTCAGGTCATCTCGCTCGCCGACGTCCCCGACCCGGTCTTCTCTTCGCAGATGGTGGGCTCCGGGGTCGCCGTGCGCCCGGCGGCCGGTAGCGGGCCCGTCCAGGTGCGGTCTCCGATAGCCGGCAAGATCCTCAAACTCCACCCACATGCGTTCGTCGTGTTCACCGACGACAAGGCGGGAGTGCTGGTGCACATCGGCATCGACACCGTGAAGATGAAGGGCGAGGGTTTCGAACTCGTTGCAGCAGAGGGCGATCGGGTTCAGTCCGGCGATCTCGTGATCACCTACGACCCTGCGGCGATCGCGGACGCCGGATACTCCGACGTGATTCCCGTGGTTCTGATGGACTCCGAGCCCGATGCCGTCAGGAGCGCGGCCGTCGGAACCTCGGTGGCACAGGGTGACTCGCTGTTCGTGTTGCCCTGAGCCTAGCGGCGCTGCGTGGTGCGCCGCTCCCCCTGCACCTCCATCGAGAGTTGGTACCGGTCGCACCGGTACCAACTCTCCGTGTGCTCGATCGGTTCGTCGCCGCTGAACGACACTCGGTCGAAGTACAGCACCGGTGCGCCGCGTTTGGTCCCCAGCAGCGTGGAGGTGTCACTGTCGGCGGCTGTCGCTTTGACGGTCTGCTCTGCTCGATCGATGGTCAGGCCGTAGTGGTTGCGCACGGCCTCGTACACCGACTGACTCAGATCGTGGTCGATCAGCCCCGGAAGGAGTTCGGCCCGGTACCACCCGTCGTCGACACTGACCGGCTCGGCATCGGCCAGCCGTAGCCGTTTGATGTGGTACGTCCGATCACCGTCGACCAGGCCCAGAGCACGAATCGTTGCTGCCGAGGGCTTTTCGAGTCGCGCGAACAGGACCACCGTCGTCGGCGTCAGCCCCTGGGCACGCATCTCCTCGGAGAACGACGCCAGGTGCAACCGCGACTGCACGGTACGAGAAGCAACGAACGTCCCTTTCCCACGTACCCGAACCAGATGTCCGTCGTTGACGAGCTGCCCTATCGCCTCGCGTACCGTGATGCGACTGACGCCGTAGTCCTCCATCAACCGACGCTCGCTCGGCATCAGATCCCCCGGCGAAAGCTCCTTGGTGCAGCGGTGCAACAGAATTGCGCGTAGCTGTTCGTGCTTCGGGATCTGACTGTCCCTCAGGTGTACGGGCATCACCACTGCGCCGGCCTTTCGATCACTCGCAGAACCAGCGGTACGGACTGGTCCGGTCCAACCAAAGACTACGTCACGACGGCGATACCGAGGAAGCATTCGCCCGGACTCAGCTCTCCTATGCCTCGAATCCGGTCGCGTTTGTTGCCGACGTGACGACGGGTTAGCGTCGTGCCATGACGGAGTCGCCGAAGGACAGCGTGGAATTGTCGAATGCGTCGGATTTCCCGGCGCTGTGGCCGGTGTCGACCCGATGGGACGACAACGACCACTACGGCCACGTCAACAACGTGACGTATTACGCATACTTCGACACCGCAGTGAACGGGTGGCTCATGGAAACGACGGGTGTGGACATCAGGACTCTGCCCGCGATCGGCGTCGTGGCCGAAACCTCGTGCCGCTATCTGTCCGAGCTCAGTTTTCCCGATCGCCTTCAGGTCGGTCTGGCGGTGGCGAAGCTGGGCACCCGCAGCATCGTCTACTCGCTGGCCTTGTTCCGAGAAGCCGAGGACGACGCACTGACATTGGCCGCTCGGGGACGGTTCGTTCACGTCTACGTCGACGCGAACTCCCGCCGGCCCGTCCCCATTCCCTCCGAAATCGAAACCGCGGCACGTACTTTGGTGATCGGAACGTCAGTAGACGCCTGAATCTAGAGCCCGATTTCGTCGGCGCGCTGCAGCGCTCGGGTGACGATGTCGTCGATCAGCGTGGTGGTCGGCGCGCCGCCTACGGCGCGGTTGCGTGAATCGGCTTCCATCCGGCGCATGACGCCTTCGGCGATGATCGACAACTTCCACAGCGCCAGCACTTCCCAGAATCCGGCATCGGTCACATCGCGGCCCGTGTTGTGCGCGTAGGACTCGACCAGCTCCGCCCGGGTAGGGAAACCGGGCAGAGTCGATGCCATGAAAGGACCGGCAACCCCGTCGTCCGCCTGAGGCCAGTAGGCGAGCAGACCACCCAGATCCGCCAACGGGTCCCCGAGCGTGCACAACTCCCAGTCGACGACGGCAACCACGCGGCCGTCGTTTCGAGCGGTGATGACGTTGCTCAGATGGAAGTCGCCGTGAACCAGCGTCACCTCGTGCTGCTCGGGGATCTTGGCCGTCAATCGTGCTGCGAGCGAGTCGATTCCAGGAACCTCCCGGGTTCGGGAGGAGTCCCACTGCGTGGTCCACCGCGCGATCTGACGCGCAGCGTAGGGCTTGCGGCCGGCGAGGTCGGCAAGACCCGACGACTCGAGGTCGACACGGTGTATGTCGGACAACGCCGCGGTCAGACCGAGTCCGACACGTCGACGCTGATCGGGGTCCAACTGTTCGGCAGCCGACACCGAGTCGACGACGACCCCGTCGACGAAACTCATCAGGACCAACGGGACCTCGGAAATGGCTGGATCCTGCGTGATCGCAATCATTTTCGGCACAGGGACCGGCGAATTCTGCAGACCGGAGAGAATCCGGTGCTCGCGCACGACGTCGTGAGCCGACGCCAACAATTTGCCCAACGGCGGCCGACGAAGGACCCACGCACTGCCACCGGCGTCGCGAACCGCATATGTGAGGTTGGACTGGCCGTTACCGATGCGCTGAAACGAGAGCGGCGATGTTGCGCCTATCCCCAACTCCGCGATCCACGTCGACACTGCATCTTCGTCCAAGCCCACCACGCCCATACAAAACCCTCACTTCGTTGTGCGGCACCGTTGCCGACGGACATCACCGGTTCGGGTGATCGTAACGAAGCGGTGCCAACGGATGCCGGTGGCACGAGCACAGACGGTCAGCTGGCGCGACCGAACGCGGAGATCAGCGCCGGAGTAGCAACGGCAGCGGCCTCGTGCCGCTTGACAGCAATTTCGTCGATTTCGCCGACGAGCAGTGCGGTCATCGACTCGGGCTCGGCACACCAGACGGCCGAGATGTTGTGCACCTCCGCTGGCGCGAACAGTCCACTGGTGGACAGCGCGTCGATCCATTCGGCAACGGCATCGGCCGTGGGCTCCGGCATCACCGTACGGTCCAGCGAGTCCGCTTGGAACTCGTTGCAAAAGAACGCGCGGACCATATCGAGCTGCCCCTGCGACATTGTGGTCATGTTCTTCTCCTTCGAGTTTCCGACTTCTGTTGGTGCCGAATGCCCGTTCACGAGTTGCGATGAGCCGACCAGACCGTGTTCAGATCGTTACCAACTTGGCCGTAACGGGGGAATACGGTTTTCCGATGCGGCTGAAACTACGCCCTTTTCGACGGTCTCGCCCAGGGTGAACTGGACTATGTGACCATAGTCACACAGATCGGCCCATCCGATCAACGACTTGCAACGAATTCATAGTTCGCATTTCAAAATACTGTGACAGGAGACAAACTCCGCACAAAAGTCCAGGTAGGCGCGGTGCGACACTCGAGAGCAACTACTCGGAGCCGCAGTCGAGTAGCCTCCTCTACACCGCACTGGACCACGCACTCCGACCGATCGGTTGGTTGCAGGGTCGAATTCTACTTTCGGTTCGGTTTTTCGGCTGTTTGCAGACTGCAGGAATTTGACAGATCGCCATTACTAGGTTGCGGCTACAACAAGGAATCGACGCTTCTTCGTCGTGATCCGACCGTTACCGCAGATGCTCAGCCGGCTCCCACGATGCTCACACCTCACGCTCAGCCGACTGCGGCAGTCTGGCGTCCATGCGATCACCGAGTCTCGACAGCGGACCGATCCGGTCACCCCGTGGAGCCGGCAACGAGAGCCGTTCGGCGAACACGAGCGAGCGAGCGCACCGACGGGCGATCCGCACCCGGCTGACGGTGTCGGGCCTCTGCGCGGCGCTCTTGTCGGTACTACTGATGTGGGTGCCGAACATGGCACCGGTGTGGCCCGTCTCCACGAGCCCGGCTGCCGCCCTGGCCTCGCGAGCACTGAGCACGATCGACGTCACCGCCGTGCTGACCGTCCTCGCCGCCCTCACCGTTGTCGCCCTGGTCCGAAAACTGCCTTACGGCATCGGGGTGGTGATTGCCTGCGTCGTCGGCGCGGAAGTGACCACAGCTCTGGTGCGTCACCTCGCGGCGTCGTCGACAACGGCCACCGGCCTTCCGAGCGGGCAGCTCGTCGCTGTCACAGCGCTGTTGGGGGCCGCGTCGATGGTGGCATCGGCCACGTGGCGGCCGATGATCCTCGGACTCGGGACCGTCGCCGCCCTCGCTGTCGGAGTGGCACAACTGGCCGTCGGGTCCGTCTCCCCCGTCGGGATTGTCAGCGCACTGCTGATCACGGGCGTGTGGTGGCCGGCGTGCTCGGTGGTGATGCTCTTCTCACCCGCAGCCGCTGCCCGCGAGGCTCGAAACCCGTTCGATACCGCTGCCCTCGTCGCCCAACGCAGAATGGGACGCTTCCGTTGACACGGGAGCGTCCCATCCGGGCCGAGACGGCGACCGACTAGAGGGCCTTGAGCTCCTCGGTCACCTCGGACACCGACTTCTTTGCGTCGCCGAACAACATCGACGTGCCTTCCGCGAAGAACAGTGGGTTCTCGATTCCGGCGAAGCCGGACGACATCGACCGCTTGAGGACGATGACCGACTTCGACTGATCGACGTTGAGAATCGGCATCCCGTGAATCGGGCTCGACGGATCGTTGCGCGCCGCCGGGTTGGTCACGTCGTTCGCTCCGATGACCAACGTGACGTCGGTGCGAGAGAACTCGTCGTTGATGTCGTCCATTTCCTTCATCGCGTCGTACGCGACGTCGGCCTCGGCGAGCAGCACGTTCATATGTCCCGGCATGCGACCGGCGACGGGGTGAATGGCGTACTTGACCTCGACACCCTTGGACTCCAGCAACTTGGCCATGTCCTTGACGGCATGCTGTGCCTGAGCGACGGCAAGGCCGTAGCCGGGCACGACGATGACCTGGTTGGCGTAGGCCATCTGGATCGCTGCGTCTGCCGCCGAGGTCGCCTTGGCGGTTCCCCCGCCTGCACCGGCCGGGCCTGCAGCCGCGTCGCCGCCGCCGAATCCACCTGCGACGATCGCCGGAATGGACCTGTTCATGGCCTTGGCCATCAGGTTGGTCAAGATCGTGCCGGACGCGCCGACGATCATGCCCGCCACGATCATCGCGGTGTTGTTGAGCGCCAGACCCGCAGCCGCAGCAGACAGACCGGTCAGAGCATTGAGCAGCGAAATGACGACCGGCATGTCCGCGCCGCCGATGGGCAGTACCACCGTGAGACCGAGGATGCCTGCCAGTACGAGAACCGCGACGATCCACCACTGCGACACGCCGCCGCCCGGAGTGGCGTTGATGCCGATGACCACTGCAGCGGCCACAGCGCCGATCAGCAGCAGAGCGTTGAGCGGCTGCTGCAACTTACCGATGGTGATGGGCGAGCCGGGCAGAGTTTCCTGCAGCTTCAAGAAGGCGATGAGCGAGCCCCAGAACGAGATGGAACCGATGATCGCCGCGAAGAGTGAGCCGATGACGATATGCACCGTCGGCGACTCTCCGTGGTTGAAGTTCGAGAATCCGGACGTGTCGAGGAACTCGGCCCACGCGATCAGTGCGACCGTGCCACCGCCGACGCCGTTGAACAGAGCCACCAGCTGCGGCATCGCCGTCATCTTCACCCGTCGCGCAGGCGGGATTCCCAGCGCGACGCCGACGACGAGTCCGACGATGATCAGGATCCAGTTACCGGTGTCACGAATGGATATCAGCGTGGCCACCACGGCGATGAACATGCCGACGGCGGCGATCTGGTTGCCCCGCACGGCGGTCTTCGGTCCGGTCAGACCCATCAGACCGTAGATGAACATGCCGAAGGCGACGATGTAGAGAATGTTGACGAGATTGTCCATCAGGAGTCAGCACCCTTCGAGGTCTTGGCGGGCACCGGCTTGGACTTGAACATGCCGAGCATGCGGTCGGTGACCACGAAGCCACCGATGACGTTGACGGTTCCGAACACCAGCGCGACGAACAGGATGACCTGCAGTCCGATGGACGGGTCGTGCACCTTTCCGAGGACGACCAACGCGCCCAACACGACGATGCCGTGGATGGCGTTGGTTCCCGACATCAGCGGGGTGTGCAAGGTGTTCGGTACCTTGGAGATCACCGCGAAACCGACGAACCCGGACAACACCAGGATCGCGATGTTCGCGAGAAGCGGGGTGTACATCAGTTCTCCTTCTCACGTGTCACGCAGGCACCGGCGAGCACTTCGTCGGAGAAATCCGGAGCGAGTGCGCCGTCGACCAGCATGAGCTCGAGCAAAGCCGAGATGTTCTTCGAGTACAGCTCGCTGGCGTGCTCGGGCATCGTGGCAGGCAGGTTCAACGGCGAGCAGATGGTGACGTCGTGCTTGACGACGGTCTGGCCGGGCTCGGTGAGTTCGCAGTTTCCGCCGGTCTCGCCGGCCAGGTCGACCACGACGCTGCCGGGCTTCATGCCCTCGACTGCCGCGGCCGTCACCAGACGCGGTGCGGGACGGCCGGGCACCAACGCCGTGGTGATCACGACGTCGAATCCCTTGATCGCCTCTTCCAGGGCACGCTGCTGCTGGACGCGTTCGTCCTCGGTCAGCTCACGCGCGTAGCCGCCTTCGCCGGCAGCATCGATCCCCAGATCGAGCCACTGCGCGCCGACGGAACGGACCTGGTCGGCTACCTCCGGTCGCACGTCGTAGCCGGTGGGTCGACCACCGAGACGCTTCGCGGTGGCCAGGGCTTGCAGGCCGGCCACACCGACACCGAGAACGAGCACAGTCGCCGGCTTGACCGTTCCGGCGGCGGTGGTCAGCATCGGGAAGAACCTCGTGGACTCCGACGCGGCCAACAGAACGGCCTTGTACCCGGCGACGTTCGCCTGAGAAGACAAGGCGTCCATTACCTGAGCGCGGGAGATACGCGGAATGGCTTCGACCGCGAACGCCTGTACTCCGGCGGCCTTCAGCGCGCCGATGCTGTTCTCGGCATTGCGTGGGGCGAGGAAACCGATGAGCGTCGAGCCCGACTTCAGCCTCGAGATCTCTGCGTCGGTGGGCGGCGCGACCTTGACCACGACCTCCGAGCCCCAGGGATCGCCGATCGTGGCCCCGGCTGCGACATAGAGCTCGTCCGGGATCAGAGCGCCGAGTCCGGCACCCGATTCCACGACGACCTCGACACCCTTGCCCGTGAGCGCGGCAACGATCTTCGGGACCAGAGCGACACGTCGCTCACCTTCCCCCGATTCGCGGACCACACCGACGACCGTCGTGGATCCCGAACCCTTTTCAGTGCTCTGCGATGTATCCAAATCTCCGTCTTCCTGCGTTGAATGGTGCCCACCGATCGGCCAATGGCTCGAAATCTGCGACGAGTGGACGAACCCATGCGACAAGGCACGAGGTTCCTGATAGTAGCCACAGGTAATGGAGCGCGGGTAACCCAGAACACAGTCCGATTCGTTCTGAATCGAGTCCGTTTCGACATTTCGCGACTACAGGGCGAGCAATTGTGATGCACGCCATACAGGTCTATCCGTGATGATCGGACCTTACAGTGACAATCGTGGAATCTTGCATCTTCTGTGCCATCGTCGCCGGCGACGCACCTGCCCACCGCGTGTTCGAGAACGAGCACACCGTCGCCTTTCTCGATATTCGACCGATCAGCAGGGGCCACGTTCTGGTGGTTCCGCGCGAGCATTCCGCAGACCTGACCTCCACCGGACCGGAGACAGCTGCCGAGGTTTTCCGCGTCGGGCACACGCTGGCGCGCGCAGTGCGCGAGTCCGACCTCCGCGCCGACGGTGCAAACCTGGTGATCAACGACGGCGTCGCCGCATTCCAGACCGTCTTTCACCTGCATCTGCACGTGGTGCCGCGCTGGGACCGCGACCGACTGAAGTTCGCGGCGGGGTTCGTCACCCGTCGCCTGCGTGAACCCGAACGGGTGGCCGAGGCAATTCGATCCGGAATGGCCAGGGTCGCCGGGGAGCAGACCTCGTGAGGTTGTTCTTGTCTTCGTATCGATTCGGCGGCCATTCCGACGAGTTCGCCCGCCTCACCGGCCCGCCCGCCGATCTCGCGGTCATCGCCAATGCGGCCGATGCCTGGCCCGCCACCGCCCGCGAATCCTCGCTCCGCAGCGAGTTCGGACCCCTGCGCGCGTTGGGATACCGGCCGTCGGAGTTGGATCTGCGCGATTTCGCCGGGAGACCGGCCGCATTCGAGCGCGCCCTGGCAGCGTTCGACGCAGTCTGGGTCCGCGGTGGCAACACGTTCGTGTTGCGCGCTCAGATGGCTCGTTCCGGTGCGGACGAGGTCATCCGCGGGCGCGTTCGGGCCGACACCATCGCCTACGGCGGGTACAGCGCGGGAGCGTGCGTCGCTGCGCCGTCACTGGCCGGAGTCGAGGATGCCGACGACCCCAACGAGGTACGGCCGATCGCAGGCATCGATCCGGTGTGGAGCGGGCTCGGTCTCGTCGACTTCTCCGTCGTCCCGCATCTCGATTCCGTACTGGACGAGAAGGATTCGGGGTGGGCGACGCTGCGCCGTCTGCGACGCGAGGGCATCGAAGCTCACGGACTGACCGACAGCCAGGCAATCGTGGTCGACGACTCCGGGACGACAATTCTGGGCGCGTGACCCGTGATTTGTGACTGTGCGACCCGTGATCAGCCCAGCCGAGCGAGCGGCGCGAGCCGGTCGAGGGACGACCACGCGAGAGAGCAACGCCGAGCAGTCATTTCGTCGGCATCGAGGACGAGCATGTCGAACAGTCGGCGGGGTGCTGCACGCCACGAGTCGGCGATGGCCGCGACGGTCGCGCTCTCGAACATCCCGGATTGCAGCAACGCGTGCACCCACTCGTCGACCTCGCCGCGGTGAATGCGCTCGATGGTGTCGTATTCGACTCCGCCCCCGAGGAATTCGTACGAGAACATCGCCGCCACATAGTTCCAGGAGTCACTTCCGGGATCGATCATCGTGCAGCCTCCTTGTCGACCCGCACCGCATGGGGTGCGAGATGCGCTGCGCTGGACGCTAGCGCTGCGAACTACAACATTGCGTGTCGACGACGCATCGATCTGGTAACGCCTGAGGCTGGTGTTACTGATGTGACTCGGACATTCTCGGAGTCGTCCTCGTTCACGCCCCACTGCGAGTCGTGACAGACTCGAGTGGCGACGGTCACATGTACGACGTGAGGAGAACCGGATGTCGGTGACTACCGATGCAGATGCCCACCTGAGCGAGCTCGAAGCGCTGCTTCCCGCCGGTGCCGTGGTCACCGACCCCGACATCACCGAGGGATACCGACGCGACTGGGCCAAGGACCCCGACGCGGGTACCCCATTGGCCGTGGTCCGCGCGCAGTCCACCGACGACGTCAGAGCCGTCATGCGGTGGGCCACCGAACACGCGGTGGCGGTCGTCCCGCGCGGGGCCGGCTCGGGCCTGTCCGGTGGTGCCACGGCCGTCGACGGCGGGATAGTGCTCACCACCGAGCTGATGCGCGAGATCACCGTCGACCCGGTGACCCGCATAGCCGTCGTACAACCCGGACTGCTCAACGCCGAAGTCAAGAAAGCAGTCGCCGAACACGGCCTGTGGTACCCACCGGATCCGTCGTCGTTCGAGATGTGCTCCATCGGCGGCAATGCGGCCACCAATGCCGGCGGGCTGTGCTGCGTGAAGTACGGCGTCACCACCGACTACGTTCTCGGACTCGAGGTCGTCCTCGCCGACGGTACTGCCGTCCGACTCGGCGGACCACGCCTGAAAGACGTTGCCGGACTGTCCCTTGCGAAGCTCTTCGTGGGATCCGAGGGCACCCTGGGCATCATCACCGAGATCACTCTTCGATTGATCCCGGCCCAACCTCCGGCCAGCACCGTGGTTGCCTCGTTCGCCTCCGTGCACGATGCGACGACTGCCATTCTGGCCATCACCCGTACCCTGCGGCCGTCGATGCTCGAGTTCATGGACCGTGCGTCCATCGGTGCCGTCGAAGATGCCATGAACATGGGACTCGACCGCGAGGCAGCTGCGATGCTCATCGCTCGGTCCGACTCCCCCGGTGCCGATCGAGGGCGAGAGATCGACATCATGGCCGCAGCATGCACCGAGGCCGGCGCCTCGGATGTCTTCACCACCGACGACCCCGACGAGGGTGAGGCCTTCGCTGCGGCACGGCGATTCGCCATTCCGGCGGTCGAACGACTCGGCAGCCTGCTGCTCGAGGATGTCGGTGTTCCGCTCCCTGCCCTCCCGGCTCTCGTCGACGGGATCGCCGAACTGTCGAACAAATACGACGTGTTGGTTGCCGTCATCGCGCACGCGGGAGACGGCAACACCCACCCGCTGATCGTTTTCGATCCCGAGGACGCCGACATGACCCGTCGCGCCAACGTCGCATTCGGAGCCATCATGGATCTGGCAATTTCGTTGGGCGGCACCATCACCGGCGAACACGGCGTAGGGCGCCTCAAGAAGGCCTGGCTGCCCGATCAAGTCGGCGAAGACGTCATGGAACTGACCCGGCGAATCAAGACCGCTCTCGATCCGGCGGGCATCCTGAACCCGGGTGCTGTGCTCTGATTCCTGGGCCCGCCAATCTTCGACTTACGATTCCAGTGATCAGTGTGGTGGAATAGGCGCGGCTCCGGGGGGAGCTGGACATCGGATCCGGGGGCTACATCGTTCATGCGCACATTCTTTTCATCTCACAGCACCAGACTGCTCACGGCGAGTGTCGTGGTCGCACTGCTCGTCTCGGCATGCTCGAGCCCGGTGACAGGGACCCCTGCAGCGCTACCGACAACAATCGCACCTGAGATCGCGGTTCCCATCTCGCCGTACAACGACTGGTTTCGCACCCTCGATCCGTGCGGCTTCGTCGATGGAACAACCATCGCACAATGGGGTGTCCCGATCCACTTCGGGAACGACACCCAGATGGACACCTGCTCGATCGAGTTTGCCGAACCGGTCACCGACGCCAGAATAGAGGGCCTTTCGGTCTCGACCGGAATGGGCGTCGACAGTACCTTCGTAGACCTCGGTGGATTCATGGGTACCGAGCTTCCAGATTCTGTCATGTGTTCGATATCGGTTCGGTTCGACGATCACCAATCCTACTTCGTCTCCGCCTTCGGTGCGGATTTCGGCCTGTCGTCGCCCGAATTGTTCGGGAACTCGGTGGATGCTCGATTATGTTCTCGCACCCGCGAATTGATCAGAGCATCCGTGCCACTGTTCTCCTCCCAGCCACTTCGATCGGAATCGACACGGTCGGTACAGACAGCTCTCATGTCGAAACAACCCTGCGGCGCAGTACCGGAGCTGTCAAGGACTTATCCGAAGACAACAGCCACCACACTGCGCGAAGGTGATCCCTTCAATTGCCGCATACAGACGGGGGTAAGCGTCAACAAACGCGACGAATCCGGCGAAGTCAACATCGGTTTCAGGCAATTCCCCGAGTCGATGGCAGACGAACCGTTGACCATGTTCGGTGAAGTCGAAATAAATCTTCTCGGCGTAGTGGGACACGAGGAAGAAGAAGACAACGGCTACTGCACAACCCGCGCATTCGTGGGCGTCGGGTCCGGCTATCCAGTCCAGCGACGTACCGAAACCGAGACGTACATCGACGTGATCCAGCTCAGCGGGTTCGGCTGTGAACGCCTACGCATCGCAGCAACGGCCGCAGTTCGTGCCTATCAGAACGGCTGACGTCAGGTCGTGAACCCGTCCGCCACCGTCAGAACCTCGTCGAGGATTTCCAGTCCCTGACGAATCTCGTCCTCGGTCGTCGTCAGTGGCGGTGCGATCTGCAGACGGTTGCCTGCGACGAAGGGCCACAGACCCCGTGACTTCGCCGCGGCGGTGACGGTGCCCATCGCCGCCGCATCCTTGCCCGACGCGGCGAAGGGCACCAGCGGCTCCTGCGTCGTGCCGTCCTTGACCAGCTCGACGGCCCAGAAGAATCCCTTGCCGCGCACCTCGCCCACGCTGGGATGAGATTCGGCCAGCTTGGACAGGCCCGCACCGAGTACGTCCTCGCCGACGTGACGCACGTGCGGAAGGATCTTGTCGCGCTCGAACACTCCGATGGATGCCACACCCGCGGCACACCCGAGGACGTGACCGGAGTAGGTCAAGCCGCCCGGATACGGCTTGTGGTCGAACTGCGAGGCGATCTTCTCCGAGATCACGACCCCGCCGAGGGGCACGTATCCGGAGTTGACGCCCTTGGCGAAGGTGATCAGATCCGGTGTCACATCCCAGGCCTGGCACGCGAACCATTCGCCGATTCGCCCGAACCCGACCATCACTTCGTCGGCGATGTAGACGATCCCGTACTTGTCGCACAGTGCCCGAACGCCGGCCAGATATCCGGGCGGCGGGATCAGCACACCGTTGGTACCGATGACCGATTCCAGGATCAGTCCGGCGATGTTCTGCGCGCCTTCGAGCACGATGACCTGTTCGAGGTGTGCCAGCGCTGCCGCTGTCTCGTCCTCGGGAGTCGTTGTGCCCCAGGGCGACCGGTACGGGTACGGCCCGAAGAAGCGTACGACGTCGACGTTGGTCGGCTCGGTACCCCATCGCCGCGGCTCGCCGGTGAGACCGATAGCGACTCCGGTTCCGCCGTGGTACGAGCGGTAGGCGGCAAGCATCTTCGTGCGTCCGGTGTGCTGGCGCGCCAGCCTCACCGCATGCTCGACGGCTTCGGCACCGCCCGTCGTGAAGAACACCCGGTTCAGATCACCCGGAGCGCGTTCGGCGATCAGAGCAGCGAGTTCACTGCGCTTGTTGTTGGCCACGGTCGGAGAGATGGTCGTCAGAACCTGGGCTTGTTCGACGATGGCGGCCACCACGTCGGGGTGTTGATGCCCGAGATTGACGTTGACCAACTGGGACGAGAAGTCCAGGTACCGATTGCCCTTGTCGTCCCAGAACCACGACCCCTCGGCACCCTCGACGGTGATCGGGTTCAGTTCGGCCTGCGCCGACCAGGAGTAGAACACGTGATCCATCTACTTGCCGCCTTCCTCCAGTGTGACCTCCATCGGAGCGTACGACTCTCCGGTGACGTCCACACCGTCGGCCTTCAACAAATCAAGCGCCTCCGTGACGTACTCGTTGGTGTACGCCTCCGCGTCGGGATCGGCGGTGAGCACCGTCGAACCCTCGGCGTTCTTCGTGGTCTTCGCGATGTCCACGGTTTGCTGCCAGGCGGCCTCGTCGATCATCCCGATGCCGTTACCCGACGGCCAGATCAATTTGTTGACTTCGTTGACCTGCCAGAGCTGATGGCTCGCGCCGAGTGTGGACCCCGCAGCGACGGTGATGTCGCGGCACTTCTCGACGTTGTCTCGGCAGAAGATCCAGCCCTTCATTGATGCCGCCAGGAATTTGACGGTCTGATCCTGGTACGCCTCGTCGGAAAGCTTGTCGGTATTGGCCCAGATTGCGTCCTGCAGCATCGCGACACCGTCGTCGTTCCAGTTCAGCGACGTGAAATCATCTGCGGTGTAGAGCGCACCCGTTGCGGGGTTCACGGTTTCGAGCAGCTGCGCGTACTCGTTGTACGACATCGCTTGTGCCGCAGCGATATCGCCGGACAACAGACCGTTCATGTCGAACTGTTGCTGTACCAGCGTCACGTCGGACGGACTCACGCCCGCCTTGGTCATGCCGGCGAACAACTCGAATTCGTTGCCGTAGCCCCAGTTTCCGACGGTCTTGCCGCGAAGGTCGGCGGGTGACGCGATGTTCTGATCCTTGAACGAGACCTGCAAGGTGCCCGACTTCTGATAGATCTGCGCCACGTCGGTGATGCCGGCCCCTGCCTCGCGCGACGCGAGCGCTTTCGGCACCCACGCGACGGCGTAATCGGCCTGCCCCTGCGCCAGCACGGTCTGCGGAACGATATCCGTTCCGCCGTCGAGGATCTCGACGTTCAGGCCCTGCTCGGCGTAGAAACCCTGATCGACGGCCGCGAGGTAGCCCGCGAACTGACCCTGCTTGAACCACTGCAATTGCAGCTTGATCGTGGTGCTTCCGTCGGCACCGGTATCGGTGTCGGTCGTGGTGGTGCTGCAGGCCGAGGCAACCACAGCCAGCGCCATGGCGACGACGACAAGGGGTCGGGGGATTCGAGTGATCTTCACGTTCGACTTCTCCTAGGTACGACGCCGGGACACGAGCTTCTCCAGCAACAGGACAACCAGAAAGAACAGCAACCCGACTGCAATGGCACCCATTACGTAGGCCCACGCCCGGGGATAGGCCGTATTCGCCGCGGCGGACGTGATCCGCGACCCCAAACCGTTCTGCAATCCACCGAAGTACTCGCAGATGATGGCAGCAATGACAGCATTCGGAGCAGCAACCCGCAACCCGGTGAAGATGTGTGGCACCGCGGACGGGAGACGAACGATCCGCGTGAACTGCCAGCCGCCGACCGCGTACGACGTCATCAAGTCGTGGTGTACCGGCGATACCTGACGCAGTCCTTTTGCGGCACTGACGAATACCGGAAAGAACACGACGATGGTCACCACGAGGCGGCGCGGTAGATCGGTCGTCGAGGAGAACATCGAGTTGAACACCGGAGCGAGGGCCACGATGGGAACCGCTGCCGCACCCGCCGCCAACGGGGTCAGGAGCTCATCGACGATCCGCAGGCGAACGGCCACCACCGCTGCGAGAAGACCGAGAACAGATCCTGCGACCAGTCCGATCAGAGCATTGGTTCCGGTTGCCACACTTGCCGATCCGATGTTCGCGGCGTTGCGCGCGAACTGTTCGGCAATCGCACTGGGTGACGGCAGCAGGAACGACGGTACCCCGGCGGCGACGGTCAGCAGCTGCCACAATCCGAGCACGACAACGCCGAACACCACCGGCGGAAGCCAGAGTTTCATCGGAGATCCGCACCGCGGATCATGCGCCCGTGCAGCGCATCCCGAACCGAGGTGATGGCGGCGAAGAATTCCGTCGATTGACGCGGGTCCCCGTCGGAGCCGAAGGTGTCGATCCTGAGTGTGTCCACGATCCTCCCCGGCCGGGGAGACATCACGACCACTCGATCGGACAGATACACCGCTTCGGGAATGGAGTGGGTCACGAACACCACTGCTGCGCTCGACTCCTCGGCTATGCGCAACAAGTCGTTCTGCATCTTCTCGCGTGTCATCTCGTCGAGTGCGCCGAACGGTTCGTCCATCAGCAACAGTCCCGGTGTTCGGGCCAGTGCACGAGCGATCGCGACGCGTTGCTGCATGCCCCCGGACAACTGGCTGGGAAAGCTGTCGGCGAAATCGGTGAGTCCCACGAGGTCGAGCAGTTCACGTACCCGTTCGGCCCGTTCTCGTTTGGACACCTTGTGCAGCTCGAGCGGCAGTGCAACGTTCGACTGCACCGTTCTCCACTCGAGCAGTCCTGCCTGTTGAAATGCGATGCCGTACTTCTGTTCGACGCGAGCTTGCCGCGCCGTCAGACCGAACACCGACACCGCACCGGAGGTGGGTTGCTCGAGATCTGCGATGACGCGAAGCAGCGTCGACTTGCCGCAGCCGGAAGGTCCGATCAGGGAGACGAATTCGCCGGGAGCGATGGACAGCGACACATTCTCCAGCGCCGTCACTCCCCCGTCGAACGTCTTACCGACGCTCTCGACGTGGACGGCATACACGGTCATGAATCCGCCCTTCGTGCAGGAGTACGGCCTGCGTATCGACCGAGCGCGATATCGAGCAGGGCCACCAATCCGGTGACCACGAGTCCGAGCACCGCTGCACCCAGGACAGCTGCGTACAGACGAGACGCATCGCCCGTCGCCTGTTGCGAAAACACGATGATCTGCCTGCCGATACCGCCGGTGGTTCCGGTCGAGATCTCGGCAACGACTGCACCGATCACAGCGGCAGCAGCAGCCAGCCGCAGAGACGGGATCAGGTGCGGCACCGAGGCCGGGAGCCGTAGCCGCAGAAGAGTGGTCCACCATCCGGCTGCGTAACTGTGCATCAGATCCAGGGACGCCCGGTCGGGTGCACGTAGCCCGCGCAACATCCCTACCGCCACCGGGAAGAACGCGAGATACGACGCGATGACGGTGATGCTCATCCACGGCTGCCAGGCATACCCGCCGATGGCGATCTTCCCGCCCCAGCCGGCGACGAGCGGTGCCAGCGCAATCAGCGGCACCGTCTGCGAGACGATCACGTAGGGCAAGACGGACCGCTCCACCCACACGAATCGTTGCATCGCGACAGCCAGCACCAGTCCGACGACGGCACCCAGCGCGAACCCGAGTACCGCGAGCCCGAACGTGAACAGTCCGCTGGACACGATCGCAGCGCCGACACTGCGCGCCCCGGCGACGTTCACTTCCGGCTCGGTCAGCGCCGCCAATACCGACCACACATGCGGCAGAGCGCCGTCGTCGGTGCGCGGCAACACCCGCACGCCACCGACACTGACGCCGTTTTCGGGGACCAGCAATTTCACCAGCTCCCACAACACCAGCAACAGCACGACCGCCGCTACTGCCATGGCCGGACGACGAAGCCCTCGCGCCGAGCGGGCAGGACTCGGTGTCACCACCGCCGCCTGATCGAGAACACCCGTCACGACGTAGCCGTCACAGATGTGCGAATCTGCGGAATGATGCTCTCTCCGTACGCTTCCAGCGTCGCCGCTTTGGCATCGTGCTGGAGGTAGACCGAGAACTGGTCGACGCCGAGTGTCTCCAGCTCTTTCAGCTTGGCGATGTGATCGGCCGGGGTGCCCAGTAGGCAGAACCTGTCGATCACCTCGTCCGGAACGAATTCTGCGTGCGAGTTTCCGGCTCGACCGTGCTCGTTGTAGTCGTACCCTTTGCGCGCCGCGATGTAGTCGGTGAGTGCCTGCGGAACACCGCCGCCGTCACCGCCGTAGCGTGCGACGATATCGGCGACGTGATTGCCGACCATTCCACCGAACCAACGACATTGGTCGCGGGCATGTTCGAGACCGGCCTCGGTACCGTCGGTGACGTAGGCGGGAGCTGCCACGCAGATCGAGATCGAATCCGGATCTCGGCCCGCCTGCTCGGCCGCCGCGCGCACTCGGCCGATCGTCCACGCAGCAATGTCCGGATCTGCCAATTGCAGAATGAATCCGTCCGCTACCTGCCCGGTGAGCTCGAGGGCTTTCGGTCCGTACGCCGCGACCCACACCTCCAGCGTCGAGTGCTCCGCCCACGGAAACTGCACCGTCGTGTCACCCACCCGAGCGCTACGCCCGTTGGCCAAACTTCGGATCACCTCGATCGAGTCCCGAAGCGAGGCAAGTGTTGTCGGCTTCCCTCCGAGGGCGCGGACCGCGGAGTCACCCCGACCGATGCCGCAGACGGTTCGATTGCCGAACATGTCGTTGAGTGTCGCGAACGTCGACGCCGTCACGGTCCAATCGCGGGTAGCCGGATTGGTGACCATCGGACCCACGGTCACACGCCTGGTCGCGGCCAGAATCTGACTGTAGATGACGTACGGTTCCTGCCACAGCAGATGCGAATCGAACGTCCATACGTGCGAAAACCCATGCGTCTCGGCCTGTCTGGCCAGATCGATCACCCGCGACGCCGGCGGATTGCACTGCAGCACCACCCCGATGTCCATGCTCAGATCAGATTCTGTGACAGGTCGCGGCGAACGAAGCGGCCGTGTCCCGCGGTGCCGGAATAGGATCCACTGTCGACGATGACGCGCCCGCGAGACATCACGGTGTCCACGTGGCCGTCGATCTCGAAACCCTCGTACGCCGAGTAGTCCATGTTCATGTGGTGAGTCTTCTCGACCCCGATGCTGGTGTGCCCGTTCGGGTCGTAGATCACGATGTCGGCATCTGCTCCCGGGCTGATGACGCCCTTTCTCGGATACATACCGAACATCCGGGCCGGGGTGGTGCAACAGACGTCGACCCACTTCTCGAGGGTGATCTTGCCGCTCTTGACCCCCTGGAACATCAAGTCGATGCGATGTTCCACCGAACCGATTCCGTTGGGAATTTTGGAGAAATCGCCGATTCCCATTTCTTTCTGGTCCTTCATGCAGAACGGGCAATGGTCGGTACTGACGGTTGCCACGTCACCGGTGCGCAGGTAGCGCCACAATTCGTCCTGATGGCCCTCGGCCCGCGACCGCAGGGGCGTCGAGCAGACCCATTTGGCCCCCTCGAAGCCGGGTGCACCGAGTTGTTCTTCGAGCGAGAGATAGAGGTACTGCGGACACGTCTCGGCAAACACGTTCTGCCCGTTGCCCCGAGCCTGCGCAATCTGTTCGAGAGCCTGCTTTGCCGATACGTGCACGACGTACAGCGGCGCTCCGGTGACGTCGGCCAGCATGATCGCTCGATGCGTCGCCTCTTCCTCCAGCTGCCACGGACGCGATGTCCCGTGGAAGTACGGGGCCGTGTCGCCGCGTGCGATGGACTGGGCCACGAGGACATCGATGGCAATCCCGTTCTCCGCGTGCATCATCAACAGCGCACCCGTTTCCGCCGCCGACTGCATGGCTCGCAGGATCTTGCCGTCGTCGGAGTAGAAGACCCCCGGGTACGCCATGAAGAGTTTGAAGCTGGTGACACCCTCGGAGACCAACTCGCTCATGGCTTTCAGCGAATCATCGGTGACGTCGCCGATGATCTGATGAAACCCGTAATCGATCGCGCACCGACCGGCGGCCTTGTCGTGCCACTGCGCCAGAGTGTCCTGGACGCGTTGGCCGGGAGTCTGGATGGCGAAATCCACGATGGTCGTCGTACCACCCCACGCCGCTGCGCGCGTCCCGGTTTCGAAGGTATCGGAGGCGAACGTGCCACCGAACGGCATCTCCATGTGCGTGTGTCCGTCCACGCCGCCCGGAATCACGTACTTCCCGGTGGCATCGATGACGACGTCCGCCGATGTCTTCAGATCTGCGGCCAAGGACACCGAGCCGGGTGCCAGCACTGCGACGATGGTCTCACCGTCGATGAGCACATCCAGTTCCTGTGCGCCGGTGGTGGATACGACAGTGCCGCCGTGCACGAAGGTGGTGGCCATCAGGGTTGCACCAGTGGGCCGTAGGCGTCGGGTCTACGGTCGCGGTAGAACGCCCATCGGTCGCGAACCACTTTGATCAGGTCCATGTCCAGGTCCCGAACGACGATCTCGGACTCCGAATCCGACGCCACCTCGCCGACGAATTTGCCCTCGGGATCGACGAAATAGCTGGTGCCGTAGAAATCGTCGTCGCCGTACTCGGATTCGATTCCGACGCGGTTGATCGCACCGACGTAGTACTCGTTCGCGACGGCCGAGGCCGGCTGCTCGAGTTTCCACAGATAATTCGACAGACCCCGTGAGGTTGCCGAGGGATTGAAGACGATCTCGGCACCGGCAAGTCCGAGAGCACGCCAGCCTTCGGGAAAATGCCGGTCGTAACAGATGTAGACGCCGATGCGGCCGACGGCGGTATCGAACACCGGCCACCCCAGGTTGCCGGGACGGAAATAGAACTTCTCCCAGAATCCGTTGACGTGGGGAATGTGATGCTTGCGGTATTTACCGAGATACGTGCCGTCGGCGTCGACCACAGCAGCGGTGTTGTAGAGCAACCCGGGCTGCTCCTGCTCGTAGACGGGCAGGATCATGACGATCCCGAGCTCTTTCGCCAACGCCGCGAACCGGTCGACCGTCGGGCCCGGTACGGATTCGGCGTACTCGTAGAATTTCGCATCCTGAAGCTGGCAGAAGTACGGACCGTAGAAAAGCTCCTGAAAGCAGACAACTTTCGCGCCCTGCTCGGCGGCAGACCGAGCGAACCCCTCGTGTGCCTCGATCATCGATTCTTTGTCACCGGTCCACGTGCTCTGGACCAACGCAGCTCGAACTGTGGACATCATCGGCACTCCATCTCTCGCTGG
>CAFBLX010000002.1_pt1 | contig 36862 bp, 32 predicted proteins | sample 7268311 | NCBI WGS metagenome assembly CAFBLX01 (sample SAMEA6814046, study PRJEB35770) | freshwater metagenome | biome: Freshwater; feature: Freshwater reservoir; material: water | place: Czech Republic | collected 2017-05-23 | depth 30m m | reverse complement strand
TCTCCGACGTTTGGTTTGTGATCTGTCACGTGCAGACTGCGTCGATTTCGGACCGTGTTCACGTCCGCGCCCAGCTGAGCATGGGTATCGTTCGGTTCCGGTCACTTTTTCCAACCGCCACTCCAGCTGGAATGGCATATGTCAGGACGGAGAGTCGCTTTCCGTGGCGATATCGAGAACCACCCGAGTTCTACGACTAGTAGGTAGCTCGGTGACCACAGCCGTTGCGGCCGCGTGCATCATGGTGGTGCCGATCACGACGGCGAGTGCCGATCCGGGGTTCGGCTCGGCTTCCGACGCGCAGGCGAAGCTGGCGGAGCTGTCCCGGGAGTCGGAACAGACCAACGAGTCGCTGCACAACGCGCAGATCGATCTCGACGCTCGGGCTCGCGAGCAGCTCGATGCGCAGACCGCCGTCGATGCCAGTCGGGCGGCCCTCGACGCCGCCCAGTCGCAGCTGGCGCAGCTCAAACCCGCCATGGACAAGGTGGCCAATGTCAACTACCAGGGCGCTCGCACCAACCGGTTGTTCGCGGTCATGGTCAGCGACTCCCCGCAACAGTTGCTCGACCAAATGTCGGCCCTCGATGTCATCTCCGCCGAGACAGCCGGCCAGGTAGCTCGGTTCCAGCAGGCCAGCGCGGATGCATCCGCGGCAGAGCAGGCCGCCGCGACCGCCGCAGAACAGGCCAGAGTCGCCGCCGAGCAGGCCAAAGCGGTCAGCGACGATCTGCAGGCGAAGCAAAGTGAACTTCAGGGCCAGATCGCCGAAGTCATGGCCGCGTACAGCGCGCTTTCCTCGTCCGAGCAGCTGGCCCTCGCGGGATCGGCGCTCCCTGAAGGTTTCGACCCCTCCACGATTCTGAAGAACCTGACGCCGGGCTCCGGTTCCAGCGCATTGCAAGCCGGTCTCACACAGATCGGCAAGCCGTACGTCTGGGGAGCGACCGGCCCCGACGGTTTCGACTGCTCCGGGTTGGTCGTCTGGGCCTACAAGCAGGTCGGAAAGACGTTGCCGCGGTCGAGTCAGGCTCAGGCTGCCGGCGGAACTCCCGTCGATCAGAAGGATCTGCAGCCGGGAGACGTCGTTCTGTTCTACCCGGACGCATCACACGTCGGTATCTACGCCGGTAACGGCAACGTTCTGCATGCCTCCACCTTCGGGGTACCGGTGAAGGTCCAGTCGATGGCGTCGTTCCCGTTCTACGGGGCCCGTCGATACTGACTGTGCCGCGAACGACGACTGACGCCTGAATGAGCGGTACGGAACGGCCGTCCGTTGTCCACGCGCTCACCGCGTCGGGGCGGGCGCGATGGGCGGCAGTCCTGGTCGTTCTGGCAGTGGCGTCGACGCTGCTGTTGGTTCATCGTCACGACGGTCCTGCATCGGGAGCGGCGACATCGAGCGCATCGACTTCGTCCGATCCGTCGGCCTCGCAGAATCCGCCGACCTACGACGAGCAGCGCCGCGCCGAAGTGACCGAGCTGCTCGAGCGCTGGGCGGCTGCCCTCCGTTCCGGCGACGAATCGGCGCTGCGTGGGTTGCTCGACCCCCTCGCGGATCCGACGTTCGTGGATGCGCAGGTTCGCCGGGCGACTGTCGTTCCGACGGTTCCTTTCTCGGACTTCGACTACGAGATCGGTGACGAACCCGAGACCCCCGTGCCGTCGTCGATTGCCGAGCAGCTGGATGCCACCGATGTGTGGGCTCCACCGGTGTACCTGCGGTATGCCGTGCAGGGCCCGGATGCCTCGCCGACCCGCCGGCCGGTTTCGCTGGTGGTCGCCGAACGCGACGGCCAGTGGCGACTGGTCGACGACGCCGACTTGCCGACCTACCGTCGCCACACCTGGCGTGGTCCGTGGGATTTCGGGCCCGTGACGGTGCGCTCGGTCGCCACTGCATCCGGCACGTCGGTGGTGTTGGGACATCCCGACCGTGAGCAGTTCGTGGCAGATGTGGCCGCCGAGCTGCCCGCGGCGACCGCTGCGGTCACCGACTTCTGGGGAGCCGACTGGGCCCGGGACGGACTGGTGTTCGTCAGTTCGACGGCCGAGGAGTTCGACGAATCGACGGGGTCCTCGCCCTCGACGGACGTGGCCGCAGTGACCGTGTCCGACGCCGTGGCCGGCGGGTCGCGTCCGACGGGTCAGCGCGTGGTGTTCGGTCCCGATGCCGCGTCGCGGCTGACTCCGTTCACTCTTCGTTCGGTGCTTCGGCACGAGTTGACGCATGTGGCGGCGCGGGCGAAGACGGCGGAAGGCACCGCGTTGTGGGTGGCGGAGGGTTTCGCCGACTACTCCGGGTATCGCAGTTCCGGTGCCGACTTCCGGCAGCTGGCACCTACTCTGGCATCGATCGTGGCTGCCGGTGGCCCGCCGACCGTGTTGCCGAAAGACGAGGATTTCGGTGCAGGCGGCACCCGCTCCAACGTAGCCTACGAGTCCGCCTGGTCGGTCTTCGCGTTCGTGGCCGACCGGTACGGCGAGTCCACGTTGCGCAGGTTCTACGAGGCGCTGGCGTCCGGACCCGGGTCGGACGGAGTCGTCGACGCAGCGATCACCTCGGTCCTGAGTCTGAGCCGAACCCGGTTCGTCGCGGAGTGGGGCAACTGGGTGGCCGCCCGGTCACGCTGACCCGGACGTGCGCGTCGTCGACACGAGCTGTCCGATCGGGAGCGCTACGGTTGTCGTCATGCGTCGTACTCTTCTGGTGACGAACGACTTTCCGCCCCGGCCGGGCGGAATCCAGTCCTATTTGCACAGCTTCGCCTCGCAGTTGCCCGCCGACGAGCTCGTGGTCTACGCGCCGCGGTGGCGTGGTGATTCGCACGTGAAGTTCGATGCGAAACAACCCTTCGAGGTCATCAGGCATCCGACCACGTTGATGCTGCCGACTCCGTTGGTGGCTCGCCGCGCAGCGCGCATCGTGAAGACCCGAGGGTGCGACTCGGTGTGGTTCGGTGCCGCGGCCCCGTTGGCGGTGATGTCGTCACACCTGCGCAGAGCCGGGGCGGATCGCATCGTGGCGAGCACGCACGGCCACGAGGTGGGGTGGTCGATGGTGCCCGGTGGTCGCGCGACGCTGCGCACCATCGGAGAGAACACCGATGTGGTGACCTACGTGAGCAAGTACACGCGGAGCCGATTCAGCTCGGCGTTCGGGGCGTCGGCGGCACTCGAGCATCTGCCGCCGGGGGTCGACACCGATCGCTTCGTGCCCGACGATGCCGCGAGGACGGAGCTACGTGCTCGGTACGGCCTCGGTGACCGACCGACGGTTCTGTGTCTGTCGCGGCTGGTGCCGCGCAAGGGCCAGGACTTCCTGATCCGGGCGCTACCGGAGATCCGGCGCGCGGTGGACGGGGCGGTTCTGGTGATCGTCGGCGGCGGTCCGTACGAGAACACGTTGCGCGAACTCGTTCGCTCCACCGGGATGGAGCAGCACGTGGTGTTCACCGGGACGGTGCCGTCGGCGGAACTGGCTGCCCATCACACGATCGCCGACGTGTTCGCGATGCCGAGCCGCACCCGAGGCGCGGGCCTCGACGTCGAGGGGCTCGGAATCGTCTACCTCGAGGCGTCGGCCTGTGGCGTTCCGGTGGTTGCCGGGATGTCGGGAGGCGCTCCGGAAGCTGTGCAGCACAACAAGACCGGGCTCGTCGTCGACGGGACTTCGGTGTCGTCCATCGCCGACGCGATCGTGACGCTCCTGTCCGATCGAACACTGGCGACGCAGATGGGCAACGCCGGTCGGGCATGGGTCGACGCGGAATGGCGCTGGGACGTGCTGACGGAGAAACTGCGGTCACTGATCTGACCGGGCGGGCCGCTCGCACCACGGCTCACGCCACGCGTGTCACCTCGCGTAGATCGCCTCGATCTCGTCGGCGTACGCCTTGGTGATGACATTGCGCTTGAGCTTCATCGTCGGCGTCAATTCGCCGCTCTCCTCCGAGAAGTCGTGGGGGAGCAGGCGGTACTTCTTGATGGATTCCGCGTGCGAGACCGACTTGTTGGCGTCGGCGACGGCGGCGTCGATCTCGGCGACGAGATCGGGGTCGGCCTGCAGATCCGCTGCGGTGGCGTCGGAGTCCTTGCCGTGTGCGGACTTCCACTTGTCGAACGCATCCGGATCGAGGGTGATGAGGGCACCGATGAAGGGCTTCTGGTCACCGACCACCACGGCCTGACTGATCAGTGCTCCGGCACGAAGGTGATCTTCGAGGCCCGCGGGGGAGACGTTCTTGCCGCCGGCGGTGACGATCAGTTCCTTCTTGCGGCCGGAGATCGTGATGTATCCCTCCTCGTCGACGGATCCGAGATCGCCGGTGCGGAACCACCCGTCGTCGAGGGATTCCGCGGTCGCCTTCTCGTTTCGCCAATATCCGTCGAACACAACGGGTCCGCGTAGTTGGATCTCACCGTCGCCGGCGATGCGGACGGTGTTCCCGGGTAGCGGGCGTCCGACGCTGCCCACACGTTGGAATCCGATGGTGTTCACCGCGAACGCCGCAGTGGTTTCGGTCAGGCCGTAGCCCTCGTAGATGGTCACGCCGATGCCGCGGTAGAAGTGGCCGAGTCGCGCTCCCAGTGGTGCGCCGCCCGAGATGGCAAGTTCGCACTTGCCGCCGAGAGCGGTCCGCAGCTTCGCATAGACCAGCTTGTCGAACACGAAATGCTTGGCGCGCAACACGATCGACGGGCCACCGGAATCCTGCGCCTGGCTCCACGCCACTGCGCACTCGGTCGCGAGATCGAAGATCTTGCCCTTGCCGTCGCTGTGTGCCTTCTGCTTCGCAGTGTTGAAGACCTTCTCGAACACGCGCGGCACGGACAGAATGAAGTCCGGTCGAAATGTCCCGAAGGTCGCGACCAGGTTGGGAATGTCGTTGGTGTGGCCGAGGGTGACTCCGGCATCGAACGACGCGATACTCACCGCGCGAGCGAGGACGTGCGCCATCGGAAGGAACATCAACGTACTGCGGCCCTGTGTCAGAAGAGCTTTCAACGACGTCTGGCGAATGCCGCGAGATTCCGCAAGGAGGTTCGCATGCGTCAATTGCACACCTTTGGGGCGGCCGGTAGTGCCCGAGGTGTAGATCAACGTGGCCGGATCGGACGAGCGAAGTGTCGAGACTCGTTCGTGCACAACGTCTTCGGAGACGTCCGCGCCGTTGTCGATCAGAGCCTGCACTGCGCCCGTGCCGGGAGCGTTGTCGATCACGAACGTTCGACGTACCGACGGCGCCGCAGCTACGACGGCTTCTGTCTCCCGTACGTGCGCGTCGTTCTCGAGGACCAACAGAACCGGCTCGGCGTCTTCGAGAATCCACTCGACCTGGCCCGCCGACGACGTCTCGTAGATCGGCACGGTCACTCCGCCCGCGGCCCAGATCGCGTAGTCGATGACCGACCACTCGAATCGCGTGGACGACATGAGCGCGACGCGATCGCCCTGCTCGATACCTGCCGCGACGAGGCCCCTGGCCACGTCGACGACCAGTCGCTCGAATTCTGCGGCACCGACATCGGTCCATCGGCCGTCGTCGAGCCGACGGAACACCACGGCATCCGGCGACGTCCGAGCGCGGGCGAAGACGCTGTCGACAGCGGAGTCGGTGTCCGCGATGTCGTACTCGGCGGAAACAGTGAACTCGCGCACGGGATTACCTCCGGATCGAACGGGTTGGAGAAAGCCGATAGCTCGGCTTCACAGATACTCTAGACCCAGGGCGCGCGGTCCCGAATGTGCCTCGGCGGTCCTGGTCTCGGACCCGATATGTGAAGCTCTGACGATGAGCAGTATTCAAGTTGCGGATCAGACATTCGTGGCAGCGCCCGGTGCGGCGGTGGCGCAGGCGTTCGTCTCGCCGGAGCGGTGGCGGCGGTGGTGGCCGGACCTGTCGCTGACCGTGACCGAGGATCGCGGCGAGAAGGGCATTCGGTGGTCGGTCCGCGGCGGCGTCGTCGGAACGATGGAGCTGTGGCTCGAGCCCGTACTCGACGGCGTGATCGTCCACTACTTCCTGCACGCCGAGCCGGCCTCAGCAAGTGAGTCGGCCACCGAGCAGCATGCGCGTCGGGTGGCCGGCCGCGCCATGACCTTCGAGCTGAAGCGGGAGCTCGAGGCCGGGAGGTCAGCGGGCGAGGCACCCCACCACGTAGCGTCGAGTTCAGCTCCCGAATGAACCGCGCGGTACGGTCGGCCGGTTCGCGTTGTGCGTCGGCGGTTCGATCGTGTGAGATAGGCCTGCCGCGGGTTACACAGCAGGCAGCGAACGAAGCGGATCGAAGTACCCGAGAGGAAGCGGACCAGTAGTCATGGCGGAGAAAACCCAGAGGTCGATCGTCGTCGAAGCCCCACCGAGTCGGGTCATGGACGTCATCGCCGATTTCGACGCGTATCCCACGTGGGTGTCCGCCGCGAAGTCCGTCGAGGTCCTCGAAGTCGGTGCGGACGGACGGGGAAAGCGGGTCAAGTTCGTGCTCGACGCCGGAATGGTGAAAGACACGTACGAACTCGAGTACGACTGGGCGGCGGACGGCAATTCGGTGTCGTGGAATCTCGTCTCGGGCGAAATGCAGAAATCTCAGAACGGGTCGTACTCGCTGCGTGAGACCGGCAACGGCACCGACGTGACGTACGAGCTCACTGTCGATCTGAACATTCCGATGATCGGCCTGTTCAAGCGCAAAGCAGAGAAGGTCATCACCGACACTGCGCTCAAGGAATTGAAGAAGCGGGTCGAAGGCTGACCGACGCTCGCCCCGAACCCCGCACCACGGTATCGCTGTTCATCGGCAAAGGTGGCGCGGGGAAGACCACCCTGGCGTCTGCGTCGGGTCTTGCGCTCGCGGCCTCGGGCCAAGAGGTGCTGATCGCCTCCCTCGACCAGGCGCACTCGCTCCGCGACGCCGTCGGCGCACAAGGTGACACCGACGAGGACGCGGGCATCGGAGCGGTTGCTCCGAACCTGGACGTCGTCGAGATCGATACCTCGCGGCTGCTCGAAGAGCGGTACCGCGGTCTGGGATCGATGCTGTCGGTGGCCTCGGCAGGCCACGAACACGGCGTGAGTTTCGGCGCGATCGAGCCGGAGGAGCTGATGGGGTTCCCGGGTATCGAGGAGCTGTTGGGATTGCACGAGGTGTCCCGGCTCGTCGACGAAGGTCGTTGGGACACAGTGATAGTCGATCTTCCGGCATCGGGGGATGCGCTGCGAACACTGCAGCTGCCCGACACCGTCTCGTCCTATTTCGAGCGCGTGTGGCCGCGCCACGATCGCATGGTCGCCGGCACCGGAACCGACGTGCGGCTCACGCTCGTGGTGGCCATGATCGAGCGGATCCTCGGACAGATCGAATCGGTCCGGGCGCTGATCACCGATCCCGACCGGACCGGGGCAACCGTGGTCCTGACCCCCGAGCACCTGTCCATCGTCGACGCCGAACGCACGCTCTCCGCAGCGGCTCTGTTCGGCGTTCGCGTCGACCGACTGCTGGTGAACCGGATGCTCCCGGCCCTCAATTCCTCGTCGATCGGTCTGGTCGGAGCTCATCCTGCGGTGTTCTGGTTCGAGCGATGGCGGGCCGCGCAGCTCGACGCCGTGGCCGAACTCCGACGACGCGTCGGCTCGGTTCCGATCGTGGAGGTGGAGCACTGTGAAGTGGAACCGGTAGGGTTGGGCCCCTTGCAGGATGTGGCCGAGCACCTGGCACCGCACTCCCTCGAACGACGTGCGTCGAGCCCGGCCGGTCGACCGTCGGTCGAACTCGAGTCGGGGAGCGGACTCGAATCCGTGTACGCGATGAGAATGCTTCTGCCGGTAGTCGATTCGACCACCTTGGGTCTGGGGCGAGTGGAGGACGACTTGATAGTGAGTGCCGACGGTAGGCGGCGACGCGTCACGTTGGCGTCGGTGTTGCGTCGGTGTATCGCCGATTCTGCGGAACTCGACGGCCCGTTCCTGGTGGTGCGTTTCCGACCCGACCCCGATGTGTGGCCGCTGTGAGCGGCCGAGCCATGACCGTAAGAGCTGTGAGCGGAGAGACGCTGTGACGGCCGGGCATTCGGAGTTGGGCGCGGACCTGCTGGCGTTGGCCGACACCGTCCTGACACGTCTCGAGCCCATCCTGCGCCGAGTTGCCGAGACACAGCAGGACCGCGATCAGCAGGGCTGCAGCTGGTGCCCGGTGTGTGCGCTCGCGGCGTTGGTGCGCGGTGAACGGCACGATCTCGTCGAACTCGTTGCCTCGGAAGGGGCCGTCGTCGTCGCACTGCTGCGTCAGTTGTTGATCGACCACACCGCGCCGGGCACCGAACACGCCGCTGGGGGTAGCAGCGAGCCCGGCACCGAGTCGACCGCGTCCGCTGCCGACCGGGTCGACGCCGCCGCGGACGTGTCGGAGGACACCTCTGCGCCGTCCGTTCGTCGACCGGCGTTCGTACCGATTACCGTTCGGGTCAAGGAGTGACCATCGCCGTGGGGGGACGGCCGAGGAAGGCATGAACGAATGAAGCGTCATCATCAGCGATTGACGGTCGGGATCGACGTGGGCGGCACGAGCCTGCGCGCCTCGGTTGTCGACGCGGACGGTCAGGTGCTCGACTCGACCGCAGCACCCACGCCCCACACTGCTCGTGCACTCGAGCGTGGTCTCGACCGCGCCGTGCAGGAGCTGGCCGGCCGACACGACATCGCTGCCGTCGGTCTGGCCGTGGCGGGTTTCATCGATTCCGACCGCACGACGGTCCGGTTCGCCCCGCACCTGCCGTGGGTCGACACGCCGGTCGCAACCGAGATGAGCGAACGCATCGGACTACCGGTGTTGCTCGAACACGACGCCAACTCCGCGGCGTGGGCGGAATACCGTTTCGGAGCGGCTTCGGGTGGCCGCAACGTGGTGATGGTGGCGATCGGAACGGGAATCGGTGCGGCGCTGCTGATCGACGGCCGAATCTATCGAGGGAGTCACGGGGTGGCTCCCGAACTCGGTCACATTCAGGTGGTGCCCGACGGACGAGCGTGTCCCTGCGGCAAACGCGGGTGCTGGGAACGGTATTGCAGCGGTACCGCACTGGTGGATACGGCGGTGGAGTTGTTGGCCGCAGACCCGTCGTCCTCGACGAGGTTGGCGCGCGAGGTCTTCCTCGATCCCGGCTCGTTGACCGGGCGTCGGATCGCGAGCGCCGCGCACGACGGCGACTCGATCGGCCGACGCACCATGGAGGATTTCGCACACTGGCTCGGCGTCGGACTCTCGATGGTCAGCGATGTGTACGACCCCGACCTGATCGTGTTGGCCGGCGGTGTGGCCACTTCATCGAGTCAGTTCCTTGCTCGTGCCACGGACAAGTACGCCGAGCTCGTCACCGGCGCGGGCCATCGCCCGCTGGCACGGATTCGCAGCACCGAACTGGGCGAGGCCGCGGGGATGATCGGTGCGGCCGAGCTCGCGCGAGCACAGTTCGTCACCACCGCACGATGACGGTTCGGACCCACCCCGTGTGATGTCGCACGTCTCCTCCTCGTCGATGTGGCTGGTGTCATAAACCCTGGGTACAGTTCACTACGCGGCACGGTTCGAGAACGCACGGCCGCAGTCGGTTCGCTCCGCGCGAGCCGGCACACCATCGATTGCCGACCATGATCAGGGAGCACGTCAATGTGGTACTGGCTGTTCAAATTCGTCATCGTGGGGCCCCTGCTCATTGCCCTGGGTCGGCCCACGATCGAGGGTGCGGAGAACATTCCGACGCACGGCCCGGTGATCCTGGCCAGCAACCACAAAGCGGTTCTCGATTCGTTTTATCTTCCGCTCAAGACCCCGCGGCGCATCACCTTCCTCGCCAAGAGTGAGTACTTCACCGGCTCGGGTCTCAAGGGTGCGTTCCAGAAGTGGTTCTTCACCGCGGTGGGTCAGGTGCCCATCGACCGCACCGGAGCCGACGCGGCGCAGGACGCACTGAACGCCGGTGCCCGCGTGATCGAAGCCGGCAAGGTGCTCGGTATCTACCCCGAAGGCACCCGGTCGCCCGACGGCCGGCTCTACAAGGGCAAGACCGGAATGGCGCGCCTGGCATTGCAGACCGGCGTTCAGGTGGTGCCGGTCGCCATGATCGGCACCGAGAAGATGAACCCGATCGGTTCGCGCCTGTGGCGTCCGGCAAAGGTCACCATTCGCGTCGGCAAGCCCATCGACTTCTCCCGGTTCGAGGGAATGGCAGGAAACCGATTCGTCGAGCGCGCCGTCACCGACGAGGTGATGTACGACCTGATGCTGCTCTCGGGTCAGGAGTACGTCGACGTGTACGCGGCCTCGCTGAAGAAGGTTGCGACACCCGAAGATTCGGCTCCGTCCGCGCGCCGTATCCCCGACTCGAAGGCCAGCTGACGACTGCGGTCAGTGAACCGCGGTGTCGCTTTCCTTCGGGGTGACCCGAGGCGAGAGGTTCACGGCCGCGACGGCGACCACAGAGGCCAGCGCCCACCACACGTAGGCGGATGCGGCGAACTGATCGACCAGCGGCCAGTCGAGTCCACTCCATCGACCTTCACCGAGTTTCCAGTGCGGTGCGTACACCATGATCGCCAGTCCGACGGCAACCAGAGCGAGTAGCAGTGCGCTTCGACGGCGGTATCCGACGGCGGCCAGCACCATCGCGAACGGTATTGCCCACACCCAGTGGTGTGACCAGGAGACCGGCGAGACCAACAGGCCGAACATCGCGTTCACGGTCAGCGCCAGGGCGATCTCACCGGCGGCGAATGCTTTGCGCATCGCGATTCCCGCCACGAGCAGTACCCCTACCGACAGTGCGATCCACAGAATGGAACGGGGGAACTCGTCCATTCCGAGGCGGGCCAGTACACCTGTGATGGACTGATTCGCCGGGTACCCCGGTCCGCCGATCCGATCGGAATCGATGATCGTCTCGGTCCAGTACTTCACCGAGTCCGACCACGTGAGCGCAAACCCGATCGCCGTGAACATCGCGAAGCTCAGTGCCGATACCACCGCAGCGCGAAAGTCCTTGCGCAGCAAGAAGAACAAGACGAAAACTGCGGGAGTGAGTTTGACGGCGGCGACCAGACCGATCAGCACACCCCGAGGCCACCGAGTCTTCTTCGGCAAGCAGTCGAGCGCGACGAACATCATCAGAACAATGTTGATCTGCCCGTAGTTCAACGTGGACGTGACCGGCTCCAGTACGAGGACGGACACCGCGAACACCGCGCCTGCACTCCACCACACGAGCGTGCGAGGGCGAACCCCCAACGAGATCAGCGTGAGCACAACGGTCGCCAGCAACGCGAGCATGGACAACGACGTCACCGTCATCGACGCGGCGTACAGCGAGACCTTCGAGAGCGGGCTGAACAGAGCGGCAGCAATCGGGGGATACGTGAACGGCAACGTGGTACCGGTCGCGATGGGAGGAAGCTGGCCGTACAGATCCCCGCCCCGAGCGAACACCTCACCGCCGAGCCGGTAGACATCGAGATCCAGTCGGTAATGCTCACCCAACGTTCGCAGCCCGGGAAACCCGTTGAGATGGAAGAGCACACCGACCGCCGCGGCGACGACAACGACGACCCTGCTCGACGCCACCGCCCAACGCGGCCACCGGCGTCGCGTCGGGCCGGCAGGCTCCGACGCTTCGGCGACCGGACGGTTGGTGTCGGACGAAGTCACAACGTTCCCTTTCAGGGCTTGTTCGGCTCGGTTCTGCGGTGTGTGGGGGACGTGCCGGGGCACGCGCTAGGGTGAGCCGCGTGCGCTACTTCTACGACACAGAGTTCATCGAGGATGGTCGCACAATCGAGTTGGTGTCGATCGGTGTGGTGTCGGAGGACGGTCGCGAGTTCTATGCGGTGTCCTCCGAGTTCGACCCCGAGCGGGCGGGCCGGTGGGTCCGGCGCAACGTCTTACCCAAGCTGCCACCGTACTCGTCGCCGTTGTGGATGAGCCGATCCCGAATTCGCGACGAACTGCTCGAATTCCTCGTTCCGCACTACGGTGCCGAGGTCGAATTATGGGCATGGGTGGCGGCGTACGACCACGTGGCGCTCTGCCAGCTGTGGGGATCGATGACCGAATTGCCGCGTTCCCTGCCTCGATTCACCCGTGAGCTCCGTCAGCACTGGGAGGATCGCGGCAGTCCCGCGCTTCCCGCGGTGCCCGACGACGCCCACGATGCCCTGGCCGACGCGCGCCACAATCTGGCCAAGTTCCAGGCGATCGAGGAGTACTCGTACCGCGGTTGAACACCCGTTGTCCTGCGGTGACGGCGGTACGAATATCCTGTAGCGGTGAACTGGACTGTCGACGTACCCATCGATCGCTTGCCCGACCTGCCGCCGCTGTCTCCGACACTGCGCACTCGATTGGACGACGCGTTGGCCAAGCCGGCTGCGCAGCAGCCGCAGTGGGATCCCGAGCAGGCCGGCGAGATGCGCAAGGTGCTCGAGAGCGTTCCGCCGATCACCGTCGCAGGTGAGGTCGAGGCGCTGTCGGACAAGCTCGCTGCCGTCGCCCGCGGCGAGGCGTTTCTGCTTCAGGGTGGCGACTGCGCCGAGACGTTCGTCGACAACACCGAACCGCACATCAAGGGCAACATTCGCACGCTGCTGCAGATGGCCGTCGTACTCACGTACGGGGCGAGCATGCCGGTGGTCAAGGTCGCGCGCATCGCCGGCCAGTACGCCAAGCCTCGCTCGTCGAACATCGATGCGCTCGGCCTGCAGTCCTACCGCGGCGACATGATCAACTCGCTGGTGGCCGACGAGAGCGTGCGCGGCCACGATCCGTCACGGCTGGTGCGCGCTTACGCCAACGCGAGTGCGGCCATGAACCTGGTTCGGGCACTGACCGGAGCCGGGATGGCCGACCTGCACAAGGTACACGACTGGAACCGTGAATTCGTCGCGCAGTCACCCGCCGGAGCCCGCTACGAGGCGCTGGCCGGGGAGATCGACCGCGGCCTGCGGTTCATGGATGCCTGTGGCGTCTCCGACCCCAATCTGCACACCGCCCAGATCTTCGCGAGCCACGAAGCACTCGTCCTCGACTACGAGCGCGCGATGCTGCGGCTCGACAACACCGACGATCACCCCAAGCTCTACGATCTGTCGGCTCACTTCCTGTGGATCGGCGACCGCACTCGCCAGCTCGACGGCGCGCACATCGCGCTCGCCGAACTGATCTCGAACCCGATCGGGCTCAAGATCGGACCCACCACGACCCCCGAGATGGCCGTCGAATACGTCGAGCGCCTCGACCCGACCAACAAGCCGGGCCGCCTGACGCTGATCTCGCGCATGGGCAACGGCAAGGTTCGGGACATCCTGCCCGCCATCATCGAGAAGGTGCAGGCCACCGGACACCAGGTGATCTGGCAGTGCGACCCGATGCACGGCAACACACACGAGGCGTCCACCGGATACAAGACCCGGCATTTCGACCGCATCGTCGACGAGGTGCAGGGCTTCTTCGAGGTGCACAACGGCCTCGGCACCCATCCGGGCGGAATCCACGTCGAGCTGACCGGTGACGACGTCACCGAATGCCTCGGCGGAGCCCAGGACATCTCTGATCTCGACCTCGCCGGGCGCTACGAAACTGCCTGCGACCCGAGACTGAACACTCAGCAGAGCATCGAGCTGGCATTCCTCGTCGCCGAGATGCTTCGCGGCTGATCGCCGGCACCGCCCTGGCGGGTCAGGGCAGCGGTGGTCAGGGCAGTGAGACGACCATGACCTCGGAGTCCGGTTCCACCCGTGAACCGGCTCCGGGGCTCTGGGAGATGACCAACGAGCCGTCCGTGTCGACCACCTGACGAACATCGATCGTCAGTCCCAGCGAGTCCAGAGTCGTGCGTGCGGATCCCACCGAACGGCCGAGGAGCGACGGCACGGTGACTGCGGTCGACACGTCGAGGACGGCGGTGGTGCCGGACTTGACGGTCTGGCCGGCCTTCGGATTCGTGCCGATCGCTTTTCCGCCGTCGGTGTCCTCGTCGAACGTCTCGCGGACCTCGTCGACGGTGATGCCGACCGATTCGAGAGTCGTCCGTGCCTGATCGACGCTCTGTCCGCGGACGTCGGGAACCTGCACCGGCGGTGCACCTTTGCTGCGCAGCACGGTGACTGCGGCACCGGTGTTCAACACCGTTCCCGGCGGGGGATCGAGCGCCGCGACGCCGCCGATCGGTGCGGTGGTGCTGAATGCCTCGCCGCCGTCGACCGGGGTGAAGGTTCTGTCGCGCAATTGCTGCTGCATGTCTTCGACGGAGGCGTCGGAGTCGATGGAGGGGACGATCGGGCTGCCCAGTGAGACGAGCAGGAACACGGTGTCGCCCTTGGCGATTCGGGAACCACCGACGGGGTCGGTGCCGATGAGCAGATCGGTCGAGACGGTGTCGGAGTACGTTCCCCGAACCGTTGCTTCCAAGCCCGACGCTTCGATCGCGCTCGTGGCACCGGTGGTGTCGAGACCGTCGACCATCGGAACTGCGGTGTATCGGCCCGAGCCCATCCACCAGCCGCCGAAACCGACCAACACCGCCAGCAATGCAACGACCACCAACCAGACGACGATGGCCCGCCGGGACCGTTGGCGATCGGCGGCGAAGTCGGGAAATTCGTAGTGTCGCCGGCCCAGGGGTGCCGCCGGCTGCGGGTCGTCCGGTTGCGGTTCGTACTCGATTTCGCGGGATGTCGGTGACGTGACCACTCGGGTGTGGTGCACGCCGTCGGGCGGCGGTACCGGGGGAGCACTCTGCACTACCTGGGTGCGGGTGGGCGGTTGTCGATCGCCGGCGACTGTCGTCGGTGCGCCCGCAGCCGCGGAGCTCAGGTGCTGTGCCGAACGCTGGGGAGCGGGCACCCGGTACGCGGGAAGTGCCAGCGCCGACGCGGCAGTGCGCAGCGCGCGGGCCATGTCGTCGGCGTTGCGGTATCGGTGTTCCGGGTCGCGGACGGTGGCGTGTTGAACCACGTCGTCGAACTGTGGTGGCACGCCTGCGATGAGGGTCGACGGGAGCGGAACGTCGTTGTCGATGCGCTGGTAGGCGATGGACAGGGATGTGTCGCCGGTGAACGGGGTGCGTCCGGTGAGCAGCTCGAACAGTACGATTCCGACGCCGTAGACGTCGCTGCTCGCGGACGCGGAGCCGGTGGTGACCTGTTCGGGAGACAGATACGCGGCCGTGCCCAGAATCACACTGCTCGAGGTGACGGTGGAGGCGGCGACGGCTCGGACCAGCCCGAAGTCGGCGATCTTGACGTCTCCGTCGTCGCTGATCAGGATGTTCTCCGGTTTGATGTCTCGGTGCACCAGACCGGCGCGGTGTGCGACGGCGAGAGCCTCGAGCACGGGGCGAACCACGGCGACTGCGGCGTGCGGCGGCATGGGCCCGCGCTCCCGCAGCAGCTCGCGCAGCGTTCCGCCCTCGACGAGCTCCATGACCAGGAATGCGTGATCGCCGTCCCGCCCGTGGTCGTACACGGCCACCAGGCCGGGGTGGCTCAGCCTGGCCACCGCGCGTGCCTCGAACTCGAATCGCTGAACGAACTGCGGGTCCTCGGCGAACTTCGGATCCATGATCTTCACCGCGACAGGTCGGTCGAGCCTGGTGTCGAGTCCGCGGTAGACCGTCGACATTCCGCCCCGTGCGATCGGTGCGTCTATTCGATATCGACGATCGAGCATCGAACCCGGTATCACCGAACCTCCCCTCGTCGTCCTCGATGTGTCCGCTCGAAATCCGGACGCCTGACGACGATGGTATCGGCGCCGTGGGTGCTCACCGACGATCGTGGTTCGTGTCTTCGGTCTCCGTGGCGGGCCGCGTCACTTTTGAAGTCTGGACGCCGGACCCGTTAACGTTACCCGCGTGAGTGCCATTCCCTACGCCGACGACGTGCTCGATCCGTCGGTTTCTCTGCTGCAGTTCGCCGATGTCGCCAAGATCCTCGACGTCCCCAAGACGCGCGTCGAGCAGCTCGTGCGGGATCGTCAGCTGTTGGCTCTCAAGCGTTCCCGCGTCCCCGGCGTGCCCGAGCAGTTCTTCGACACAACCAAGGGCGAAATCGTCAAGGGCCTGCCCGGCCTGCTGGCGGTGCTGCACGACGGCGGCTACGAGGACGAAGAAATTCTGCGGTGGTTGTTCACCGAGGATGACAGTCTGCCCGGTACCCCGGTCGCAGCGTTGCACGGTGACCTGATGCGCGAAGTGATCAGACGCGCTCAGGCAATGGCCTTCTAGCAGCTGGAACAGCGGTCGTCAGCGGACCGTGGCGCGCTTCCAGCCGGTGACGGCGAACTGCGGTAGCGCGACGCGTGCGCGAGTCCACTGCGGCACGGTCGCGCGCTGGGAAAGCACCCGGTAGCCCTGCGCTTCGACCTCGTCGAGAATGCGGCCGTACAGAATGGACGCCGTTCGCATGGACGGACGCACTCGCGGATCCAACATGTCGATCCCGGCGTCCGACGTCCGGTAGATCGACCGGGTGACGGCGATCGAGTGGGCGAGGGCGCGGGTGACTCTGGCATCGACCGAGCCGGTGGTCCGGCACCACCGCAACAGATCCTCGTCGACCCCGAAGGCCGCCAGTTCGTCGGTCGGGAGATAGATGCGGTCGCGGTCGAGGTCCTCACCTATGTCGCGGATGAAGTTGGTCAGCTGAAACGCCTCGCCCAACGCCGCAGCCGACGGCTCCGCCTCGGCTCGCGGAACCACCGTTCCGAGAATCGGCAACATCTGCAGTCCGATGACTGCGGCCGATCCGTACATGTACTCGTTCAACTGCTCCATCGTTCGGTACCGCGAGACGAACATCGCGCTGCCCGGGATGTCCATGCGCATCGAATGCATGAACGCGAAAAAGTAATCGTGGGGAATCTCGTACCGAGCGACCGTGTCGCACAATGCGCTCAACACCTGATCGGATGTGCTGTCGGACAGCGGTTTTCCGGCCAAGGCGTCGCGCACCCGGGATTCGATGATGTCGAGTTCGACGATTCTGCGGGCGTTCAGTTCGTCCGAACCGACCGCGATGTCGGTGCCTTCGAGGTCGACGATGTCGTCGACCATCCGAGCGAAACCGTACAGAGCGTGCACGGCTGCGCGCTTGTCGACGGGCAACAGCCTGGTTGCCAGAAAATAGGTCTTGCCGTGCTGGGCGTTCAGTTCGCGGCAGATGCGATACGCCTCGTGCAGAGCAGGATCGATGTCGGTCAGTTCTCTCGATACGCGGGCACTCATGGCGCGGGACCTCACGGTGTGGCGTCGTCTTCGGTGGAGACGGGCGCGGTCTTGGGGGCGTTGGGTACGGCACGGTGTTCCCGGGAGCGGTCCGATCGCAAACGCAACGGGTCGACTCGGGTCAGCGCCAGCGCGGCAACGACTGCAGCGAAAACTGCGAGGGCCACGTGCACGAACGTGTACAGGCCGATGGATCCGTCGGGTTGGAACACCAGCATCAGCCAGGTCGACAGGCCGGTGAGAACCATCAGAGTTCGGCGGGACAACGCAAAGCCGGCCGCGATCGCCAACGGCCACGAGTAGTACCAGGGCAGCGCGGCGGGGGAGAGAACGACAGTGGCGACGAGAGCGATCAGGATGCCCTTGACCGCGTCCCGCTCGGATCGGCGGCCCAACCACCACGCCCCGGCCAGGATGACCACCAAGGCGATCGCGCACAGCAACCTGGTGACGTCGAGAACCGGTCCGAGACGCAGATCGAGGAACCACGAGGTGCTGACGGTCACCAGATGCGCGAGGATCGTCGGCAGTGACAGCCAGTTGATGATCTTCGCCGAGCCGGACAACGCCGTGAGCCAGCCGATGCCGACTCCGGCGATCACGGACGCGACGGCGAACACCGCGACGAAGACGGCCGCTCCGATGCCCGCGGTCTTCGTGAACGCCAGAATCGGTGCAGGCGGTGTGCGGCCTTCTTCGCGCGCCTTGTCGCGGAGGTGCAGCATCCAGATCCACACGAGGAACGGCAGAGCGAGACCGGCAGTTGCCTTGATGGCCACGGCGATCGCCACCAGCGCGATGCCGGCCACGTGGCGACGCTCGAGCGCAAGCACGATGCCCGCGGTCATCAGGCCGACCATGAGCAACTCGTTGTGCACTCCGCCGATGAGGTGGATCAGCACCAGGGGATTGAGCACGGCGAGCCACACCGCCGTTGTGGCGCGCCCGCCCAGATGGGTGGCCAGTCGCGGGACGGCCCACATCATCAGAGCGAGCCCGGGAAGCATGGTCAGGCGAAGCAGCATGGTTCCGGCGATCACATTGTCGCCGGTCAGGCTCGTGATGCCGCGACCGAGGAGAAGGAACAGCGGCCCGTACGGGGCAGTGGTCGTGGTCCACACGTTGCTGACGTTGTCGAGCAGGATTCCCGGATTGGCGACGGGCCCAACGGCATACGGGTCGAAGCCGTCCCGTAGCAACGCACCTTGAGCGAGGTACGAGTAAGCGTCGCGGCTGAACATCGGCACCGACAGCAGCAGCGGTGCCGTCCACGCGGGCACGATCCACCGGAGCTCGCCCACCGTGGTGCGGCCGTGCAGCGTGGCTCTGCCGAGCCTGACCCAGGCGGTGATCATCAACAGCACACCGGCCCAGACGATGACGGTCGACAGCACGAAGCCGTGGCCGAATCGCAGCCACGACAGATGCATCTCTTCGAGCAGAGGGTCACGACGGCGCACGCTGCCCGCGCCGAATCCACCGAACATGATGCAGACCGCACCGAGAACCCCGAGGATCGCTGCTTTGCCCTCGGGACTTCGCAGGAAGTTTCCGGTGGTCGTCAGTCTCGACGGATGCCGCGCAGGCACCGGTGCAGACCCGTCCGACGAGCGCCCTTCGGAGGTGGAGTGCGACGAAACCGAAGACATTGCCGCCTGCTCCTCCTCTGCTGCGAGTCGTGTGTGTCGAGATGTGGCTCCGCGCCGACGCGTTCTCGCTGTCGGCCGAAGGATCATGGTCGCAGCAAAGATCGCGACCGGCAAACGATCGCGCTCAGCTTAGTTGGTCGACGCAGTCGATCGGACGAACCTACCGCCCTCGCGGCCCTGTCACTCGTTCTGCCGCCAGCTTGCCCGAGACCAAGACGGTCGGCACGCCCACACCGGGAGTGGTTCCGGAGCCGGCGAGAACCACGTTGTCGAGGCCGGCGACCATGTTCTTTCTCCGGAAAGGCCCGGTCTGCCGGAAGACGTGCGCGGACGAGAACGGCGAGCCCGACAACATGCCTTTGTCCGCCCACGTCTGCGGTGTGTCGATGTGATCGAGCACGAAAGCGTCGGCGAGTCCGGTGTATCCGCGGCCCTCCAGCGTCGCCAGAATCTCTCGGAGGTAGGGCTGAGCCAGTTCGGTCCAGGCGAGGGGAGCGCTGTCGAGGTTGGGGCACGGGGCGAGGATCGAGACCGGCTCGCTGCGGACCCCGTCGCGCACGACCTCGAGGCCCGAATCGCTCACCGACGGCCGCGTGATCAGCAGTGACGGATCGGCCATCAGAGATCCTTTGCCGGAGCGGGCGGTGATCCGGCGGAAGGTCTCGGCCCATTCGTCGCCGAAGTCGATGGTGTGGTGCGCCCGCGCAGGCCACGACGCCGTGAGTTCGACCGGAACCGTTCCGTGGGCCACGACGGCGGACGGCGACACGACGCCGTACCCGTTGCGCCTGCCTTTCTTCGACACCGAGGCGCGATCGAGCAGGCGATCGACGACGGGCAAGTCGGCGGTGAGAATCAATGCGTCGCAAGCGATTCGACGTCCATCGGCAGTGAGGACGGCATCGGCACGGCCGCGGTCGACGGTGATGTCGACGATGTCGGTGCCCAGTTCGAGCGTGCCGCCCGCCGTCACGAACGCGTCGGCCATGGCCCGCCCGATAGCCGCCATGCCTCCCTCGGGGAAGAACACCCCGAGGGAGGTGTCCATGTGTGCGATCGCACCGTAGACGGCCAGCGCCTTCTGCGGTGCCATGCCGGCGTAGAGGGCCTGGAACGTGAACACTCGGCGCAGACGGGTGTCCTTCAGGAAACGATCGACCCGTGGCCCGAGGCGACCGAAGCCGCCCAGCTTCGTCAGCGTTGCGGTATCGGTGATCGCGGCCTTGGATCCCACGAGGTCCAGCGGCGAATCGAAGTTCGAGTCGATGAAGCGGTCGAATTCGGCATCGAAGATGTCGGCGAGCCAGCGCCGGAGATCGCGGTAGCCCTGCGCCTCGGCCGTACCGCAGGTCCGCTCGACCTCGGCGGCCATTGCCGCCGGGTCCGAGTAGACGTCGATGGACGTGCCGTCGGCGTACCGCGTGTGGTACGACGGCGACAGGGACGTCAGCCGGATCGGCGGCGTCGTGGACTCGAAGTCGGCACCCACGGCGGCCAACGCTTCGAGCACCAGGTTCGGCATCGTGAGTACGCTCGCACCGTTGTCGATGTCGTAGAGATGCGTTCCGTCGGAGTCGGTCACCGGATACACCCCCACGCGGCCGCCCACGGTGTCGTCGCGCTCGACGATCGTGACCTTCTTGCCTGCGCCCAGTAGGTGGAGCCCCGCGGCCAGGCCGGCCAATCCAGCTCCCACGACGACGACCGAGTCGGTGCGGCCGGGAACGGTTCGGATCGTAGACATGACGCTCTCTTTCAGTACTGCCGTTGGATGGCGGCGGTGGCCATGGCACGAAGGTGTTCGGCGGCGATCGGATCGATGGAACTGTCGTCCAGCGCGGCAACGGCCCGGGTGCCCAGTTCGTCGATCTGTCGTTCGACGGCGTCGACGGCGCCCAGTTCGGTGAGTATCGATCGGATGTCGGCGACCTCGCTCTCGCTTAGCTCGGTACCGAGACTGGCTCGAATCTTCGCCGCGTGATCGGGACGGCTCGCGTCCGCTTGTTGCAAGGCCACGGCGATGAGCACCGTGCGCTTGCCCTCGGTGATGTCGTCACCCGACGGCTTGCCGGTGATCTCCGGGTCGCCGAACACGCCGAGCAGGTCGTCGCGCAGCTGGAAGGCAATGCCGATGTCGGCACCGAAGCTGCGGTACGCCGCAGTCAGCGGTTCGCCGGCCCCGGCAAGAACGGCCCCGAGGTGCAGCGGGCGTTCGACTGTGTAGGCGGCGGTCTTGTACCGGTTGACGCGCATGGCTGCCGCGACGCTCTCGTCCGTCCCGGCTTCGGCCTCGATGTCGAGGAGTTGACCGCCGAGCACCTCGGTACGCATCGCGGACCACACGGGCTGCGCCCGCCGCGCCGCGTCCGTGTCGATACCCGACTCGCGCAGCATGTCGTCGGCCCAGCACAGCGCCAGGTCGCCGACGAGAACGGCAGCGGAGACACCGAAGTGATCTGCCGAGCCCGACCACCCCGCATCGCGATGTCGCTGAGCGAAGCCGACATGCACGGTCGGAAAGCCTCGGCGGGTGCGGGACGAGTCGATGATGTCGTCGTGGATCAATGCGCAGGCCTGGATCAACTCGAGTGCCGAGCACGCACGCAGTACTGCGTCGGCGCGGTCCCCGGTGGGCTCACCGCCCGCGCCGAGCCACGCGGTCCACGCGAAGGCTGGGCGCATGCGCTTGCCGCCGCGTAGTACGAACGCCTCGAGGTCGGCCACTGCGGCCGGGTAGCCACCGCCGACGCTGTCGACGACCGCACGACGCGAGGCGAAGAACTCCGCGAGCTTCGCATCGACGGAATCCCGTAGCGACGTCGCATTCACGGACACAGAGTTGGTGGGCGCGGACAGGTCTCCGGACAGGACGATCCTCCAAGGTCTTCGTGGGAAAGACGCGTTACAGTCCCACAGTAATAGGCACCCGAACCCGGCACCGACGAGCAGTGAACTACGCCGTCGGGGGATGCCCAGCGGGCCGGCGGCGCAGCGCAACCTATGATCTTCGGGTGAGCGAAGATTCCGTCAGGGGGCGGTCGAGCCGAGGATTCGTGACGAGGACGCCGTCGATCGTCGACCGATTGCGGACCGAACCCGAAGCGAGGATCCCGTTCTCGGTGGAGTTCTCGCCCCCGCGCGACGAGGCTGCCGAGGCCAGGTTGTGGCAAGCAGTGCGAGAGTTCGAGCAACTCCAGCCCGCGTTCGTGTCGATGACGTACGGCGCAGGTGGTTCCACCCGCGATCGAACGGTGCGCGTCACCGGTCAGATCGCCGAGGAGACGACTCTGCTGCCAGTGGCGCATCTCACTGCCGTGTCGCACAGTGTCGCCGAGTTGCGCTCGATGGTCGGGTCGTACGCCGACCGCGGCATCACCAACATCCTCGTTCTTCGCGGTGACCCCCCGGGAGATCCACTCGGCGAGTGGGAGAAGCATCCCGAGGGAGTCGAGTACGCGGAAGAGCTGGTGCGTATGGTCCGCGAACTGGGCGACTTTCACGTCGGAGTGGCGTCGTTCCCGGAAGGCCATCACCGCGCCGACGATCTCGAGCAGGACACCAGGTGCCTCGTCGGGAAGCTGCGTGCGGGAGCGGAGTATTCGATCACGCAGATGTTCTTCGACGTGGACGACTACCTGCGGCTGCGTGATCGCGTCAGCGCATACGACCCCGAGCAGGGTGCCAAGCCGATCATCCCCGAGATCATGCCCATCACCTCGCTGCGTTCGGTGCGCCGGATGCTCGAGCTCTCGGGCACGACATTGCCGTCGCATCTGGACGAGAAGTTCACTCGCGCAGCAGGATCCGGAGCCGAGGAAGACAAGGCCGCGGTTCGAGAGGTGGGTATCGAGCTCGCCACGAACATCGGCGAGCGGCTCATCGCGGAAGGTGCGCCCGGGCTGCACTTCATCACGTTGAATTTCGCGCGCGCGACACGTGAGGTCCTGAGCAACCTGGGGCTGGCAGCCGCGCGCGTCTGACTTGCGATCGGCGTTACGACGTCGGCATCGGACGCGACTTCCAGCTCAGCGCGCCGCGGCGTCGTCGCACGTGGGATTCCGCAACGAGCCCCACGAAGGCGAGAATCGACAGCGGGTGCACCGCGGCGTCGACGACGTCGCGAGCGCCGAATCGGGGTCCCGACTCGCGCCGACGAGATGCCACGCGCGAGATGGTCCCGGCGAGGTAACCGACGACACCCAGTCGCCGCGTCGAACCGGAACCGAAGACCGCCGCGACCGGCGGCAACAGGTAGACCGTACTCAGCGCAAGGGCAGCCGTGGCCGAACCGACGGGCCCACCGAACTCGTTCCACAGCCACCGGCTGTAACCCGCCCGAACATCGGCGGCCGAGCGGTACATCCGGCACCGTACGAACCCGGCACCGGAGGCAACCGACGTCGAGAACCCGCGTCGACGCAGGACACGCGCGATGTCCAGATCCTCGGTGGCACTCGACGCGACGCAGCTGTGGCCGCCGACGACGCGATACGCGGCGGCATCGAACGCCATGAACTGCCCACAGGCGACGGCCATCGACGGCAGCAGCGTCGCATTGCCGACCGGCACGGGCAGCGTCGACATCCACGACCACGCGAGCAGCGGTTGAACGAGGCGTTCGGCGAGACCACCCGCCACCTGCTCGGGCCAGGGGCACATCAGAGCGTCGCCGCGGCGGCGCAACCTCCTCGCCGCGGCGGCGACGGCCTCGGGTTCGAGCCGGACATCCGCGTCGACGAACATGACGATCGTCGTATCCACGTCGACCGAGTCGGCCAGTTCGGCGCATGCGGCGGCTTTACCCGTCCATCCGGGCGGCGGCGACGCGTGGGAGGTCACGACGCGGAATCGCGGATCGCCGTTCGCCGCGGTGACGGCAGCGGCTGCCGTTCCGTCGGTCGAATCGTCGTCGAGGACGACGACCTGCAGGTCGGTGCAGAATCGTTGACGCGTGAGATCGCCGATCAACGCAGGCAGCGTGTCGACTTCGTTGCGCGCGGGGATGCACACTGCGACCCGTTCGGTGACGTCACGGCTCGGTCGACGCAAACCCGGCACGAACAGCGCATTGAACACCGCGACGGCAGCGGAGGTGGAGGCGAGAACGGCAGTCGCCCGAGTCGCCCGGGTCAGGACCGTCATTCGGCGAGATCTGTCGTGCGGGACGAGATGGGGGCGATCACACCGACGTTCGGTCGTTCGACTCGCCCGTCTCGGCAGCGCGCTTACGACGGTTGCCCAACGGTGGGTTCCGCGACACCCAGGCCATGGCACCGACGATAGCGGCCACTCCGACGGTCACGCCGCCCACGATGCCCGCCCAGCCGGCGAAGCTACGAGTGTTGGGGTCCGGGTAGTTGACCTCGGCACGCACCGAGGTGACTTCGCCTGCCGGCAGCTTCCACGAGATCGAGTTGTCGCTCTCGCGAGTGCCGTTGGTGGTCCCGATACGGGCGGGAAATGCAATAGTGAATTGCACGTCGGACCCCTGGACCGGTACCGACGACAGGTCGGCGTTACCGGCGAGCGTCACGGTGTCGCCCGAACGCTGCAGGGTCAGCTGAAACGATCCGGCCGCGTTCTGGAAGATCGAACCGAGTGTCTGAACATCACCGAACGAGAGGTCGTCGAAGATGGCCTGCGACCCGACGTACCCGTCCTGGTTGTACGGCTCGACGCGGACCTTGTCCTCGATCGAGGAGGGCACCACGAGTTCGGGGCCGGTGTCGGTGTCGGAGGTGGGGACCGTCGCCGCGACGATCTGACCCGCCACCCGGTCGTTGGCCGACACACCCATCGTGACCTGGACCCGCAAGCAGCCGGCCAGCATCGGCGCGACCAGCAGCGTCAGGGCGAGCACCGAGAGAACTCGGCGTCGGCGGGTACGAGCGGATGTTCGTGATGTCGACTGCACAGCGACATCGTGCCAGGGCGTCGCGTCGGTGTCAGTCGGCAGGGGTTGCCATCGGTGCGTGTCGGCTACGTAGAGATCCGCGACGACGTGCGATCCACAGCAACGGGATTCCGACACTACCCATGACGACGAATCCGTAGACGGCCGAGAATCGTAGTTCGGGGCCGTCGAGGAACACCGCGTGCGCGAGCGCCGAACCCAGCCACGTCCACAGGAACAGCCCGATGGGAACGACGTCGTCGGACGCGCGCGGGGCCACCACGCGGTTCACCGCTTCCATGACTGCGGCCATCAATGTCGCCACCAACAGCCAACCCGCGTAGTTGGTCAACGGGATCGACGACACACCCGGCAGTCCGACGGCACCGGACGTCCAGGTCCACTGGCCGTCGGTGACCATCTGAGGATCGAGATACAGGTCCCAGCCCACCATCCCGACGGCGACCGCGGCGATTCGGAATGCAGACGCTCGGAGCCGTGTCGCGCCGAGATGGCCGACGATGAACGTGACCGCGCACCAGATCGGATAGAACCCCGCCGTCCAGGCGAGTGGAACCACCACGGGGACCTCGAACAGGCTGGGTCCGAGTCGATTCTGCGCGTAGAAGTACTCGCCGAAGGGAAACCCGGTGGCTGTGCCGACGAGTTCGGACACGAATCCCGTTCCTGCAGTCAGGATCACGAGAGCCGCCGCCCACAGCTTTCCGCGGTACAGCACGGCGTGCGCGATCGACGCCAGCGCGAGTAGCGCGACCACCGCGATGGTCACCGCGTCCCGAGTCGAACCCGATACGAGCGGATAGCAGATCTGGGCTGCGACGGCACCGATCGCGAAGACCGTCGGGGCAATCTTCATGCTCGTCTCCTGCTGAAGAATGCGCGACGACGCCCCGCGCGTGCGTCCGCGAGTGCGATTCTCGCCGCCGAACGGCCGCTGGCCGCTGTGACGCCGCCTCCCGGGTGAGTCGACGCGCCGGTGAGATAGAGACCGTCTGCTCCGGGAACGCGGTGGCCGGCCAGTTGGGGATGAGGACGCCACATCATCATCTGGTCCAGTGACATGTCCAGGTGCATGATGTTGCCTCCGATCAGTCCGAGTTCCTGCTCGATGTCCGGCGGCGACTGTACGTACCGATCGAGGACCGACGCGGCGAATCCAGGGGCGTAGCGATCGAGCTCGGCGACGATTCGATCACCCTCGACCTCGGCCAAAGAACGCTGCCCCGGCACGTTCGAGCGCCACCGGCGGCCATCGGCGAGAGTGTGCGGATGCCACTGCGACCACAGGGAGATCTGATGCTGACCCGGCGGCGCGATCGTCGGATCGAGGGCGCTGAACGACATGCCGAGAACAGCGGGTTTCGGCGGCAGCTCCCCGGCGAGAGCGTGCCCGTGAGCCAACCGCAATTGCGCGCGGTCGCGGACGAGCAGCGCGAGACCGTGGGTACCGTCCTCGATGCAGTCGGCGCTCGGGTACTGCGGCAGCGCGTCGGTGGCCAACCGAACCGCGGTACCGATCCCCGGACCCACCCGAATGGTGGAGCGCCACCGGGCCAGCTGCGCCGCGTCGTGTCCGCCCTCCGCCAGCAGGTCGAGCGTGGTCAGGATGTGACATCCGGCCACGACGATCGTGCTGTCGATCTCCCGTCCCGACGCGGTCCTCGTCGTCCAGCCGTGCGCGCGACGCGTCAGCGATACGACGGCATCGCCGAGCGTCAGCGCTGCCCCGTCCCGGTGCAGCCGGGCGATCATCGCCTCGGTCAGTGCGCCGCTACCGCCGACGGCGCGGCCCGGTGGGAGCGTGTGCATCAGAGCCGCGAACCCGACCATCGGGGCGGTGCCGGGCTCGGACATCGGCGGGCCGGACTGCGCTCCGAACCATGCCAGCGCAGCCTTGAGTCGCTCGCTCGTGAACATTTCGTCCAGCAGGGAATCGCCGGTGGCAAGAAACTCGCGCGAGAGCGCGCTGCCGCCGTCGGGCGCACCGAGTCCCCAGAAGGATCGGAGCAGTTTGGACCCGGTGGGCGGCCCACCGAATGCGCGCATGGTGCGTTCGCTGCGCGGACCCCACACCGAGACGAAGGAACGGTAGGCGCGCGCATCGGCGGGCCCGCAGGCGGCAGCGATGGACTCGCACGTTCGATCGAGGCTGCGATGGAAGACGATGGCGCGTTCGGCGGTGTCGACGTCGCCCGGGGCGAATGCCCACGGATCGCAGTCGATGTAGCGCAGCCCGAACTCCTCGAGTCCGAGCTCTTCGACGATCCCGGTGTGCCTGATCATGATGTGCGCGGACGAGCCGCGGTCGACTCGATGGCCGGGGAAGCGCTCCACCGTCGACACCGCACCGCCCGCGACGGTGTCGCGTTCGACGATCTCCACCGACATTCCGGCATCGGTCAGGTAGCAGGCAGAAGTCAGGGCATTGTGGCCGGAGCCCACCACCACAGCATCGATCACACCTTCAGGCTACGGGCCCGTCGAGCGGCAACCGGCGGCCCAGCACCGCGAAGGGGCGCCGGTCGCCGGCGAACGTGAAGTGCCGCAGTACGTCCTCGAAGCCGAGCCGTCGATACAACCGCCAGGCGCGGTTGTCCTCCTGCGCGACCTCGGGTGTGGACAACATCACAGAGTGCGCTCGAACACCGTCGAGCAGCCTGCGACAGAGACGCCCGCCGAGTCCGTGTCCTTGCGCGCTCGGTAGTACGTGCAATTCGGTCAGTTCGAAGTAGTCGCCGAGGGTGGCGTCGACGTGCTGTGTCGAGTGTCCGGCGCGGCGCAATCCGTCGCGGACCTGCTGATGCCACCACTGATGGTGCGCGCCGTGATACCCGTACGCAACGGCGACCAGCGTGTCCGGCTGCGTCTTGTCGGGATTGGGCACCATGGCTCCCACCGCTCGCCAGCCCGGCCGGTGCAGATGCTCCGTCCACATCGGTGCGCGGCTGTGCTCGGTTCCGCGGGGATATCCCATGGCCTCGACGTAGATCGCCAGAGCTTCGAACAAGCGCCGACGGAATTCCTGGGGCGTCAGATCGACCACGTAGGGGGTTGTCTGCGCATCGGTGACGACGGTTCTCACCCTTTCTTCGGCAACTTGTCGGTGGGCACAGCTATATTGAATGTGTCGAACGGGTGTTCGATGATCGGGGCCGAGCGCGCCGGTGGATCACCTCGACGAACGAGGCGGATTCTCCCGGAGTTCGACTGTAAGGCTTCATCACGGTTCCAGGCGTGTCGGTAGCGCGCCCGGAGATTCGAACTGGAGGTGTTCGAGTATGACGATGACGAAGACATTCGATGTCGGCGTGCGGTCGCCGGTGTCGCGTCAGGCGCAGGTCCTGCTCGGTCGAGCCGATGCGTTGCTGTCCGAATCCATCGGTGAGCGCGATGCGGGGGACCGCTTCCTCGGAAGCTACATCGCCGCACTCAAGGGTGCTGCCGCAGTCCTGGCATCGCTGCCCAATTCGATCGGCTCGCGGCCACGTTCACGCAACGCCTGGGTTCTGATGGCGAAGGCTGCGCCGGATCTGGCGATCTGGTCCGAGTACTTCTCGTCCTTCTCCGCAACCCGCGCGGCAGTCGAGGCGGGTGCCTCGTCCGCTGTCGGAGACGTCGACGCCGACGACTTCTATCGACACGTCAGTCGTTTTCTGAACGCGGTCGAGGACCGGTTGGGCGGTCAGTCGAGGTTCCAGCCCGTCGATCCGATGGCGGCACCGCTGTCCGCATAGCCCGCCGCGTCGATTCCTCGAGTTCGAACGGACGTGAACGGCCACGTCACACGGTGTTCGACAAGTGTTTCCGAGACGTCCGTCTCGAAAACTTGGTCGTTTCTCAGGAACACATAGTGCGAGTAGGTGGTAAGCGGCCGATTCAGCTCGTATCATCGTCAGTAGGTAGCCGCCAAGGTCAGCTTCCCGTCGCTTCTGAACCGAAACGACTCTCATTATCTGTGCAGGGGGAGGTACCGTGCCACTCTCCGAGCACGAGCAGCGCATGCTCGATCAAATCGAGAGCGCTCTCTACGCCGAGGATCCCAAATTCGCGTCCCATGTGAGGGGCGGTCGCGTTCGCGCGGCGTCGAGCAAGAGGCGTTTTCAGGCTGCCGCGTTGTTCGTCGTGGGACTCGTGTTGCTCGTCGCCGGTGTAGCACTGTCGACGAACAGTCTGGGTTTTCTCGTCGTCAGCCTCATCGGCTTTCTCTTCATGTTCGGTGCCGGGGCACTGTTCTTGTTCGGCGGCTCCAAGAAGGGAGCTGCCGCGACCGGCGAAGAAGGTAGCGCAAGCGACCGAGCCGGCACGCAAGGTCGTAGTGCTCAGCCGAAATCGAGTGGTGGCCGCAAGGGCGGCAGCTTCACCTCTCGAATGGAAGACCGTTTTCGTAAGCGGTTCGATCAGGAGTGATATGACTCCGCCGTCCGGATCTCCCTGGGCCTGACGGTCACCCACCACAACTTCACCGATTCGACAGCAGCACCTCACCCTCGGGTGAGGTGCTGCTGTCGTTCCACGGCTCTTCGATACGGCGAGCATTCCGTAGCCCCTGTCGCGCGGCGTGCTCGATCAAGTGCGCCCCAGCGACGACGCGGGGCGATCGTTCCCGTGCGGTGGTTCCCGGGTGGTGGTTCCGGGGCGAACTCCCCACTTCCCCCCACAGCCGCCATTGTCCCCACTTCACCCCACCCAGTCCCCACTTTCAGGGTCCAGCTGCGCTTGTCAGGCGGGTTGTCGCACAAAGTGCCTGCTCGCGACGCCGCGCGCCCCGGGGGATTGCGTCGGCCAGATCAGGGCCGACGTCGAACGCGGCAACCTGAACGGGCAATCTTCTTGCGTCTGAGCTGCGGATATGTGGTTGTCCACAAAGTTTTCGGGCTGTGAATGGTTCGAAGTGGGGGAGAGTGGGGTAAAGTGGTCCGCAGCGGAGAGTCGAGGCTGGAGGTGGCGAGTGTTTCTCGGTACCTACACGCCGAAGCTCGACGACAAGGGTCGACTCACGTTGCCGGCCAAGTTTCGGGACGCGCTTGCGGGAGGTGTCATGGTGAGCAAGGGGCAGGATTTCAGCCTTGCTGTCTACACCGCGGCAGACTTCGCAGAGCGTTCTCGAAAGTTGACGGCGGCCTCTCGTGCCAACCCCAAAGCCCGTGCCTATGTGCGCCAGTTCTTTTCGGGAACCGACGAACAGCGGCCGGACGGACAGGGCCGTATCACCATCAGTCCCGAGCACCGTCGGTATGCGGGACTCGAACGCAACTGCGTGGTGATCGGATCGATGGACTTCATCGAGATCTGGAACGACGAAGCCTGGGCCCGCTACTCCGCCGAGAACGAGCAGGATTTCTCCGACGCGTTCGACGAATCCCTCGGAGGGATCTTGTAGACCACCGAGGCCGGCTGCGAGTGCAGCGAGGCCTCTGCCCGATCAGAACCCTGACGTTCTTCCCCAACGCCAGGTTTCGCAGATCAGGACCCTGACGTTCTTCCCCAACGCCAGGTTCCCTATCGGACAGGGACCTCGAAGCATTCGCACCGGCCGCAATGGACGACCCGCAGGGCCCGGACCCGGGCGAGAAGTACGTATACGCAACCGGGAGGGACCATGACGGAGGGAGCCGGGCCGGACGAGAACGACGCGTCCGCCGACCGCACTCACCGTCGCTCCGGCGGCCCGATCCACGTCCCCGTTCGACTCGAGCGTGCCGACGAGCTTCTCGGGCCCGCAGTGGAATCGGCGGACGACCCCGACACGACTCGGGTCATGATCGACGCCACGCTCGGACTCGGCGGTCACGCCGAACACTTTCTACGGAAGTATCCCGGTCTGCACCTCATCGGACTCGATCGCGATCCTGACGCGCTCGACAAGGCGGGTGCCAGACTGGCCGCGTTCTCGGATCGAACGACTCTGGTGCACACCACATACGAGGGCATTGCCGCCGCCCTAGACGAGGCCGGACTTCCCGCGACCTATTCCGTTCACGCCATCCTGTTCGACCTCGGAGTGTCGTCGATGCAGCTGGACGAGTCGGACCGCGGCTTCGCGTATTCCGTCGATGCACCGCTGGACATGCGGATGAATCCGACGCAGGGCATCACGGCAGCCGACGTGCTCAATACGTACTCGCACGGCGATATCGCTCGCGTGCTCAGCACCTACGGAGAAGAGCGGTTCGCAGGCAAGATCGCGTCCGCAATTCTGCGGCGACGTGAGCACACGCCGTTCACGACGAGCGGCCCGTTGGTCGAATTGCTGTATGCCGCAATACCGGCCGCGACTCGCCGCACCGGTGGGCATCCGGCAAAGCGAACTTTCCAGGCGCTGCGTATCGAGGTCAACGGGGAGCTCGATTCGCTCAAAGCCGCGGTGCCGGCCGGACTCGACGCCTTGGCCGTCGGCGGCCGCGTCGTCTTCATGTCGTATCAGTCGCTCGAAGATCAGGTTGTCAAGCAGGAGTTGGCCCCTCGGATCAAGTCTCGAAGTCCCGAGGGGTTGCCGGTCGAACTTCCCGGGATGGGTCCGGAATTTCGGCTGTTGACCAGAGGTGCGGAACGCGCCTCGGACGAGGAAATCGAAGTCAACCCACGCTCGGCCCCGGTGAGGTTGCGCGCCGCCGAACGGATTGCAAGGAGAGCGGAATGACGGTTCCAGGCACAACTGTTGGAACACAACGCAATCGGGTTCCGGCTACTCGACCCGAGCGGGCCGGCCGCGGTGGTCGGTCCGGAGCCGCATTGCGCGCCTACGAGCGCAGGCAGCAGCGTGCCTCGATACATACGTCGGATTCTGCTCGCGGTTCGGCGGCCTCGCTTCGTCCGACGCTCAACGGCAGTGCTATTGCGGCTCGAATCCCGTTCGTAGCCTTGGTCATCGGTCTGCTTGCCCTCGGGCTCGGCTTGACGTTGTTGTTGACGACGCGCTCGGCGGGGGACTCCTACGACCTCAGTGCCGCCAAGGCCGTCAACGCCGAGCTCGCACAACAGCGTGCCTCCTTGCAGCGTGACGTCGAGCTCGCGGAATCTGCGCCCGAGCTCGCGCGCAAAGCCGCCGCGATCGGAATGGTCCCCGCCAAGAACCCCGCCCGCCTCGTCGTAGCCCCCGAGGGCGGTGTGCAGGTCGTCGGCACGCCCGCTCCCGCCGACGGTGCGCCGGTTGCACCCCTCGATCCGCCTCCCGCCACCGGCTCGGGGGAGGGCTCGGTTCCGAGTGCGTCGACACAGAATCCCGCACAACAGTCGGCGCAGTCGCAGACTCCGAGGAGTGCGTCGCAGCCCACCAGGCCGACGGGCACAGGTGACACCCGTGCCGCCACGCCGAGTGCGCCCAATGGTGCCGGAACTGCCGCGCTTGCTGAACAATTGGTTCCCATGAGCACCCCCTCGGCTCCCGCCCCCGGCGAATCCTCCGGTGACGAGCAGTGACCAGGCCATCGCCTGCGTCACGTCCCCGGCCCGCAGATCGAGCGCGGCCGGGACGAAAGCGTTTGGACTCGTCCACATTTCGTTTTCGGCACGGTACGGGCCGCATCCTGATGTACGTGGCTTTGGCGGTCGTCGCGGCACAGTTGCTGTGGATTCAAGGATTCGATGCGCCGACACTGTCGGCCGAGTCCGCCTCGCAGCGCACCACCACCCTCGTCGATCCGGCGATGCGCGGCTCGATCCTCGATCGCAACGGAAACCCGATCGCTTTCACCATGGAAGCGAAAGCGCTGACGTTCCAGCCGGTCCGGGTTCGTAGAGAACTCGACGAGGCACGCGCGAAGGATCCGACGAAGCCGGAAACCGACAAGTACCTCGACGACATCGCCGAGCGGATCCACAGCGATCTCGGTGACGTCGTCAGCAAGAAGGATCTGCTCGCGAAACTGAAGAGCAACGACGAATTCACCTATCTGGCACGGGGTGTCGACGCCACCGTGGCGTCGAACATCAGCAAGGAATTCAAGCAGGTCGGGCTCGAACGTCAGGACATCCGCGAGTACCCGGGTGGCTCGCTCGCCGCGAACATCGTCGGGGCCACCGGGTGGGACGGACACGGCCTGCTCGGGCTCGAGGATTCGCTCGACGCCACGCTCGCCGGTACCGACGGATCGCAGACCTACGATCGCGGCTCCGACGGGGCCGTCATTCCCGGCAGCTGGCGAGACAAGCAGCCCGCGGTCAACGGCTCGAACGTGGAACTGACCATCGACGCAGACCTGCAGTACTACGTACAGCAGCAGGTACAGCTGGCGAAGGATCTGTCCGGGGCCAAGAATGCGTCTGCCTACGTTCAGGATTCGCACACCGGCGAAGTGCTGGCGATGTCGAACGACAACACCTTCAACCCCGGAATCGGCGTCGGAAACAACGAACGGACCAAGGAGATGGGCAATCTGCCCGTCACGACGCCGTTCGAGCCCGGTTCGGTCAACAAGATCATCACTGCTGCAGCCGCTATCGAGTACGGGCTCACCACACCCGACGAGGTGCTGCAGGTACCGGGCAACATCTTCATGTCCGGTGTCTCGGTCCGGGACGCCTGGGAACACGGAGTTGCGCCGTACACCTCCACCGGAGTGTTCGGTAAGTCCTCCAACGTGGGGACTCTGATGCTGGCTCAACGTGTCGGCGAGGATCGGTATGCCGACATGCTGAACAAGTTCGGCCTGGGCCAGCGCAGCGACGTCGGCCTCCCCAATGAGAGCGCAGGCAGCGTGCCCAGCCGCGATCAGTGGTCGGGCGGTACCTTCGCCAACCTGCCGATCGGGCAGGGTCTGTCGATGACGCTCCTGCAGATGACCGGGATGTACCAGGCGATCGCCAACGACGGTGTGCGCATCCCGCCTCGGATCGTCGCGGCAACGGTGGACGCCAACGGCGAACGAACCGAGACACCGCGACCCGACGGGGTGTACGTGGTCAGTCCCGATACCGCGAAGACGGTCCGCAACATGTTCCGGTCGGTCACCCAGGACGACAACGGAAATCAGCGCGGTACCGGAGTCGCCGCTGGTGTCGAGGGCTACCAGATCAGTGGTAAGACCGGCACGGCCCAGCAGGTCGATCCCGAGTGCAAGTGCTACTCGAACTCGAAGTACTGGATCACGTTCGCGGGTATCGCTCCGGCCGACGATCCTCGCTACGTGATCGGGATCATGCTGGACGCGCCGTCCCGCAGTGCCGACGGCTCGGGAGGGCAATCGGCCGCACCGCTGTTCCACAACATCGCCAGCTGGCTGTTGCAGCGCGACAGTGTTCCGATGTCCGCAGACCCGGGCCCCAAGTTGGTTCTTCAGGCCGACTGAGGCTCGAATCTGTCGGTCCGGGAATCGGGGCGGCAGCATGCCGATCGCGGTCGCCGGTAATCTGACACATCGGCTCGAGGCGTGTTCGTCGATCAGCCACCGCAGCGTGTTCGAGCTGACGCAGTGTGCGGTGGCAGTACAGAGGAAGGGAGCAGGAGTGACTGTGTCATCGGATTCACAACCCGCTCCGGGGTCTCGGCCGGCGAATCCGCCGCACACCGACGTATCCGACGTGGCGTCCGCTGTCGGTGCAACGATCGAGTGGGGACACCTCGACGGAGTGCAGGTCACCGGAATCGATCTGCGAGCGCAGTCCGTTCGTCCCGGCGATCTCTTCGCCGCGCTACCCGGATCCGCTCGGCACGGAGCCGAGTTCACCGCCGACGCGATCGAGCGGGGTGCAGCGGCGGTCTTCACCGACCCATCCGGTGCCGACATCGTCCGCCGCGTCCTCGCCACCGCCGATCGCCAGGTTCCTGTCCTCGTGCACGACCGACCACGCCAGGTGCTCGGAACCGTGTCCGCCCTCGTGTACGGCAATCCGTCGTCGAAGATGACGGTCGTCGGAATCACCGGCACGTCGGGCAAGACGACGACCGCGTACCTCGTGGAGGCCGGCCTGACAACCGCAGGCCGCCGCTGCGGACTGATCGGCACGATCGAGACCCGCGTAGTGGGCCGGCACGTACCGAGCGCTCTCACCACCCCCGAGGCTCCGCAGTTGCATGCGCTCTTCGCCGTCATGGTCGAGGCCGGAGTCGACACCGTGGTGATGGAAGTGTCCTCCCATGCGTTGTCCCTCGGCCGAGTCGACGGCACCGACTTCGCGGTCGGCGCGTTCACCAACCTGTCCCAGGATCATCTCGACTTCCACGACTCGCTCGAGGACTACTTTCTGGCCAAGAGCCGGCTGTTCGGGGTCGATTCGCCGGTACGGGCAGACACAGCGGTCGTGTGCGTCGACGATGCCTGGGGCGTGCGGATGGCCGATATCGCCCGGTCGGCAGGATCCACGGTCGTCACGGTGTCCACCGGTGCCGACTCGCAGTGGACCGTCTCCGAGTGGGCCAAGCACGACGACGGAACGCAGTCGTTCACCGTTGCCGATCCGAACGGAACGTCGTTGCCGGTGTCGGTGCGTCTGCCGGGTCGCTACAACGTCGCCAACGCCGTGCTCGCGCTCGCGACCTGCGAAGCGGCAGGCGTGGATGCCGCGACGGCGGCGCCCGGAATCGCGACCGTCGACGTGCCCGGTCGAGTGCAACGAATCGATCGTGGCCAGGACTTCCTCGCGGTGGTCGACTACGCCCACAAGCCCGCTGCGGTCGAAGCGGTGCTGGCGACTCTGCGAGAGTCGTCCCGTGGACGTATCGCCGTCGTGTTGGGTGCCGGCGGGGATCGAGACACCGCCAAGCGCCCTCTGATGGGTGCGGCCGGAGCGCGCGGTGCCGATCTGCTCGTGGTGACCGACGACAATCCGCGCAGTGAGGATCCGGCAGCGATACGGCATGCCGTCGAAGACGGTGCACTGTCGGTGCCCGACGACGCTCGTGGCGAAGTACGAAATGTCGAAGGCCGCGCAGCGGCGATAGAACAAGCCGTGGCGTGGGCACGTGAGGGGGACGTTGTGTTGATCGCAGGTAAAGGACACGAGACGGGCCAGGAGGTGGCGGGGGTGAAGTATCCGTTCGACGACCGAGTGGTACTCGCATCGGCCATCGACGCACGACTGGTCACCACGAGCGCAGGCGCACGGTGATACCGCTCTCGATCGCTCGCATCGCCGAGATCGTCGGCGGCGAACTGCACGACGTGGCGGACCCGACGGTGCTGGTCGCCGGGCCGGTGGAGTTCGACTCACGCAAGGTCACACCCGGCAGTGTCTTTCTCGCCCTGCCCGGTGCCAAGGTGGACGGCCACGAGCACGCGGCCGACGCCGTGGCCGCAGGCGCTGCTGTCGTTCTCGCGGCGCGTCCGGTAGGCGTCCCGGCTGTCGTCGTTCGGCCGGCACCGCACTCGAGCCGTGCGATGGCACTCGAACACGACCCGGAGGGGGCCGGCGCTGCGGTGCTGACCGCGCTCGGTGCGTTGGCCCGGGAATCGGTGCTCGAACTGACCGCGCGCCACGACCTGACCGTGGTGGGCGTGACGGGGTCGTCGGGCAAGACGTCGACGAAGGATCTCATCTCGGCGGTGCTGCGTCCGCTCGGATCCGTGGTGGCCCCACCCGGATCGTTCAACAACGAACTCGGGCATCCATGGACTGCTCTGCGGGCCGACGCCGATACCGACTTCCTCGCCCTCGAGCTGTCCGCCCGGGGAATCGGCCACATCGCCGAGCTCGCCAGGCTTGCGCCGCCGCGGATCGGGGTGGTCCTCAACGTCGGAACCGCGCACCTCGGCGAGTTCGGTTCACGTGCCGCCATCGCGTTGGCCAAGGGCGAATTGGTCGAGGCACTGCCCGCTGCCGCGGACGGCGGCGTGGCGATCCTCAACATCGACGATCGGCTCGTCGCCGAGATGGCGACACGCACGAAGGCGGCCGTCGTCACGGTCGGACTCAACGCGGACGCCGACGTCCGGGCTGTCGACGTCGTGGTCGACACCGATGCGCGGGCGTCGTTCACGCTCATATGTGCGGCAGGCACGGCGCACATCACCCTGGCGGTGCACGGTGAACATCAGGTGGGCAACGCCCTGGCTGCCGCGGCCGTCGCGCTCGAGTGCGGGGCCGGCGTGG
>CAFBLX010000001.1_pt1 | contig 39832 bp, 46 predicted proteins | sample 7268311 | NCBI WGS metagenome assembly CAFBLX01 (sample SAMEA6814046, study PRJEB35770) | freshwater metagenome | biome: Freshwater; feature: Freshwater reservoir; material: water | place: Czech Republic | collected 2017-05-23 | depth 30m m | reverse complement strand
GTGCACACACCTCGTCGTAGCGCGGGACTTCGCTGCCGGGAACACGCTCGGCCAACGGCAGGAAACGCTCGAAATACAGCAGCCCGACGGCATTGGCGTCGAGAATCTCGTCGACCGATGCTGCCTCGGCGGGCGAGGTGGAAGAAACAGTCACCGCAACGAGTCGATCGCGTGGGCACCGGCGTCGTCCTGTATTTCGTACGCGCTCATCGCGGCGACGAGGGCATCCGCGATGTCGTCGACCGACGATCGCCACACCCCGACGGCTCGCCCGAGCCCGGAGTGGGCGTCGAGATAGGCCGCGCCCAGGTCTCCGTAGTTCCGTCCTGCGGCGGCGGTACCGAATCCCGGTGATGCGATCGAATCGGCCGCCGTGCCCAGGGCCTCCGCCGACGCCGTCATCGAGTCCGCCACCTCGCGCACGCGGACCGCGTCCACCCAGAATCCGTCGCTCATCGCCCGCCCGTTCCCGCTCGAAGTGCCCCTTTCCCACTATGACGTGCGCCGACTCCCATCGGTTCCCCGGCGAGCGGTAACGTCCCGATACGAAACGTCGGTAACAGACAACCGAGCAGCTCCACCAGCTACTCGAGAACGAGGAGTCCCATGCACATCGGAACGATGCTGAACTACAGCGGTGGTTTCACCGAGACCGTTGCCGAGGTAGCCGAACTCGAGAAGGCGGGCCTCGACATCATCTTCGTGCCCGAGGCCTATTCTTTCGACGCCGTCAGTCAACTCGGGTTCCTTGCGGCCAAGACGAGCACGATCAAGATGGCGTCGGGCATCTTCCAGATCTACACGAGAACGCCCTCGCTGACGGCCATGACGGCCGCCGGCCTCGACTACGTTTCCGACGGGCGCTTCGTTCTCGGACTCGGCGCATCCGGGCCACAGGTCGTCGAGGGTTTCCACGGCGTCAAGTACGACGCACCCATCGCCAGAACCCGTGAGGTCATCGAGATCTGCCGCCAGGTGTGGCGTCGAGAAAAAGTGCAGTATCAGGGCAAGCACTACCAGATCCCGTTGCCGGCGGACAAGGGAACCGGCTTGGGCAAGCCACTCAAGCTGATCAATCACCCTGTGCGCGAACGCATTCCGGTCGTCATCGCCGCTCTCGGACCGAAGAACGTCGAGCTCACCGCAGAGATCGCAGAGGGCTGGCAGCCCATCTTCTACTTCCCGGAGAAGGCAGCCGACGTGTGGGGCGAATCGCTGGCCGCAGGCAAGGCCAAACGCGATCCGTCACTCGGCGAACTCGAGGTGTTCGCCAGTCCCACCCTCGCCATCGGCGAGGACGCCGACAAGTACCTCCCCTGGGTCAAGCCGCACCTGGCGCTCTACATCGGCGGCATGGGAGCCAAGGGAAAGAACTTCTACAACTCCCTCGCTCAGCGCTACGGCTACGAAGCCGAGGCCGAGAAGATTCAGGATCTGTACCTCGCCGGCAAGAAAGAGGAAGCAGCAGCGGCGGTTCCGGACGAGCTCGCGCGTTCGGTGAATCTCATCGGACCGGAGAGCTACGTCAAGGAGCGCGTGGCAGCCTTCGCCGAAGCCGGCGTGACGACACTCAACGTCGCACCGTTGGCCGAGGACACCGCAGGACGCGTCGCGCAGCTCACCGCCTTGCGAGCACTCACCGCCTGACGATCGGACACTGCCTGACGATCAGACCGCCGCGACCCGGCCCGCCAACTCCTCGGCGAGCCGGGTCGCGACGTCGAGTTCCGACGCTTCCACCATCACTCGCACGAGCTGTTCGGTCCCGCTGGGACGCAACAGAACTCGCCCCGATTGGCCGAGCTCGAGCTCGGCGACGGCCACGGCGTCCGACACCGACGGTGCCGACGCCACCGCAGCTTTGTCCGAGACACGTACGTTGATCAACACCTGGGGCAGCGTGCGCATCGGCGACGCCAGATCCGCCAGGGTGCGTCCGGTCCGGGCCATCCGCTCCATCACACGCAGTGCGGTCGCGATCCCGTCGCCGGTCGTCCCGATCGCAGGGAGTACGACGTGTCCGCTCTGCTCACCACCGAGTGCGTACCCTCCGCGGCGCAACTCCTCGAGGACGTATCGATCACCGACCGCGGTGGTACGCAACGTGATTCCCGCTTCGCGCATCGCGATGTGGAGCCCGAGGTTGCTCATGACGGTGGCGACCAACGTGTTGTCGGTCAGCGTGCCGTTCTCACTCATCGCGATGGCCAGCACAGCCATGATCGCGTCCCCGTCCACCACCGCACCGGAGGCATCGACGGCGAGGCAGCGGTCGGCGTCGCCGTCGTGCGCGATCCCGAGGTCGGCCCCGTGCTCGACGACAGCCTTCTGCAGCCCTTCCAGGTGCGTCGAACCACACCCGTCGTTGATGTTCAGCCCGTCGGGCTCGGCGTTGATCGCCACGACCGTCGCACCGGCCCGGCGGTAGATCTCCGGTCCGACCGTCGAGGCTGCACCGTGCGAGCAATCCACCACGACGGTGACACCGTCGAGTCGGTGCGAGAGCGGTGCGACGAGGTGCCCGGCATAGAGCTCGGCAGCGTCGGGAGCGACGTCGATGCGACCGATGGCAGCGCCGGTCACATCGACCGGCTTCTCGGTGCGGCCGTCCACCCCGAGCAACGCCTCGATGCGATCTTCCATGTCGTCGTCGAGCTTGTGCCCGCCTGCGGCGAAAATTTTGATTCCGTTGTCGGGCATCGCATTGTGCGAGGCGGAGATCATCACGCCCAGCGCCGCGCCGTATTCGCCGGTGAGGTAGGCGACCGCGGGGGTCGGCAGCACGCCCACGTCGATCACGTCGACACCCGAGGCAGTGAGCCCGGCCGACACTGCGGCACCGAGCATCGAACCGCTGATTCTGGGGTCACGGCCGACGACCGCTGTCCGTCGACCACCGTCGACATCCGGTGCCAGCACGGCGGCGGCAGCCCGGGCGATGGTCATGGCGAGCTCTGCCGTCAGGACCCCGCCTGCGAGTCCCCTCACTCCGTCGGTGCCGAACAATCGCGCCATGAATGAAGACCCCTTCGAACAGAGAGAACGTCGTCGGAAAATGCCTCGAGGGCAGGCATCCGATCTTGCTGGAGCCTGCCCTCGAGGATGGAACGGGTAAGACGCGTCAGCGCTTGGAGTACTGCGACGCCTTACGGGCCTTCTTCAGGCCGTACTTCTTGCGCTCGACCGCACGCGCGTCACGCGTGAGGTAGCCGGCGGCCTTGAGAGCCGGGCGATCGTCCGGGGTGAGCTCGATCAGCGCACGCGAGATGGCCAGACGCAGCGCGCCTGCCTGTCCCGACGGTCCGCCACCGTGCAGCAGTGCCACGATGTCGAAGGACTCCGCGCGGTCGACCAGCACCAGAGGAGCCTTGATCAGCTGCTGGTGCACCTTGTTCGGGAAGTAATCCTCGAGGGTGCGGCCGTTGAGCTTGAATCCACCGGTGCCCGAGGACAACCGAACACGAGCGACGGCTTCCTTGCGGCGGCCGACGGTCTGGATCGGGCGATCGAACACGATGGGGGCCGGAGCTGCAGCAGCTTCGATTTCCGTGGCCACCTCGGGATCTTCCACTGCCACGAACTCGTCGGCGGCGATCTCTTCGATGTTCTCCTGCGACGTCACGTCATTTCCCTCCGGCGCCGTCACTGGGACACCTGCTTGATCTCGAACGGAACGGGCTGCTGAGCGGCATGCGGGTGGTTCGGTCCCGCGTAGACCTTCAGCTTGCTCGCGATGGCATTTCCGAGCTTGTTCTTCGGGATCATGCCGACAACGGCCTTCTCCACGAGACGGTCGGGGTTGTTCTCGAGCACCTGACGCGTCGAGCGCGACTTCAGACCGCCCGGATGGCCGGAGTGGTGGTGGTGGAACTTGCCATCGAGCTTGTTGCCACTGATGGCAACTTTCTCGGCGTTGATGATGACGACGAAGTCGCCACCGTCGACGTTGGGTGCGTAGGTGGGCTTGTGCTTACCGCGGAGCAGTGTCGCGGCCTGGACGGCGAGGCGTCCGAGCACGACGTCCGTGGCGTCGATCACATGCCACGTCCGGGTGGTGTCCCCGGCCTTCGGGGCGTAAGTAGACACAGAAAATTCCTGTCTTCATGATGTCGCTGCTGGCCAAGACGTGTGGATGCCCTCGGCGGCCAGTTGAGACCCGAGGACAAGAGCTCTGCGCATCGAAAAATGCGGCGAGCCCGTACACGCCAACGGGGAACGATACCGGGAGCCGGCACCCAGGTCAAAACGCCTCCGACGCGGAAGACCGGCTCAGGACAGGCGAACGCACCGCACACAGCGGCGGGCCGCAGGCAATGCCTCGAGCCTGATCGCCGGTATCGACTCTCCGCACCGCTCGCACGTGCCGTACGTCCCGAGATCCCACCGCGTGGACGCGGCGTCGAGCTCGCGCATCTCGGACTCGGTGTCGGAGATCAGGGCTGCGATCTTGGCACGCTCGAAGGCGATGGTGGAACCCTCCGGGTCGTGTTCGTCGTCGTCGGTGGTCCACCGGCTGCCTTCGATGACCGACGCGAGCTCGTCGCGAAGGGAGTGCAGGCGGTGTTCGGCGCGAGAACGCTCGGCATCGATCGCCGTCCCGAAATCCGTCATCCGTCCAGTACACACCGCCACCGCAACCCACGCCAGGTGTCGCGCCCCCTCGACAGTCGTATGCCCCGACCGACAAGTGCCGATCGGGGCATACGACGCTCGTGGTCGACGGTCAGCGCGCCATGCGCGCCTTGTTCGCCATCTCCACCCCGTGCATGGCCTCGCCGCCGGTGCGGGCGGCCGCGACGAGGCTCGACAGAATGAGATTGAGCTCGTCGGATGCGGAGTTCCACTGACGCTGGAGTTCGTAGTAGGACGTCATCGCGTCGCCCTCCCACGATTCGTAAAGTCTCTTCGCAGTGCCGTCCACGTCGGCGAGAAGGTCTTTGGTCACGTTCGCCTGCTTGTTCATCGCCTCGGTCAACGCCGCGATTTGAGCGAAGTCGTACTTCATGTCGAATCAGTCTCCTAGATAGAGCTCGGTCGTGTGGTCGGCCGTTCGGTGGCCGGTCGTGCCGTCAGTTGAACGTGGTCAGTCCCGAACCGAGCGATCCCGCCACCTGGTTCACAGCCGCCACGTTGTCGTCGTCCGCATCGGAGTAGCCGTGGCCGTTGGTCTTGATGTCCGCCGAGATCTGCTCGAGCGCGCTGCGCATCTTCTGGGCACTGGTGTCCCACTGCGACATGACATCCTGAAACGACTTGCCGGCCTTGCCCACCCATGCCTCAGCGGTCTGCTCGACGATGGAACGCACGGCCGAGTTCGACGCATCGATCGACACGCTCAGGCCCTCGATCGTCGCCCCGGCAGCAACGAGCTCCTGCGGTGTGACGGTGACGCCGTTCGACGAACCCATAGATTCCGGTCCCCCTGGATATCCCACTTCGACTCCTCTGCTTCGATTTTCGTATCCACGTACGCCCGCGGCGCACATGACGCTCGACCGAGGGACCGCGTGCGGCCCGCTCACTCCCCTACATCTCCTTGGACGCAGCCACCCCTCGGTTCGGTTCCGGTATACGGCGAAAATCTGCGCGGCGGCCTCAACGCATCGGCACGACCTCCAGAGTCTGGGTGGCCAGATCACATTCGGTGTCGATCGCGGACGAGTCCGGTCCCTCGATCTGACAGCCGATGCTCACCTGCACATCCGATTCGACGAGCACACGCCACAACACTGTGGACGCATCGGCCGGCCGCTCGACGTACGAGATCCCCACCCGACCTCCGAAATCCCGGGCAGGCTCCAGCGATCCGATCGGGGAGTCGGGTCCACGCGCGTCGACTGCCGCACCGAGCTCGGACGCAACCTGTTCGAGCGTCGAGCCGGGCACCAATTCCTGCACTGTGACGACGATGCGACGCTCGGGTGCTGTCGGCGGAATCAACACCATCCGGGCCGGGTCCTCCATCCTGGTCCAGGTCGCCGGTAGTCGCAGCGACGCCCGGCCCGAGACGAACGTCGCCGACGGGATCACCGACGGTGACTCGCTCGTCGCCGATACTGCTGTCGCCGAGGTCGTTTCGGTCGTGGGGGCGGCTTCGGTCGCGGAGGTGGATTCGGTCGTCGACACCGCCTGGGTGGCAGGCACCGCGAACGGCGGCGAGGTCGCGACGGCCACCTCTTCCGGAGACCGAAGGACGAACGTCAGTGCAACGACACCACCGGCAACGATGACCGATGCGGCCACCGCACCGAACGCTCGAACCGGCAATCCGCTTCTTCGGGGAGGTGGCACCGCGACGGTCACTTCGTCGAGCCATGCCGCCGAGCGCCCTGCCGCGGCTCGACCTGGCGGGGCAGTCTCCACCTCCGCTCCCGCACGTCGATACAGAGACCTGGCCACGTCGAGACCGGTCAGCCATCGTGCCGGATCTTCCGCAGCGGGGCTCGAGCTCGAACCCGACTCCGTCACGATGAAAATGTCCTCGGGACATTGCGACACCGACGATCGAAGGTAGTCGTCGGCTCGTCGTCGCCAGCTGTCGTTTCGTTCTCCGACAGCAAGTACTGCACCGATGTCGCAGCCGTGAGTTCCTGCCTCGTCCACCAGAACGACCGTCGTGTCGAGAGTGCCCACTTCGATCACCACCGCAGCAGCCGGTGCGCGTTCTCCTGCCGACGCGACCGCGGCGATCGCCGTCTCCACGACGACGACCTCGCTCGCCGACGTGGCGAACACGGCTCGGAGGAGCTCTCGACGCTCGTCGCCCCACGTCGAGGGATACGCGATCTCGAGCAGATCGAGTCGGTCGTGTATCCCGGCTCCCTGCAGCGCCGACCACACGATCCCGTGCAGGACTTCGCCGCGATCCCACACTGCGCCGCCCACGAGGATCGATCGATCGTCGAGACACAGCAGCGGAGGGACCTCGGTGTCCGCGCCCGCCCGCCCGAAGACGAGACGACCACCCTCCGATACCGCGTATGCGGATCCGACGTGTTCGCGTGGACCCTGCAGCGTCGCACCGGACGCGACGACAGAAATCTCCGAATGACTCAGATGCACAGCCGCGTAACGCCACTGCGCCCTCGTCAACTCGAGTGTCCGAGCTGCACGAGCGCGGGGCCGGACCGATCGACGAACACTCCACGTCCGGGCGGCATCGGGCTCGGACGCACGGTGCCGATCAAGCTCCCCTCGTCTCGGCTCCCGCTCATGACCAATCCCGGAGTCACCAGGTCGCGTAGCCGCCCGATCACCGGGTCGAACAGTGCCCGCCCCGCCCCGCCCGAGCGACGCGCCACGATGAGGTGCAGTCCGATGTCCCGGGCGTGTGGCAGATGCTCGACCAAGGGCGACAACGGGTTTCCGGACGCCGTGGCCACCAGGTCGTAATCGTCGACGACGACGAACACCTCGGGCCCGTCCCACCACGACCGCTCGCGAAGTTGCTGCTGGGTCACGTCCGATCCCGGCATGCGCCTGCTCATTCTGCCTGCGAGATCGACGATCATCGCCGTCAACGTCGCCTGCGCGGCCGCATAGCCGGCCAGATGCTCGGAATCGACTGTGCCCAAGAGAGTTCGACGGTAGTCCGCCACGATCAGTTTCACCCGATCGGGTGGGTTCGCATCGACCAAAGATCGACAGATCCCCCGCAGCAGGGACGTCTTCCCGCATTCGCTGTCGCCGAAGACGACGAAATGTGGGTTCTCGGCGAAGTCGACCGTCACCGGAGCCAGCTCGGCCTCGTCGATGCCGATCGGAACCCTCAGTTCCGCAACGGTGCCACGGTCGCGGGGCCAGGCGCCGGCGAGTCGATCGAGCACCTCCGACCGTTCGAGCATCTCCGGCAACATGCGGACCGGCGGGGCAGGCGACCCCGTGGACGCTGCGGCGATCGCGCTGACGGACTCTGCGACAGCTCGGGACAGGTCGGCCACCGATCGACGGTCGTCGACCCGAGGCAGTGCGATCTGCAGGTGGAGACCGTCCTTGGTCATGCCCCGGCCCGGTCGGCCCTGCGGCACACTGGCGGCTTTCGTTCGGCCGATGTCCGAGTCCGACGGATCTCCGAGTCGCAACTCGAGCCGGGTCCCGATCAGATCCTTCGTCGCGGGCCTCACTTCTGCCCAGCGAGAGGCCGTCAGAACGAGGTGCAGACCGAATGCCAGTCCCTGGGTCGTCAGCGTCGCGATCTGTTGTTCGAGACTCTCGAAGTCGGATCTGATGGATTGCCATCCGTCGATCACCAGGAAGACGTCGCCGAACCGGTCGTTCGCATCGACCGGTTGCATCGCCCGCAGCCGCCGGAACTCGACCATGGAATCGATGCCGCGATCTCGAAAAGTCTTCTCCCGCTGACGAACGACAGCCGCGACCTCGGCCACGGTCCGGCGCACTCGGTCGACGTCCAATCTGTTGGCCACCGATCCGACGTGCGGTAGTTCGGCCAACCCGGCCAGCGTTCCACCCCCGAAGTCCAAGCAGTAGAACTGAACCTGAGCGGGTGTGTGCGTCATCGCCAGAGCCATGATCAGCGACCGAAGGGCCGTCGATTTCCCCGACTGCGGAGCCCCCACGATCGCCACGTGCCCGGCTGCACCGGACAGGTCGACGGTGAGCAGATCCCGCCGCTGATCGAACGGCCGGTCGATGATGCCGATCGGAGCACGAAGTGTGCTCAGCGCATCGACGCCGCCGCTCAGTACCGACCGAGGCAGTAAGCGGGTCAGTGTCGGTGCCTTGTCCAACGGCGGTAGCCATACCTCGTGGGCCGGCATACCGCGACCTGCGATTCGGCCGACGACGACGTCGAGAACGGTCGCGCCGGTGTCGTCGTTCTCGACCGGATCCGGTTCGACCACCGGCTCGACACGGACGTCGTTCTCGACGGGATCGACCATGACGGGATATGCGGTGAACGGCCTCGGACGGATATCGACGCCCTGCGCGGCGGGTGCCCCCGCACTCGAACGTGGCGGAACGTACGGTCCGGACACGTAGGCCGCAGCGAAGCGGACGATCTCGGCCGAATCGCACTTGAGATAGCCGGCACCGGGCTGAGCAGGCAGGTGGTACGCGTCGGGAACACCGAGAACAGAACGTGACTCGTTGGCCGAGAACGTTTTCAGACCGATTCGATAGGACAGATGACTGTCGAGTCCGCGCAGCTTGCCTTCTTCCAGACGCTGACTGGCTAACAACAGATGCATGTGCAACGAACGTCCGAGCCGCCCGATCGCCACGAACAATTCCGCGAATTCCGGTTGCTGACTGAGCAATTCCGAGAACTCGTCGACCACCACGAACAGAGCGGGCAACGGCGCCAGAGCAGCTCCCGCTGCGCGCGCCTTCTCGTAGTCGGACACATTGGCGAAGTTTCCGGCCGAGCGCAGCAACTCCTGTCGACGGTTCATCTCGCCGGCGAGGGCATCACGCATCCGGTCGACCAGAGCCAGGTCCTCGGACAGGTTGGTGATCACGGCCGCAACGTGCGGCGCGGCCTCGAGCCCCGCGAAGGTCGCCCCGCCCTTGAAGTCGACCAGTACCAGGTTCAACTGCTGCGGGGCGTGGGTGGACACCAACCCGAGAACGAGCGTACGCAGAAACTCCGACTTACCCGAACCCGTTGCGCCGATGCACAATCCGTGTGGACCCATGCCGTTCTCGGCAGACTCCTTCAAATCGATCTCGACCGCGCTGCCGTCGGGTGCGACGCCGATGGGTACCCGCAACCGGTCTCGACCGCGACGCACTGTCCACGCTCGATCCGTATCGAGCGCACCGACGTCGGCGATTCCGACGAGGCTGTTCCATCCCGACACTGCGGCCCCGTCGTCGGTGACGGTATCGACAGCGGAGGGCGACGACGGCGCGCGATACGGAGAAAGGCGTCGAGCAACGGCGTGTGCCTCGGTGGTACTCATCGCGTCCGCCACAGCGAAGACCTCGACTGCCGTGCCGCTGACCGCACCGATCGAGCCGTTCTCGACCACCAGCTGGAGCCCGCGACTTGCCGCCAGTCGCGTACACAACCCGGACAGGTCGACGATGGTGACGGAATCGAGGCCGGTGTCGGTGAGGTCGGTCGAACGGTTGGCGACCAGTCCGCCGTCCACCACGATCACCAACTGCGTGACCCCACTGTTCACCGCCCCACGTGCGAAGCGATTCCGCATCGACAGGACGTCCCCCAGCGCGCTCTCGAGCTCGAGGACACTGCCGAAGATCATTCGCGCAGAACCGGCACCGTCTCGCAACACGTCGTGTTGTGTGTGCGGCAGCCACTTGGTCCATTCCCACTGCTCCACGGTGTCGGGGCCGCAGACGACGGCAACCGCGAGGTGGTCCGGTCCGTGAAAGGTACAGAGATAGGCGACCATCGAGCGCACCATCGCACGAGCGGCATCGCGATCCCCGGCTATCGACAGAGCGGCGAATCCCCTCAGCGACACGGCAATCGGCAACTCGGCCACCACCGAGTGTGCTCGCACGAATCGGCGCAGCGACACCGCGGACACCGGTTCCAGCTCTTCCACAGGTCCGGTCTCGGGAGGCACGAGTCGGGTCGCCAAACGCTGATCGCCGAGCCCGACCCGCACGTGGGCGAAGTCGGCGTCCTGAGGCCGACGTTCCCACATACGGTGCGTTCCGGCCGTCGACCATAGAGTGCCCGGATCCGGGTGGCTCCACTCGAGTGCCCTGCGCTGATCTCGCTCGGTGTCGGCGACGTCTCGTCGAAGCTGGTCGAGATACCGCAGATAGTCCTTACGGTCCTCGTTCGCCTCGGCGGTACGTGCTCCCCCGGACTTGCCCCCGCCTGCCAACATGCCCACCATCGACATCAGCATCATGGCTGGGAACATCAACATCATCGGGTTCGCTGCCGCACCGGAAGTGAACATGAGCGCAACCATTCCGACCATGGCGGCGACCATCACCAGCGGCATCAGCTTCATCAGGAGATTGCCGGGTACCGCGCGCGGCACGGGAGGCGGCGGTTGAAGTACGACCTCGCCGCCCGGTGACCGAGGTACTTCCCGGCGCGCGCTGCGAACGAAGCGCACGGTACTCATCGATCAGCCCCCACGGCCGCGCCCCCACAACTGCATTCGCGGCGACCTCCCCCCGAGGCCGCGTGGACGACAGGCTAACGCATGCACAACCGGAGGGTCCACCGTTGCGTCGAAGCATCGGGATACAGAAATAGAACGGCACCGCATTCGGTTGAACGAAGAATGCGGCTCCGAGGCCGCACATGTTCGACGAACGAAAGGTCGGCTTCCGTGTCCGTACCCCTGTCCATCCTCGATCTCGCACACGTGGGCGAGGGCGAAACAATCCGAGACAGTTTCGACGCCAGCGTGACGCTCGCCCAGCATGCCGAGAACTGGGGTTACCAGCGCATCTGGTACGCCGAACATCACAACATGAAGACGATCGCATCGTCGGCGACGTCGGTGTTGATCGGGCACGTGGCCGCACACACGAAGCGAATTCGACTCGGCTCCGGCGGGATCATGCTTCCCAACCACGCGCCGCTCACCATCGCCGAGCAATTCGGCACGTTGGCCACGTTGTTCCCGGACAGGATCGATCTCGGACTGGGCCGCGCCCCCGGCAGCGACCAGGTGACCATGCGCGCCATGCGCCGCGACCCCGCGTCCTCGGACCGATTCCCCCAGGACGTCCAGGAGCTGCAGGGGTACCTGTCCCAGCAGTCCCTCGTCCCCGGGGTCAGTGCCACGCCGGGTGCCGGCACCGAGGTGCCGCTGTACATCCTCGGATCGTCTCTCTTCGGCGCACAGCTCGCGGCAGCCCTCGGCCTGCCGTACGCATTCGCGTCGCATTTCGCACCCGACGCACTCGAACAGGCCGTGGAGATCTATCGCCGCGACTTCCGTCCGTCGGCGCAGCTGTCCGAACCTCACCTCATCGTGGGCGTCAACGTGATCGCTGCGGACACCGTCGCCGAGGCTCAGGCCCAGTTCCTCCGAACCAAGAGAAGCCGCGTTAGCCTGCTGCTCGGACGGGGTCGCACCTTCACCGACGAGGAAGCCGACATGGTGCTGGAAGCACCCGCGGGGCAACAGATCTCGAAGATGACGAAGTACTCGGCCGTCGGGACGCCCGACATGGTCAGGGAGTACCTCGACCGATTCGCCGAACGCACGGGAGCAGACGAGTTGATCGTCGCCTCGGGCGTCTCCGATCGTCGATCCTGGCTCAGGTCGTTCGAGCTGCTGGCCCAGGTGAGCGAGCTGGTTCCTGCCTGACTGCTGCGAGCAGGTCTCGGCGGAGGCGACGAGCGGTCGAGTGTCGGCGTGATGTCGTAGGGTGTGGACGCACGATGCCCGGGGGGCGGGCATCGACAGTGCACTGCACGCATCCGGGGGGATATCCATGACACGCGCCGACAGCCGTCCCGCAACGACGAACACACCGTCCGACGCAGCCGAACCGACCATCGCATCGGACCCGGCCCGACGTGCGCAGGGGCTGCGTGCCGTCTTCGCCCAGGACGTGTGCCGGGTGACGGTGTCGGCGAGGTCGACCCAGGTTGATATGGCACTGCCCGTGGACGTTCCGGTGTCGCTGTTGATTCCGGGGATCGTCGACATGATCGCGTCACGAGCGGAGCCTGCGGAAGGACCGGGTCCGGTCGGGAGCCGGACCGCGGACTCCGGATCCGACGGGTTGTCGGGGGCCTGGACGCTGTCCCGTATCGGACGCCCGCCGCTACCGTCGACGTCCACACTGTCGGAACTGGGCGTACGTGACGGCGACCTGCTCGTGTTGGGTGTCGCCGAGCGTCCGACACCGACTCCGTTGTTCGACGATCTCATGGATGCCGTGGCCCGTTCCGGCACCGACGACGTTGCTCAGTGGACCGCGCGTACTGCACGCACGGTCGGTTCGATCATCACGGGCTCGACGGTGCTGCTCGCCTGCGGAATCGTTCTGAGTGACCCGGTTCGATCCGGTGCCGAGAACACGAGCAGCCCGGTCGAGGCAGTCGCCGCGGTCACGGCCGCGGTCCTGTTCGCCGTTGCGGGGATGATCCTCGGCCGGCTGTACGAGCAGGTGGCCGTCGCGGTGCTTTTCGGGGGATGCGCGTCGGCGCTGATGTTCACCGGTGGAACTCTGTTCGTGCCCGGCCAGTTCGGGGCAGCTCACGTGATGTTGGGTTCGGCCATGGCAGGCTCGATCGCGCTGTTGTCTCTGCGAATCGGCGGTGCCGGGCTCGCCGTGTTCACCGGGTCGATCGTGCTGGCAGTGTCGGCGTTCGCCGCGGCGGTCTGCGCGTTGTTCACCGTGATGACGCCGGCGGCCATCGGTACCGTCGCAGCACTGGTAGGTCTGACCGGAATCGCCGTGTCGGCCCGACTGTCGATGATGCAGGCGCGGCTTCCGTTGCCTCCGGTTCCCACCGCCGGTGCCCCACTGGACACCCCCCAGGAGGCGGAGCTCGATTCGATGTCGTTCGCAGATCTGCAGGTGGCAGCCACGCGCGCACGGAGCTACCTGACGGGATTGCTCACGGCGTTCACGATCGTGGTGGTGATGGGAGTACTCGCTGCGGCGGCGAGCGACACCGCGACCGGTTCCGGGTGGCCCGGCATCGCCCTCGCCGCACTGTGCGCGCTGGTGCTACTTCTGCGCGGACGCACGTATGCCGTTGTGACACATGCCGTCCCACTCGTCGGTGGTGGTGCGGTCGTCCTGTTCTCGCTCTCGGTCGGGGCAGTGATCACATTTCCGGACCGTGCACTCGAGTTGTTCGGCGCGGCGTTGGCCGCCGCCGTCGTCGCATCCGTGTTCGGAGCCCTGGTTCCGACCCGCAACTATTCGCCGGTGATGCGGCGATCGGCCGAACTGGTGGAATACGCCGCGATCGCCCTCGTCATTCCGATCGCAGTATGGGTGTGCGGTCTGTACAGCGTCGTCCGCGGACTGTGACCGCGCGCCGGCGTCGTGCGCACACCGTTGCCGCGCTCACTGTCCTGACCCTCACTTACGAAGCACTGATGGGACCGTCCTTCGCGCACGCCGAACGCCCGCTCATCGATCCGGTGCAACTGCCACCGCCCAGCCCTCCCGCGCCTTTGGAACCGACCGAGCAGAAGAACGCGTGCGCCGTCCCCTCCGAAACGATCGACGCCCAGGAAATTCCGACGGCGCAGCAAGCACTCGACTTCGCGTCCGTGTGGCCGATCACTCGCGGAGCCGGTCAACTGATTGCCGTCATCGATACGGGCGTCACGCCTCACCCACGTCTGCCGGGTCTGATTCCTGGGGGCGACTACGTCGGCACCGCCGACGGATTGTTCGACTGTGACGCGCACGGCACGATGGTGGCCGGTCTCATCGCCGCGCAGACGGCCTCGGGCAGCGGTTTCGCCGGCGGCGCTCCGGACGCCCGCATCCTGTCGATCCGTCAGTCCAGCAACGTGTTTCAAGTCGTGGACAACAGGACCGACCAGGAGAAGTCGACCGAACCCGAGAACGCTGCCGGGTACGGAAACGTACGGACGATGGCCATGGCAATCCGGACGGCGGCCGACGCAGGCGCATCGGTCATCAACATCTCCGAAGTGGCGTGCGTACCGGCCGGCGCAGGCGTCGCCGACGGCCCACTCGGCGCAGCAGTGCAGTACGCCGTTCGCGAGAGAAACGTCGTCGTCGTCGCCGCGGCGGGCAACTTCGGGAGCGACGCGTGCAGGGCACAGAACCCCATGCCCGACCCGGTCCGGCCCGAGGCGGACCCGTGGGAAGGGTTTGCGACCATCGCGACACCTGCCTGGTTCGACGACGTGTTGACCGTCGGTTCGGTCGAGTCGGACGGTTCGCCGTCGTCGTTCAGCCTGGCCGGACCATGGGTGGACGTGGCTGCTCCGGGCTCCAACATGACGTCGCTGTCGCCGGCGGGCAACGGCCTGGCCAACGGCATTCGGGGCACCGACGGCGTAGTACCGATGACCGGAACCAGTTTCGCCGCACCGCTCGTCGCTGCGACAGCGGCACTGGTGCGGGCGTACAGGCCCGATCTGTCCGCTCTCCAAGTGATCGACCGCATCGAGCGAACAGCTCATGCGGCGGCCGACGGATGGAATCCGTCGGTCGGCCACGGAGTCGTCGATCCACTCGCTGCGGTGACCGACGTCGTGACACCGACGCAGCGAACCGTCCCCGCAGATGCGGTCGCGATCGGTGCGCCGCTCCCACCGCCCGCCGCCGATCATCGGCCACGCGATGCGGCGGTGACCGGGTCGGTGGTGGTCGCGGTGATTCTGGGTCTCGGAACGGCAGTCTCCATTCCCCTGCGCCGACGGCTGTGATCGGCCCGCCCACTCGCCGGGACTACTTGGACGGAAGCGCGGCTGCCTGCGGGTCCACCGCGACCCCGTCGTGCATGGTCAGCGCCTGACCACGCCCCAGAGTCGGCCCGCTGCCCAGCAACTGCAGAATCTGCCACGGTGCAGGAGCCGGGAGTCCGAAGCCCAATGCCGACGCTGCATCCGCACCCTCGACTCCGTAGCGAACTCCCGTGTCGGCGACGAAGAAGACGCCGTCCTGACGGGTACTGGCAGTCGAGATACCGGTGCTTCGAACGAATCCGCCGCTACCCGGTGACAGATGGACCTGGTCGACCGAATCACCGCCGCCGTCCGCCTGAGCCAGTTCCACCGGTGAAGCGGTGGTATCGAGTGGCAACGACCGTCCTGCGGATTCGACCAGCTGCGCAGTCGGCCCACCGTCGGCGACATCGAGTGGTGACCATGTCAGACACCCGACCGGCCGCCGGCCCGAGTCGACGATGTCGGGAGTCGTCGGCGGGAAGGTCGATACGTCGAGCCCGGACATCGTCTTGGGAGCGTCGGCCAGGACGTCGGGATTGACGGCCGTGATGTCGGGGCTGCCCTGCGAGTCGGCGAACTTGACGAGTAGGGCTGCGGTTTCGCTGATGGCTTGGATGCCGTCCTCGAGCACGACGTAGTACCGAACGTCGCGGCCGGCAACCTTGACCACGGAGCCGACAGGCCGGTTGTCGAACGGGTAGGCGGGGATCTCACCCGCTCGCGCTATGAACGGAGCCGTCACCGCAGGCACCTGCGGTACCGCGTTGAGCAGACCGGCACTGACCGGCGTCGGCGTCGCATCCTCGAGACCCAGCGCGCGAACGACAGCTCTGTCCGCCAGATCGACCGGCGACTTGGTGCCGTCGTGGACGAGATACGCCGCACCGCCCGAAGTCCACAGGAATGCCTCGGATGGGCCGAGCGCAGCCGCGTTCTCGCCGTAGCGGGGCTCCCCCACGATCACTGTCGTCGACGTGACGCCGGCGATCGGATCGACGGTGTCGCACACGGTCCACGACTCGGCCTCGCCGTCCGGGTCGTGCGGCAGCGCCGACGGGGCACCGGGAATTCCGACCAGCGCACCGCGAGGTCGCGACGCCAGTTCCGACTCCTTCACCGTCACAGGGTTGTCGGGCCTTCCCACGATCAACCGCGCCGAAGCCAGGTTCAGCACCGGATGGAACACGCCGTCGACGCTGACGAACATGGCGGCCGACTCCTTACCGACCACGATCGACGCGTCGCCGATCTTGTCCTGAGGCCGAAACAGCGCCAGGGCAGCGCAGCCCGCCAGACCCACGCATGCGACGACGACACCCACCATGAGCGCGCGCGACTGCGACTTCATCGGGTCGTGCAACATCCGCGCGTCGCGCCTGATGAGGGCATGTTCCATTCGTCGGACGAGAAAGCGGTATCCGCCGACCTGCCATTTCGTCGTCGGAGTAGATGCCACGATTCCTCCCCAGGATTGTGCCGACCCGATCCCCCATCGGGTCACGCGACACAGTACAGTTCGTCCGCACCCATCGGCGACCGCGTCGGCGACGATCGATCGGGCTGCAACCTTCGGGGGGAGGGTATGTGATGACGCGTTCGAGGAGACGACGGCGCACGTCGGTCGTGTCGTTCGCCGTGCCAACTGTTCGAGGGTTGTTCGCGGCCGAAATAACTACTGTGACAACAACTCTCGCCCTACTCGCGGCCGACGTTCCCGTCGAGTGGACGCTCACCGCCGCAGCGACGGTGTCGCTCGTACCGTTCGTCGCCTTTCGGCGAACGTCGATCGCCGGCTGGCTGGTCGTCGCTCTGCGCTTCGGATCCGGCCGAGTCCCTGCCGTCGGGGTGACAACAGAACATGTCGACCCCGACGGCCGGCCCGTCGGTGTGCACTGGCAGCGCGATACCGTCACGTGCACCGTGGAGATCATTGCACCGGAACACGACACGACGGTGCTGGCGCGAACGCGAGCCGACACACGACACACGCTGCCCATCGAGGCGTTGACGTCGTGCTTACGGCAACACGACGTCGAGGTTGCCGCAATCGACATCGTCGCGCTCGGGTTTCGAACCGCCGACGGTTCGGTGGCCACCGACGTGTACGAGGGCCTCATCGGCCCGTTGCCCGCCGTCGCGCAGCGGACGGTGTGGGTGTCCGTCACTCTGGACGTACGAGCCAACGCCCGGGCGATGGCAGCGAGGGGCACGGGCCGGACGGGGACGGCCCGAACCGCGGTCGTTGCAGCCCTCCGCATTGCACGCGCCTTGGAGTCTCATGGACTGTCCACACGGCTGTCGACGGCCACAGAACTCCGAGCCGCGGCATTGCACCTGAGCCGGGGTGTCGACACCGACGACCTGACTCAGGTGTGGTCCTACGCTCCATTGCCCGGCGTCGCGAGTACGGGTTACGGAATCGATTGCAGCACAATCACTGTCGAGGATCTTTCGGCCTTGTGGGCGACACCGTCGCTGGGTACGACCATGTCCGTTCACCTGCGCCCCACCGACGAGCCGAGCCGCGTCCGCGTTCGTGCGTCGTGCAGATTCGCTGCGCGAGAGGCAATCTCGAGGCCCGATGTTGCTTCACTGACCTCGATGGCCGGACGTCAACGAGACGGCATTCTCGCTCAATTGCCACTGGCTGTGGCAACACACTCGGCAGTGATGCCGGTCGGAACCCTCTCGACCTCCGCACTGCAGGCCTGGGCGTTCCCGGTGAGTGGTTGCGGCCAACTACTGGGATCGGATACGAACGGAAACGGTGTGGCAGTGCGGATCTTCGGGGCGAACCTGCCGCGGGTCAGCATCGTGGGCGAGCTCTACCTCGCCCAACAGCTTCTGTTCCGAGCCGTGGCGATCGGAGCGCGAGTTGTCGTCAGAACGGACAGACCGCACGCCTGGGGAGCCCTCCGCGACGCCATCGGGGAGCCCGAGCGGTTTCTGGTCGACAGCGACCACACACGGGTGCGGCCCTCGTACGACGTCGTCGTGGTCGACTTCGCAGACGGCTCCATCTCGCTCGATCACCAATATGTCCCCGGCGTCACTGTGATCTCGCTGACCGAGCACGAACCGCCGCATGATCCGGCGGCACCCGGGCCGACCCGACAGAGATTCGCCGCGACACTGTCGATCGTTCAGCCGCGTGCGTCCGGTGACCGTATTCGGGTGCGTTCGGGTCCGATCGACATCGAACTGACGCTGGTCACCATTCCGCAGGAAACGGCGTTCATCGGTCGACCGAGAAGTCTTCGACCCGCCGTCCGAGACTGACAGTGTCAGCCGGGGTACGGGACGCGCGCCCGTGCGCTCGACACTGCGCCGGCCCACCACTCGAGTTGGTCGAGCAATCGCCCCAAGGAGTCGACAGCAGCGGGATCGTCGACGCCACCGGCCTCGTCGAAACGCCGACGCACGCGATGGAGTGATACCGAATCCCGTACCGACACCATGTGTAGCTCTGCGGCGATGAGGCGCAGTTGCTCGGTCGCTCGCACACCACCCGCCAGACCGCCATAGGAAACGAATCCCACTGGCTTGGAACGCCATTCGTACTTCACCGTGTCGAGCGCGGTCTTCAGCGAGCCGGGCACAGCGTGGTTGTATTCGGGAGTGACGAGGACGAACGCGTCGGCCTCGCCCACGATGCGGGTGAAACGTTCGGAGCCCTCGCTCGACGTCAAGCTGTTCGGGAGATCGAAGTCCGCGAGATCGACATCCACAACCGTGAGAGAGTCGCGCGCCGACGCCACGCTGCGTACCCAGGATGCGACGGTGGGGCCCACCCGCCCCGCCCGAACACTGCCGGTGACCACCGCGAGACGAATCGGCTGCATCGTGTCGGCACCGGACCCGGCGCGATCGTCGCTCATCCTTCTCCTCCACAACATTCGTCGCCGACTATTGCCGGTCGAGTCTCCCGGGTGGCAGCATTGCGCGCGGCCAACATGTCGGCGGGTGGATAGTCGACCCGCACCAGGGCAAGTCCGTGGGCCGGGGCCACTGCCACCTCGCTCGCACGTTCTCGACGACCGAGCAGGGAACGTGCCCAGTCGGGGGTTCGTCGTCCTTCACCGACGGCCTGCATCGCCCCGACCAGACTGCGCACCATCGACCAGCAGAACGCATCGGCGCTGACGTACGCGGTCAATCGATCCCCCTCGCGTTCCCAGTCGAAGCGCTGCAGTTCTCGCACCGTCGTGGCACCGTCTCGCCTCTTGCAGAACGCTGCGAAATCGTGCAGTCCGATCAGTGCCTGCGACGCCTCGCGTACCGCGTCCAGATCGATCGGCCGAGGCCAGGACACGACTCCGGCGACATCCAGAGGATCGACGCCGTAGAGCGCTGTGCCGAATCGGTACTCGTAGTGACGGCGATATGCCGAGAACCGAGCGTCGAAGTCGGGCGAGACCCCCGTGATCGCACGAACCCGGACGTCGGCGGGAAGGAAGCGCGCCATTCTTCGAATCAACCGGTCGTGCTCGTCCGGCACACCCACGGCGTCGAAATGTGCAACCTGACCGGTCGCGTGAACTCCGGCGTCGGTTCGACCGGCCACCGTCAGCTCGACCGGTTGACGGAGCACAGTGGAGAAAGCCTCCTCGAGCACGCCGCACACGGTTCGGATACCGGGTTGCCGAGCCCAGCCGGAGAAGTGCGTGCCGTCGTACGAGATGTCGAGCCGGTATCTGGTGGGGACCGACAAAGCGGGCCCGCCATCTCCTGAGGAAATGGCGGGCCCGCTTCGGTCGTGCTCGGAGCTCACAAGGACTAGTCCTTCTTCGCATCCTCGGCCTCGGGGGCGTCCGACGCGTGAGCGTCGTTGTCCTCGATGCCTTCGATGACTGCGTCGGCGTTGGCCACCTCGGCGTCGGTCGCGTCGGCTTCGACAGCCTCGACGACGTTGTCGTCTGCCGTGTCCTCGGCCGGAGCCTCGGTTGCGGCGGGAGCAGCCTTCGATGCCTTCACGCGGCGTGCGCGGTCGGCTTCGTTGGACACCGTCTGCTCGTTGACGAGCTCGATGATGGCCATCGGCGAGTTGTCACCCTTACGGGGGACGGTCTTGATGATGCGCGTGTAGCCACCGTCGCGATCGGCGAAGAAAGGCCCGATCTCGGCGAAGAGCTTGTGCACGACATCTTTGTTGTTGATCGTCTTGAGAACCTCACGACGATGGGCCAGATCACCCTTCTTGGCATGGGTGACGAGCTTCTCGGCGTGGGGACGAAGGCGCTTGGCCTTCGACTCGGTGGTGGTGATGCGGCCGTGCTCGAAGAGTGACGTCGCCAGGTTGGCCAGGATGGCCTTCTGGTGTGACGCCGACCCGCCGAGACGGCGGCCCTTGGTGGGCTTGGGCATGATGAATCTCCTAGTAAGAGCTCCAGCGAGCTGATTACAGCTGTTCTGTCTCGGCGTAGTCCTGCTCGGCGCCTTCGGTATCGCCGAAGGAGCCTGCGTCGGTGTCACTCCACGTGCCGGTGGTGGCGTCGTAGCCAGGCACGGTGCTCGGATCGAACGACGCGGGGCTGTCCTTGAGGGAAAGGCCGAGCGAGTGCAGCTTGACCTTCACCTCGTCGATGGACTTCTGCCCGAAGTTACGGATGTCGAGCAGATCGGACTCGGTACGACCAACCAACTCACCGACGGTGTGAACACCTTCGCGCTTGAGGCAGTTGTAGGAACGAACCGTCAGGTCCAGATCCTCGATGGGGAGTCCGAAGGATGCGATGTGATCGGCCTCGGCGGGCGAGGGTCCGATCTCGATGCCTTCTGCTTCGACGTTCAGCTCACGGGCGAGGCCGAAGAGCTCAACCAGGGTCTTGCCCGCCGAAGCGAGCGCGTCCCGCGCGGTGATGGAATTCTTGGTCTCCACGTCGAGAACGAGCCGATCGAAGTCGGTGCGCTGTTCGACGCGGGTGGCCTCCACCTTGTAGGTGACCTTGAGCACGGGCGAGTAGATCGAGTCGACCGGAATACGGCCGATCTCGGCACCCGATGCCTTGTTCTGAACGGCGGGGACGTAGCCGCGACCGCGCTCGACGACGAGCTCGATCTCCAACTTGCCCTTGTCGTTCAGGGTCGCGATGTGCAGATCCGGATTGTTCACCGTGACGCCGGCCGGAGGCACGATGTCGCCTGCGGTGACAGCGCCGGGGCCCTGCTTGCGGACGTACATGGTGACCGGCTCGTCTTCTTCGGAGCTCACCACGAGTCCCTTGAGGTTCAGGATGATGTCGGTGACATCTTCCTTGACTCCGGGAACGGTGGTGAATTCGTGGAGGACGCCGTCGATACGGATGCTGGTGACAGCAGCGCCGGGGATCGACGACAGCAGGGTGCGGCGGAGCGAGTTGCCGAGTGTGTAACCGAAGCCGGGCTCGAGCGGCTCGATGACGAATTTCGAGCGGTTGTCGGCGATGACCTCTTCGGTCAGCGTCGGGCGCTGTGAAATGAGCATTCTGTGTTCCTCCTGTACGGGCGTCCGCTATTTGACGCCCACGTGTGGAGGCGAAGACGCATGTGAGCCTCGCGGGGAGACTCACATGCGTGCTGCGCCTTACTTCGAGTAGTACTCGACGATGAGCTGCTCCTGGAGCGGCACATCGATCTGTGCGCGCTCCGGCACCCGGTGAACCAGGATGCGAAGACGGTTGGGGACGACCTGCAGCCACGGAGCCACCGGACGATCGCCGTAGCTCTCACGAGCGATCTGGATCGGCAGGGTCTGCGCGGACTTCTCGCGGACATCGATGATGTCGTACTGCGAGACGCGGTAGCTGGGGATGTCCACTCGCTTGTTGTTCACGAGGAAGTGGCCATGGGTGACCAGCTGGCGTGCCTGACGACGCGTACGTGCGAGACCCGCACGGTAGACGACGTTGTCGAGGCGAGTCTCGAGGATGGTCAGCAGGTTCTCACCGGTCTTGCCGGCGGCCCTGTTGGCTTCCTTGTAGTACAGACGGAACTGCTTCTCCATGACGCCGTAGGTGAAGCGAGCCTTCTGCTTCTCCTGCAGCTGGAGCAGGTACTCGCTCTCCTTGATCCGCGCGCGGCCGTGCTGGCCGGGCGGGTAGGGACGACGCTCGAACGCCTGGTCGCCTCCGACGAGGTCGACGCGCAGACGACGCGACTTGCGGGTGATAGGACCGGTATAACGTGCCATTTTCTAAACCTTTCCTTCCCGCTAGACCCGACGCCGCTTGGGCGGACGGCAGCCGTTGTGCGGCTGAGGGGTGACATCGGAGATGGTGCCGACCTCGAGGCCTGCGGCCTGAAGTGAGCGGATCGCGGTCTCACGGCCGGAGCCGGGACCCTTGACGAACACGTCGACCTTCTTGACGCCGTGCTCCTGAGCCTTGCGCGCAGCGTTCTCGGCTGCGAGCTGTGCGGCGAACGGAGTCGACTTGCGCGAGCCCTTGAAGCCCACGTGTCCCGAGGACGCCCACGAGATGACGTTTCCGGCGGGGTCGGTGATCGACACGATCGTGTTGTTGAACGTGCTCTTGATGTGCGCAGATCCGTGCGGGACGTTCTTCTTGTCCCTGCGACGCGTCTTCTGCGCCTTCTTCGGACCGGTACCGCGTGCTTTGGGGGGCATTACTTCGCCTTCTTCTTGCCGGCAATGGTGCGCTTGGGTCCCTTACGGGTACGCGCATTGGTCTTGGTGCGCTGTCCACGGACGGGCAGACCACGACGGTGGCGAAGACCCTGGTAGCAGCCGATTTCGATCTTGCGTCGGATGTCGGCCTGCACCTCGCGGCGCAGATCGCCCTCGACCTTGAGGGACTCGTTGATGTAATCGCTGAGCTTGCGCAGATCGTCGTCGCCGAGATCCTTGCTGCGCAGGTCGGGGCTGACGCCCGTTGCTGCGAGAATTTCCTTGGAGCGGGTACGGCCGACGCCGTAGATGTAAGTCAGTGCGATCTCCATGCGCTTTTCGCGCGGCAGATCCACACCTGCGAGACGTGCCATGTGGCATTTCCTTTTCTTGTCCGGAGGTCTGCTCCCAGTCCGTCCCCTGTGTCCTTCTCACCGCTGGGGTGGGAAGCGTCTTTCAACAAACTCAGTGGGGCCCCGGCCTCCGTGCCGGGGGTCTGCCGCAACGCGTGTGTTGCGGTTGGTGCTGGGAGGTCATCTTCTAGCTGTTGCCAAGCCGACGTGCGTGATGCTCGGTGGTTATCCCTGACGCTGCTTGTGACGCAGGTTGTCGCAGATCACCATGACGCGTCCGTTACGACGAATCACCTTGCACTTCTCGCAGATCTTCTTGACGCTCGGCTGAACCTTCACGTCGTTGATCTCCTGTGTGTAGCTCGGACGCGCTGCGAGCAGCGGACCGAGCATGGTTCTCCCCGACCGGACATGGCCGAGGAAGCTCTTACTTGTAGCGGTAAACGATGCGTCCACGCGTGAGGTCGTAGGGCGAAAGCTCTACCACGACGCGATCCTCGGGAAGGATGCGGATGTAGTGCTGACGCATCTTTCCGCTGATGTGGGCGAGTACCTTGTGGCCGTTTTCGAGCTCAATGCGAAACATCGCATTGGGCAGCGGTTCGACAACTCGGCCCTCTACCTCGATAGCACCGTCTTTCTTGGCCATATCCTCCGCGATCCTGGCTCTCACACCTGGTTGATTGCATCTGTTTCCGTTACCGTGATGCCCACTGACCGACTCCTCGGAACCGAGTCGGAGTATCGCCGGAGGGCCGCACAGCCCTCGAGGCATGCGAACATCCGGTACGCAGGGCGCACCGTCGATCTATGTTACCGGCAAAGACAGATCTGGCCAAATGCGCGCGAAGCGGGCACGAAACGCGTCGGATGGCGACGTTAGATTAACTGAGCTAACCTTTCGTCCGCCCGCCATCGTTCAGCCACCGAGCCCGCAAGGTGCCCTCTTGAGTTCCAACCCGTCCGGCCCAGCCGTCTCCGTGATCATTCCCGTACACAACGCCAGAGATGTGCTCGACGAGCAACTACGCGCGCTCGCCCACCAGGACTACGACGGCCCGTTCGAGGTCGTCGTCAGCGACAACGGCTCGACCGACGGAGTGCGCGAGTTCGTGGAGGACCACGCACTACGGGCCCACTTGAATCTGAAGTACGTCGATTCGTCCGGCACCCCAGGCGCGTCGCATGCCCGCAATCGCGGAGCGGAAGCAGCCGAGGGCCCGCTGCTGGCCTTCTGCGATGCCGACGACGTCGTACACCCGACATGGCTGCGGCGCATCACCGCCGAACTGGACAGCTACGACCTCGTGGGAACCGGCCTGAGCACCGAGGCGCTGAACTCCGAAGCGACGCGCGCCGCAGTTCCGTTCGCCCCACCTTCGAATCAGGGCAAGTCGCCCTTTCGCCCGTTCGTCATCGGGGCGAGTATGGCGTGCCGCGCGTCGACCTACCGAGATCTCGGCGGGATGTTCGAATTCGTTCATGCCAGCGAGGACATGGAATTCTCCTGGCGCGCACAGCAATCGGGTGCCCGCCTGCACTTCATAGCCGAGCCGCTGGTCGAATATCGTTTGCGCACCGGCCGCCGGGACAATTGGAAGCAGGCCGGGGCACTGGGATACGGATCGGCCCACGTCCGCGGAATGTATCGGGCTGCCGGATGCCCGCCCTTCCGAATCCGCACAATTTCCGTAGCGCTCCTCGCGCTCGCGGTACGAAACCCATTGCTGCCGACCGCAGTGACTCGGATGCCGACTCGCCTCTGGCTACGCCTGACGGCCGCCCACCTCGGACTCATCCGAGGGGGCCGCCGGTACTCGTCACTCACCTGGTGAGCGTTGACCTGGTAGTTCTAACGAGGCCGAACCGTCAGGATTCGCGGGCCGTCCTCGGTCACCGCGACCGTGTGTTCCCAGTGCGCCGCACGAGAACCATCGGTGGTCACCACGGTCCACCCGTCGTCGAGAATGTCGGTCTCGTAGGTACCGAGCGTCAACATCGGTTCGATGGCCAGCGTGGAACCCACCACGAGCTCCGGTCCTTTGCCCGGCGCGCCCTCGTTCGCGAGGAACGGGTCCATATGCATTTCGCGGCCGATTCCGTGGCCGCCGTAACCGTCGACAATTCCGTATTTGCGACCGTGAGCATCCTCGGCCGCGTGCGTACCGGACTCGATGGCGTGGGAGATGTCGGTCAGACGATTGCCGGGGATCATCGCTGCGATCCCGGCCTCCATGGAAAGCCTCGTCGCATCGCTCAGCAACGCATCGGCCTCGATGATGTCGCCGACGCCGAACGTCCACGCCGAATCTCCGTGCCAACCGTCCAGAACGGCACCGCAGTCGATGGACACGAGATCACCGGCGACCAACAACTCGTCCGCCGACGGAATGCCGTGCACGACGCGGTCGTTCACCGAGGAGCAGATGCTGCCGGTGAAACCGTGGTACCCCAGGAAAGAGGGCACCGCACCGGCATCACGGATGACCGCCTCGGCAACTCGGTCGAGTTCGAGCGTCGAGACCCCGGGCTTGGCTGCATCTCGTACGGCGACGAGAGCGGCACCTACCACGGCACCGGCTGCCGCCATCGCGTCGAGCTCACCAGCGCTCTTGAACGGGACGACTTTTCGTTTACGGCCGAACGCCATTACTTGCCGTGGTCCTCGATGGACTTCAGCGCGCGGGCGTTGACTTCGTCCACCTCACCGATCGCATCGACGGTGACCAGCTTGTCGGAGTAGTAGTCCAACAGCGGTGCCGTCTCGTCGCGGTACACCTTGAGCCGATTACGGATGACGTCCTCTTTGTCGTCCTCACGGCCGCGCGCCAGCATACGGTCCACGACGACGTCCTCGTCGACGACGAAGGACAGCACTGCATCGAGATGCGCGTTCAGGTCGGAGAGGATGTCGACCAGAGCTTCGGCCTGACCGACCGAACGCGGGAAACCGTCGAGCAGGAATCCGTTGACGGCGTCGGGCTCGGCGAGTCGACTGCGCACCATGTCCACGGTGAGTTCGCTCGGCACGAGGTCGCCCGCGTCGAGGTACTTCTTCGCTTCCAATCCGAGCGGGGTCTTCTCGCCGATGTTGGCGCGAAAGAGATCGCCTGTCGAAATGTGTGGCACGCCCAGCTTCTCGGAGAGGAGGACGGCCTGAGTGCCTTTGCCGGCACCGGGGGGACCGAGCAGAACAAGTCTCACTTGAGGAACCCTTCGTAGTTACGCTGCATCAGCTGGCTTTCGATCTGCTTCACGGTGTCGAGGCCCACGCTGACCATGATCAACACGGCGGTACCACCGAACGGAAGGTTTTGAGCTCCGCCCGAACTGCCGATGTCGAGGAACAGGTTGGGAAGCACCGCAATGGTGCCCAGGTACACCGCACCGGGCAGCGTGATGCGACTGAGAACGTAGTTGAGGTAATCGGCTGTCGGCTTACCCGGTCGGATGCCCGGGATGAATCCACCGAACTTCTTCATCTCGTCGGCCCGCTCTTCGGGGTTGAACGTGATCGCCACGTAGAAGTACGTGAAGAAGACGATCAGCCCGAAGAAGATAGCGATGTACACCGGGTTCGCCGGGTTCACCAGATACTCGTTGATGATCCGCTGCCACCAGCTCGGATCGGTTGCGGTGCTGGCGGACGTGAGCTGGGCGATGAGATTGGGTAGGTAGAGGAGCGAGGACGCGAAGATCACCGGGATGACGCCGGCCTGGTTGACCTTGAGCGGCAGATACGTGGACGAGCCGCCGTACATCTTCCGGCCGACCATGCGCTTGGCGTACTGGACCGGGATTCGGCGCTGACCCTGCTCGACGAAGACCACACCGGTGATGATGAGGAACGCTGCGAAGCAGACGAACCCGAAGACCAACCCGCCGCGGCTCTCCAGAATCGAGTTGCCCTCGGACGGGATGCGCGAGGCAATTCCGGCGAAGATCAGCAGCGACATTCCGTTGCCGACACCGCGCTCGGTGATGACCTCGCCGAACCACATCACGACGGCTGCGCCTGCAGTCATGACCAGCACGATGATGACGAGCCCGAAGATGGACTGGTCGGCGATGATGTCCTGCTGACATCCCTGGAGCAATTGGCCGCGCGAAGCGAGGGCCACCAGGCCGGTCGCCTGCAGGATGGCCAGTGCGATCGACAGGTAACGCGTGTACTGCGTCATCTTGGCCTGGCCCGACTGTCCCTCCTTGCGGAGTTCCTCGAACTTGGGAATGACGACGGTGAGCAGCTGCACGATGATGCTGGCGGTGATGTACGGCATGATGCCGATCGCGAACACCGAGAGCTGGAGGAGCGCTCCACCGGAGAACAAGTTGATCAACGAGTAGATGCCCGCCGAATCTCCACCGGAGACCTGGTCGATGCATGCTCGGACATTGGCGTAGTCGACACCCGGCGACGGCAGTGTTGCACCGAAGCGATACAGGGCCACCAGACCGAGCGTGAAGAGGATCTTCCGTCTCAGGTCAGGAGTCCTGAGGGCCGACACGAAGGCGGAAAGCAAAGATCCTCCTGGCACGACTGCGTTGACGCCGCGAGTGCTTCGTCGGGAGCGACTGATGCTCCCGTGAGCCTCACGAGCATGGACTGCGGACGACATACATCGACCGCATCGGTACGAACTTCTCTGAACTCTAGAACTCTAACAGTGCGCATCGACCGGACCGACGGTCAGTGTTGGACCCTGGCCGATCGGTCGACACACACGACATTCCGTGTAGGCAACGATGGCCGCAGCTCAGCTACGAGAGCTGTGGCTGCGGCCATCGTCACGAACTGCTGCTCGACGCGCTGCTACTCAGCACATCGAAGCAATGCTCATACCTCGGTTGCAGAACCGCCGGCAGCGGCGATCTTTTCCTTGGCGGAGCCCGTGAACTTGTTGGCCGAGATATCGACCTTCACGGTGAGGTTTCCGTCTCCGAGAACCTTGACGAGCTCGTTCTTGCGAACAGCTCCCTTGGCGATCAGCTCGGGGATACCGATCTGACCACCCTCGGGGAACAGGCGCTCGATGTCGCGCAGGTTCACGACCTGGAACACGACACGGTTGCGGTTGGTGAAGCCCTTGAGCTTCGGGAGCCGCATGTGGAGGGGCATCTGGCCACCCTCGAAGCGTGCCGGCACGTTCTTGCGTGCGCCGGTTCCCTTGGTACCGCGACCTGCGGTCTTGCCGCGCTTGCCACCTTCACCACGGCCGACGCGAATCTTCGTCGACTTGGATCCGGCTGCGGGGCGCAGGTGGTGCAGTTTGATGGTCATGGTTAGACCTCCTCAACAGTTACGAGGTGGCGCACCGTGTTGACCAGTCCGCGGTTCTGCGGGTTGTCCTCGCGGACGACCGTCTGGCGGATGCCCTTGAGCCCGAGAGTACGCAGGCTGTCACGCTGGTTCGCCTTCTGGCCGATGGTGCTCTTGATCTGAGTGACCTTCAGCTGAGCCATTACTTCACCGCTCCTGCCTGTGCGCGTGCGCGCAGCATTCCGGCGGGTGCAACCTCTTCGAGGGTCAGGCCGCGGCGAGCCGCAACTTCCTCGGGACGCTGCAGACCCTTGAGGGCTGCGACGGTCGCGTGCACGACGTTGATGGCGTTGTCGCTACCGAGCGACTTCGACAGCACGTCGTGGACACCGGCGCACTCCAGCACTGCGCGAACAGCACCACCGGCGATGACGCCGGTACCGGCGCTGGCCGGACGCAACATGACGACGCCGGCAGCGGCTTCGCCCTGGATGGGGTGGGTGATGGTGCCGGCGATCATCGGGACGCGGAAGAAGCTCTTGCGAGCCTCTTCGACACCCTTCTGGATGGCCGCGGGAACTTCCTTGGCCTTGCCGTAGCCGACGCCGACCAGTCCGTTGCCGTCACCGACGATGACGAGGGCGGTGAAGCTGAAGCGTCGACCACCCTTGACCACCTTGGAGACGCGGTTGATCGTGACGACCTTCTCGATGAAGTTCGACTTGTCCGCAGCGTTGCCGCCACGGCCGTTGTCACGACGATCGCGACCGCCACCACCGCGGTTGTCGCCGCGCTGGTTGTTGTCGCCACCTGCGTTGGGGCCACTGTTCTGTCCGGCGGGGCCGCTTCCGCCGTCACGCCGTTGACGTCCCGGCATCAGGCTGTCCTTCCGTTGTCAGTCATTGTCATCATCAGAACGTCAACCCGCCTTCGCGGGCAGCGTCTGCGAGTGCCGCGATGCGGCCGCTGTAGTTGTTGCCGCCGCGGTCGAACACGACTGCCTCGACGCCGGCTGCCTTCGCACGGCTGGCGATGAGCTCGCCGACCTTCGCGCTGACGGCCTTCTTGTCGCCCTCGAGTGCGCGCACATCGGCTTCGATGCTCGACGCGCTGGCCAGCGTGTGGCCCGCCAGGTCGTCGATCAACTGCACGTGGATGTGACGCGAGGACCGGTTGACGACCAAGCGCGGACGCTCGGGCGTTCCGGAGATCTTCTTGCGAAGGCGGAAGTGACGACGTGCCTTCGACAGGCGACGCTTCGTCGAGACGTCGGTGCCGCGCGGTGTGCGCTTGACGACGTTCGCCTTGTCTGCTGTTTGCTGGCTCATATCACTTACCCGTCTTTCCGACCTTGCGGCGGATCACTTCACCCTCGTAGCGGATGCCCTTGCCCTTGTACGGGTCCGGACGCCGCAGACGACGAATGTTGGCAGAGATCTGACCGACCTTCTGCTTGTCGATGCCGACAACGGTGAATCGCGTGGGCGACTCGACCGTGAACGTGATGCCCTCGGGTGCTTCGATCAGCACGGGATGGCTGTAACCGAGTGCGAACTCGAGGTCCTTGCCCTTGAGTACGACGCGGTAACCGACGCCGTGAATCTCCATCTTGGTGGTGTAACCGTTGGTGACACCGGTGATGAGGTTCGCGACGAGAGTGCGCGAGAGACCATGCAGCGAGCGGCTCTTACGCTCGTCGTCGGGCCGAGTGACGGCGATGGTGCCGTCGTCGGCGCGGGCGATCTTGATGGGCTCGGCGACTGTCAGGCTCAGGGCACCCTTGGGGCCCTTGACCGCAACGTCCTGGCCGTCGATGGTGATATCGACGCCAGCGGGGACTGCGACCGGCAATTTTCCAATACGTGACATGGTGTGGCCTCCCCTACCAGACGTAGGCGAGGACTTCTCCGCCCACACCCTGCTTGGCAGCCTGACGCTCCGTGAGCAGACCGGTGGACGTGGAGATGATCGCCACGCCCAGGCCGCCGAGAACCTTGGGCAGATTGGTGGATTTTGCGTACACCCGGAGACCGGGCTTGGAGACGCGTCGCACGCCGGCGAGGCTGCGCTCACGGCTCGGGCCGTACTTCAGATCGACGATGAGGGTCTTGCCCACCTCGGCGTCTTCCGTGCGGTAATCGGAGATGTAGCCCTCGCGCTTGAGGATCTCGGCGATGTTCGCCTTGAGCTTCGAGTGGGGAAGCTTCACCTCGTCGTGGTACGCCGAGTTGGCGTTGCGCAGACGGGTCAAGAAGTCTGCAATTGGATCGGTCATCGTCATGGTGTGACCTGTGCACCTTTCTCGCAGCGGTTCCCATGCAGCACGCGCGGGCTGGTGCCTTCCGGTTCCGGAGAACCCATCGGGCCTGGCTCGTCACATCGTGGGCCTACAGCGAAGTGAACATGTCCTGACCGACTGTTGCCGGTCAGGGGTTGCGCTCCAAGCAATGCATCGCTGCACTGCCAGGTGTTACGAGCTTCCGCATGTTCAATGCTGACGTACGGAGAACTCGAGGTTGCGTTCTGTATTGCAAGGACTCGCGTGCAGGCACGACGAAGCCCGGGCAACCGCTCTAGTGTAGGGAACCGGGTGCCATTCTCAAAATCGATCGTGGTAGTGCTCCAGGGGCACGCTGCCGGTGCGAGGCGGCAAACACGACCGCGTTCGTCGGTTCGGTGCAGTAGCCTTCCGACATCATTCCATCGCTCCGGGGGGTTCGATGCATTCGATTGGTTTTTTCGAAACGGTCGGCGTCCGGCCGTGGCCGGGTCCGTCCCGGAAGACGCTGTGAGAGCCGATCCGGACCGCATACGTCGAGCCGCAGCCCGAATATCCGGTCTCGCCGATGCGCTGTGGGACGACATCGACCTCATCCGCCGTGACGCCGACGAGTTGATGGATTCCTCCTGGACGGGCAACGCGGCCGATTCCCACGCAGTTCTGTGGGGGGAATGGGTCGATTCGGCTCGGAAGATGTGTGGCGCGCTGACCGAGGACGCTGTGCTGCTCGATCGCGTTGCAATCGACTACACCGCAGCGGACAAGAAGATCGACGCGCACGTGATGGATTCCGGCCTGCGGTTGGACCGTTGATGGCACGCTATGTCGCCGACGTCGAGCGGATTCTCGCTCTTGTCGATCGCGCGCATGTAGTTGGAGCCACGATCGAATCCGCGATCGCCGATGTCGAGCGCGAGGTGAACGATCTCGGCATCGAATGGGAGGGCGAAGCGGCCGAGGCGCACCGCTCGAAGCACGAGCTACTCCGGCAGGAACTGAACGATATGCGAACCGCGCTCGCCCAACTCGGCACGCTGGCACGAGGCGCCCATGATCGCTACCGCGCAGCCGTGGACCACAACAAGCGAATGTGGCCCTGATGGCCCCGATCAGCGTCGACCCGGACATCCTTGCCGATGCGGCTTCCCGGTACGGCAGCGCCAAGACCATATCGAGCGGCGCGATGGCGGAACTCGCCGCGGAACTCGACCGCAACTGGGGCTGCGCAGGCACCGACAACGCCGGAAAGTCTTGGGCCGACAGTTACGATTCCGCGGCATTCGACGCGGTTTCCACAGGAACCGACATCACGAATGCGTTCGGCAAACTTCACGATCTGCTGGCGGCAACCGGCATCAACCACGCCAACGCGGAGAATGCGAACACCGTTCCGCCGCCCCCACCGCTACCCACTCCCCCACAACTTCCTCATACGGATACACCGCGCTTCAACGGTTCCTACGGCGGCGACACCGACGCTCCGATGGGGTGGGGCCTGATCACGCGATGGCTGCAGGGCCACATGTGGCCCAACGGCGATCCGGACAAGTTGCGGGGTCTCGGAAGCGCGTGGCGCACCGCCGCCGAGGAGCTACGCCGAGCGAGCGACGAAACGAACTCCGCATGGACCGGCATCGAGGAACTTGCCTCCGACGAATTGCCGCAGGTCCTCGCCCAGATGGACGGCGTCTTCATCGCTGCGCACAACGTCGCCGACCAATTCGACATTCTCGCGAGCGCTTGCGGCGAATGGGCCACCACCATTCAGGAGGCTCACCAGAGCGTCATCGATATCGTGGGGACGGCCATCGTTGCCGGCACGATCGCCGGTGCAGTTGCCGGCTTCTTCACACTCGGTGTGGGAACGGTCGCCGTCACGGGCGCAACGGGCAGCGTCATTGCCGGAAGTGTCATCGCCGTCCTCACCGGAGTGGAAGCGGCGTCGGCAATTGCCGTCGGTGTCACTGTGGCAACCGGGGCGGCGGCCATCGGAATCGCATCGGACGTGCAACCGCTCCTCGAAGCGAGTCCGACGACATTCCACGCAAACACTGGTGGAGGAAATTGGCACTACCATCCCGCGCCCCGGGGCGGTCTGCCAGGCTTTCCAAACGCCACACGAGGAAAACCGCTCAACCGCAGAACGCGGTGGACTGACGACAAAGGGAACATCTACGAATGGGATAGCCAGCACGGCGCAGTCGAGAAATACAGCAAGAACGGCAAGCACTTAGGCGAATTCGATCCGAATACCGGAGCACAAACCAAGCCCCCAGATCCCACTAGAAAGCCTGGTCGATGACCAACCGAGGCCCGACATCCTGGCAACTCGAACCTGACACGACGCCGGTTCATGACCGCTCGAGAATAAGGCAGCACGGTCTGACTACTACCAACAAGGAGAAGACAATGTGGTACTTGGAATCATACGATAACCAAACCGATTTGATCGCGGACAGCTATCTCCTGACTGCTATCACCGGAGACGAAATCAGAGAACTGATTGACGTCGATGAAAGTGAACTTCCACTCGAAATGGGACCGTACCCAGTCGCATTGGCCGACGTGCCGAAGTTCGCCAAGTACATCGAGGGCGATTTCAGAGTCAGCTCCGATAATGAATACTTCATCGGCTTGTTCACCGACTGAGGAATGGGAAATTCGATACGTGGGTGGTGAACTACCTGAGACTGGAGCACACGTGATACCAGAATCTATTCGACTGATCAAGCGATTGCCGGTCACACGGAACGCGCTTGTCCTCACTAACTTCTGAAAACTAAGATGTGGCACCTAGAGAAATTCGATAAGACTACCCAACTCCTTATGGGCGAACATGTCCTTCACGACATGTCAGCCGCGGTAGTCGGGAGGATTCTCGGAATAGCAGATGACGAGAACGAACTTCCCATTGGGATTCGTCAACACGACGTTCCGCTGTCCAAGGCGTCAGAGTTTGCAGCGTTCCTGAACGAGGACTTCACTCTGGACGAGAAATGCGAGTACAAAGTTGGCTATTCTTCAGATTGACGATCACCAACAACACGTCCTGCAGCGTAGACCTCGGTATCGTTATCGCTCTGGTCGGATCTCAATCTCAGTGTCCGCACCTCAGCGATGAACGTCCACCGGACGATCGGCCACATCGGACAGGCAACAGAAGATATCGATTCGTATGCACTTACCGACATGGGGTCCGAATGCACACGAGGAACGGGCACCGCCTCGACAAGTTCGACCCAGTCACCGGCGATATGACAAAAGCGCCGGTGCCCGGCCGAAAACCACGGAGATGACAAATGTGGTACCTGGACGCGTACGAGGAAAAAATCTGAGCTTCTTACCAAGAGCTACCCGCTTCGGGGTGTTACCACCACGATCATAAAAGAGTTGATCGAAGTAGACGAAGGATACGGACCAGTTGAAGCCGCAATGCACGAGGTTGCGCCCACGGATTTGGCAAAATTTGCGAAATATATTGATGGCGAGCTTTCGATCGACTTCAGCTGCAGCTATTTCGTAGGCCTCTTCGCAGACTGAATCCAAGGAGAAGGCGCGCCACGACGCGGCGGCCTGGAGGTTCAGATAAGAGCCTCGGGCACGTTCCAACCCTGTTCCAATGTCGTCCGTGAGACTCACGCCGCGTCGACGCCGCTCTGGACTCCACCGCAGAGACGATGAAGCGCGGGCAACCGCTCAGTTCGGCGCGGCACACGCGCAGCCAAGCCATTCCGCAATCCGCAGACCCAGTTGGACACCCGAACTCCCACTTCTTCGCTAACGTCGGACCATGACGGACTCGAAGGCAGTCGACATCGACCACCTCACCCACACTCTGCGCGACCGCAACATCGCGGGGGTGACCATCGGCTGGGTCGACAACAACGGGATTGTCCGATCACGCACCGTGCCCACCGCAGAATTGACTGCAGTCGCACGTCGCGGAGTCGGAGTCACCGCGGTGTTCGCGGTATTCGATTCGCATGACGGGATCACATTCGCCCACGAAGGACTGTCGACGCCGTCCGGCGATGTGCGGTTGATTCCGGTGATCGAGACCGCGTCGAGCGTGGTCGCCCTGTCCGGACAGCCGGGGCTGGCCTGGGCGCACGGACGACAGGTCTCGGCGGACGGCACACCGTGGCCCTACGATCAGCGCTCAGTTCTCGAGCGGCAGGTGCAGAAGGCGTCCGATGCCGGTTTCGAGGTACGGGCCGGATTCGAGATCGAGTTCGCCCTGACTCGCGAGTCGGACGGACTGTCCGCTCATCGCGGACCTGCCTACTCGGCGAACGCACTCCGCGATGTCGATCAATTCGTAGTACTGCTGCTCGAGGCGCTGTCTGCGAATGGCCTCGACATCGGGCAGATTCATGCCGAGTACGGCGGCTCCCAGCTGGAGATAGCATTGAGTCCACTCGATCCACTTGCTGCGGCCGACGCGCAGGTACTCGCGCGGCAGACCATCCACTCAGCGGCCAAAGCCCAGGGCCTGAGGGCAAGCTTCGCTCCCCTGCCCTCGTCGAGCAGTGCGGGTAACGGATGGCACCTACACACATCACTGGTTCGCGACGGTCACAACGCTCTGACCGGCGACGGAGAGTACGGACTGTCCGACACCGGGCAGGCGTACATCGCGGGCCTCGTTCGAGAACTCCCGGGACTCACTGCCATCACGGCACCGAGTTCGGGGTCACTGCTGCGTCGTCGACCGGGGTACTGGGCAGGTGCCTTCGGATTCTGGGGCGTCGAGAACCGCGAGGCTGCAGTGCGACTCGTACCGGCCACGCCCCTTCTCGGCCCGGAACACACCAACGTCGAATTGAAGGCGTGCGACGCGTCCGCCAATCCGTATCTAGCGCTGGCCGTCACGATCGCGGCCGGTCTGGCGGGAGTGGCGGATTCGGCGCAGTTGCCGTCTCCGGTCCAGGAGGACGTAGGAGGTTGGGACGATGCTCGTCGGGATGCCGCGGGGATCTCCCCACTCGCGACGACCCACGCGCAGCAGCGCGAAGACCTCCTGTCGTCCGCACTGGTCCGAGACGTGTTGGGCATGGAACTTCTGGGCGCGTTCGTCGCCTGCCGGGACGCCGATGCCACGTGGGCGGAGAGCCATACCGAGGACGAACTGCTCGAATCGCTGCGCTGGATCTACTGACGTGTTGCGACGGTTTGTCGGGGCAACCACAATCGTCTCGGCCCTCGATCATGCTCTGCCACAACCGGATCAACTCTGCGGACCGTTCTCGGCATCGGTTGCGCTGACGGCCGTCATGGGCGACGACGCACCGGGCGTGACGGCACTCGCGGTCGCGTCGAGGTCCGCGATCTGGCCGGGTGCAATCGACTCGGCCCGTCCTCCCGGAACCCCCCGAATCACCGACGGGTGGGATCTACTGCCGAGAGCCGCATCGATCGACGCAGCCGGGACCACGGCAGCAGGTCTCACGGAGGCCATCGAGACCGCGACCGATCACCGCGTCGCCGTGGTTCCCATCGTGGGGCCCTCCGTCGAGCGATTGCGTCTACTTCTCGACCGTCTTGCCGACGGGCCTTTCCGCTTCGCATCGTTGGCGAATGTACATACTGCAGAGTTGACCGACTTCGACTGGAACGTAGGACATTTCGTGACCGTCTGGGGATTCGATCCAGTCGAGGACGTAGTGGCGATTGCCGACACCTACCGGGAACTCGGAGACCCGGACATGCCGCCTGGATGTAGAACCGTCTCCACCGATGCCCTCGCGTCGGCGATGTCCGAGCGTGGCCTGCTGCTGCTCGTCGACAGCCAGGATCATCATGCGGCGGTGGATCTGGTCCGCTCTCTGGATCTACGACACGACGTGTGGTCGGTGTGAAAGTCAGGACCTGAGCAACGCAAAATGGGCGTGGGTTCCTTTCGGAACCCACGCCCATCAGCGTGGTGTGGTGAAGCCCGGAGGCTTCAGATCACCAGGAGCTCTTGCGAACTCCGGGAAGCTCTCCGGCGTGTGCCATCTCGCGCACGCAGATACGGCAGAGGCCGAACTTGCGGAACACGGAATGGGGACGGCCGCAGCGGTTGCAGCGAGTGTATGCACGCACCGCGAACTTCGGCTTCTTGTTGGCCTTGTTGACCAATGCCTTCTTCGCCATGGACTCAGTTCTCCTTGAACGGGAAGCCGAGGTGCTTGAGCAGCGCGCGGCCTTCTTCGTTGTTGGTTGCGGTGGTTACTACGGTGATGTCCATGCCGCGCGGACGGTCGATCTTGTCCACGTCGATCTCGTGGAACATCGACTGCTCGTTGAGGCCGAACGTGTAGTTTCCGTTGCCGTCGAACTGCGTGCCCGAGAGGCCGCGGAAGTCCCTGATTCGGGGAAGGGCAATGGAAACCAGACGGTCGAGGAACTCCCACATGCGGTCGCCACGGAGGGTGACGCGTGCGCCGATGGGCATTCCTTCGCGCAGCTTGAACTGTGCGATGGACTTGCGAGCCTTGCGGATCTCCGGCTTCTGGCCGGTGATGGCAGCGAGGTCTGCAACTGCGCCGTTGATCAGCTTGGCGTCACGGGCGGCGTCGCCGACACCCATGTTGACGACGACCTTGACGATGCCGGGGATCTGCATGACGTTCTCGTATGCAAACTCGGTGTTCAGGGCGTCTTTGATCTCAGCGCGGTAGCGCGCCTTGAGGCGGGGCTGTTCGCCCGCGATGTTCTCGGTGGTAGTCATCTCAGATGTCCTTCCCGTTCTTGCGGGAAACACGAACGCGCTTGCCGGATTCTTCGTCGGTCCGGTAGCCCACGCGAGTGGGGTTTCCGTCCGAGTCGACAACTGCGACGTTCGATACGTGGATCGGGGCTTCCTGAGTGACGATGCCACCCGAGGATGCGCCGCGCTGGTTGGCAGAGACCGCGGTGTGCTTCTTGATGCGGTTCACGCCTTCGACCAGAACCTTGGAGTCAGCGGGGTAGGCCTGAATGACCTTGCCCTTGGCACCCTTGTCCTTGCCTGCGATCACGAGAACGGTGTCGCCCTTGTGCACCTTCATTTACAGCACCTCCGGGGCGAGCGAGACGATCTTCATGAACTTCTTCTCACGCAGCTCGCGGCCGACCGGGCCGAAGATGCGGGTTCCACGGGGGTCGTGGTCCGGCTTGATCAGCACCGCAGCGTTCTCGTCGAAACGGATGTACGAGCCATCCGGACGGCGACGCTCCTTGACGGTGCGGACGATGACGGCCTTGACGACCTCACCCTTCTTGATGTTTCCACCGGGAATGGCGTCTTTCACCGTAGCTACGATGATGTCGCCGATTCCGGCGTAGCGACGTGACGAACCACCGAGAACGCGGATGCAAAGGATTTCCTTCGCGCCCGTGTTATCAGCGACGCGTACTCGCGACTCCTGCTGAATCACTAACTTCTCCTTGACCTGGATGTACGTACGTGCCGGATTTCCGTCCCGACACGCGCGGTCGGCTGCCGAGAGCGGGCGCACGAAGACACACCGCTGCCACAGGCAACCGGTCAAGTGTAGGGGAACGCCGATGCCAGAGCCAAATCGCCGTCACGGAGACGTGCTCGCCCCCTACGTGTCGGACCTTGTCGGTACGGTTCGGAGATGGGGCAACAGGGGTGGGCGGGGAGCAGCTGTGACCGGGAACGGTGAGACCGCAGGCTGGTGGTCGAGTCTTCCCGCAGATCGAGTGACTCGACTTCGCGGGGCGTCCGAACGCGAGCTCGCCGAATCCGCGAACCCGCTCCCCGCCGACGCACCTGCGATCGTCTTCTTCACTGTCGACGAGCCGGCATCTCGTCGTTCGGCAGACCTGGTCGAGATGGTGGTCACGTCGCTGGAGACCGCAGCGGTCCACTCGACCGCGCTGTGGCTCCCCGAGTTCGAGCACAACGCAGGGACCTCCACGTTGGAGCGGCGTGCCGCTCGCACGTCCGCCGTTCGCCTGGCTGCCGACTCGGCACACTTCGGCCCCTACATAGCGGCTCTGGCCGAGTCGGCCTCCTCGGGACGGCCGATACGCCGGGCGGTGTTCACCGTCGAGACCCGCGCGGCAGGTTCGGCGCGAGCTCTCGCGGCAGCTCACGGCCGCGACGTTGTCGCTCTCGTGCTGGTCGTACCCGACGCCGTGGACGCCGACTTCGTGTCGACCGCAGCGGAATGGCTGTGTGCTCACGCGCGGGCGGGCGTGTGGCTCACCGGCGGTGGGTCGTCGAGGATGGACAGATTCCCGTCCGTATCGGTGCGCGCACCCGAAGTGCCTGCCGGCGTCAGCACTGTCCTCGATCGCTTCCGGCCGTTGAGCTATCCGCCGATCGCCGGACACCCACACCCGGCGAGCGATCCGGAGAAGCGCCTGTACAGAGCGCTCGACCAGCACGAATGGGCCACCGGGCGAGAGCACAATCGCTCGATTCGGCTCGGCGAACTCAGCCGCCCGTTCACAGTCGACGTACTGTGGCGCACCGAGAGAGTCATCGTGGAAATCGACGGCGACGAGCACCGTGCCGCCGAACGCTTCGCCGAGGACCGCGTGCGCGACAACCAGCTGCAGACACACGGGTACATGGTGTTGCGGTTCACCAACGCTCAGGTGATCGACGACCCGCACCGCGCTGTGGCTACCATCCGCGAGGCAGTATCGAGAAGACGATCGAAGGGGGATCCTCGATGAGTACCGAAGACCTGAACGGCACCGAAGCAGCAGTACTGCTCGTTCTGATGGCCGAAGCGAGTCCGGTGAAGAACAGCGCCCTCAAGGCACTCGGCCCCGAACTACCGAAGGCTTCCCGCGACAAACTGAAGAATGCGGGATTGATCGAGGTCGATTCTTCGGTGCGCCCGATGACTCTGGAGCTGACCGACAGAGGGTGGCGCACCTGCGGTGAGCTCATCGGCGGTGAACCACCGGCTCGGTCGACAGGCGCAGGCAAGGCCATGTTCACCGTGTTGGCAGGGTTACGTCGCTGGCTGGATC